>Ga0180432_10005580_pt1 | contig 16664 bp, 18 predicted proteins | sample SS_ome_10_FD_132414 | JGI IMG/M metagenome (GOLD analysis project Ga0180432, IMG submission 132414) | Hypersaline lake sediment archaeal communities from the Salton Sea, California, USA - SS_1_MS_2 metaG | ecosystem: Environmental > Aquatic > Non-marine Saline and Alkaline > Hypersaline >... | reverse complement strand
GGGGTAAGTGAGTATTCAACCCCGTCTATTGTGAATTCAATGTCTGCTTTATGTCCCATCTTAAAAGGGCCTTTCTATATGCGTATCTAAAGCTCGGCGCCCGAATGGATGATTGTCCCTTTGGTAAAGTTGAATGTCCATTCGTTCACAGTGTTGTCCCGTTTTTTAACCATCCGTGGGATAGCCTTTGGCATAACAGACCCCGCAAAAAACAAGTCTGAACTTGAAGATTTGTCAGTCACCGTAACCGTCATTGGTTGCCCACTGTCAACCACTGTCACAAAAAAGGCGTTTGATGGGGAGTTTGATTGTACTGGTATCACAATATCACCCGAGCGGTCCGCGCTTTTTACATGTCTTGCCTCACCGTCCGTTCCAACGAAAACTGACCCGAAATCTGTCGTGAACCCTACGTCAACCATTGTATCATCGCCAAAAGCACGTACTTTATGAGGACCGGCTACCGGATGAACACATTGAACGGTGACCTTTTGAGGGTCATAATTTTTGTATCCTGACATTTTTATAACTCCTTTTCCGGTCGCCCGGTTAGATTGTCCAAGTACCAATTAGTTGATAAGTGTTGGCCGCGCTATTTAAATATGCTTGGAAACAATCAAATATTTGCATATCCCGGCTTGCGCGTTCGGCTTGTGTAAAGTCGTCTTCATCTGGGAAATTGACTGTAAATGGGCGTTCAACTGTATTGACGATAATACGCCTTGTAATTGCTTGCTCTCCTCTGTTTTGAACAAAGCCCGCAAGTGCGGTGAGTGTTTCATTGTCGAAAGCAGTGAGTGGTTGTTGGACTGTGTAGTTAAAGATGTCTTCACGGACTCGAGTGACAAACCAATCCCGACCCATCATGATTCGCATTTCCTCACCGCCGAAAGTCAGGCCGTTAAACCACATTGTGATCCCACCAATTGTCTCAACTACGTTGCCACCGTGACCCGTTACCGCGTCTGTTTCAGCATTTGACAAGGAATCGGCATACCCCGACGCATTAACCCCTGTTAAAGCTTCCTGCGCGTACTTGGTTGTACCCTCCTGAGCAGGTATAACCGCCCCAAGTCCAGCCGCATCGGGGAACATTGTTGGACGTGACGAGATACCCTCGTAATAGATCCCCATTGTGCGTTTATATGCTAGCGCTTTGCACTGATAGAAAATGTTTGTCGTGTCAGTACTGTCAAGGATAAGCGGGTCATCACTCAATACCACTCCAAGTTTTTCGAGTGACTCAATCTTTGCAGCAAACAACAAAATCTCGGCGTTCTTTGTTACCTTTGTATCGTCAAACTTCGCGGTCAACACATAACCTGTATTGTCCTTTGCAAGAATAGCATCGATGGCCGCCGTGATAGTTTCCGCGTCAAGACCTGCAACGGGGACCGCATTGGTGTAGTCCATTAAAGTTGCTATGTCTGTACCCGCCGGCGTCGCGAGTGGCTTCACGTTTATTGTAGCCGCACTTGCGCCCGTGTTTGGCATAGTGATTGTTAATCTGCCAAGTACATCAAGCGCAACCGTTACCGTACCGAGGCCAGTAACGTTAGGACTAACAACGGCTTGTAACGCATCCTCAATTAACCCGGGGATTTGTGTGATACTGGTAGCGCTAGAAAAGTCAACTCCGGTTATCTCATCATAAGTTGTTGGGGTGTCCACTTCATAGATAGTGAACGACCCGTCACTTATTGCCGTCCAAGTTGCAAGCGTTTGGGTGTAGCCACTTCCTAAATTTAGATAAGTCTTGGAAGCGGTTTTCGCCCAACGACCAACTTGGAGCGAATCCGGAGTACGTTTTTGCGAAAAGTGAGTTTGTGCATATGCGTACGACAACCCACTTGAATCAAAAGTGTCCGCATAATCACTTTTTGTGACTTCCACAAAACGCCTATCTACGGGTATTTCTTCGGAATCAATAATAAACAAATTTTTCCCAAAGCCCACTTGCGGCACAACGGACGTTTGCAGAATTGCTTGTATGTCAACTCTGTCTGAAATCTGTACTGCTTTTGCCATATCAACCCTCATTTGTTGACCCTCGGCCAACATTAAATTGTTATTGTGTCGTCTTCAATCGTACCCGTCAACTCGGTAGTATCTACAGTGTAATCAGTCTCAACTATTTGGGTGAACACACGAAATGTAAAATCCGCCTGAAATCTATGTTTCCACTTAGTGTCGCTTAACATTGATAAGTCACGGGGGCCACTCATTTGGAATAGGGTAACGCCCGCACTTTTTAGAATAACCCGTGGGTCACGTTCATACTTAGACAACCAAAGCTTGCGCAATATGTCGGCCCCGTTGGCCGCATAGACATTGACTGAAACAATAGACTCGCCCGGGATTATCCTTGCTGAGTCGACCTGAGTCCCCGGGTTGTCTTCGCTTGCAGTGGTCTTGTATAACGGGTAATCTCGCACCAATCCACTAACTTCTTTGTAAGTCAACCAATTGACTTCGGTTCCCAAGTCGGGGTTTTCTTGGTCTTGACGGAAAATGTTTGCCCCGTTAAAACCAGTGACGAGTAGAAACCAATCATAAAGACCGTCCATAAATGAAGTGAAAGTCGTCAATGGTTAACCCACTTTCTTCATTGTGACCCGTTTATATCGCCCCAAAGCTTCCCTGTCGTCCACCTGAGTGACTTTATAAAGCTTGGTGTCCCAAAGAATATGATCGGCTTCCTTAAGCCCGTCACGCGTTGTCAGACTCATTGTGTCCGCCCAAGTACGCACGTAATCGGATACGTGTTCCCCGTCGGGCAAGTTCGTTAGTTCATTCGCCTTGACGGGTTGTGGGGCTATGATCCTTATGACCACTCCACTTGCAAGCCCGGGGACCCACACACCTTTAACATTGACCCCTGTCACGCCGTCATACCAGGTTGCACTAACCGTCTCACTTGCGAAATAACCTAACACTACTCAACCCTTTCCCAAGTGACAGACTTGCGCATATGCCCCGTATCAATAAGTGGGTTTGAGGACCCTTTTTTGTCTTTGGTATAATCGGCGTTTTCCGGTGAAGTTATCGCGTCAATTTTGGCTTGAACGTCCGCAACCGCTTTCAACCCAAGTATCCCAATTGCCTTAGCCACTTTCATCTGGCCCAAAAGCATCTTTGCAAGTAGGTCTTTGACCAAAGGGATATAGACCGGCTTTGTCTGTTCTCGAATTGTCGTCCGTAAAAACGGCCGCTCGGGTATGTGCGCATTACCTTTCGGACTTTGTGTCCCGAACTCGTTATAAGCCGCTATCTCGGCTACAGTAGCCCCTGAATCCGTGTTAGGGTGTTCGCCCAAGCCTCTGACAAAACCAACTTTCATACCACCTGGTTTGGTTCGGTAAACGAGTTCCTCAAACCCAATACCGCCTTTCTTCTTTTTCAAAGACATGTTGGCCTTGACTGCCATTTTACACCGTCACCATTGTGGCCCCACAAAGCATGACCAGTCGCCAATACTCTTGACCATATGGAGTAGACAACCAAAATGATTCACCCGCGCTTGCGTTGGCACTTGAGACACTCGCAAACGATATGGATACGTCACCTACGGATTTACTTGCAATCGGCCCTACGGAGCCCACGGAGCCCCCCGAATTGGCTATCATAGTTGACCATGATAGGTAGTGAGCGACATACACGAGCATTGCTTCGTTGTACATGCCGCCCCATTCCCCTTCGCTTAACTCGGCTTCGCCCTTTGTAATCCAAGTTTGAATACGTCCGTCGGTGAAAGCCGTGTCGTCTTCAAACTCGGGAAAGCGGTCTCGAACGTTTTGAACCGTGATAGCCATAGACTAAAGACTTTCTAAATCCATTTTTGTGGATTTACTTTTTTTGGCCTTTATTTTTTTAGGTTTTTCTTCAACCACGGGTTTTTCTTTCACAGGCTTTTGACCCGCAACCACTATTACTCCGTCCTTTTCAAGTTGGTTGAATGTCTTCAACTTCCTTAACTCAGGTATGTAAGTGCCCTGTGTAGACATACTACCCGGGGGAACCGTGATTGTGATTACTCGACCCAGAAGACAAAACGAGAAGTAATAGACCCTTGACGCGTTGTTTATAATTGTCTGTTTCATGTCAAAACCATTCTATGTGTACGGGAAAAAGGGGCGTCCACTGACACCCCTTATCCCTACTTGGTTAAATCAGTTCGAGTATGTACATCGACATCGGGTAGTACACGTTAAGCCCACCAAAACGACCCGTCACGTCCGTCACATACTCAAGAGAGCGTTTTTCTTCTGGGTGAAAGTAGACGTCTTGAGGTATGACAACTTCGACTTTGTCCTTACGTCTCGTCAAGGCAACGGCTACGTCAGACCCGCTTGTACCCGCACCTTCAAGCTCGGGGACAACAATAAAGTCATCAAGCGATTTGAAATAGGGTGAGTTTTTGACAAACCATTGTGCGATCGTCAAACCGGAGTCATTCGAGATTTCTTTTTCCATTACATAAGACCATTGTGTGGGTGGTAAACAAAGTGTGTCTGCCCTTTCCACTCCTTTGGTCCCGGTGAAAATGGTCCGAAACATTGTATTGATGTCATCACGAATCAACAATGCAGTCTTTGTAGACCACTCAGTACCGCTTGACGTCCCCGTAGTAGGGGCATTCCCACTCGGGATATTCGGGTGAGTCAACACACCATAAAGACCAGCCGCAGTGTCCCCCGTCCAAGTGATTGTGTTGAATTTTTCTTCGATGGCCCTACGTGCCGCCATAGCGCGTCTACGGTCAAGTTTTTTACCTACCATTTTAGACGCGTTAATCTCGTCAATCGTGAATCCAAAGGCCGAACCCACTGTTCGCACGGGAACAGTTGTTTCAACGCCGTCCACGTCAACACGCGGAAGGTCTTTAGCATAGTTGTTTACAACTTCCGCCATACCACGGTGGTCATACGTGTGGTACGTGATATGAGTCGCACCCGGGTTGGCTTCTGAATCGACCGGGAACACCTTGTCATAAGTCAAGTCGGCATACAAGACATCGTAAGACTCTTGTTTAATGTGTTCAAGTTCACGGGAAAAGAAAGCAGATCCCGCAGCGTCCAAAATATTCATTACATGGCTCATGTTTTTCACTCCATTCTTTGGTTTTCAAACCAAATCAACTTAACGGGACTGCGCTGTTAGATTGCCCCCGAAATATCTTTGTAATAAACCGTGACAGTGACCGAACCGGCCGTTGCGGTGTCAACATTAACGTCCGCTTTCATGTCGATTGCAACTGTACCACCGCCTACCAACAGTGTGGAGGGTAGGTCACTGACACCTTCGGGACTGTTAACGCGTGCGATAGCAGCTAGTGAACCACCGTCGATAAAGGCGTCCGTGTCGCCGCCTTTGATTCCCACGTCAAAGGTGAAAGCACCAGTTGAACCGTCGGTGAATGCTTCGGTAACATTGACGTCGATTGCCATGATTGCATGGTTGGCCGGGATAGTTGCAACGTCAAACGATTGCGCCCCATCTTCGTCTGTCAAGTCAGCATGACCGATTGTCAAGGCTGTTTTCTTGAGGATTGCCCCACCGGTTTGTTCAAGGAGCTTAATTTTTCCCAGATCGCCACCACTCGAAACTGTACTTTCAAGTGTGCCCCTTAATTGAAGTTGACCCGACCCAGCTTCCCCGGCGGAAATAGCGCCTGTGGTCGTGTTATAGCAGATCGCGTCCCCGGGGGCCCCGGTGTTAGCAATTGTCACCCATACATAGCCGGATGTAATGACCCCAATTGCTTCAGCAACTGCATAACTGAGGACGTCACTCGTGTTATTCTCGTGAGCAAGATCACGAACTGACACACCAATAGGGACACTCCCACCTTTTACAACTTGATTGTCAGCCGTGCCACGCGAGACAATGATACCAGGTGTGATAGCCGCGGTCTGAACCAATTTTGATTCAACATGATTATCATATTGGACGTCTGCAATCAATCCCGGGTAGGCTCCTAACATAGTAGTAGTATAACTTGTTTGAGGCATCTTCCTTACTCCCTTGACCCTTTGAGGGTCTATTGTTTAACCACATCAGCTGGTCAAAGTTCTATTTTTTCATCCTTGCGTTAATCATCTTTTGGCGTGCTTTTTCCGCTGTATCGGCTTGCTCGGCGCTCAATCCGTCCGCCAATTTTTTTGACTTAGGTTTTGCAGTTGCGACAAGTGTCTTAAATACTGCCGTTACATACTCGTCCGAATCTTCATCCTTAATGTCAACTTTAGAGTCACCTAAGGCTTTGATGACTGTGAGTTTGATTTCCCGTTCAGTCTTGCCTGTAAAATTAGCTTCGGGAGAGACCTTAGACGCCGCGTCAATTAGCTCAATACGGGACTTAACGAGCGTCTCAACTTTTTCATTAATTTGTTCGTCTGTCACAACTTGTGACTTAGTCGCGTCAAGCTCACCTTTTACTTTTTCGGATTCACTTTTTGCGTCATTTAATTGAACTTCAAGACTCGCAATTTTTGATGATTGACTCTTTAGCTTGGATTGCATCTCGTCAAAAACAATCGCCCCATCATCATTCAACTCAATTTGCTTTCCGTCTACCACTCTAATTTTCATCTCATTTGCTCCCTCGGGTTGCCTATCCTGCAACCGAAAAGTATTGCCCGCACGGGCTTTGTCTACTATTGCAATGTGATTACCTTTTATGTCTCGAAATACCACATCATATGGGCCATACTTGGCATCAATACCGGGTGTGAAATCCACTTTGGCGTCATACCCAGGTGAGATTTGCTCTTTACCCGTTTGTATGTCATTGATAGTACTCTTATCCTGTACAAGTACACTCGCCTCTAACACGTCCCCGACCCGTTCAACCCGTTGTGAAAATCCAACCTGATAGTGCTTGACGTTTGACGCGTCAACCACTTTGGACGTGGGATGATTGTTTGTCACTGGTTTGAATTCAAAAGACTTTATCGACTCCGGTTTAAACACTTCGTTTTCAGGACGCAAGGCTTTGATGGGCGAGCCAAAGGGAAGCATTTTCATTTTATCGGGTAGATCACTATCAACAAAATCGATACCCTTATGATAGGTTTGCACACCGGGTCTACCAATATTGGCCTTAGCGAATAAAAAACCCTCATCCGTAAGTTTACGCGTTGAAAAAGACGCCCTGTCGAAAAAAAACATTTTGTACCCTTTTTCTATACTTTATGTGGTTTTATTCCCACATGCAAACAAAAGTATCTTAAATAGTTATTCTATTTCGTCTTTTTGGTCCGAGCTTTTGTAAGTCGGGATTTAGACTTGGAATTAACTCACCTAAATCGGGTTCAGCCACACACCGACATTGTATGTCGTCGCCGGGGTGGCCAGTTCCTGACGGTGGTTTGTCCCACTGAAAACGTTTCCCATTATTGTCCTTATGAGATTGCCTCACCCGTTCGTCGTTCGACGTTCGCCATATATAACCTCTTATACCAAGCGTTTGTTGCCGTGCTTGGTTCAAGTTACTATTTAGCTTTTGGAGTTGGTCACGGGCAATAAGTTTGGCCCGGTTTTTATTTTTACCTTCCAATTCTTTGATTACTTTTTTTAGTGAATATGAGTCGTCTCCATTCTTTATCCCTTCTTCTATCGCTTTTCTTATTTGGGCTAAGTTTTGCTTGGGGATAGTTTTGATCAAGTCTACATTTCTTCGGATAGCTTGTTTAATCGGTACCACCGTATCGGCATCCTTCAACCGCCCATAAATAACAACGGGTTCGGCTAACTGTTTAGAAACATTTACCCCATATTCCTCGTTCCAGGCTTTAACAAACTTACGTCTATGCTCTTTATTTGCCTGTGATAGCCGGTCTGTAGCAATCCTCTCGGCCATCCTGTCAAGCCCTTCTAACTGACTCTCAAGACCTCTAAATGCATTCTCAAGCTCAAGTCCAAAATCGTCATCCTGAAAGCCCCTTGTGGCTTGTGGGGCCATTGCATAGCGGCTTTCGTACTTGTCCAAGACCGGAAAGATAAGCTCTTTAGCTAGTCGCATTACTTTCCGAACTAATCTGTTCAAATCCCTAAAATATTGAGTTGTAATAGAGGGGCTCGGGTCAACCTGTAATTTTGGTTTGGGCCTACGGTCAACCATAGCCCGAGTTATTCTCGTACTACTTTGTACCATGCGTCAACCTCGAAAACCGCGAAGTGTTCGTTGCCCTCGCGTATCTTCTTTTTTGGATTCGTTTCCATAGTAATCGGCCCACTGGTGATGATACCGCTGCCCAGGCCAACCGGGCACGTATGGGCAATGATAACCATTTATCATTACTACCGGGTACCCCGTCACGAGTTAAAAACATTTTATAAAACAACTCATTTGTTTGCCGAAAGCCTAATCTATGCACTGAAAAATTTCTGTCATGTACAAGTGCAGCCGCAATTATATCGATGTCGTCATTGTCAATAAATGAACGGAAATAATTTGGAACGCTGGCAAGGTCCGTCAAATATCCACGATTAAACACATACCGAAAACCGGTATTACCCTCAAACTTAATATTAATAGTCAAGTCGGATAACAAAACACGTAGGTCCGAGCGTTTCCCGAAACACTTTAATCGTTTCCAAGTCGGTAGCTTAACCCCATCTTTTTCAAACTGTTGACGAGTGCGGTTGTATGTCATACCGTCAATATGACGAAAATCAAAAAAGCCACTTTTACTAACCCAAATAATTTCGGGTAGACTATCCTTGTGTTTCATTTTCTTCATTTTTTGTTTTATCAGATTCGTCAGATTCGTCAGATTCAGTAAGTTCATTGGATTCAGTAAGCCCATTTACTGGCCCCGTTTCTTCGGGTTCACTCATTTGGCTTGCGATCTCCTCCGCCTCAACCCGTTCCATTTCTTCGAGTGCCTCGACCCATGGGGCGTCAAGAGTGGGATATATGCCCTTTTGCAAAAGCTGTGCAGCCCATTGTGACAGTGTGATAACACCAGCGTCATAGGCCATTCGTGAGCTTTCTATATCCATTTTATTTATTTCTGAAATTTCTTTTTCATCCATTTGTTGTAACGGATTGAACGTGAAATCCCAGTCCTCAACTAGTCTGCCAAGTGCATTCGGGACTAATACGCTGTCTAACTTGCCCAAGGGGTCGTACAAGTCCGAACTTTGTTTCCCTGAGAGCATATCATAGTAGTTGTCTAGGTCCCCCTCACCAGTCGCGCTAAACCCCTTAGCACTTTGTCCTAGCATACGTGTAGCAGGTATATCCGACGCAGCCGCCACTACACTTAGATACTCACTTATAAGGTTTGGTAACCCACTAAAGTTGGTCGCGTGCTTAGTAAAGGTCTCATTGTCTTGGTCAATGATTAACGCCTTGTTAATAGACTTCGTAACATTGGCAAGCTGAAACCTTTTGACGATAGAACTCAACCCATTTTGGGTCATTATTTTACTGAATAAATCCTTTACCGTAATAACATCAACACTGGCCTCAAAAATCAAACTTGCTATTGACTGAGTTGTGATCTTGACATTTAAAATTTCATCATATACGCGTTCGGCAACACTGCCACCCCAATAATTGTTTTTTTGGAACTCGTCCCACGGTAGACGGTACCCATCAAACCTAATAACCCTAGACTCATGGATAGTTGTACCATTAGACAGCTTATACGTTTCGGGCAATCTAAAATTTGCACCTACATTCCAAGTGTTCAAAACCATTGGTGTCAAATCCCATCTATCAACCACGAGCAATGATTCAAGATCACCTTCTTTTATATATCGGGGGTCAAGTGGGTCCGATAGTTCCCCAAGTCCGTCATTGACGTTTATCAGGATAGCCGACCCGCCGTAAAGTCTCGCCCATTTTAACGCCTCATTGACACATTTTTTTACATTAAGCTCTTTTTCTACTTTTTTAAATTTCTCAATGTCTTCAATTTCAAGTGACGGGGCTTTAGGTTCGCGCCACTTCCGTGTCATGTCATCGGCGGGTATGTCAACCACTTTCCCAAATAACCAATTGCGGTATAGCGTGCCTAAGTATGTCCTAGATAGTTGGTTACACGAAAACTCAGTAGAACCCCTTTTATCATTTGATGTACCGAGGCCTGAAACTAAATTCACTAGATTGTCGGTCAATTGCATTGCTCATATTTCCTTGTTTATGATGGGGGTACAAACGTACTAAAACTACCATGCGCATAGCAATATAAGTTACTTCCTTTGCACACCATTGTAATTAGCGTAAGGGCCCCTCCGGCTACGGCTATCCCAACGTCTCCAGTGCTTCCGTCCTCAAACTGAAATGCACTGTTTGCAGACGTCATATAGTTACTACCACCTACATCCTGTTCTAATAACAGTTTATACGTGGCTCCATCTTCTAAATTTGAAGGCGCTGCAAGGGAAAAGTCATCCGTCAAAACCACATGTTGGTTAGGGCCGTCCGAAAAATCAAGTGCAATACTCGTCGAAAAAGTAATTGTCTGAAAGCTCTTATCAACGGACTTTAACTCACCTGTACTCGTATCGTATGCCACGTTCGTCAACGTGCCACCCGTAGCGAAGCCCTTCGCTACAAAGGACGTATGTGAGCTATTGCCAATCAAGACTTGGTTTGACGTGGTACACGCTGTGCTGTGGCCCAGTACAATGCTATTACTTCCAGTTGAAGAAGCATCATAGCCGATAACCACACAATCATCTGCGCCCTCACCAAGTTCAGCGGTAGCGCCAATTACAACGTTTGAATCATTGTTGAGGGTACCAGTAACATCCTTTCCAATTAAGACGTTACCATCACAACCACCTGACGACTCGGTATGTACACAAGCCCCCGAGCCTATGATCACGTTGTCGCTTAAGCTGGTGTTATTGTCGTCTTGGCACTCGTGACCTATAAGTACGTTATTGCTCCCAGTTTCGTTATATTTGCCAGCCCGATATCCTATCATTACGCTGTTTGCGCCTGTTATCAGACTATCCGCGCTCTCTTCACCTATTCCGATATTGTAATCACCTGAAAAGGCACTAGAACTGTTGCCCCTCATGCTATTGTACCCAATAGCTATACAGTGGCTAGCGGTATCTAGATTCTCCCCACTAAAAGCCCCTATAAACGTGTTACCATTTGCCGTCCCCGTCATTGTCCTTAACGTCGCAAATCCGATAGCCGTTGTGTTGTTTGTGGCAGTCGCAACCTTTAAACTTTGTCCGCCAATCGCGACGTTTTGAATGCCTGTTATTGTCTGAAGTGCAATATAACCGATACCTACGTTGTCCTCTACACCCGAAGTCGCGGTTGACAAGGCCCCGCAATAAGACCCAATCAATACTGACCTCGTGGTACGCATAGACGCGCACGCAGCATGACCAACGGCGACGTTATCACTTTGTGAAATAAGACCTTGAAGGGCTTGCGCCCCCATTCCGAAATTACGTGCGCCAGTTGTCAAATTATAGCCAGCCCTCCAACCGTAAAATGAATTATACAAACCTGTGCTTATATTCATACCGGCTTCGGGACCTACTCCAATATTACGTTTACCAGTTAATTTTGACGCTGAACTCCCATATAAAGCCTTATACCCTACTGCTAAATTCTCACCGTCTCCGCTAGTTATGTTGTAGCCCGCGTAGGCACCTACACCCAAGTTATTTAACGATACGGCTTGCGCAAGCGCTTGATACCCTATAGCCGTTATGTCATCCTGATCCGTTAGTGCTGCACCAGCTTGGTAACCCACCAAACAATTGTTGCTGCCACTTGTCAACGCGTTACCGGCCTCAACTCCAACTAAGACGAACCCCGTAGCACCTAGCACACTTAAGCCGCTATCATCCCCAACAATTATACTTGTATTCGGTACATCGATAAAAAACTGAGTATTCGAACTCGCGTCTTTTACTATCAGACTGTTTTCGAGGATATTTGTCCCCGCACCTTTGGGCTTCAAATTAATGTCAACGTCCGTGTTAGTACCACCCGCTGTAATAGTATCGTCGTTTAGACTCATATTCGCTGTAGCATTTGACGTCGATAAAGTATCAACTGATATTTCATATGACCCGGCTGCCCAATTTGCAGTCAACGCCCTTGAACCATCGGTTTTGACATAACTTTCACTCAACCCACCGTCGGGCACCCCCGTTATGTTCGTCCCGTCGAATGTTGGACTCGACCCACTGGTGACGTCTTGGTCAATGTACCCGCTTTGGGCCGATGTCAAATGGTAATATTCTCCCGCTGTGCCGCCTTGAAGACCGGATAACTCATTATGGTTTGAAGGGGACGTCGATGAAAATTTTATATCATTTATATTTTCTATCTCGGTAAACGCAGTACCATTTTTTTCGATTATAATTTTTGCCCGTAAAACACTAAATCCGCTCACGTGATCAGGCAATGACACAGGTGGTTGAGCCGAAGTGGCCTCAACTAAAGTATACGAACCTCGACCATACACAACATATGAGTTCGCACCAAATCCTTTATAGACCCAGTGGACACCATACTGGTTATTGTTTAGTGTCACTAATCCACTTGAGATGTCATTGTACTGTGTGTTGTCTATCTGCGTTTCAGAGGAATCGACCCACGTGGCCCCATTGTAATAGTAGTATGTGAAGGTGTCTGTTGCCGATGTATCAATAGCGTCTGTTATGTTCCTATTCAGCCCAGCATAAATAACACCGGATGTTATCCCTATATTCCTCGTACCCGTTTCGCTTACCACACCACCTGAAACAAAATCAAACTCGGATTCCTCTTTATCCTTCTGTTGTATCCGCTTCATTATGTCATATATCCGTAATCCCGCATTTACAATATCGACATTAGTTCCACTCCTATACACCTTTCCGATATTAAAAATGTTATGGCCATTTGCGGTATTTGATGTACCAACTACATATTGTGGACTCCCACTGTTATAATCTACAGCAATATAATTAGTGGAATTATCGGTCAATGAAACCCCATTTGATAACCCCAAATCAAAAAACATATTACCGCCAGTATTGCTATTAGATGTTTTTACTACACCAATGCCGGCTGAAATATTAATCGTACCCGAGCCGCCGTCACTAATCATAAACCCTGAAATAACACCCGCACTTTGAGTCGTGTCACACCAATCTTGTATGTCATCAAACGTGGCACTACCTATCTCGTTTAGCTCGACTGTATTGGCGCTTTGTACACCTGTGTGGTTAGTCCTATTGAGGTAATATGACCCCTCTTCGCCGTCTAACTTATCCGCGTTCAAGTTGTCAACTAGAGTATTAGACGCAACGGTCAAGGGTGCGGCCCCCGTGACAACGGATTCTAACGTTTCAGCCGTTATCTTATGCGCACCCGCATCCCAGTCCGCACTTAGTTCCCGTGACCCGTTTGCAAGCAAATATTGCTCATGGTCATCGTCTGAAAGGCCATTCAAGCTCCCATGGTCCGAAACAATAGGATTTGAGTCTATCCATTTTCCCGTTGTAGCGTTGTACGCCAACACGTCACCACTGGACGGCGTAGTTATGTCAGTATCCGTCAGCGCATCCAAAGTTGTGGCCCCGCCACTAGCTACACTGGACGGGACCAGTGTACCCGTCCCCGCGTCATATGCTGGCACTTGACCATCAGTTATACCAGTCAGGTCAACCGGTATCCCGTCAACCGCTTGTGGTATAGGGTCACTCGCCGTTTTGGCATGAGTTGCCCCATGAGACGGGATTAACGTATCGCCACCACCCGCACTCGTATCAAGGGCCTGCGCGTTTTTTATAATCTGGACTCTGTCATGGATTGTCGTTGACATCTTTTATCCTACCAATCTTGAGTAGTCTACAGTGGCCCCGTCAATTAGCATTCTATGTACCGCGTCAAAAAATGGGTCACACTGGTCGTCATGACTATGTGTCATAGCCGTTGAAAACGTACAAATCTCGTCTAACAAATCATCAAGCCATGTTGCATTTTCGGGAACACAACCATACCACGTTCAACGTATGGTGCCGAACTTAATGCACGTGGAACTTTGTTTTGACCTGGCCCCCTTGGGATAGGCGTTATTTTGGGGAGCCCAGTCAAATCAATTTTATTGCCGAGCTTGTCGGTGTGTGAGGCTGTACCGATCATACGGTTGATTGATTGCACAAGCCCGATACCGCTGGCCTTGTCCTCAACCCCAATCTCACTTGGGCCCAAGTTGTTCATTTGTGGCACGTACCTCAACCGCTTCAAATAGCGAATATACATGGCTTCCAAGTCAACTGAGTCCCATTTCCCCCGTACCCGTTGGAGTAGATATATCCGCCCGTCACTACCAAGGCCCCAAGTCTGAAAGACGGTATAGTCATTTGCTTCACCCGGCTTAAGCGCGGTGTCGCTATAGCTGTTTATTTTTTGGATCTGTATTTTTGACCCGTCGGCCAAAGTGACTTGGTTCTCAACTGGGTCATAGGCCACGTAGTACTTGAACCAAGTGCGCTTAAAGACCGTCCCCGCGATGCTCGTGGGCCGTTGCATGTATTGACACGCCCACACATAGGCGTTGGCTTTGCGGATTGTCTCAAGCTCCTTCAAGCTGTGCTTGTGTTGCCACAAGGGCCCCTTTGGAAGCTTGTATGGTATCCGTTTACCGTGAGTCCATTCTTTTGGATATGGTTCAAGTTCGTCTCCCACTAAAGCGGGTATCTCCAAGTGATGCCAAGTTTCCTTCGACCCGCCTTGCAACAGAAACCCGGTCAAATCATCATTATGGGTCCGTTGCATGATGAGAACAATGGGAACATTTTGTTGAGCGAGTCGGTTCGAGATAGTCGTGTTGAACGTCCGATTTATTTTTTCACGGATTGGCCGTGACAACGCATCCTCGGGTTTAATTGGGTCATCGATAATCAAGGCCCCGGTGAAACGGTCTTTTTCCATTCGACCCGCCCGGAAGCCAGTTATCTGGCCACCTTGGGCCGCAGCCATCATACCGCCCCCTTGTTTGGTGTACCACCGGGCCTTAGCCTTAGTATCCACTCGCAACGTGAGAGGGTTTATGGCCTTGTACAGTGGGTCTTGGGTCATGTCTTTGATGATTCCCGAATTGACCAAAGCAAGGTCACTCGAATAGGATGTATGAAGGAATTTGGCTCGGGGATTTTTGATGAGTCCCTTCAATACGAAAAAAATCACTGCAAGCTCGGTCTTTGTGTATCCCGGGGGTATGTTGATAATGAGTCTCTTTATCTCACCTCGTAAAACCCGGTCAAGGGTGCGGGCAACAATTTTGTGGTGTTCGTTCACAATGAGCTTAGTCGTGTCCCGTCGCTTAAAAAATACCCGGGCCGTGAAAAGTAAACTTTCCAAGCACCCCGTTTTTATGAAACGCAGTTCTTCGGGTGAAAACCCGAGTTCATCCCCGGTTGACTGGTCATACCCTGCAACGTATGGGGCCTCAAAACTCATTCATCACATGCGATTGACGCATTGGCAGTCATAACCGCTTCCCGAATTTTTCGGATTGCAACGGTTTGGTCCAGCCCATTCGGCGTGTTTTTGGTCACTATCAACGCGAAATCTTTTGCCGCATCAAAAATGTTTCGTATTCGGATAGCTTGTTCGGGGCTAGCGCGGTGAAAAGAGAGCCAGTTCTCAATTTGTTCATCTATGGGTTTATGTTTAAAATTCATTTTCAAACCTTTCCTTGAAAGCGTCCAGATCGGCCCCCGAAAGCGGTTTAACTTCAAGGGTCACGTCCATACTCCCCGACACTTCCACAGCCTTCATTTTGGCGTGTAAAAAGTCCATTAAGCGTTGTGCGGCTTGCAATGATTGTTCAATCGGGACACGTGCTTTGCGGTATTGGCTATCTGATAAGACAATAGATGAAATCTCGGTCCATTCACCCATCGTTGGAAGGGGGTCACCCCCGGTGAACTCGCGTAGGGAAATTTTTCGTACGATGTCATATAGCGGAGATTCTATATTCCGGGGATCAAACCCCGACATAACGCTTGCAAGAAATTCACCGGGGGCTGGTGACCCTTTTTCAATTGTCACTCTTTCAACGTCACTTATCAGACGTTGTAACTGCTCAAGTTGAACAGCTTTTTTGTTCAGTATAGCCATGCGTTCAGTATAGTACTTATATTGACATCCATGCAACCTTTTATCCACTTTTTCCGTGGAAACCACTTGACATGAAAAAGGAAGAGCAGCACATTAAAAAAGGGAAGAGTGGTAAACTGCACAAAGGAGAATCAAAAATGGAAAGCAAACGTAAATTGGCTGCTATGACAAGACAAGAGAAAGACCAATATAGTCTTATAATGTTGTGGGGGGCCTTACACGGCCCCGAAGCGCTAGAGGTATATGGGAGGCACCTACCACAGACAAAAGAGCGTGTAGGCCACCTAGATGGCCTAGGGTACATGTTTGTGGTGGGCAATAACCCGATGCTAGACCAAACCAAGAGATGGTCTCAGTTTGAGTTAATTCGAGTTGCACGAACAAACTCGAAAAAACACGGGTATAGTACAAAGACTATTTGGGCAGTCCGGCCAAAACAATCCAGTTAATACATCCCCGTCCCCGGACAAATCCCCGTCCCCGGACAAATCCCCGTCCCCGGTAATACCCGTCCCCGGACAAATCCCCGTCCCCGGACAAATCCCCGTCCCCGGACAAATCC
>Ga0180432_10005579_pt1 | contig 16671 bp, 9 predicted proteins | sample SS_ome_10_FD_132414 | JGI IMG/M metagenome (GOLD analysis project Ga0180432, IMG submission 132414) | Hypersaline lake sediment archaeal communities from the Salton Sea, California, USA - SS_1_MS_2 metaG | ecosystem: Environmental > Aquatic > Non-marine Saline and Alkaline > Hypersaline >... | reverse complement strand
TACAATGAGAGCCTTCAGGAGACTGCCTACGCCGTGCTGGCGTTGCAGGAAATGGGCGGCTACACGGCGGTGATTGAAGCGGCGGTGGCCCAGATGAACAGCGTGCAGTTGTGCACGGGCGGCTGGGAAGGCTACGTCGGAGCGAATGATGAGAACAACGAGTTGACGGGCGAGGCCCTTTGGGCGATCGGGCCGTGGAACTTGTTGAAGCTGGACGTGCCGGCTGATTCGCTTTACGTGCAGGTCGGCGAGGACGTCGTGCTGGACATGGACGTGCTGAACCTGTTGCAGAAGGTTGTAGGTTGCCAGGCGATTCTGGGCTACAGCTCGACATATCTGGGTGCGGACACCGGTTGTGTTGTGGCAGGTGGCGCGCCCTGGGATGAGTTGATCTACAATTCCTGGGACGTGGGCAGCGGGGTGGCCGGCGAGATCGACACGGCCATTGGCATCGATGCGGCGTCGACGACGACGGGCACCGACGCGGACAACACGGTGGCTGTGATTACGCTGGAGGCATTGGCTGAAGGTGTGACCGAGGTGGTGTTCCGCTCTGATGTCAGCGACGTCGAGAGCACGCAGCTGGCGGACATGAACGCCGAAACTGTCTGGCCCAGCAAGATCAACAGCCAGACGATCGTGATTGACAGTACGGCGCCGGTGGTGGCAGTGACCTATCCGAATGGCGGCGAGCTGCTCAAGGGCGGCGATGTCTGCACAATCACCTGGACGGCGACGGACACGTACATCGACGACGATTCGATCGTGCTCGAGTACTACGACGGTGGTGCGTGGCAGGCCATTGCCAGCGGTGAGGACAACGACGGCAGCTATGACTGGACGCTGCCGATGTTGGATATCGACACGGCTCTGGTGCGGGTGACGGCGTCTGACCTGGCGGGCAATTCGGCCAGCGACGAATCGGACGCGGCGTTCACCATTGACAGCACGGATCCGACGGTGGACGACATTGCGGCCAGTCAGAACAGTGGGCTGGAATTGACGCCCGCGGGCAGCGGTGTGGCGCTTCAGGGTGTGGTGGATATCGCCGTGACGGTTTCGGACAACCTCTCCGGCGTGGCTGGAGCCCCGACCGTCACCGTTACGCCTAACGGCGGCGTGGCTGAGGCAGCGACCTTCACCGGCGGCGTCGGCGGTGTGTACAGCTACACCTGGACGGTAACGTCAACCACACCGAACGGCACGGCGACCATCACGGTGAGCGGCCTGACGGACAACTGCGGCAACGTGGCGGGAGACGCGACCGACACCTTTGATGTCAACAAGAACCAGATCGACGGCACAGTAGCGTTTGGCACCCTGTCCGACGCTGACTACAACGTAACGCGTGACGTGGTCTTTGTGGTGACGGATGGTGGCGGCGCGGTGCTCAAGACCTGGACGCTCTCGCTTGACTTTGTGAACGCGGCCAGTGTGGCGTCGTCGGCGTATACGCTGACCGACGTGCCGGACGGCGTGGCAGGGGTGAGCGCCAAGACGGCGTGGACACTTCGCGAGAAGAAGGCTGCCAGCCTTGACGTAGACGGTCAGGCGACGGTGGACTTCACCGGTGGTGACCAGTTGCGTGGCGGTGACCTCAATGGTTCCAACTCGATCAACATCCTGGATTATGCCGTGCTCAAGGTGAACTGGATGTCGGGCAGCGAGGTTGCGGACATCAATGGCGACGGCGGCGTGCAATTGTGGGATTACATCTTGATGAAGACCAACTGGTTCCAGGTGGGCGATCCTGAATAGGCGTCGCTGCGGGACTAATGATTTTTGACGGTAAGCGGCGCGACCGGGAAGGGTGTATGCTCTTTCCGGTCGAGCCCGTTTAGCCGGCCCGGCCGTGGATTGCGAGACTGGGCCTGGAGGACACAGGTTGCGGGTGCTGGCGTTTTGTGCCGTGCCGTGCCCAAGACAACGCCCGCTCGCGTGCACGGGTGGTGACCAGTGCTCCGGAGATGCCGCGGAATTGGGAGAAAGACATGTGGAGGAAAATGGCAAGACTGGCCCCCACGCTGCTGCGTCTGGGCCTGCTGGCGGTGTTACTATCGCCGGTGTGCAGTGTGCAGGCGGAACACGCCGTGTTGAGCGAGGCGGGTGCGGCATCGGCCGGCGAGGCATCGGGTGATCCATATCTTGGCCAGGCGTCGGTATTGGGCAATGTGCTGAGCCTGGAGGTGGCCCAACCGTCATGGTATGTGCAGCCAGGGGAGGCGGTGGTAATTGATCTGGACGTTACCTACCTTCTTCAGAAGGTGGTCGGCTGTCAGGCCATGCTGGGTTACAGTTCGACGTTTCTGGAGGCTGGGCCGGGTTGCGTAGCGGCGGGCGGGGCGCCGTGGGACGATCTGATCTACAATTCGTGGGATGTGGGCAGCGGCGTGGCCGGCGAGATCGACACGGCTATTGGGGTCGATGTCAATGCGACCACCACGGGCACGGACGCGGACAATACCATCGCCATCATCACGTTGGCGGCCCAAGAGAACGAGGGGATCAGTCAGGTGGTTTTTCGGCCTGACGTGAGCGACGTCGAAAGCACGATGCTGGCGGACATGAACGCTCAGCCGGTCTACCCCATTACGATCGACAGCCGAGACATTGTTGTTGACGGGACCGATCCCACAGTGGAAAACCTTACCGCCACGCAGGTCAGCTGCGATGTGCTTAACTGCATCGGCACCACCGTCCAGGGTATCGTCGACATTGCCGTCGACGCGTGCGACGCATTGGCGGGCCTGGCTGAGCCGCCCACCGTAACGGTAACCCAGGGGGTGACGGCCTTGAGCGTCATGTACGTGGGTGAGAGCCCGGCGGGCACGTTCAGCTATACTGTCGAGATCGAGTCGACGACGGCCAATAGCACGTGGGTTATCGAAGCAATCGCCACGGACAAGGCCGGCAACGTGGGTTCGACGATGGGCATGCTCTGCGTGAACAAGAACACCGTAACGGGCACGGTCGCCTTCGATACGTTGTCGTATAGTTACTACGGAGTCACGCGGGATGTGGTGTTCGTCGCGACGGACGCTCTGGGCACGGTGCTGACCAGCTGGACGGTGCCGGTGGACTTTGCCAACAGCGCCATGGCGGCGGCGGGCGATTACGTTCTGACGGCGGTTCCGGACGAGATTGCGGGCCTTAGCGCCAAGACGGGCTGGGCGCTGCGGCATAAGCAGGGGCTGACCCTGGGGCTCAACGGGCAGGCAACGCTGGACTTTGTTGGGTCTGAATTGCTCCACAGCGGCGACGTGACCAACTCGAATATGATTAACCTGCTCGATTACTCGGTGCTCCGCGTCAATTGGCTTACGGACGATTACACGGCGGACATTAACGGTGACGGGGGCGTCAATCTGCTTGATTATTCGCTGATGAAATGGCATTGGTTCGAGACGGGGGCCCCTCAGTAGAGCCCATCGGCTCCTGGCGGGGCAAACAGGCCACGGCCAGGGCATCATAGCTGAAGGTGGCTTGGCATCGAAACGTAGTGTGACAGGAACCAGCCTGTTGTTAGGATGGATGAAACATTGACAGGGTATTGGCAGTCCTTACCCAAAGACCTGAAGGAGAGTAAAATGGCAAAGCTCGCAAAGCAATCACTGGTCGTGTTTTTTCTAAGCATCTGTTTCAGTACGATCGCGTCAGCGCATGATCTGTTTTCACCCGAGTGGCGTGGCGACGAGGGGAGCACCTATCAGCACTGGACGTTCGACTGCTCGGCCAACCCCGCTGCCCCGACGACAATGGTCAACGATTACGGCGACGCCACGGCCGAAATCACGCTCGGAGAGTTGAACACCGGCTGGCACGAAAGCCTTCCCGCCATGGGGACGGCCTGCGGTTACTGGGACATTGGGGGCGAAGGCGGCAGCATCGTCCTGGACATCGACAACCGCCCCCTCGAACTACCCTATAAGGAAATCTGGGTGCAAGTGACGTATTGGCTTGACCTTAACGCGGCTCCGACGGTCGAAATCCCCGGCGCCTCTTTTGTCAGCGGTCAGACGGACACGGTCGAACAAGTCGCCACGGGCGGCGCATGGCTTTGCGATCTAAGCGTCTGGCGTATTGAACCCAATCCGACGCACGAGCAGATCATCATCGGCTCGCTACCTCAGTTTGGTGCCGTCATCGACCAGGTCGTCGTGGACACTATTTGCATCCCCGAGCCGGTTTCGTTGGTGTTGCTGGGTTTGGGTGGCTTGGCATTGATGGGTCGGCGACGCCAGAACTCATGAAGTATCCGGGCTAGGCAGGCCCCGTAAGAGGTTCTCAACCTGTGTAGTCGTCAGGACAGCAGGACGAGGGTCAGCTTTCGCCGGTGACAGAGGAGAAAATGGTAAGAGGCGTCTGCGCATACATATTGGGGCTGGTCCTGCTTTGGGCCGGCCCGCTCTGCGCGACGACGGCGTACCAGATCATCGATCTGGGCACCCTGGGCGGGCCCTATGGCAAAGCTCACGCCATCAATGAGGCTGGTAATGTGGCGGGGTTGGCGTATGGCGATACGGGCTGGCCTTATGCCGAACACGCTGCCGTATGGCAAGGCACCACGGTGGCGAGCGACCTGGGAACGCTGGGTGGCTCAACCAGTCGCGCTTTGGCCATTAACAACGACAATGTTGTCGTCGGCTGGGCCCGCACGGCCGAGGGCACCAGCCGGGGTTTCCGGTGGAATAACGGCGTCATGGAGGCTCTAGGCACCTTGGGGGGCGACAATAGTTGCGCCTACGACATCGCCGAGAACGGGCAGGCTGTCGGCTGGGCCAATCTCTCGGATGGACGCTATCAGGCCACCCTGTGGCAGGGCGACGACGTCGTCAATCTGGGAACGCTCGGCGGCGACTACAGCATCGCTTATGGCATCAACAACGGCGGCACCATCGTGGGCGTCGCGGAAACGGCCACCTACCGCGACATGGCCGTTCTGTGGGGGCCTGACCAGACCCTCGAGCTGGGCCTGCTGGAGGGAGGCAGCTGGAGCGCCGCGCGCGGAATCAACGACCATGAACAGGTTATCCTCTGGGCGGACAATGGTGCGGGCCACAATCGTGCCTGCCTCTGGGACCAGGGTCAGATCACTGAACTGGGCACCTTTGGTGGCCAAGACAGCTGGGCCTTTGACCTCAACAATAACGGCGACATTGTCGGCTGGGCTGAAGCAGTGGACGGCACCTATCAGGCGTTTGTGTACCGCGACGAAGAGATGATCAACCTGGGGACGCTGGGCGGGGCTTTCAGCAGCGCGTACGGCATCAATGACCGCGGTGACATTGTGGGCCAGGCACAGACGACGGATGGCTATCAGCATGCCGTCCTCTGGAGGCCCGTGCCTGAACCTGCGGCGGTGCTCCTGCTGCTCGGAGGCAGCCTGCTCGCCCGACGCCGCTGTGCACGTCGGCGACGCTGACGCTCCGTAATGAGACCCTAGAGAGGGCCTCTCGCCAGTGCTTTGTGGAATGGCAAGGGTCTGGCGACCTGTTCTGTTGTATGTGGCACGCGACAACGTAACCTTTTACGTCATATGTATTTGCGCAGGCCGACCAACTGCGTCACCGTCCACTGATTTTTCTTGTAGAAGTCCAGCGCGACTTGGTTGTTGCGATCCGCTAGCAACTGCAAACGGTTGACCCCCTGCTCTTTGGCCCAGCGTTCGATGGCCTGGATCAACGCGGTACCCATCCCCTGCCGCATGTACGATTCGGTGACGATAAAATCCTCCACCAGGCCAGCCATGCGCCCCTGGGCCGTTGATACGATAATCTGTATCGCACACATCCCTACGATTCTGTCGGCTACTTGCGCCACCATCACGGTGTGATCGGTGTGTTCGGCCAGAAGAATGGCGAGCCCCTGCCTCTGTTTGTGTTCGTCGTAGGTGAAATCCGCCTCCTGGTCGAACAACTCCTCCAACAACACCAGCAACGGGTCAATGTCGTCGAGTGTTGCTTCGCGAATGACTACATCATTGGGCATGGGAGCCTCCTGGTTTTGGCAGGGTGTTGCGGCACGGACCGCCGGTTGATCGGCCCCGATTATAGGGCCAGGCTCGCCCGATGCAAGTGGTGCCCCGTGCTGACGGCTCTGAGGGACAGGGCCCCAACATTCCCGCCGCTGCAAGGGGCCTCTGCGGGACGGCTTATCGGGCGTATCAGCGTCTTTTTTGGGCTATTGACCCCTATTAGGAAACCTGGCCCCTGGGCTGGTCGATAGAAGCAAAGACCCAGGCACACGCCATGGCGGTGGCGACGCAGGGACGTCTACCACCGCGCCGGTCGCAACGTGACTCTTGAGGAAAGGATGGTAACATGACCAACGCGCCCTATTCCGTCGAGCAGCAAAGCGCCCTGCGGCGTGATCCGCACGAACTCATGCAGATTTTCGAGAGTGCCGAAGACCTGCCGACCTTGCCCGAGGTGGCGGTGCGTCTCCAGCAAGTCGTTGACGACCCGCACAGCGGAGCCCGAGAAGTCGCCCGTATCATACAGGACGACCCGGCCATCGCCACGCGAGTCCTTCGTGTCGTCAATTCAGTTTTTTACAAGCCCGGTAGCGGCAGCTTGATCACCGAACTGCATCGCGCCGTCGCCCGTTTGGGATTCCTGACGGTGACGAACATCGCCCTGAGCACCAGTATTTTCCGGGCGTTCGGCCGGGTGCAGCAGCCCGCCTTCGACCGTCGCGAGTTCTGGCGTCACAGCGTCTCGGTGGGTATAGTCACATCGGTTCTCAATGAGGAGTGCGGCCAGTGTGCCGGCACACAGGTCACCCGCGACGCGGCCCACCTGGCGGGCATCGTGCACGACATGGGCAAGATTCTGTTTGAACGCTATGCCAATCCGGAGTTCCACCAGGCCATTCATAATGCTCGTGAAGGGGATCTGCCCGTGGTCAAAGAAGAGCAACGGTGGCTGGGGATGGGCCACGACGTAGCTGGCGCCTGGCTGGCGTCGGAGTGGCAGATCGACAAAGCCATTGAGGCGGTCATCCGCTTCCACCACGATCCGCTCGCCTGTGACGAGCCGCAGTTTCAGGGCCTGACCAAGCTGGTTCACGCTGCTGATTACCTCTGCCACAAACAGGCCTTGGGCGAAAGCGGCAACCCCAACCCTACTTACGACAGCCGCGTCTTAGAGGAACTCGAGCTTACCGAAGAAAAGATCACACAACTGATGCCCCTCGTGGAGATCGAGGCGGCCAATTCCGAGATTCTACTCTCACTGGCCGACTGACAGGTCAGGCCGCAGCATCCATTGCGGCGTGTGATATTGCAGGTACTTCCACATAGATGGCAGGAACGGAGGGAACCTGCCATTTTTCTTGTACTCACGTCTTGGGCCCCGGCCCTACGGAAACCCGGTTGCCCGCCCGGGCCACTGGCGGTATACTGATTCGACTTGCCCGCACCGCCCGTGATACCTTTGGGCGGCGATGGCGGCCAGATGAGGCGGCCCGAGGGAAGTGGCAAGCTGACGTGAAATCTGTGAACGAACGCGACTTCTATGTTTGAATGAATGAGGACAAAGTACAATGGCACAACGGTACAACACAGTGGTCATCGGGGCCGGACCGGGCGGATACGTGGCCGCTCTGCACCTCGCCAACGCCAAACAAAAGGTGGCCCTGATCGAGAACAAGCACCTCGGCGGCACCTGTCTCAATGTTGGTTGTATCCCCACCAAGGCCCTGCTCCACGATAGCGAGCTCGTCGCCGGCATCCGTAACGGGGCGGCGCGTGGCGTCAACGTCGCAAAGATGACCATCGACTTTGCCAAAATGATGCAACGCAAAAACCAGGTTATCCAGCGACTGCAGGGCGGCGTGCGCAGCCTCGTCAAGAGCCGCAAGATCGACCTGTTCGAAGGCACCGGCAAGCTCACCGGGACCAACCAGGTTGAAGTGACCACCGCCGACGGCCAAACGCAAACCCTCGAAACCGACAACATCATCATCGCCACCGGCTCCGCACCGCGCGTGCCCGGCGTCTTCCCTGCCGACCGCACCAAGGTCATGACCAGCGATGAAATCCTCAGTATCAACGAGCTGCCCAAAAAGCTGCTCATCGTGGGCGGCGGTTACATCGGCTGCGAATTCGCCACGCTCTTTGCCGAGCTGGGTGTCGAGGTGGTTGTCGTCGAGATGCTCGATCGGCTCCTGCCCATGCAGGATCAGGACCTCTCCAAGGCCCTGGCCAAGGTTTTCAAAAACGCCGGCATCACCGTCCACACCAGCACCGGCGTTGAGAAGCTCGAAGTCACCAGGAAAGGCGTCCAGGCCACCCTGTCGGGCGACGTGACGGTCCCGGCCGACCTGGCCCTGGTCTGCACCGGACGCGGCCCCGTCAGTGGCGATATGGGTCTTGAAGCAGCCGGCGTCGAATCGGACAACGGTTTCGTCCTGATCGATGAGCAGTGCCGCACGAACGTCGCCAACATCTACGCCATTGGTGACGTCACCGGCAAGGTGCAGCTGGCCCATGTCGCCAGTCGACAGGCCGCCGTCGCCGCCAACACCATCGTCGGCCGACAAGACAGCGAAGACTACGCCATCGTGCCTTCAGCCGTGTACACCCACCCCGAAATCGGCATGGTCGGCCTCAGCGAAGACCAGGCTCGCGAACAAGGCCTCAAGTTCAAGACCGCTGCGTTCTCCATGCAGGCCAGCGGCATGGCCACCGCTTACGGCGAGACCGAAGGCTTCGCTAAGCTCATCGTCGGTGAAGAGTTCGGCGAGATATTGGGTGCCCACCTGATGTGCCCCCACGCCGCCGACGCCATCCACGAGATCGCCGTCCTGATGAAATCAGAGTGCACGGTTCACGAACTCGTTGCGACCATCCACGGCCACCCGACCTTCTCCGAAGCCCTGGCCGAAGTCGCCGAAAAAATCACCGGCCATCCCATACACGGCTAAGCCCGCATTTTTCACCACCAACACACCAAGGCACTAGCAAGGTAGGGCCGATGGTAACATCCGCCTAGGAAAAAGTATAATCTGATTGTCGGATGTAACCATCCGACCTACAAATTGACGGGAGGTGGCGGGGCTTTGCCATTGCCTGTCCTGCACGACACTGGCGTATCAAACGGACGCTGCCGCGCGTCGATTGGGTTAGAGTTCACACTTTAGTGTGCAGTAGGAACAAGGTGAAACCTGAATTCTTACCTAACGCTAAAGCGTGAACTCTCACTCGATTTTTTCGAGTTTTGGATATCGTACTGGGGGTTTTCAGCCCAGGCTACCCCGCCGCGCGTTGGGCAGCCTGGAGCGTGTTTAGCATCAGCATGGTAATGGTCATCGGACCGACGCCGCCGGGCACCGGTGTGATGGCTGAGGCTATTTCCTGCACCGGCTCAAAGTCGACATCGCCGACCAGGATTCGCTTGCCCTGCTCGGTGCGGCCCATTTCGTTGATGCCCACGTCGATGACCACGGCGCCGGGCTTGACCATATCGGCCGTGACCGCCTTGGGCCTACCCGCCGCCACGATCAGGATGTCTGCTCGCTTTGTGTGCGTGGCCATATCCTTCGTACGCGTATGACAAACCGTCACGGTCGCGTTGGCACCATCGGCCTTCTGCAAGAGCATATTCGCGATGGGCTTGCCCACGATATTCGACCGGCCCACCACCACCACTTCGGCCCCCTCGGTCTTGGCGCCGGAACGCATCAGCATCTGCTGAATCGCATAGGGCGTGCACGGCACAAAGCCCGGCTCGCCGATCACCAGCCGGCCCACGTTAACCGGATGAAACCCGTCGACGTCCTTGGCGGGGTCGATGGCGTAGAGCACCTTCTGCTCGTCGATGTGCTTGGGCAGAGGCAACTGCACCAGGATCCCGTGAATCTGCTCGTCCGCGTTGTATTTGGCCACCAGCTCCAGCAGCGCCTGCTCGCTGATATCGGCCGGCTGATTGTCCTGGATACTGTGAAAACCCAACTCATGCGACGTCTTCTGCTTGGCCCGCACGTAACTCTGAGAGGCGGGGTCCTCGCCGACCAGTATCGTCACCAGCCCGGGCGTAATACCTTTCGCTCCACGCAACTGCTCGAGAGCAACACGTATCTCCTCGCGAATCTCCGCTGCAATCTCTTTGCCTTTGATCAATCGGGCCGACATATCTACCTCCATAAGTCACGGAAAATAATAACTTTACGACCACACAAGCGGCCCCACCCGCCGCCAACACCGGGCAATCCTAGCACAACCCGTCCCGCTTGGCCAGACCAAAGCCTGCCCTGAAGCAGCACCGAGGGCCGCCCAAAACCGGACTCTGTTGTGGAAATCCGCTTCTCTGGCGGTAAAATGCAACGACGTGGTGTCTCAACGCAACGGGCCTGTAGCGTGCGACGGCCCCGCCGAGGCCCGATAAGGTACGTGGGATATTATAACTGGCAAAGGAATTCAACGTGGCTGCATCCCGATCGCGATCTACCCCCGTGCTATGTCTGGCCGCGGCCACTCTTGTGCCCGCCCTGGCCGGCTGCGCCAACACCCGCATGACCCACCCGGCGCGAACCGCCACCGAACAATTCCTGGTCTCCGAAGCCGTCGTCGGCGCGGTCGAGCAACTCTCCTTCGAAGGACTGCGCGGACACATTGTCTACATTGACGCCGCCTATGCGCCCGCGGAAAAGGAATATGTCATCAGCGAACTGCGGGCCCGCCTGCTGCTCGAAGGCGTGCGGGTTGCCTCCAAACGCGAGGACGCCCACATAATTCTCGAAGTCCGCAGCGGCGGTGTGGGCATCGACCTCTACGAGAGCCTCTTTGGCATCCCCGCGTTGGCCGCCCCCGCCGGTGCCGCCAGCGCTGCCGCGGGCGTCCCCCTTACTTCCGTCCTCGTGCCGGAAGTGGCCATTACCAAACGCATCAAACAACTTGGCTTCGCCAAGATCGGCTACGTCGCGTACTGGGCCAATACCGGCGAGATCTTCACAAGCTCAGGTCCCTCGCTTGGCCGCACTTTGCGTGAAGACTGGTGGATCATAGGGTTCGGCCCCAGAACCATCGGCAATATCCCCACTATCGACCACGATGTCGATGACGACCAAGTAGCACGGTAACACCCGGGCAACATCCATAAGGCGGTTTGTTGACTCATGGAACTGCACGGAAGCAACACAGCGTGAAACGTCGCATACTGAAAGTATTTCTGGCACTGCTGATTGCGGCGGCCATGGCGATCGTGGCGGTCCAAGTCATCCTCTGGACCGATCTGCCCCGCCGGTAGGTCCTCGACTCTTTGAGTGGCCAACTGGGCATGACGCTCGATGCCAACGACTTTGCTACCGGCTGGCGAGGTAGAACCCGTCTTGGCGACGTCACCCTCACCCTGCCTCTTGAAGAGCAGCCCGTCCTGCGGATCGACCAGGTGCGTATCGCACACAACAGTCTGCCCGGTTTGCTGGTCGGTCGGCCGATAACACTGGACAGACTGGAGGTCGGTGGCGTTATTGTCGACGCCCGCCAGGACCGGCTCGGTCAATGGAACGTACAGAGAGCCGCCCTGCTCGTTCAGCACGCCATCGCCGCCGACGGCGCCCCGGACGAAACATCTGCACCTGTCGCCTTGCCCACGATCACGCTGGACAATCTCGTCGTCAACGTCATTGAATCCGGCAACACTCGCCAGATCGGCCCGCTGACGTTTGCCGGCCAAGGCCAGGGGCCGCTGGCGTGGACCTTTCAGCTCGACGCACCCGCACAGGGTCACCTCAACGGCTCTCTCGCCATGGGCCCCGACACGTTCCACCGCCTCAGCTTCGCCTTGCGAGCCAGCGACGCGTTCGCACACGACTGGCTCCCTCCACAATATCGCCCTGCGATGATTGACGCTCAGTGGCAGGGCCAATTCACCGCCGGCCAACTGTCAGGCCGTCTCCAACTGACAAACGCCCAACTCGGCAAAATACACGCCGTCGGCAAGGTCCAACTCACCGTTGGCGGCGAGAACACCCTACTGGTCCACCCCGAGCCCCTGCAACTGAAAGGCCTCCACGACCGCCTCGACTGTGTCGAACTCACCCAAGGGCGTCTGTGCTTCACGGACAACCAACTGACGGTCGGACAACTCGGCTTCGTCCTGCCCGAACTCGCGCTCACCGGCCAGATCAATGGACTCTGCGAGCTCGATACCCGCCAAGCCACATTTACCGGCTCATGGGCCGCCAGACCAGCCGACAACACCATCAGCCACCAGGGAACATGGCAACTCGCGCTGGACGACGCCTCGGTGGGGCCCAAGCATCTCAAACTCGACCTGAACACGACTGGTCGACAAGGCCAAAACCGCTGGCAAAGCCACCTGCTACTCAGCGGCTCCGGCGACACTTGGAAGACCTCCTCCTGGCAACTGGCCCTGCCAGAGCTTGCCTGGCGCTCTCCCGATCAACCGCTGGTCTTTGACGGCTCGCGGGCGGAACTGGCCGTCGACTGGCCCCAGATCAAACTGATCCAGCTCGCCGTGCCCCCAATCAGCCAACTTGACGTCCAGGCCCTCGCCCAAGCCGACACCAAGACCTGGAAACTGCAAATCCGGGGCCAAGACATCACCCTGCCCCCACTGGTCGAAGGACCCATCAGCCTCGCCCTTGCCGCCCAGGGAACCCCCGACCAAATCCAACTGACCCAACTGGACCTGCACCGTCAGAACCTCACCTTGGCCGCGCACGGCGCCATGACCCTGCCCGATTCCCGCCTGGTTGACACGCACGTCTCGCTCGAGCAGCAATTCCCTACAACACACGTCGATCAACAGCCCCCCCCTGCCGAATTAACCGGCAATCTCTTGCTCACTGGCCGGGTGGATGGCACCGTCCGGCCGCTTGAACTCACCATGAAAGGCCGGGCCGCCACAGATCAGTTCCTGGCCCATCAGCGCGCCCTGCCAGACATCCACGCCGACTGGCAAGCCCGCCTCGACGATAAGCGGTTCGCGGCCACCGCCGAGCCGTTTTACGTCTTTGACGGCTTATGGCAATTCCACGGCGAGTATGACCTTGCCGAACGGACACCCCGAATAACCCTTGATGTCCAGAATCTGTCTCTCCGGGCCATTGAAGGCGTCATTGCCACCCCCTCCCAGTGGCAAGGGCTCTTTAACGCCACCGTTGACATGACCATACCCGCTCTCGACCTCAAGCAGACCAGCGCTACCGGCCGCTGGGCCAGTGCCAACCTCGCCGTGCCTCCCTTCCACGCTCACCAGGCCCACGGCGACATTAGCGCCGGCCGGGGCCACCTCGAAATCAGCAACATCCACTTCCAGCAGGGCCACGGCAGCCTCACCGGCCGCATGAACGCCCCGCTCGACAATCTCAACACATGGAACGCCAACTTCCTCTTCGACAACTGGCCCACACAACTCGACGAGCCCAATCTGCTCCTCTGCACCGCCGGAGAAGCGGATATCACCGTCGACCTGACCACACGCCACGTCAACGGCACCGTTGACCTCCAGACCGACGCCACCCTCGAGGGAAAACATCTGGCCACGACTGCCTGCAACGCCACCTGCCACCATCAAACCATCGACATCACCAGCCTGCACGTTGAGGCCCTGGCTGGCCGCGCGGAAGGCGTCGCCCAGGTGGCCCTCGACGACTGGACCAAAAGCACCGCCCAATTGGCCTGGCAGGACATGGAGCCGGCCCAGCTGACCGCTTGGTGGCCCGACCTGCAAGGCCTTGCCGGCCCCGCCAACGGCACCCTCCAACTTACCCCTGCCGACAACACCAACGCCCTGGAACCCCTCATGCTCCAGATACAGCTCGAAAGCAACCACCTCAGCTTCCGCCACGTCCCCGTGCGCGGTGCCGAGGTCCTCGCGTATGCGGGCCCTCAACGACTTGTCGTCGAAGAGGCCTGCCTCGATGTCGCCGAGGGCACCGCCAAAGCCTACGCCAGCTTCACCAGAGAGCCAAACAACCTGCTCATGACCTACCTGCGCACCGAACTGTACGAAATCGACCTCAACCAGGTCGCACACCTCATCGCACCCAACGCCAAAGCCACCCCCGGCCTCCTCAGCGGCACGGCCCGATACATCCTGCCCGATTCTCCAAAACGCGCCAGCGGCTACGCTTCCGTCACGATCGACCAATGCGACCTCATGCCCAACACCATCATCAGCACCCTCTTCCAGCTGCTTAACCGCCAGAAGGATCAACTGGCCCCCAAAGGAAAAGCCCACCTCAAACTCCACGCCGAAGGGCCCCGCCTCTACCTCGACAGCTTCCGCTACCTCAACCAGGGGGTCGAAGTACGCGGCGCCCTGACCATCACCGACCTCCTCCGGGCGGAGCGGAGCCCCATCCAAGGCTACGCCATGGCCTCGCTGGCCCCCCTCCAAGGTGTCAAAATCCCCGGCGTCAAGGAACTCGACCGGCTCATGGCTTCGCTCCAGGAAGGCGTCGCCTCCGTCAGAATCTCCGGCACGCTCAAGGAGCCCAAGGCCACCCCCGTTCCCCTTATCGATGTCAGCCGACCCCTCCGACGCCTCCTCTGGCGGCAGCTCCGCGAAGAATAGTCCCCTGCCGGCCCTTGCCGCTTCCACAACGCTCGGCTGCGCCCGGGCCGGCGCCGCCAAGGAGGCTCTGATAGCTAAATAAGTGCTTGACTCATCAGCATTTGTCGATATACTCAAGGCAACATCTGGTCGCACCCCAAAGCCACGGGCAACGCGCCCGGCTGTTGAGCATTTTAACTCTTGTAAGCATACTGGTTTATGTATACTGTAAACGGCACGAGTTTTTTGACAACGACGTAAGACCTTGTACTGGTCGGCGCTGAAAACCGCCGGACCGGGGGCATCTTCACCCGTCGTTGCCACACTGACTCGGGCCGTTTTCTTCGCCCCCCCCCGACGGCGGCGACGCAATTGAGAGTTGTAAGCATTGGACATTCAAAGCTTTAGAGACAGCACCACCAGCCGAAGAGGCCGACCTACGGAAAACGCCATGGTAAGGATTACCCTGCCTGATAACACCGTGCTCGAATTTGAAGCCTCCCCCACAGGCCGCCAGATCGCCCTGCGCATTGGCGAAAGACTGGCGCGGGCTGCCTTGGCCGTTCGCGCCGACGGCGAACTGTGCGACCTCGACGCCCGCATCCAAAACGATGCCCGCGTCGAAATCGTCACCTGCAAAAGCGATCCCGACACCGCCCTGGACCTCATGAGACACAGTTGCGCCCACGTCATGGCCCACGCCATCTGCAACCTCTACCCCCAGACCCAGCTCGTCTACGGGCCTACCGTCGAAAATGGCTTCTATTACGACCTCGACCTCGACCGGCCCCTCACCCCCGACGACTTCGCTGACATCGAAGCCGAGATGGAAAAAATCGCCGCCCAGGACCTGCCTTTCCATCGCTACGAACTGACTCGCCAAGAGGCCCTGGAGAAACTACAGGGCGAAGGCAACCGATACAAAATCGACAACGCTCAACGCGCCAACGGCGACGTGCTGAGCTTCTACGTCACGGGCAATGCCGACCAGCCCGACCGCTTTGAAGACCTCTGCCGCGGCCCCCATGTGCCCAGCACCAGCCGCATCGGTGCCTTCAAAATCATGAGCATCGCCGGCGCCTACTTCCACGGCGACGCCAGCGAAAAAATGCTCCAGCGTGTCTACGGCACCGCCTTCGCTGACAAGAAACAGCTCAAGCAGTACCTCCACCAGCTCGAAGAGGCCCGCCGACGCGACCATCGCGTCATCGGCAAGCAGCTTGAACTGTTCAGCTTTCACGAAGAAGGGCCGGGTTTTGCCTTCTTCCATCCCAACGGCATGGTCGTCTGGAACGAGATGATCGACTACTGGCGAGCTGTCCACAAAAAGTGGGCCTACCAGGAAATACGCACCCCGATCGTCCTCAACGAGCAGCTCTGGCACAAAAGCGGCCACTGGGACAACTACAAAGAGAACATGTACTTCACCGACATCGACGAGCAGACCTACGCCGTCAAGCCCATGAACTGCCCCGGCGGCTGCCTCGTCTACAAGAACCGCCCCCACTCCTACCGCGAGCTGCCCCTGCGGGTGGCCGAACTGGGGCTGGTCCACCGCCACGAAGCCAGCGGCGTCCTTCACGGCCTGCTCCGCGTCCGCCAGTTCACCCAGGACGACGCCCACATCTACTGTACGGCCGACCAGATCGAGTCCGAAGTCGTCGGCGTTATGAAACTCGCCTTCGAAATCTACCATGCCTTCGACTTGGCCGACATCCGCCTCGAACTGTCCACCATGCCCCAAAAGCACATCGGCTCCGAGGCCATGTGGGACCAGGCCACCAACGCCCTCAAGGGCGCCCTCGCCTCCGAAAACATCCCCTACGATCTCAACCCCGGCGACGGAGCCTTTTACGGACCCAAAATCGACTTCCACGTGCGTGACTGCCTGGGCCGATCGTGGCAGATTGGCACGATCCAGGTCGATTTCTCCATGCCCGAACGCTTCGACATGACCTATGTCGATCGCGACAACACCACGCAACGGCCCGTCATGATCCACCGTGCCATCCTGGGATCCATCGAACGCTTCCTCGGCATTCTCATCGAGCACTACGGCGGCGCTTTCCCCCTCTGGCTCGCACCGGAACAAGTCCGCGTCCTGCCCATCTCCGAAAAAAATAACGATTACGCCCGCCAGATCCACCAG
>Ga0180432_10005578_pt1 | contig 16674 bp, 10 predicted proteins | sample SS_ome_10_FD_132414 | JGI IMG/M metagenome (GOLD analysis project Ga0180432, IMG submission 132414) | Hypersaline lake sediment archaeal communities from the Salton Sea, California, USA - SS_1_MS_2 metaG | ecosystem: Environmental > Aquatic > Non-marine Saline and Alkaline > Hypersaline >... | reverse complement strand
TACTGCCAGTATAGCAGAAACGGTTGCCCAAGTCAATAGTTCTCGCCCCTCATTCTGGATTGGGGGTGAGGCAGATGAACTCCAACGGTTCGGTGGCTGTGTTCTTCAGTTGATGCGTCTCGCCAGGAGGGATGAACAGCACGTCTCCCTTGGAGATGGGGACGTCTTTCCCCTCGCGGACGACGGCTCCTTGACCTGCCAGGATGAACACCTCGTGCTCCCACGGGTGGCTGTGGTGTGGAGAGTATCCCCCGGGTTCCAGTTCGAACACCCGCATCGAGAAATTGGGGGCTCCGTCTTTCTCGGCGATGACCCAGCGGACGGTGACGCCGCGGGCGCCTTCCTCACCTATCGGGTCGGCCGGAATGTCCTTGTAGTGTGCGATTTTCATCTACTTGTCTCCTTGTTTGGGATTTGTGCTGAACGCGACGTGTCTGGTATTCTACGGGTTGAACATGACATTGTCAAGCTTCTGTGCGCAGCTCAGCACCGAACCCGTAACCAGCGGGGGAAAACCTCACAGGCGATGCGGTGAGCGTTGGCACACAGATTCCAGTGGATAGAACACCTGCCATGATGTTGGGAGTGGATCTCGTAATCGGCGAGTTAGATGCGCGAACTTATTCGGGTCCTTGGCCGATGGCTCAGCGAGTGCAGGGTATTGGCAGGCCATTGCGGGACTGGCCCGCCGATGGTATAATCTCTTGTCGTGAAGAGACACTGGAAGCTATGGCTTGGCCTGCTCGTCAGCATCGTGGCGCTGGTGTTGGCCGTGCTGGGCATTGACTTGCGCCTGGTGGTGGAAACACTGGCTCAGGCGGAGTACGTCTATCTGATCCCGGCAACTGTTGCAGAGCTGGCTTATCTGGTCTCCCGCGCTGTCCGCTGGCGACTATTGTTGGGACCCCAGGTGGGTCTGGCCCGCTCCTTCTGGGTCACCAACGTTGGTTATTTGGTCAGCAATGTGCTCCCTTTTCGACTGGGGGACCCGGCCCGGGCGGTGGTGATCGGGCGGAGTGGGAAGGTCTCCACTGCAGCCGCGCTCTCGACCGTCGTAGTTGAACGAGTGCTGGATATGCTGATGGTTGTGCTGCTTCTGGCCGGGGTGACACCCTTTCTATACAAAGGGAAGCGAAGCGTCTCCTTCGTCAGTGGGGTGGGCAGCGCGATTGGTGCTGGCCTGGTCGCGGGCAGTGCAGCATTGGCGGCCTTGGCGGTCCTGTTGCTGCTGGCCTTTCGACCCGATTGGGGGCGAAGAGCGGTGCGGCGTGTGCTGGGGTGGGTGCCCCGGCTGGACAGTGGTCGTTGGGCGCGTGCGTTCGACGGTCTGTTTGAGGGTCTCGCGCCGCTCCGTTCCGGGCGACGTGGGCTGGCGCTTCTGGCATGGTCGGTGGCGACGTGGGCCTTTGTAGTTGCCTACTACTGGGCGCTGATGCGCGCGTTCCTGTCCCGCCCCCCGGCGCTGGCAGCGCCATTTCTCGTCTCTGTCGTGGGGCTAGGGATGGCGGTCCCTTCCTCGCCAGGGGCCGTCGGCGTGTTCCACGCCGTTGCCCGTTACGGGCTGACGGTTCCGTTCGGTGTGCCGGTGGATCAAGCGGTCACCATCGCCTTCGGGATCCACGCCTTCCAATACGTCACCGTGTGCTTGCTGGGCCTGGTTGGCCTGGCGAGGGAGAGCATCTCGCTGGGCTGGCTGCGATCTCAGGTAGCCGGCGTGGCGGAAACAGAAAAGTCGGGGGAGAGGGAATGACAAAACACCACTACTCTTCAAGAGGGCCATTCTGATGGCACGCTACCTGGTCACGGGTGGGGCGGGCTTCATCGGCTGTAACTACGTCCATCGCTTGCTGGGCCGAGGTGAGCAGGTGGCGGTGTACGATAACCTCTCGCGGCAGGGGACGGAGGCTAACGTAACCTGGCTGCAGGAGCAGCACGGGGCTGACTCCTTTCGGATGATCGTGGGCGACGTGCGAGACGCTGACGCGCTGGTCGAGGCGGTGCAGGGCGCCGATGTCGTCGTGCACCTGGCTGGGCAGACGGCGGTCACTACTTCGGTAGCCGATCCCCGCGCCGATTTCGAGGATAACGCGCTGGGCACCTTCAACGCATTGGAGGCGGCGCGGCATGCGGGCACGAACCCCGTGTTCCTCTATGCCTCTACGAACAAGGTCTATGGCCGGATGGAGGATATCGCTATCGTTGAGCGTGAGGCTCGTTACACGTACAGGGACTTCCCATTGGGTATCCCAGAGACACAACCGCTCGATTTTCACTCGCCCTACGGCTGCTCCAAGGGGGCCGGCGACCAGTACGTGCGCGACTATGCCCGAATCTACGGCCTGCCGACGGTCGTGCTGCGCCAGTCGTGCATCTATGGCCCCCGGCAGATGGGGGTTGAGGATCAGGGGTGGGTGGCCTGGTTGATCATCGCCGCGGTCATTGGCCAGCCCATCACTATCTACGGAGACGGCAAGCAGGTGCGGGACGTGCTCTTCGTGGACGATCTGCTGGACGGGTACGACGCGGCCATCGATCGCATCGATGTGGCGGCTGGGCAGGTCTATAACGTCGGCGGGGGTCCGGCGCACACGATGTCGGTCTGGGCGGAGTTCGGACCGATCCTGGAGAAATTGCTTGGTCACTCTGTCCCCGTATCCTTCGCCGATTGGCGACCGGGCGACCAGCCCGTTTACGTCTCTGACGTCCGTAAGTCCGAGCGCGAGCTGGACTGGCAACCACAGGTCGGAGTGGAACAAGGCATCAGGCGACTCCACGACTGGGTTGTCTCCCATAAGCACCTGTTTGCGTAACCTGAGCGCCGACCGCTGCGGTCGGACTGAAACTTGAAAGCTGTAACGTGAAACTATGAAAGTACTGATCGTTCTCACTTATTACCGTCCCCATACCAGCGGCCTCACGATCTACGCCGAGCGGCTGGCGAGAGGCCTGGAGGCGCGAGGTCACCAGGTGACTGTGCTGACCTCCCGCTTCGATCGCTCTTATCCCATCGAAACGGTGGAGGATGGCGTGCGGGTGGTGCGCGCGCCGGTACTCTTCCGCGTCAGCAAGGGTGTCATCATGCCGACCTTCGGCTGGCTGGCGACGCGGTTGGTGCGGGAGCACGACGTCGTTAGCCTGCACTTGCCGCAATTTGACGCAGCAGGCGTGGCGGCCCGGGGGCGGCTGCTGGGTCGGCCGACGGTGTTGACCTATCACTGTGACCTGAAACTCCCGCCCGGTCCCTTCAACGGGCTGGTCAACCAGGTGGTGCGCGTGATGAACCGGGCAGCAGGGCTTCTGGCCACCCGGGTGGTGGCATACACGCAGGATTTCGCCGCCCATTCACCCTTCCTGCGCACCTACCGGCGTAAGATCGAGGTGATTCCGCCGCCGGTCGAGCTCCCGGAGGTGGAGGGTGGGGCAGTGGCCGCCTTCGCCAAGATGCACGGCCTGGATGGACATCGGCCGGTGATTGGCATGGCTGCCCGGTTGGCGTCTGAGAAGGGTGTCGAGGTCTTGCTTCACGCGCTGCCACGTGTACTCGATGTCTATCCAGACGCGCGCGTCGTCTTCGCTGGACAACACCAGAATGTGTTGGGCGAGGAGGCATACGCCCGGCGGCTGGATCCGCTGTTTCGCCAGCACGAGGAGCGCTGGGAGTTCCTGGGGGTGTTGAACCCGCTGCAGATGGCGGCGCTGTATCCAGCGCTGGACGTGATCGTCGTGCCCAGCCTGAACTCAACCGAATCGTTTGGGCTGGTGCAGGTGGAAGCCATGTTGTGCGGAACTCCCTCAATCGCCAGCGACCTGCCGGGGGTGCGCCAGCCGGTGTTGCAGACGGGAATGGGGGAGGTGGTGCCCGTCGGCGATAGCGCGGCGCTGGCCCAAGCGATCATCGATGTCGTCGGCAATAGGGACGACTACGTGCAGCCCAGGGAAGAGATCGTTGAGCGGTGGAACAGGGAGCGTACGGCGGCGGACTACGAGATGCTTTTTGAGCGGCTGCTGGCGGGCCATCACTCTTCAAGAGGGCCATTCTGATGGCACCCCATCACTCTTCAAGAGGGCCATTCTGATGGCACGCGAGGCGGGGTAGCTGCAGGGTGGACGATCTGCTTTGGCGACACCTGCGCGACCTGCCGGCCTTCCGTGCCCTGTTGCGGGCGGTGGAAGCTAGCTTCTACGTCGATCTGCCGCTCCATCGACCGACGCTCGATGTGGGCTGTGGCGACGGTCACTTTGCCGCTGTTGCCTTTAATGGGAGACCGGAGGCGGGGTTTGATCCGGGGTGGGGACCACTGACCGAGGCCCGCGGACGCTGTGCATACCGTCTGCTGGCGCAGGCGGAAGGGGCGCGGATGCCCTATCCCGATGGCTATTTTGCGACGGTCGTGAGCAACTCAGTGCTGGAGCATATCCCACAGGTGCAGCCGGTGTTGGGGGAGATTGCGCGGGTGCTGCAGCCTGGCGGATGGTTCTATTTCTGTGTTCCAGGCCCTAGCTTCCTTCCGTTTCTCTCCATCGGGCGGGCGTTGGACCGGGTGGGGATGCACCCCCTGGGTGAGGCTTACCGTCGCTGGTTCAATCGCATCTCTCGCCATTACCACTGCGACGGGGCCGAGGTGTGGGAGCAGCGGCTGGATGCGGTAGGGCTGGGCCTTGTGCGTTGGTGGGCCTACTTCCCCCGCCGGGCATTGACAGTGTTGGAGTGGGGCCACTACCTGGGGCTGCCGTCGTTAGTGTGCAAGAAACTGGTTGGGCGCTGGGTATTGTGGCCCACCCGGGCCAACCTGTGGCTCACCGAGCGGCTGGTGCGGCCGCTACATGAGGAGTCGCTCAAAGCGCGCGCCGAAGATGGCGCCGGGGCCTATCTCTTCTTCGTTGCGCAGAAGTGCGCGACGCTGGAAGAGGGCGCGCCCTCAGCAGGGGGATCGACTTGAAGCGGGAGCGCACTGACCGAAAGCGCAGGATCGACGGCCTGCTTCTAGCTGTCGGGCTGGGATTTGCGCTTCTGGGCCAGCTCTATTTTGTCTTCCGGCGGGAGTACGTGTGGGACGGCGTACTCTTCTGGTGTGTTGCTCTCGTGTCTTTTGGGCTGCTCCGGTGGCGAACCGCGCAACTGGAGCGTGGGTGGTCTAACCGGCATTCGGCCTCGTGGACGCACCGCCGGTCCCTGCGCACGGTCTCCGTGATCGGTGGAGCCACGTTTGCCGCTGTGGCCGGATGGCTGGCGCGTCAGCGGCCGACCATGGCCGATTTCAGCGACTTGTTGTCGGTGTGGTTGATCGGCGCAACCTGGTTCCTGCTGGCCTTCGTGCCACCTACCATGGTCAAAGAGGCGTGGTCACGTGCGATCCACTGGTTCCAGGATCACCGGCTCGAACTGGCAGGCATGGCAGCGCTCCTGCTGGTGGCTCTGGTGGCGCGTGGCGTCGCCCTGGAGTATATCCCGCGCAACCTGGGTGGCGACGAAGGTACGCAGGGCATAGCGGCGCTGGAGATCCTGGATCCGCCGTTGGGTAACCCGTTTTCGACCGGGTGGTTCAGCGTGCCCACGATGTCGTTCCTGGCGATGGGGCTCTCGATGCGGCTCTTTGGGGAGAGTGTGGCCGGATTGCGGGCGCTTTCGGCGCTTGTGGGCACGGCCACCGTGCTGACCACAGCACTGCTGGCGCGCGAGCTGTGGGGCCGGCGGGTGGCGGGCATGGCGGCGGCTGCGTTGACCGTCTCTCACTTTCACGTCCACTTCAGCCGCCTGGGGTCGAACCAAATCGCGGATGGTCTCTTCGTCACGCTGGCGCTGTATCTGTTGGTTCGCGGGCTGCGATCTCAACGGGAGATCACGTTTGCGCTGGCAGGTGCGGTGATCGGGTTGGGTTGGTACGGCTACTTTGGGGCGAGACTGGTCGGCATCATCGTGGCGCTCTACCTGGCCTGGCGGGCTGTGGTGGAGTACCGCTTCCTGGCTCGTCATGGGCGGCTGTTGTTGATTATGCTCGGGGCTGCGCTGGTCGTCACGGCACCACTACTGTTCCATTACGCCGACCATCCGGAGAACCTGGTGTCCCGATCTCGACAAGTCAGCATCTTCGCCTCCGGGTGGCTGGCCCGGGAGCGGGAGATCACCGGGCGCAGCAGCGTCAGCTTGCTTCTGCAGCAGTTCTGGAGGTCGATCTCCGCCTTCCACTACACGCTGGACACCACATTCTGGTACCACGCGGCGATTCCGCTGCTTGACTTCGTCAGCGGTATATTGTTCGTTCTGGGGTTGGTGTGGGCGACGGCGCACTGCCGTTGGCCTGCAAACGGCCTGACGCTGCTGTGGTTCTGGCTGGCGCTGGTCACCGGGTGGGTATTGACAGAGAATCCGCCCAGCAGTATGCGGCTGGTCATTGTCTCACCTGCGCTGGCGATCCTGGTGGGCCTGGGCCTGAACTGGGTGATGGAATTGGGGCAGCGTGTGCTCGGCGGTGTGCGCGGCCAGTGGGACGACATCGTGGTTGTCGTGCTCGCCGCGATGGCCTTCATCAACCTGTATTACTACTTCGCCGTGTATACGCCCTCGCGAGTGTATGGGAATCCAACCGCCGAGGTGGCCACTGAGCTGGGGCGCTCGTTGGTGCAGCGTGACGACCTCCGCACTCTTCAAGAGGGCCATTCTGATGGCGCCCGCACTCTTCAAGAGGGCCATTCTGATGGCGCCCGCACCGTGTACTTCCACGCGCCGCCTTTCATGTACTGGGGCTTTGGGACGCTGGGTTTCCTGGCTCGGGACGTCACGGGGATGGACGTGCCACCATCTGAGCAGGGTGAAGCGCCGGCGCCTGACCTGAGCCAGGGGGCGTTTTTTGTCTTCCTCCCGGAACGACTGAGTGAACTGGAGGCTGTCCGTGCGCAGGCGCCGGGTGGCGTGGAGATGCCGGTCTACTCCAGCGCGGATGGCCGGCTATTGTACGTCACGTACGAGGTGCCTGCAGAAACTGGACGATAGTCAAGGCGGAGGTTTGTCTATTGAGGCAGACAGAACGGAGGCATTCAATGGGGCGGGTTGAGCGCATGCTGCTCCTGGTGGGCCTGCTGATTGTGGCGATGGTTTTGCGCACCAGCGGGCTTGACTGGGATGAGGGCACTCATCTTCACCCCGACGAACGGTTCTTGACGATGGTCGTGGGAAACATCAAGTCGCCCGGCAGTCTGACGCTGTACCTGGATACTGATAACTCGCCGCTTAATCCCTACAATCAGGGCTACGGGAACTTCTTCTACGGCACGCTGCCTGTCTTCCTGGTGCGCTACGCGGGCGAGTGGGCCGATGTTGCCTGCGCGGAGGACCCATTCTATACAAAGGGAAGCGAAGCGGCTCCATCGCCGCTGGCCCGAGCTGTCGTCCGCCTTCTTTTTGACACCCCCACGTTCGGAGAGGGCAAAGCCCACGATGGGGTATGCAGCCCCGGCACCTTCACCGGCTACGGCGGCGTGTATCTGGTAGGACGGGTGTTGTCGACGATGGCCGATTTGGGCACGTTGATCGTTCTGTTCTTCATCGGACGCAGGCTCTACGGCCCCGGCGTGGGTCTGCTGGCCGTCGCGCTTGGGGCGCTGGCGGTACTTCCGATTCAGCAGTCCCACTTCTTCACCGTCGACACCTTTGCACAGTTCTTCGTCGTCGTGACGCTCTATTTCGCTGTGCTGGCGTCCCAGACTGGTGGGTGGGCGGCCTTCGGGCTGGCCGGGCTGGCGAGTGGCCTGGCGGTGACCTGCAAGATGAGCACCTGGCCGGCGGCGCTGGTTGTTGCCCTGGCAGGACTTGCGTATAGGTCCAATGGGCGTTCCACTCGACGGTCAGCGGTCGGCCGTCAGTGGTCGGTGCTTCTCCGCCTGTCCGTCGCCGCGATCCTCTTCCTCCTCGCTTTCCGCCTGGCCCAACCATACGCCTTTCAGGGGCCGGGCTTGTTCGGCGTGCGTCTCAATCAGCAGTGGCTCAGCGACATGGGCTTCATTCGCCGCCTGATGAGCGGCGAGGTCGATTCGCCACCTGGTCATCAGTGGACCGACCGAACGCCGATCGTCTTCCCCTGGATCAACATGGTCGTGTGGGGGATGGGCATCCCGTTGGGGCTGGCGGCGTGGGGTGGGTGGGCGCTGACCGGTGTGGAACTGCTGCGCGGGCGCCGGGAGCACCTCATTCCCTGGGCTTGGGGAACAGGTTTCTTCCTCTACCAGGCGACGCAGTGGGTCAAGTCCATGCGCTATCTGCTGCCTGTGTACGGCGTCTTCACCCTGTTCGCCGCCTATGCCCTCTGGCGACTCATACACTGGGCTCGCACACGGCCGAAGAGCATTGGACATTGGTCATTGGACATTGGTCATTGGACAGTGGTCATTGGCTACTTGCCAGTGGCTGTCGTCCTGGGGGGCACGCTCCTGTGGGCGCTGGCGTTCACTTCCATATACACCCGCACTACCACGCGCATCCTCGCCTCGCGCTGGATCTACCGCCACGTGCCCGCCGGCGCGACGTTGCATTATGAGACCTCATCTGGCCCGGCCACGCTTCAGATCCCTGTCCCGGCTGGCCATCTCTATACCGGAGAGGGTGAGTTGCAGACGCCGTTTACGATGCCTGAGGATGGGGTCGCCACGGCGATCACGTTCAACTACCTGGGCGACCCGGAGCGCGACCCGGAGATGGAGCGTTTCCGCGTCGCGTTGGCGGATAATCCGAATGCCCACGAGGTTCTGGTCGAGTCCATGGGTGAGTGGGCTTTGCCCCCTCTGGCTGCAGGGGCGGATGGGTTCGGCCTGGAGGAGGGTCCGGAGGCCGCGGATACTCGGGGGGGAGCCTGTGCCTTCGCCCTGGAGCCGGTGCCGCTCCAGGGTGGCCGCACCTACAAGCTGATCTCCGAGTGCACGCACGGCGGGCCGGTGCAGTCGGGCACCAGCGTCGTCGCCAATGAGCACTGGGACGACGGGCTGCCCATGCGCATAGACGGGCACAACCCCTTCGGCGGAATGTACCAGGGCCTCAGCACCAGCTCCGATGGCCAGATGCAGAACTACAACGAGGATACGCTGGAGAAGCGGGCAAAGCTCTTCGCCTGGCTCGATGAGACCGACTACATCTTTCTCTCCAGCAACCGGCTATACGGGTCGATCGCCCGCCTCCCGGCCCGCTATCCGCTGACGACCGCCTACTACCGTGCCCTCTTTGCCGGAGAGTTGGGCTTCGAGTTGGCGGCTGACATCACCTCCTATCCGGCGCTGGGCCCGTTCCAGTTTCCCGACCAGGAGTGCCCGTACTCGTTGATGGAGGCGAGCTACGCCAACCAGCGGAAGCCGATCGTGGTGCCCTTACCATCGGCTGAGGAGGCGTTCAGCGTCTACGACCACCCGCGGGTCCTGATCTTCCGCAAGACGGCGGACTATTCGTCTGAGCGCGTGAGGACTCTCTTGGGCGGGATCGACGTGGAGCACGCACTCCACGGGCGTAAGCCGATCGATGCCACCGCCACCCCCGATCTCCTGGAGTACGACCCGCAGACCTGGGCCGAGCAGCAGGCCGGCGGCACCTGGTCGGAGATGTTCGACCGCGGGGGTTTGCTCAATCGCTACCCCGGGCTGGCGGCCGTCGCCTGGTGGGTCGTTGTGACCGGGTTGGGCGGGCTCGCCTTTCCACTCGTGTTCGTCGCCCTGTCCTCCAAGGAGGGATCTCACCTTCGCGATCGTGGCTACGGGTTGGCGCGGGTATTGGGGCTGCTGCTGGTAGCCTACCTGACATGGCTGGCGGCTAGCCTGCGGATCCTGCCGAACACGCGCGGGACGATCCTGCGTATGTGTGCCTTCCTGGCCCTGCTAGGTGGCGGGGTGGGCTGGTTCCGACGCCGGGAACTGCGCCAGTTCGTGCACGACCATTGGCGGCTGATCCTGCTGACCGAGGGGCTCTTCGCGCTCCTGTATCTGTTCTGGATCGGCGTACGGTTATTGCACCCGGACCTCTGGCATCCGATCGTCGGTGGCGAGAAGCCGATGGACTTTGCGTACCTGAACGCCGTCATGAAGTCCACCTGGTTCCCGCCCTACAATCCCTGGTTCTCCGGATCTTACATCAACTACTACTACTTCGGTTTCGTCATCGTCGGCACGCTGATCAAGCTGATGGGCACAGTGCCAGCCATCGCCTACAACCTGGCGGTGCCGCTCCTGTACGCGCTGACCGGTGTGACGGCCTTCTCCGTCGGGTACAATCTGTTCGGCGGACGTCGGCGTGGCGCGCGGTTGGCGGGTGTGATGGCGCTCGTGTTCACTGTCGCCTTGGGCAACCTGGGCGTGGTGCGGCTGATCCGCGCGGCGCTCATCAAGTTGGGCGGCGAGCCGTTCCCCAGCACGATCCCGGTGTTCGCCGAGACAGTCTCCATGGTGCGGGGGCTGTGGCAGGTGGTGGCGCACGGCGTGGCACTCCCACTGCGGCCCGAGTCGTGGTACTGGGACCCGACTCGCATCATCCCTACCTGGCCGGGGGAGGTGGGGCCGATCACTGAGTTTCCAGCTTTCACTTTCCTCTACGGCGATCTGCACGCACATATGATCGCGCTCCCGCTGACGCTCGTGGCGATCGCGCTGGCCGTCCATTGGGCACGCAGCCAGCGCCCGCGCTGGCTCAGCCTGGCCATCGGCGGGCTGGTCATCGGCGCGCTGCGCCCGACGAACACGTGGGATTATCCGACCTTCTTGTTGCTCGGCATCGCGGCGTTGGCCCTGGGCGCGTGGAGGCGGGACAACTGGACAAGGGGACAAGGGGACAAGGAGACTAATCTCCCACCTCCAATCGTCACCTTCCTGCGTGCCTTCGCCTGGCGCGCCGCACTGCTCGTCGTCCTGGCGACCCTCCTCTACCTCCCTTACATTCAGCACTACGCGGCAGGGTATACGTCGGTCGAGATGTGGCACGGTTCGCGCACGCCGGCGCGGATCTTCGTCTGGATCCACGGCATTCAGCTCTTCCCGCTGGTGACGTGGCTGTTGATCGAGGTGCTTAGATTACGGACCGCAAATCGCAGATTGCAGAGTGCGGAGCGGACATCGGTTCGCAAGTGGCGGCTGGCGCTGGCGCTGGGAGTGAGCGGCTTGCTGTGTCTCACGGTGGCCCTGGTCGCGTTGGGCTACCCGGTCGCGTTGGTGGTTGTGCCGGTCGGGGCCGGCGCTGCGTGCCTGGTGCTGGTGCCCTCGATGCCGTCCGGCCGCCGCCTGGTGTGGCTGATGGTGTTGGGCAGCATGGGGCTGTGCCTGGCCGTCGAGATCATCGTGCTCACCGGCGACATCGGGCGCATGAATACTGTGTTCAAGTTCTACCTGCAGGTGTGGACGCTGCTCTCGGTCGCGGCGGCGGTGACGCTGGCCTGGGTGCGCGAGCGCGCGCGGCGCTGGCAGCCCGAGTGGCGCCAACTGTGGTGGGTAGCGATGGGGATCCTCATCTTCGGTGGCGCGTTGTTCTTGCCCTATGGTATCCGCGCCCGGGCCATCGATCGCATGGCGCCGCAGGCGGACGCTACGCTGGACGGCATGGCCTTCGTGGAGCACGCGGTCGTATCCGACGGTGCTCCTGAGCGCGGCAGCCAGGAAATCCCCCTGTCCGGCGACTACGCCGCCATCCGCTGGATGCAGGACAACGTCCAGGGTTCCCCCGTGATCATGGAGGGGCTGGGCCACCGGGAGTATCTGTGGAGCAACCGGGTCTCAGTCTACACCGGGCTGCCAGCGGTGATTGGCTGGCGGTGGCACCAGGTGCAGCAGCGGGCGCTCCTGCCCGCCGAGATGGTCGACTGGCGGCGCATTGACGTGAGCGAGTGCTACAACACAACCGACGTCGCCCGCGCCCGAGAGATCCTCGCCCGCTACGGCGTGGGCTACGTCTACGTCGGCGCCTACGAACGGGCCTACTACAATCCGGCTGGCCTGTCCAAGTTCGAGGCCATGGCCGCCCAGGGGCTGCTGCGCGTGGTCTATGACGCGCAGGGGGTTAAGATCTACGAAGTAGTTGGGTAGTCATGTCTCCCCATTCCTTCCATCTCACGAATTTGCCGCTGCCTGTGTATATATAGGTAGACTGATGAAGCGGTAGAACTATGACGCCAGGAAGCTCCGACGCCGAGACGGTCGCGCGCGCGATCGATGGGGACGATGCCGCCCAACGGGCGCTGTACGAGGCGCACCACGCGGCCGCGTTCCGGCTGGCCTACCTGCTCCTCCGGGACACGTATGATGCGGAGGAGGTGGCGCAGGATGCGTTCGTGTACGTGTTTCGCAACCTGCATCGCTACGACGCTGAACGCGGCTCCTTCTGGGCCTGGCTGCGCACGGTGCTGGTCAGCCGCTGCCGCAACAAGCGCCGCCGCCGCCGATTGCCGCTGGTCTCGCTGGACGTGCTCGATGCCAACGGGCGGGCGCCTGCTGACCCGGCCCCGACCAGCGACCCGGCGGACGTAGTGGAGCTGCGGGGCACGCAGCGCGCCGTGTGGCAGGCGTTGCAGGATGTCAGCCCCGGCGCGCGGGATGCGTTGATCCTGCGCTATTACGAGGGGCTGCCCTACGCCCAGATCGCCGACGCGCTGGGCTGCTCGGCCGACGCTGCCCGGGCGCGGGTGGCCCACGGCAAGCGCCAGTTGCGGCGTTTGCTCACCGCGCCGGAGGAGGGGATGGCACGAGAAACCAGCGCTCAGGCCTCGGAGGCCTCGGCAGGATCTTGAAAGGATTGGCTGCATAGGGCGCCACCGAGAGGGGGCGGCTTGAGCGTCTTGTTTTGGCGGAGGACTGTAGTTGCAGGATCAAGGATAACACGATGAGCGAGCTTCATCCACAGGAAATCGAATTGGCCGGCCACGACGGGGAAGACGCCGGTGGTGACCTGGCACAGCACCTGCGCTGGTGCGCGCGTTGCCGCAGCGTCGTCGCCGATTATGCCTGGCTGGAGAGTGAGGTCGCGGCTACGCTGGACGCGGCCGCCGACACGGTGCCCGTGCCACGGCCCAGGTGGCACGCCCTGCAGCAGCGCCTGTCCGCCGGTCGGCGGCGGGAGAGGGTGGGGCGGCGCGTCTCTGCCCTGGCCAGCGTCGCGTTGGCCTGCTGCCTGATGCTTTCGGCCTCCCCGGTGCTGGGCGTGGGCGTCTCGGTGCGAACGCTGCCCCCGGCGGCCGTGTTTGCACCTGCGCCGCACACGGCCTCCGTGACCGGCGAGCACGCCGCGCTGCTGGCGACGCCCACGCCGGCCATCCCGTCCGGCGATTCGACTCCGGCGGCGACGCCGGCCTTCATGCTGCCGCCCACGCCGCCCCAGCTCCAATAGGACTTCAAGTAATGAGTCAGATTCTGATTGCCCTCCGTTGGTACCTCGTCGTCCAGGTCTTTGGCCTGGCAGCGCTGCCGCTGTGTCTGCGTCTATTTCGGGGTCTGCCGGATCGCGGCTACGGTGTCTCCAAACCGCTGGGCTTGCTCCTGACTGGCTGGGTTTTCTGGCTCCTGACCACCTTCGGCTGGCTGCACAACACCGCCGGTGGCATCGTCATCGCCCTGATCCTCCTCGCTGTTGCCGGTCTGGCCCTCACTCTCCGTCCCAAGCGCCCACCCGACCGCCCGACCACCCAGACCATCCTGGTCACCGAAGCGGTGTTTGCGCTTGCCTTCGTCGCCTGGTGCCTGGTCCGGGCGCACATGCCGCGTATCGAGACCGCAGGCGGTGAGAAGTGGATGGAGATCGCCTTCCTGCGCGCGATCCTGCGCTCGGACACCTTCCCGCCCCACGATCCCTGGCTCTCTGGCTTCGCCATCTCATACTACTATTTTGGGTACGTCATCATCGCTATGTGCACTCGGCTGGCGGCCGTCCCACCACCCATCGCCTTCAATTTAGGGATCGCCACGCTCTTCGCCCTCACCTGCACGGGCGCGTTCAGCCTGGTCTACAATCTTCTTGCAGCGGAGAACGATTCGCCGGGCAAGGATGCTGAGAATGCCCAGCGCCCCACAGAGCGCCGCCACCAGCGGCGGCTAACGTTGGCGCTCTTGGGACCGCTGCTGGTGGCGGTGATGGGCAACCTGGAGGGGCTGCTGGAGATGCTGCACGCCCGCGGCATCGGACCGGCCGCTGCCTGGGCCTGGCTCGATATCCATCGACTCGACCAGCCGCCGGTGCCCTTTGCCCAGGGCAGTTGGATCCCGGCCCGTTTCTTCTGGTGGTGGCAGGCCTCCCGCGTGCTGCAGGACTACACGCCCTGGGGTGCGGAGCAGCACGTCATCGACGAATTCCCGGCCTTCAGCTTCATTCTGGGCGACATGCATCCCCACGTCCTGGCGCTGCCTTTCGGCCTCCTGGCCATCACCCTGGCGCTCAACCTGTACCGTCGCACCAACCTGAAACCTGAAACCTGGAACCCGAAACTCTTCCGCTACACAATCTCATTGCCCCTGCGCCCCTGGGAGCTGCTCGTCTACGCCCTATGCCTCGGCGGCCTGGGCTTCCTCAATACCTGGGACTTCCCCATCTATCTCTTCCTCGTCCTCGCCGCCTACGCCCTCGCCCTCCTGCGCGACGGGCCTCACGCGTCACGTTTCACGTTTCACGTTTCACGTCTAGCGTTCCTGTTTGTCGCGCTTCTGCTGCCCGGCCTCCTGCTCTACCTCCCATTCTGGATCGGTTTTCAGTCCCAGGCGGGCGGCGTCCTGCCCAACCTGTTTAACGCCACCCGTCTGTCGCAGTTCCTGGTGATGTTCGTGCCGCTGATCTTCGTCGGCGTTGTCTTCGTCACCGGCCAGGCCCGGCGGGGCAGTGTGCGCGCTCGCGAGGTGGCCCGGTGGACAGCGCTGACGGCGCTGGGCATCCTGGGCGCGTTTGCGTTGGGCATGCTCCTGGTCGTACTTCTCATTCGGCTGGGCGCGATCCCGGCCCAGGGGCCGGCGGCCTATCTGGCGGCCTGGCTGCGCGGCGGGCCGGTCCCGGGATTGGAGGACGTGCCGGACGCGCCAGCCCAGATTTTGCGCAGCTTGCTCGCGCGCCTGCTCAACCCCTGGACTGCCCTGGGGCTCATTGTTCTCCTGGTGACCATCACTCTCACCATCCTCAAACCTCCCATTCTCACTACAGAAGGGAAGCGCAGCGGCTCCTGCCTCTCTGTCTTTGCCCTCCTACTCTTCGCCACTGGTGCCTTGCTCACTCTCAGCGTCGAATACGTCTATCTGCGCGACAACTTCGGCACCCGCATGAACACCGTCTTCAAGTTCTACTTCCAGGCCTGGGTGATGTGGGGCGTGGCCGGGGCCTACGCGTTGGCGGATTTCGTCCGCCGCAGGCGCCTCCGCGTGGTGTTCGCCGCCGCGCTGCTCGTTGTCGCCGGGTTGGTTTACCCACTGCTGGCCATCCCGGCCCGCGCCGGCGAGTACGGCGGCCCGCCCACGCTTGATGGCGCCGCTTACCTGGCCGAGGCGCAGCCGGACGATTACGTCGCCATCGCCTGGCTCAACGAGAACGTCGACGGTGCGCCCGTCATCCTGGAGGCGCCGGGCGATAGCTACCGGGCCTACGTCTACGAGGGCCGTGTCTCCGCCCACACCGGGCTGCCGACGCTCCTCGGCTGGGCCGGCCACGAGCACCAGTGGCGCGGCAGCTACGACGAACAGGCTCGCCGTGAGCCCGACATCGAGGCCCTGTATACCAGCGTGGATCCGGGGGAGGTCTTGACCCTGCTAGGTAAGTATGGTATAAGTTATGTCTACGTCGGGCCGCTGGAGCAGACGCGCTACCCGGCCGCCGGCCTGGCGAAGTTTGCCAGCTTGATGGACGTCGCGTACCAGACTCCTTCCGTAACGATCTATCGTCGCAAAATGACCGAGTCAATGACCAATGGGCAATGAACAATGAGCAATGAACAATGAGCAATGAACAATGGCAAGTGGCAGGCGAAAAATCTGATCGATCAGTCAATCGATTGACTCGGTCCCCAGTCACGGTTGAGACCGCGCTGTGGGTCTTTGTCGGCACATTGGCGCTCGTGTTGCGGCTGGCTCACCTGGGCGCTGCCCCGTTGGGCGTGGGGGAGGCCCACGAGGCCACGTTAGCCTGGCGGGCCATCACCGGGCAGGGGATGCCGGAGACGGGCTACAGCCCGCTGCTCCTGACGCTGAACACGGTGCTGTTCACATTGTTTGGGACAAGCGACGCGCTGGCTCGCCTGGGGCCTGCACTGCTGGGCTGCCTGCTGGCGCTCACGCCCTGGCTGTTCCGACGGCCCGTCGGGCGGGTGGGCGCGTTGGTGGCTGGTTCCTACCTGGCCTTTTCCCCGACCGCCCTCGCTGCGTCGCGCCGTGTGGACGGGGCGGTGGTGGTCGCCCTGGGAGGGATGGCGTTCCTGGGTGGGGTGGTTTGCTTCCTCGACTCTGACCGCCGCGCCTGGCTCACGCTATCGGCCGGGGGCCTGGCGTTGGCCGTGACCAGCAGCCCCTCGGCGTACGGGCTGTTTCTGACGATGGGACTGTCCTGGCTGCTCCTGGCCTGGGTCTGGCCCGATGGCGGGGTTGGGCGCCTGTGGGAGCGGGTGCGGCCGCACCTGGGCCACGTGCTTTTGGTGGCGGGGCTGGCCGGGCTGGCGCTTTCGACCGGGCTGGGATGGAACCTGCCCGGGCTCGGGG
>Ga0180432_10005575_pt1 | contig 16679 bp, 13 predicted proteins | sample SS_ome_10_FD_132414 | JGI IMG/M metagenome (GOLD analysis project Ga0180432, IMG submission 132414) | Hypersaline lake sediment archaeal communities from the Salton Sea, California, USA - SS_1_MS_2 metaG | ecosystem: Environmental > Aquatic > Non-marine Saline and Alkaline > Hypersaline >... | reverse complement strand
CGTTTGCACGGAAATTCTGAACCCTGAACCCTGCCCTCTAAAGCTTTTGCGAATAACGTGTTACAGTCGATTGGCCAAGAATCTTTGTCAAAAACTTAACGATGTTTGAGGTTAGTAGTACAGGAACCGCAAAATGAACCGACTACGATCCCTCTGGCAAACGCTGAAATACTTCGCTCTGTCGGCCATCTTCTGGCTGGCCCTGTACGGGACGGTCCTGGCCAAGAAGGCCCCGGAGGAGGCGAAGAAGGATAAAGAGCCCGGCTGGGTGTTGGCCTACTTCCTGGTCATGATGGGCATCGTCCTGGGGATGCTGGTGGTCTGCCGCTCCAGCCGCCGGCGAGAACGTGCCAAGCCGGAAGAATACGAGGAAACCACCGAGAAACGAGTCTCCCAGGCGGAAATGGTCGAGGAGGAAGCAAGGAAGAAAAAGGAAACCGGAGAGCAGAGCGAGCCGAGGTACTGACCGTTTATCCGGCCTTGCGGTGTTCCGCAGGCTGCTCGGAGAGCCCGGTGGCCGCCGCCGACCGGCGGGCGCCTCGAATGCCGAAGAACGTGGCGATCCAGTCGACCACGCGTTGCTGCTCCTCGGCGGTCAGTTCCGGGAAGATCGGCAGAGCCAAGACCTCGTCCGCCGCGCGGAGCGTCTCCGGCAGATCGTCCGGGGCGTAGTCGAGATACTGGAAACACTCCTGCTGGTGCAGGCCCAGCGGGTAGTAGATTTCCGAGCCGATCTTCACCTCGGCCAGCGACCGGCGCAACTCGTCGCGCCGGCCGTCCGGCACGCGCACGACGTACTGGTTCCAGACGTGCCGCCGGCGGTCCGCCGCCACCGGCAACCCCAGGATCCCCTCCAGCCCGGCGCCAGTGAACATTTCGGTGTAGCGGTCAGCGTTCTTCTGCCGCATCTCGGTGTAGCAATCGAGGTACCGCAGCTTGATGTTCAAGACAGCCGCTTGAAACGAGTCGAGACGGCTGTTGATACCGATTTCGCTGTGATAGTACCGCGGCCGCATGCCGTGTCCGCGGAGCGACCGGAAACGGTCGGCCAGTTCGTCGTCGCGAGTGGTGAGCATTCCGCCGTCGCCGGCGCCGCCGAGATTCTTTGTCGGATAGAAGCTGAAACACCCGATGTCGCCGATCGAGCCTGCCCGCCGGCCGTCTAACTCGGCCCCGATGGCCTGGGCGGCGTCCTCGATCACCACGAGGTTGTGTGCCTTGGCGATCCGGTTCAATGCGTCCATGTCGGCGCACTGCCCGAACAGATGGACCGGCAGCAGGGCCTTCGTGGCCGGGGTGAGGAGCTTCTCGACCTCGGCCGGGTCGATGTTGAACGTGACCGGATCGATGTCGGCGAAGACGGGCGTGGCCCCGAGCCGGGTGACGGCGCTCGCGGTGGCGAAGAACGTGAAACTCGGCAGGATCACTTCATCGCCCGCCCCTACCCGACATGCCATCAACGCGAGCAGCAGGGCATCGCTCCCGGAGGCACACCCAACCGCGTGCTTCGCCTGGCAATACCGGGCCATGTCCTTCTCGAGTTGCTTGACATCCGGGCCGAGCACAAACCAGCCGCTGTCGACGACCTTAGCAAGCGCGTCGAGGATCTCGTCCTTCAGGTCGGCGTGTTGGCGTCCCAGATCGAGCAGGGGAACGCCTTGGGCGGTGGTTTCCATGGCTTGCGGCTTCGGTTTTTCGGTCATGGCAGTCGGTCTGGGGTTCGAGGATGGTGGAACACCTCTCGGGTTGAAACCCGAGTCCGGAACGGAACCGGCGGCACATTAGGGGTTTGCGGCTGATGGGTCAAGATCGAAGTACCTAGTCCGGCAGTCGGTTGTGCGGCAATTGCGGCCACATCCCCCCAGAATAGCGGCATTTGAGCCCTACGCCTCACCATTTTCCGCCGGGTCGGGCAGGTTGCGGTACCAGGTGAAGTAGAGTGCCGCTATCGCGACGGCGGCGATTGCAAGACAGAGAAAGCCCTGGATGAACCAATGCCCCACCAGGTACATCGGCCCCAGGTAGATCCCGAGGATCGCCGCGCAGCCGAGGACGACGTTGACAACGGCCAACGGCAGCCCTTCACGGCGATCGTTCAGTTCGGCCGCACGCTGCGACTTCCTTCGAATCGGTCCCCAGAAGCCGAACGGCCGGACGCTTTCAAAAAACGCCACCAGCACTGCGTTGCCGGTGGGCCGGGTCAGAAGGGTGCCGGCCAAGGTCGCCGCGAGCGAGATGATCGCGACGAAGGGGAAGGAGACGTACAACGGTTTCAGGGCGGGAACGAACGGTACCACCAGCGCGGCCGCCAGACCCGCAAGCGTTCCGCAGGCGTAGCCCCAGCCGTTCAGGCGCCACCAGTACCACCGCAACACGTTCGGAAAGACGAACGCCGCCCCGAGTTCGACCATGATCCAAGTGAAGATCGTACCGATCGATTGCACGCGGAAGCCGATCAGAATGCCGACGCCAACCAGCAGGATCGTGGCGACGTAGCTCGCCAGGATCAGTTCGCGCTGGCGGGCGCGGGGCCGAAGAAGTGGTTGCCACAGATCGCGGATGAGGTATGATGCCCCGCTGTTGACCGTCGAGCTAAACGTCGACATGAAGGCGGCCAGCAGCCCGGCGATCACCAGCCCGCGGAGGCCGATCGGCAGATACTCGCGCAGGACCCACGGCATGACCTGTTCCGGGTCGTCGAGTCCGTGGATTCCGGTCAGGGCCAGCAGGGCGATTCCGATGGCCATTGCCCAGCGGACGACCAGAAATCCGCTCCAGGCGGCACCCACTTTGGCGGCGTCGCGGGGGTTTCGGGCGGCGAGGAACCGTTGGAAGTCGTACATCTGGGCCGGCCCGCCGGCGTTCAACAGGAGCCCCTTGAGCACCCAGACAATGACCAGGGCGCCGAACCACTCGTAACCCGCATAGCCGGTTCCCTCCACCCGGTCCATTCCGGCCGGGCTGAGTTTCCATACCGGCATCAACGACGTAAAGTCGGCCGGCACGTTCCCGCTTTGGGCAATCACTTCCGGTGAAACGCTCGTGAAGGCCAAGACGGCGATCAAGATCGCGGCAAACGTCAGGATGAGTGTCTGGATCACGTCGGTGATGACCACGCTATAGAGCCCGCCGAGCAAGACGTAGATCGTCGTGAGCGTGAAGATCGTGACGGCACACGCCTCGAGCTGGTGGCTGGAAATCGTCCAGATCGCCCCGCTGAAGCCGGGAAAGAGTGCGGCCAACGTGCCCGCAATGCCGCGGACATCGATGTACATCACGGTGAATTTCCCGATGCCCTGGAACGCATAGCCGATGAACGCAGCGACGGTGACGACGGCCATGGCGGTGTAGGCGAACCGTGCTGTGAGGCCGTCGCGGCCGCTGCCGAACCGGGTGACCATCCACTCGGCCCCCGTCATCACCTTCGAGCGGCGGATCCACTTGCCCATGAACGACATGAAAAATGCCCCCATCAGGAACCCCCACATCCAGTGGTTCCACATCGACTTCATGCCGAACAGGCAGATCAGCGTGACGATCCACATGGTTCCGGTGATGTCGAAGTTCGACACGCTGCCCGACATGGCCAAGGCGAGCCAGGGAATCCGCTTCCCGCCGAGGAAATAGCTGTCGAGATTCCGCGACGCCCGGCGCTGGTACCAGAAGCCGATGCCGATGACCAGGGCGAAGTAGGCGACAATGACCAGGTAGTCGATCGGTTGCATGGCGGTTTCTGGCTACGGTTTTTTGCTCTCCCCCAAGACGATCACCGAGATGGTGTGCGGTTTGTCGTGCGTGTTGCCGGCCAGCGGCAGATCGATGTTGGCGATGTAAAGCTTGCCGCCGCGGAGGCAGACTTCGGAAGGCTTGTCGAGCAGGCCGCCGGCGCCGTCGGTGTCGTCGTTCCTGGCCAGCGTGGTGACCTTGCCGGTCTTGGCGCAGACGCGGTGGACGGCGTTGCCGAGAAAGTCGGCGATGTAGATGTCGTCGGTCTTCGGGCATATCTTCAGCCCGTCGGTGCAGAGCATGCCCTTGCCCTGGACGAAGACTTCGTTCGACTTGACCTTGCCCTTCTTGTCGAGGGTAATTTTGTTCACGGCGGCGTCGCCGAAGTTGCAGGCGAACATGTTGCCCTTCGAGTCGAATCCCAGTCCGTTGGCCCCGACGCGCCAGTCTTTGTTCTTGGTGTAGAGTTTTGCAATGAGGTGTTTGTCCTTGCCGCCCGGTTTGAGCTTGATCGGCTTGTCGCCTTGGAGTTCGGAGAGTTTGAAGCGGTAGACGCCGCTGGGCATGGGGTCGGGCTTGCCGTCGAGTTCCGTCTCGGTGACGTAGACGCAATCGCCGTTCGCGGAGACCGCGTTGGCTATGATGAACCCGGTGACGACCGGCTCGATCTTGACCGCCTTGCCGTTCTTGATCACGACCCGCAGCAGCCGCGACTTGTGCTCCTTGAATCCGGCAAGCCCTTGGGCGTCGGCGATGTACAGATTGCCGTCGGAGGCGAAATCGATCCCCAGGGGGCATGCTTTCTTTGTTTCCGGATGCGCCGGCACGTCGCAGAACTCGGTGATCTTGTCGTCCTTCGATATCTTGAGGATTTTGGCGGGATACTTGTCGTTGCCGAAGTTCGGAATGCTCAGGTAGATGTCGCCGTCGGGGCCGACGGTCATGCCGTCTGGCGTGTTGTACTTCTCCGGCAACTCGACGGCAATCGTCGGCTTCTTCAGTTGGCGCTTGTTCTCAGCCCGGCAGGTTGCGGCGTGCAGCGCAGACAAGGAGACTACGAACAGCAACAGAACACTTTTTCGAACAGTTATCTTCATCACAAGATCTCCCATCAATCACGTTGCCGAGAATCGAATCCGCCCGGCGATGGTTTCGGCCGCAACGCCGTCGCCGGGCCCAGTGTTGGGTCTATTATATCGTGGTCGGCGCCCGGTGCAAAGTGATCCTCGCGATGGGGAAGAAAACGACGGGCTGAGACCCCCGGCACGGCAGTGCCGGGGCTTTTGGCGTGCCTGCTACTCGGGAAACCCCTCCTCGACAGTCCGCGGCCGGTAGATCGGCAGGTGGCGGTAGTAGACTTCCAGAATCATGGCGGCCAGCGTGGTGCAGTAGAGCCGCCCTCCTTTGGCGGTCTTGTGGCCGTCGGAGAAGTACCAGCTTCCGTCCTCGTGGCCGTCGCGGGCCTGCGAGTTGACTAACTGGTCGCGCATGACGCCGTTCCACTTTTTCCAGACGTCGCCTTCCCAGTGGCGGCAGACCTGGGTGGCGTAGTAGTTGTAGTACAAGTCGTTCGGCGAGGGCCCCCAGTCGCTGATATTCTGGACGCCGCGGACCAGCGCGGGGTTGTCCTTCTTCCAGCCGAGATACATTCGGCAGAGCAACCCGATGGCCGTGGTGGCGTGCCCGCTGCCCGGACCCCGATAACCGTACGTCGCTCCGCTGTCGGCTTGTACGGTATCGAGGTAGCCGAATGCCTTTTGGACGACCTGCGGCGGGACCCGGAGATAGGCCATGTGTCCGCTTTTCAGGGCCATGATTTGCCATCCGACGACGGAGGTATCGCCTTTCTCGCGCGGCTTGTATCGCCAACCGCCGCCGACCGGGTCCTGGGCGGAACAGATGAAGTTGATGACCCCCTGGGCCGGGGCGTGCAATTGCTTGTCGTGGGTCATCGCGTAGCACTCGCACAAGGCGATCGAGGCCAGCCCGTGGGAATACATGTTTCCCCTTCCACCCGACTCCCACAACGAGGCGCCCTGCGGGCCGATCTTCATGTTCCGGCAGAGAAACCGTATCCCGTTGTTGACCTGGGGCTTGTACTTGCCTTCGGCGTGCGTTTGTCCGGCGCCGAGGAACGGCAACAAGGCCATGGCGGTGGCGGCAATTCGTGCATCGCCGGAGTCACCCGAATGGCTGCACTTACCCAGGCAGCCGGGGCACTGCCGCAGATCGAAGTTCCATCCGCCGTCGGCACATTGGTGTTGGGCCAGCCACTTCAGCGCGCGGGCAACCGCCGCTTCGCTTTGGTGGTTGCCGCCGTACTTCTTGACGTTGCGGGCCCGGCATCCCGCACACCGTCCCGAAAGGCCGGTCCCGGTATACGCGCCCACCGTCCTCAGCATGTCGTTCTGCGGCGCCCGGTCCAAACCGAACTCGGCCAACTCGACGTGCATCGCCGCCTGCTCCATGTCTTCGGCGGACGAGATTGGCACGTCGTCGTGCTGGACGGGCGACGCGACCGGGACCGCATCGACGTCAAACTCGCCGGCGATCACTACGTCATCCTCAGCGACGTTCTCGATATCCTCGATATCCTCGATCACCTCCTCATCCTCACCCGGCGCAATCACCAACTGCCGCAGCTCGTTGCCTAATTGAGTCGGCAACATCCACAGGGCGAGGGTCAGCAGGACGATCATGTGGAAGACCGTGCTGACAAGCCAACTGGGTGAGTTGTGCAGGGCGTCGCGGGACCATATCCCCATCGCGCCCATCTCCTCCCGTTCTTCCATTTCTTCCCGGACGCCGGCGGCCCGCGCGCCCCGGATTTTTTCGATCCCGCCGCGCGACTTCGCACCCGCATGTTGAGGAGCAAGGTAGGCCCTGGCAGTTGCGCCGGCCGGGTTTGCCTGATTTACCGGTATCGGTTGTGTGGCCATGGGAATCATCCTCGACAAAGTGTGGTGAGCAAAAAGTTTCCGCCTCTTCAACGGTTTGAAAGTCTTTCTTGTACACGCCGTCGAAGCGGGCGCATATTTTCCCCGCTGAAATCACGACGGAGGTCCACTGCTTTCTCCGGCGGGCTGTCCCCGTCCCGCTACCCATTACTCGTTTGATCCGGCTCCACTTATTCCAGCAAACTTGGCCAGAACCACGGTCAGTGGTGATTCGGCGCGACCAACGGTCGCGGCTTTATAGGGGCGGCGCCGGAATTGCCGAAGTTGTTCTTGAGCAATCCCTATGGGGAAACACCATGGTGCGGCACAAAAAAACCCACGCCGGATAGGCGTGGGCTTTTCGTTTCCAGTCCGATCGCTTTTATGGCTACTCGGGGAAGGCCTCCTCCGAAGCCTGTGCCCGGTAGATCGGCAGGTGACGGTAATAGACCTCCAGAATCATGGTGGCAAGGGCAGTGCAATAGAGGCGTCCCCCCTTCTTGAAACCATGGTCCTTGCCTTTCATCATCCAGCTCCCCTTCGAGTGGCCGTCCTTGACCTGGGAGTTGACCAGCCAATCACGCATCTGGCCGTTCCAGCTCTTCCAGACATCTCCTTCCCAGTGGCGGCAGACCTGGGTGGCGTAGTAGTTGTAGTACATGTTCCCCTTGTCGGGGCCCTGGGCGCCGACCTTCTCAACACCGCGTTTCAGCGCGGGGTTGTCCTTCTTCCAACCGAGATACATGCGGCAGAGCAGACCGATGGAACTCGTGGCCTGGCCGGATCCCGGGCCCCGGTAGCCGTATTCGGCCCCGCTGTCCTGCTGGACGGAATCGAGATAAGTGAATGCCTTTTTGACGACCTGCGGCGGTACGCGGAGATAGGCCATGTGGCCGCTCTTCAGCGCCATGATCTGCCATCCGACAACCGAAGTGTCGCCCTTCTCGCGCGGCTTGTAACGCCAGCCGCCGCCGACCGGGTCCTGGGCGGAGCAAATGAAGTTAATGACCCCTTGGGCCGGGGCGTGTAATTGCTTGTCGTGGGTCATCGCGTAGCACTCGCACAAGGCGATCGACGCCAGTCCGTGGGAGTACATGTGTCCTCGCCCACCCGATTCCCACAGGGAAGCACCCTGCGGGCTGATCTTCATGTTCCGGCAAAGGTACCTGATTCCGTTGTTGACCTGGGTCTTGTACTTGCCTTCCTTGTGCGTCTGTCCGGCCCCGAGGAAAGGCAACAAAGCCAGGCCGGTGGCGCCGATCCTGGCCTCGGCCGCTTCTCCGGAATTGGCGCATTTGCCCAGGCAGCCGGGGCACTTCCTCAAATCGAAGTTCCATCCGCCGTCGGCACACTGGTGCTCGGCCAGCCATCTCAGCGCAAAGGCCACCGCCGCTTCGCTCCCGCCGCTGCCGCCGTACTTCTTGACATTGCGGCCCCGCGATCCGGAACCCCGTCCCGAAAGACCGGTCCCGGTATACGCGCCCATCGTCGCCAGCAGGTCGTTCCGCGGCGCCCGGGTCAAGCCGAAGTCGGCCAAGTCGACGTGGATCGCCGCCGCTGTCGGGTCGTTTGCCGGCGAGATTTCCACATCCTCGTGTTCAACCTCCGACACAACCGAGACGATTTCGGCGGCCGTCTCCTCGAATTCGGTCATCTCATCGTCCAATTCGTCCTCGGCCATGTCCTCAAGGTCTTCGACATCCTCATCCACGCCCGGTGCAACGACCAACTGCCGCAGATGGTCGCCCAGATCGGTCGGCAACATCCACAGGGCAAGGATCAACAGAACGATCATGTGAAAGACCATGCTGACAAGCCAACTGGGCGTGTTGCGCAGGGCGTCGCGCGACCAGACCCCGAAGGTACCCAACTCTTCCCGCTCCTCCATTTCTTCCCGAACGCCGGTAGCCTTCGCACCTCGGACTTTCTCAATCCCGCCACCGGACTTGGCACCGCCCCCTTTGGGAACAGGGCGTGCGCCCTTCGCTCCGGCAGCCGCCGTCCCTTGACCTGCCGGTATTGGTTGTTTCGCCATGGCTTCAACTCCCGACCATACATGGACCTGGAAACACTGAGATAGATGTAGCAATGGGCTACACACCCAAACTTCATTCTACAACTTCCGACGGGAGAACGGAAGAGTGCCCTGTCGGGTGTGGATGGAATTTCCCGACACACTTGGGGCATTCCTACGAACTCGCCCTCCTATTCGTGGAATATACCGCCCCTTATTCCCGTAACAATGTCTTGGGAGGCAATTTATTTCCGAAAGCGGCCCCCTAGCAGGGGCGGATGCCCCTCATGTTGACGAATTTCCTCAGCTTCACCAGCTACAAGCCTGAATCCTCCCCCCTGTAGTGTGTGCCGGCAGCGTGAAAAATGTTCCATCGTCTCTGCCGGGCTTCCGAGAGCATTTTCGCTGCTTTCCGCTTTCCAATCCCGCCAAACCGGGTAGAATAAATTTCTCCACTTCTTTTGTTGGGAGATTCCTGGATGGGTAAGAGTAAGAAAAAGGGGGAAACGGTCTTTCTCGTGTGTGAAGAGACGGGCGACTACAACTACGTGGTGCGCCGGAAGCCGGGCGGCGAGAAATTGAAGTTGAAGAAATACTGCCCCCGGTTGCGACGGCATACGGTACACGTCGAGAAGAAGAAGTAGCGTCCCGGTCCCATGGCCAAGCGATGGCGTATTCACCCGCACGACCCCGATCGGATCGCTGCGTTATCGCGATCGGCCGGCATTTCCGGTCTTGTGGCCCAATTACTGATTTGCCGCGGGATTACCGACCCGAAAGACGCGAAGGTCTTTCTCGAACCCAAGCTGACCGCGCTGCGCGATCCCGAGCTCTTGCCGGGCTGCGCCGACGCCGCCCGAAAAATCCACGCCGCCATCGCCGACAAAAAACGGATCACCGTCTACGGCGATTATGACGTCGACGGCATGACGGGTACGGCCGTGCTCGTCCTTTGTCTGAAGTTGCTCGGCGCCGACGCTCGATACTACATTCCCAATCGCATCGACGAGGGCTACGGGCTCAACAGCGAGGCGATCCGCGCGAAGGCCGCCGAAGGCACAAATCTGATGATTACCGTGGATTGCGGAATCGGCAGCGTCGAAGAGGTGGCCGTTGCCCGCGAGGCGGGAATGGAGTTGATCATCACCGATCACCACGAGCCGGGCAACAGGCTGCCTCAAGCGGAAGTGATCGTACACCCGCGACTGCCGGGAAACGACTATCCGTTCGGCGGCCTCAGCGGCTCCGGCGTTGCACTAAAACTGGCTTGGGCACTCTGCCAGCAGGCCGACGGGGCCAAGAAAGTCGGCCGGCGGATGAAAGACTTCCTGATGCAAGCGGTCGGCCTTGCCTCGATGGGAACGGTGGCCGACGCCGACCCGCTGGTCGACGAGAACCGCGTGCTGGTCTGCCACGGACTCCGAAGCCTGTCGCAGTATCCGACCTTGGGAATTTCCACGTTGATAAAGGTCGCCCAACTGCACGGCAAGGGAAAGCTCGACAGCGAGGACATCGGCTACGTGATCGGTCCGCGTCTGAACGCCGCTGGCCGGCTCGGCCAGCCGCAACTCGGCGTCGAACTGCTCGTTACCGACAAGCCCGACCGCGCCAGGGAACTGGCCGAGTACATCGATGAACTCAATGCCAATCGCCAAACGCTCGAACGGAGCATTCAGCGGACCGCAAACAAGCAGGTCAAGGATCTGTTCAACCCGGCCGAAGACGCGGCGCTTGTCCTGGCCGACCGCGGCTGGCATCCGGGAGTAATCGGGATCGTCGCCGGGCGGCTCGCCGAGAAGTATCATCGCCCGGTCGTGATGATCTCATGGGACCAGGTGGGGATCAAACCGGGCGTCGGTTCCGCGCGAAGCGTGCCGGGGTTCAATCTGCACGCGGCGTTGACGGCCTGCGATGAGTTTCTGCTGGGACACGGCGGGCACGTCGCCGCGGCCGGACTCCAAATCGAGGAAAGCCGGATCGATGCTTTCCGCACTGCGTTTTGCGAAGTTGCCGCGCGGGAAATCAGCGAAGAGGAACGCGTTGCCCGACTCGCAATCGACGCCGAGGCGCCGCTCAGCGCGTTTACCTTGGAGACCGTCTGCCAGATCGAGCGACTCGAGCCTTTCGGGCAGGGTAATCCCCGGCCGGTGCTCTGCGCCTCGGGTGTGACCCTGGCGAACCCGCCGCGAACGATGGGCAAGGAAGGTCACCATCTCGATCTCCGGCTCTCGCAACACGGCATCGTGCTCCGCGCCGTCGCGTTCGGCGGAGGCGACTGGGCCGACGATCTGGCCGAGGCGGGCACGATCGACGTCGCCTTTCGCCCCAAGATCAACGTCTTCGGCGGCCGGCAGAGTGTTCAATTGCACCTGGAAGACTGGCAGCCGACCGAGGTGTAATGCCTCCACAACGGCCGAAAGCAACCCAAAGCGGGCGATGACCGGGTAAAACAGGGTGTCCCGGCAACTAATGCCCTCACATAGAGGGGGCACGGGGTGACTCGGTTGTGCAATAGCGGCTTTCTGCCAGATACGCTATCTTCAAAGTATTCTTTGGGCTCGGGCCGGGCAATTGCCCACCTGGGCCCTCTTTTCTTGCGGCCTTGCAAGCTGGTTCTATTTACAAAATGCTGGCATCAGGATGCGGGTTTGAGTAAAATAGAAGTTGTAGGGCAACGCTCTTCTTTTCTCTTCTTTCTTTTCAAAATGAGTGCTATCGATTTCTACCGCCAACTCTTGGTGGAGTTAGGATACTCCAGCAAGGGCGAGTCCTGGAAGAATTCCAGCGGACAACCGCAACGGCTGGTCATTGCAACCGGGCGGAACGGCCACACAATTCTTTCCGTGGCCCCGACCAAGACCAAAGCCTGGGCATCGGCCGTCCATTTCGCACGGCCGGGATGAACAGAACGCCGGTCCATTTCCGGTTCGGTCGCGGTGGTTCATGGAAACACTCGGGGAGCCGCCGTCAAGAAAAGAAAGTGAACTCCAAGGCGCCAAACCCTGGCGCGTTGCGAGCACCCGCTATCGCCGTGGTTTTCGCGGTGCGGCTCTAACCGTGATCGGATCGGTGGAGATATCGACCTTCTTGCCCAGCAGGTGTCGTTCGAGGAACTGGGTGACGCGCCGGTTGACTTCGGGGTTGTTGAAGCGCCCGTGGCCGGCGCCTTGGATGGGGATGAAGACCGACGGGACCTTGGCCTTCGCAAGCGCGGCATCGAATTGCTCGGACTGCTTGTAGGGAACCAGCTTGTCCTCAGTGCCGTGCATGATCAGGATCGGGGAATCGCCCTTCGAGACGTAGGTGATCGGCGACGCGTTTTTGGCGGCCTCTTTGTTCTCCTGGATTGCCCCGCCGATTAAGAGCGATTCGGGCGATTTGGCATTGTCGTGGTCGATGTTGCTGGGGAAATCCTTCATCGTCAACAACTCCGTCGGGCCGAACCAATCGACGACATATGCCACGCGGCTGTCTTGGTCGGTGTGTTCGCCCAGCTTGCCTTCGAGTTCCTTGACGTCGCCGGTAACGCCGAGCATGGCGACGAGATGTCCTCCGGCCGAGGAGCCCCAGACGGCGATCCGGTCGGGGTCGAGGTTGTGCTCTTTGGCATGGGCCTTGAGCCATCGGACGGCGGCCTTGCAGTCGTGGATTTGCGCGGGCCAGATGGCTTCGCCGCTTAGGCGGTATCCGATCGACGCCCCGGCGTAGTCGCCGGTTTGGACGTAGGGGGCGACCATTCGTCCGCCGCCGCGTTTGTCCCCGCCTCGCCATCCGCCGCCATGGATGAATGCGACGACCGGCAGCGGCTTGTCGGTCTTCCGCTCTTTGGGCAGAAAGAGATCGAGCCGCTGCTTCGGGTTGTCGGTATCCGCATAAGGGATGTCCATCTTCGCTTCGACGCCCTCGATCTTCGGCGGCTGCTGCGTCCCCGCACCCCGGCGCTGGCGGTTGCGGCGCACGACTGCGTTGTGCTCGTCGCGGGAGATAAACCCGTCTTTATCGGTATCGACGCGGCCGAAGTTTCCCCGGAGCTGCTGCGGCAGCTCGTCCCGAGTCAGTTTGCCGTCCTTGTTCTTGTCCCACTGCAAGAACCGATCGGGCCGCTCGCCGGCTTGCCGACCGGGTTTTTGTCCGCGGCTGCGGTCCGGCCGTTCCTTCGGTTGTGCCCGCGCAAGATCGGCACAACCGGCCGCCAAGAGCCCGACAACGAGAAAGGAACAGCAAGAACGGATCATGGCAGCCCTCCCATTGTAGAAGTACGGTTGACAAGCCGGCAGTCTACCGCCGGGCGGGAGGTTTTGTCAACTACGCCCCGGTTGTTATTATCGACAAATGAGGTTGCGGCCCTTGACATCTCCATCCACGGTGCGAGATACTAGCTGGCGGCCGACCGGCAGCCGGGAGAACCGCCCGGGGCCACGCGGCGCGGCACGCCGCGACCGTGAATGAGCCGCTCGAACACATCTAACCTGCGAAAAGAGGTTTACTATGAATTCAAACAAAACACGTTTGCTTCGTTTCATGCTGGGGGCAGCAGGGGTGGCGATCGCTGCGGTAGGGATGATCGTCCCGGCAGTAGGCGCAGATAAGGAACCGGCCAAGCCGAAGGCGTTCATCGACGGCACGGGTCCGGATTGGACGCCGCTTGGCGAGGACGACTTCGTCAACGTCAACTGTGCCGAGGATACGTGGACCTGGAAAGATGGTGTTCTTTACTGCACCGGAAAGCCGACGGGCGTGATGCGCACACAAAAACGTTACACCAATTTCGAACTCGTCTGCCAGTGGCGCCACCGCCGCAAAGGCGGCAACTCCGGCATCTTCGTCTGGACCACCGACGAATCGGTCAAGCGGCTCAGCGAAGCCGGCCGCCCCGGTCTGCCTCACGGCATCGAGGTTCAGGTGCTCGATCTGGGCTACGCCGAGCAATACGAGAAGAAACACAAGAAGCCGTCCGACTGGTTCACCTCCCACGGCGATGTCTTTCCCGTCGGGCGTTCACGAATGAAGCCTTTCCCGCCCGTGGCACCCAATGGCAAACGCAGTTTCCCGTCAAAGAATCTGAGCAAGGGCGTGGACCAGTGGAACCACTACTACGTCCGCTGCATCAACGGCGAGGTGCGATTGTGGGTCAACGGAGAGGAAGTGTCGGGTGGCACCGGTTGCGAGCCTAAGGTCGGGTATCTCTGCCTCGAATCGGAAGGAGCACCCGTCGAGTTCAAGGGTTTGAAAATCCGCGAACTCCCGTAGTGCTCCGCGAGTCGTACGTTCCTGAGCGGCCGCGAACCTGTCCGAGGCTATTTTGACCTACCGGCGCGATGCGTTGGCGCCGGGCAACAGCCGATAGGATTCTCCTCGACGCGTCTCGAACTCGACAATCGACGATTCGGGTCCTGAGAGTGCGATTTCCTTGCCGCCGGAGACGACTCTCAGCGGAGAATTCGTGCGGATTCTGCACGGTCGCCCCAGGTGTGATCGAATGGTGCTCCCGGTCAGTTTTCCATCCTTCCACACCATGTCGACCTCGAAACCGCCACGTGCGCGAAGACCTTGGACGCTGCCTGCCGCCCAGGCTTTCGGCAGCGCGGGCAGAAGCTGGATTTCGCCGCCGTGGCTTTGCAGGAGCATCTCGGCGATGCCGGCCGTCGCACCGAAGTTGGCGTCGATTTGGTAGACCCGCCGGGAGTTGAACAGATTTTCGTTGAGGACCGGCATGACATGGTTGACGAGGATATCGTGGGCGCGATTGCCGTCGCCCAAGCGTGCCCACAGACACATCCCCCAAGCACCGGGCCATCCGCCGTGTTTTCCCCGATGGATCAGCGACGTCCGCGCCGCGGCAAACAGCTCTGGGGTGTCGCGACGATTGATCTGGCAACTCGGATACAGTCCGTACAAGTGCGACACGTGGCCGTGCTTGTCCTCGGGATTATCCCAATCGACGAGCCATTCCTGAAGCTGGCCGTGCCGGCCGATCTTCATGAGGGCGAGACGCTCCCGCGTTTTCGTCAGTCTTGCGCGGAATTCTCCGTCGATGTCCAATATCTTCGATGCCTCGATGCAACTGCCGAAAAGGTCTCGCAAGATCTGCATGTCCATCGTGGGGCCTGAACAGATCGTGGGGCCCCGGCGCCCCAAGCTGAGGCCGCCCTCGACCCCGGCGCCCCAAGCTGAGGCCGCCCTCGACCCCGCCGCCGTGGCTGTGCTCGGGCGAGAGCGACGGCGAGGTAATCAGGCAACCGTCCTTGTTTTCGACGAGGAAATCCAGGAAGAACTCGGCCGCACCCTTGAGGACCGGATACGACTTCTTCAGATGTCCGGTGTCGCCGGTGTAGAGATAGTGTTCCCAAAGGTGCCCGCAGAGCCACGCTCCGCCGGTCTGCCACATTCCCCACTGCGCGCCGTCGACCGGGGCCGTGCCTCGCCACAGGTCCGTGTTGTGATGGGCGACCCAGCCGCCGGCCTTGTAGTGGACCTTTGCCGTGCTCGCTCCCGGCTCCTGCAACTCGCCGATCATGCGTAACAGCGGCTCGTGACACTCGCTGAGGTTGCAGACCTCCGCCACCCAGTAGTTCATCTGGATGTTGATGTTGATGGTGTACTTGCTTCCCCAGGGCGGCTTGACCTTGTCGTTCCAGATGCCCTGCAGGTTCAGCGGCTGTGTGCCGGGCCGCGAGCCGGCGATCATCAGATAGCGGCCATACTGGAAAAGCTGTGCGGCCAGAAGCGGATCGGCGGCGCCCTCGGCGACGCGCTTGAGCCGCTCGTCGGTCGGCCCGGCCGCGGCCGCTTTTCCGCCAAGGTCGATCGACACGCGGCCAAAGAGTTCTGCATGGTCGTCGACGTGGCTCTTGTAGAGCTGCTCGAACGATTTGCCTTTGACGCCGGCGAGGTATTTCTCGACCTTCGCCGTCGGGTCGCCGCCGATGTCCCGGTGATTCACGTAACTGGTTGCCGCCACATAGAAGAGCGTTGCTGCGTCGGCGTCCTTCACGGAGATATTATCGCCCCCGGCGACGACCTTTCCGCCGTCAGCCGCGACACGGACACGGGCCTCGAACCGGAGCCCCTGGCCCTTCCATGGCCCGATCAACCGGGTTTCCTCGCGCGGCCCGACGCGGCCTGCCATCGACAGCGTGTCGTCCGAGATCGTTTGGGACTTCGAGGGATGGGGGCTTTTCATCGACAGGTCAAACGTGATCCGCCCCGGCTTGTCGCACTCGAGTCGCATCACGATTGCCTGGTCTGGACAGGACGCGAAGACCTTTCGTGTGAAGCGCGCGCCGCCGATGCGGTACGTGACCTCGGCCACGGCGCCGCGCATATTCAACTCGCGACGGTATTCGCTCGGGTATTCGCTCTTCGGGAAGTTGAGAAACAGGTCGCCCAGCGGCAGATACGCTTGCTGGTATTTGGGCCTGCCGAGCATCTTCTGCGCGGTTGCCTGCGCACCGGCGAACTCGCCTTGCTCGATGGCTTTTCGAGCTGCGGCAAGGTGCCGGTGCGCATCCGGGTTGTCGTAGCAGTGGGGGCCGCCGCTCCAGAGAGTGTCTTCGTTGAGCTGAAGATGCTCCTGCCCGACGCCCCCGAACACCATCGTCCCGAGCCGCCCGTTGCCGATCGGCAGTGCCTCGGTCCATGCAGTTGCCGGCTGTGCATACCAGAGCGTAAGTGCCCGATCTGCTTCCTTGCGTGTTTCGTTTTCAGCCGTCTCGCCTGCCAGGACGACTTGTGCGACTTGTCCGACGATGGCCGGAAGAACGACGGCCAACACCGCACCCAACCCTGCAACTTTCGAGCGATCACATTTGGCTGTCATTGGTTTACTTTTTTACGGTGCAGGCTCGTTTCTACGTAGTGTTGCATGGGGAATGTTGCCATTCGATCCGTTTGTATTGTGTCCACATGGCGTTCCATCGGTCGGATTTCACGTAGGTTCGCAGGCTGAGGATGTATTGTCCGCCAGCGCGGGACCAACGCATTCCGCTGCGGCATAGGCGTGT
>Ga0180432_10005574_pt1 | contig 16680 bp, 12 predicted proteins | sample SS_ome_10_FD_132414 | JGI IMG/M metagenome (GOLD analysis project Ga0180432, IMG submission 132414) | Hypersaline lake sediment archaeal communities from the Salton Sea, California, USA - SS_1_MS_2 metaG | ecosystem: Environmental > Aquatic > Non-marine Saline and Alkaline > Hypersaline >... | reverse complement strand
TCTGGTCAACGGCACACATGCCTGCTACTGGTGGTCCTATCAGCCAGACCATAAGTACAGCCTCCGGGGAACCTTCACCCAGGCGGTCGATAACCTTGCTGGCATCCACAGTTTCAAGGCGGGTATCGAGGTCGAGCGGAGCGGAGGTTATTGGGATATGACCCTTCCCGGCGGCCACGCTTACTACACCTTGAACAACGAGCCCTACATAGCTTTCGAGACACACGGCTACCAGGGTTTCGATAACTGGCTGTTTTCCGGATTCATCCAGGATGACTGGCGCATCAGCGATAACCTCGTCATCAATCCGGGTCTCCGCTACAACATCGCGCGGGGTACAGTGCCCGGCATAGACGAAACCGTCTGGAAGCCTCACATGGGTCTCGAACCCCGGCTCGGTTTCACCTGGGATATCCTTGGGAACCAGAGGACCGTTCTCAAGGCCCACGTCGGGAGGTACTACGAAGGAACGCGTTCCTATAATTTCTGGAATCTGACGCCGCAAAACGACACCATCTACTACCTGACCCCCGACTTCGGCGTCCTCAACTACTGGTACACGGTCGAAGGAGAGGACCTTTATTCAGTCGACCCCGATGTCCGGAATCCCTCGATGAATCAGGCCGTACTCGGCATCGAGCAGGTCCTTGGCGAGAACCTGTCAGCGAGCGTGTCTGTGATCTATAAGAAGTGGCACGATTTCGTCGATGCGGTCGATCTCACCGCTATGTTCGAGCCTGTGCCTTACACCAATCCGGTCACGGGCGAGACCATGACGGTTTATAATCAGACAAACGTCGGGGTCCAACCCAGCTATCTGATCACCAATCCCAAAGTCGGTGAAGACTTCGGTGCCGCCTATCCGGACATGGTCATGGTCGAGCCGTCCCGGAAGTACGCCGGCATTCAATTCACAATCAACAAACGGTTCGCCGACCGGTGGCAGTTTTATGCCTCCTACACCTACAGTAAGGAAGAGGGCAGCTATTCCAACGCCCATACGGCTACCGGGTCCTACGGCACGGGCCCAACCGGGAATTACAACGACCCGAACCTCCAGATCAACCTCTACGGCCGGTCAGCCATCAGCCCCCCGCACGTCTTCAAGATCATGGCCTCCTATCTCCTCCCGTGGGACATCAACATCAGTGCGGTCTTCATCCACAACTCAGGCCGAACCTGGACCAAGACGACAACGCTAACCCAGCTTGATCAGGCCTCTAAGCCCTACCTGCTGCTCGAGCCATCGGGAGCTTCCAGGATGGATGCCAATAACAACCTCGATTTCCGGCTGGAGAAAAGCTTCGCCTATAAGACGATGCGTTTCTCGCTCATGTTCGATATCTTCAACTTGCTGAATCAGGCCATCCCTTGGGGCCAATACGGGACCTATGTTCACGTGTTCTATGGACCTGATATGGGTCTTCCTCTTTATGTCGACGACCCCAGAGTCTTCCGGCTCGGTGTGAAGTTCATGTTCTGATCGATTTAAGGTATTTTTTTCATGTTATGGGGCTCATCACAAGATGAGCCCCTTCTCCAACCTGGATTTGTGTGTTGATAGCAGGAGTTTAATTTCGGCCATATTTAAGTCGTATCATCATCCAACTCTCTATGCGGTACGGAGGTTCAATGTCAGGTAATAAATACTTCAAAACCTCATTCCTCGTCGTCTTTGTTTGCTTTGTATTGATAGTTTCGCTTCTGTCAGGTCAGGCCGATTTGGTTGTAAGAGCCAAGACAATTTATACGGTGACCGGGGGGATCATCGAAGATGGGATGATTCTCATAACGGACGGCAAGATTGCCAAGGTCGGAAAAAGGTTCTCCGTTCCGAAGAACACAGAGGAAATCGCGGCTGAAATTGTCATCCCCGGCTTGATTGACATCCACAGCCATATCGGCGTGTACAGCGTCCCCGTTGTCCGGGAGAATTTTGACGGGAATGAGGCCACAAGTCCGGTCACTCCCCAGGTTCGGGCGTTTGACGGCTTCAACTTTGATGATCCGGCCATTCCACCAAGCCGGGCAGCCGGAGTAACGACCGTGGTCTCCCGGCCGGGCAGTCTCAATGTCATTGGCGGCACGAGTGTGGCTCTCAAACTCAAAAAGGCACCGCCTGATGAGATGGTCATCAAAGAGGATTGCGACCTCAAAATGGCCATTGAGGGCAATCCTTCGGGATATTATGCCGGCCTCCACCGAATGCCATCTACGGTTATGGGTGTGTGCTATGTGGCCAGAAAGGCCTTTGTCGAAGCCCAGGAATATCTAAAAAGGTGGGAATCTTACGAAAAGGATAGGGCAGCGGGGAAGGAAACCGCTCCACCTAAGCGGGATCTGGGAAAAGACATGCTGGTCAGGGTTCTGAAAAGAGAAATTCCTGTTCATATTCATGTCTATACCGCCTCGGAAATCATGAGTTCCATTCGTCTGGCTGATGAATTCGGTTTCAGACTAAGCCTGGGACACTGCGACAAATCCTATCTCATCGTGGATGAGCTGGCCAAGCGAAAGGATATCTATTACAACGTAGGGCCCGCCGTTTTCGATATCTATTATCAGAATTCCCTGGAATTCGCCAACGTGCCGGCGATTCTGGCCCAGGCAGGCCTCAAAGTTTCCCTTCAGACCGATGCTGGCGCTCGACAACAAAACTTGCGCCAGTTCGCTTCCTTGTGTGTCCGCTATGGAATGACTGAAGAAGACGCACTCAAAGCGGTCACTATCCACGGCGCAGAAGCCGTAGATCTCGGCGATAGAATCGGAAGCATCGAGCCGGGAAAGGACGCAGACCTGGTGCTTCTGGATGGTCCGCCATTCGAGTTCCTGACTTCCGTAGAAAAAGTCATCATCGATGGCCGTGTGGAATACTCGAAAAACGAAGAATCCGGGATGACCATCGAATCTTTTCCTTCGCAGGCTTCTCGAGCTCTTATTGTTTCGCCGGAGGTGAAGACTGCTGACCGGTATGCCCTCAAATGCGGCACAATTTACACGATGGACGGGCTTCCCCAGAAAAATGGCGTTCTGCTTATCAAGGATGGGAAAATTGAGAATGTGGGAAAACGTGTTGCGATTCCAACAGGCTATCCCGTTATCGATGCCGGAGATTTTGTCGCCATGCCCGGGCTCGTTCTCCCCCGGTCGTATATCGGTCTCACCTCGAATTTCAGGATGCAGACTTCGACGGATGAGATTTCCGAGCCCGTGACTCCCGCCATGGACGTCAAAAACGCCGTCGAACCGCAGCATCCACATTTTTATTTGACACATCAACAGGGAATCACCTCTGCCCTTATCACTCCTGGAAATCTCAATGTGATCGGGGGGCAGGGGAGTGTCTTCAAGACCTGGGGAGATGTGGTGGATAGAATGGTCGTCAAGGACAGGGCCGTTATGGTCTTCGGCCTCGGCGCCAGGGCGAAAAGAAAGCAACGCATGCCCTCAACGCGGATGGGCATCGCGGCTCTGATTCGGGATACGCTGACAAAGGCCCGGGAATACATGCTTTCCCAGGATGCCTTCGGAAGAGATAAAAAGGGGCCGGAACCTCCAAGGGACCTATCTCTGGAAGCTCTGGTTCCTGTGCTCAAAGGGAAGATGCCGGTGATCGTCCACTGCGAACGTAAGGACGATATCCTTACCGCAATCAGACTGGCGGATGAATTCGATCTGAAGATCATCCTCGACGGAGCAACCGAAGCTTACAGGGTCGTCGATGAAATCAAAAAAAGGGATATTCCCGTCATCCTCGGAGATCTCCTGAGAGGTGTCGGCAATGTTGAAGATGCCGGTTTCAGCAACTTGAATCCGGCTATTCTGGCCAAGGCCGGCGTCCGGGTGGCTTTTCGTTCAAAAGAAGGATTGTGGTATTGGCCGGCTGCGGGGATGGTGGGCGGAGACCTCCTTGAGGTTGCGGCCTTTGCCTGCAGGAACGGGATGCCCGAGGAAGCAGCGCTGCGTGCCGTGACCATCGATGCGGCTAGGATCGCGGGTGTGCATGACAGAGTTGGAAGTCTGGAAGCCGGGAAGGACGCCGATATCCTTATTCTTAGAGGTCATCCGTTCCGGACTACATCCATTCCTGAAGCTGTGATCATCGACGGGAAAATAGTCTATCAAAGGAAAGAAGGAGCGCACCTCAGACAGTATTAGGAGTGATGCCCAAAACAATATAGAATGCGGAAAGAGAAAGGAGATACAGCAATTACGTGATGTGTCCAAAAAAAATGCCTATGACAGATAAGATAGGGGACTACGGTCACCCCTGGGTGAAAGAGTTTCCCGGTGCGATTGTCGTCTGCGACAAAGAAGGCGTTCTTATTGATTTGAACGACGAAGCGGCGGCGATGTTTGCTGACAAAGGGGGGATGAGGCTCTTGGGTTCCGTCATCTTCGATTGCCACCCGGAATCCTGCAGAGCCAAGCTGAAGGCGCTGATGAACAGCCGCCAGAAGAATATCTACACCATTCAGAAGGACGGGCGCAGGGAGCTCATCTTCCAAACACCCTGGTATCGCGGCGGTCAGTATGCCGGTTATCTCGAGCTCATCCTCGAGCTTCCCTGGGACATGCCCCATTTCAACCGTGATGAGGAATGAACCGAAGGCTATTGTTTTTTTGAAAGTCTGTGACTCAAAATGAAATTATTCCATATGTTTTTTATCGCTGTATTCATACTGGTTCTTTTGCCCAACACAGTGCAATCAGAGGGCAAGATCAGCGGCGTGATGTTTTTCGATTATTATTCTGTTCTCAAAAACCACAGGCCGTCTCTTGAAGGCCGACACGGATTTTGGGCCCGCAGAATTTATCTGACCTACGACAGTGATCTGACCGAAAGGTTCAAGATGCGTCTCAGGCTGGAGATGACCTCGCCGGGAGACTTTGTATCCAATGACAAGCTGGTTCCTGCAGTCAAAGACGCCTATTTGAGCTACGGGACGGGAAATCATACAGCGATGTTCGGCATCATTGCCACTCCGACGTGGAGTCATCTCGAGGGATTCTGGGGCTACAGAGCTGTGGCACGAACACCTCTGGACCTTCAAGGCTGGGGCTCCTCGAGAGATTTCGGAATAGGGCTCAGGGGAGATCTGAACGCCGGAAAAACGGTCTCCTACTGGATCATGTACGGAAACGGAGCGTCGAACCGGGGAGAGACGAATAAGGGAAAAAAAGTGTACGGCCAGATCGCTATCAAACCTGTCGTGGACGTCTTTGTTGATATTAATGGTGAGTATGAGCACAGGCAAGATAACATCGCCTACTCTGTTTGTCAGGCAGTTGCGGGGATCGAAAAGGTGTGGGGAAGAGCGGGCGTGCAGCTGGCTCGCAGATGTCTGAGCCAAAATGGCGAGAAAATGCAGTGGACGCTTATTTCTGTATTCAGCGCTCTGAAGATTGCCAAGACAGTGGAAACAGCGGTCCGCTTCGATAAGATGTTCGACGCCAACCCCGATGGAGAGCGAATTTCCTATACGCCTTTTTCCGCGCTTGCACCATCGAATTTACTCATTGGGCTCGTCAGCTGGCAGGCTGTACAGAACGTGTGGCTCATTCCCAACATCAAGTATGTTTTTTATGACACGCCATCTTTCGGAGAGAAACCCTCCGATGACTTGTACGGCAACCTCACGCTGTTTTTTAGATACTAGATTTGGACTATGATGTATTCGGATACGAAAGATCATAAGAAAGGAGGCACTGATGAGGGTATTCAAATATTCGGCCCTGGCGGTGTGTATCGCCTTTTTGACAGTTTCTTGTGTGAAAACAGGAGGCAAAGTGGCTGATCTGGTTTTTTTAAACGGAACGCTCTGGACTGTCAACCCTGACCAACCTTGGGCAGAAGCCGCAGCCGTAGATGGTGACAGAATTTTCAAAGTGGGAAGCACGGCCGAAATAAAAAAGTTGGTGGGAAAGGAAACTCGGGTCGTCGATCTGGAAGGCGCTCTGGTCCTCCCCGGTTTTACAGATAGCCACACCCATTTCCTGAAAGGTGGTTTTTCCCTTTCCGGAATTCAGCTTCGGGACGTGACCAGCCTCGCCCAGTTTGCCGAGAGAGTCGAAGCCAAAGCTAGGGAGCTTGAACAAGGGGAATGGATCATAAACGGCTACTGGGACCATGAACAGTTTTCTCCTCCTGAACTTCCGACCAAGGAGCTGATCGACAACGTCTCACCCGACAATCCCGTCTGTGTGAGCCGGTATGACCTGCATATAGCTCTGGCCAACAGTTTGGCTCTCAAAACAGCGGGCATCACCAGAGATACTCCCTCGCCCGATGGAGGAGAAATCCAGAAAGAGCCGAAAACTGGCGAGCCAACGGGAATTCTGAGAGATGCCGCTATAGATCTGGTAATGCGGCATATGCCTGACCCCTCGTTCAAGGCCAAGTTGAGAGCCGCTGAAGCGGCACTCGATCATGCCAGGAAGCTGGGTGTGACCTCGGTCCACGATATGGCCAACGCCACCAGTTTTGCCCTGAATTTCGAGGTGTACCAAGAGCTTTTGAAGCAGGATAAGCTCACCTCCAGGATTTATTTTTACGTTCCTATCCATAGGATTGACCTTTTGAATGAGCTAAGAATGAAGTCTCCCTTCGGGAACAACCAGTTAAGAATTGGGGGTTTGAAGGGATTCGCCGACGGCGGCCTGGGAGCACGCACGGCCTATTTTTTCGAACCTTATGCCGATGATCCGGGAACTTCCGGACTTCTTGCTCCCCAGATGTTTCCCGATGGAATTATGGAGGAGAGAATCCTGCAGGCTCACAAAGAGGGCATTCAAGTGGCCATTCACGCTATCGGAGATAGGGCGAACGACATCATCCTCGATATTTTCGATAAGGCCGTGGCTGAGAACGGCGTTCTTGACCGGCGCTGGCGAATCGAGCATGCTCAGCATCTGCGGTCCGAGGATATCGAACGCTATGACAAACTCGACGTCATCGCCTCGGTGCAGCCTTACCACGCTATTGATGACGGACGCTGGGCCGAGAAAAGGATTGGTGAAGAACGCTGCCGGAGCACTTATGCCTTCAAGTCTCTTTTGGACTCGGGAGCGGTGTTGACCCTCGGTTCAGACTGGCCTGTGGCGCCTTTGAATCCCCTGGTTGGCATCTATGCCGCTGTCACCCGTCAGACCATCGACGGCAAAAATCCTCAGGGATGGTATCCCGAGCAAAAGATATCAGTGGAAGAGGCGATCAAAGGCTTTACCCTGAATCCCGCTTACACCGAGTTTGCAGAAAAAATCAAGGGATCCATCGAAGAAGGAAAGCTGGCCGATATGGTCGTCCTGGACCGCAACCTCTTCGAGATCAAACTCGAGGAAATCAAGGATGCCCGGGTCACTATGACCATTCTCGGCGGCCGCATCATCTATCAATAAAGGTGCATCGTAGAACCCAACAGCTCTGAAGAAGGATAGGGGGTAAAACTATGGCCATTGAACCATTTCCAAGGTTGACATTTTCTCCTTGATGACCTAACTTGCTTAGGTTACCCTCTTTTTGGTTGATTGAGAACTTTAGACCAAGTCCGGCACGACGTGTGGCGAATATCCACTGGCAATAGAGAGTTATGACAAACAAATTTTGGACAAAGGGGATTTGCGGTATCTGTCCGGCAGGATGTTGGGTGGAAGTGTATCTGGAAAACGGAAGACTGATTGATATCCGGGCTGATGAGGGCCATCCGCTGGGAATGATTTGCCGGAGAGGGGAACATTCACCGGAGATAATCTATTCCGAGCACCGGCTCCGCCTTCCATTGAAGCGCGTGGGAGCTAAGGGGACATTTGAGTTCGAGCCCATCACTTGGGATCAAGCCTACAAGGTCATTGTCAAGAATTTGAATGCTATCAAAGCCGAATCCGGTCCAGAAGCCGTTTCTATCTACACAGGACGAGGAGCCTTTGAGCTCTCCCTGTGCGACATGTTCCAGCCCAAGGGGGTGGCTGTGTCCTCTGCCTCGAATATCCTTTTTCCTTTCGGCTCCCCCAACACAATGGGTGTGGGGGCGCTCTGTTATGTTTCCTTTGCCATGATCGCCCCTCACGTAACCATGGGACGCATGCTGGTCAACATGTTCACTGATATGGAAAATGCCGAGATGCTGGTGGTGTGGGGTGCCAATCCCGCCACGGATTCCCCGCCGCTGGATATGCACAGGCTGGAAGCTGCTGCCAGAAGGGGAGCTGAGGTGGTTGTGATCGATCCCCGCCGCACCGAGACAGCCGACCGAACCCACGCTCAATGGATTCCGATCAGACCCGGAACAGACGGAGCCCTGGCCTTGAGCATGATCCAGGTCATGATCGAGGAGGAGCTCTACGATGAGGCTTTTGCCGAAAATTGGTGTCAAGGTTATGAGGAGCTCCAGACCTATGTCCAGCACTTCACTCCTGAAAAAGTCGCGGTGACAACAGGAGTGCCGGCCGCGACAATCCGCGATCTCAGCCGACGTATCTGCTGTGCCGCCGGCGCCTGTCCTGTGATGTACACCGGTCTGGAGTACTCCAACAGCGGAATTCAGGCCATCAGGGCTGTCTTCACTCTGTTCGCCCTTGCCGGTCAGCTCGATGTCCCGGGCGGCATCGGACTGGCCATGCCCGACTCTCACTTCCCGATCAATCGTGACTGCAACCAACCCAATCCTGATTTGAACCTGGCTGTTGCCCGGGAGAAATTTCCGGTTTACAGCGACTACCGCGGGGAATCTCACGCCAGCGGCCTCGTCGATTCTGTCCTCAGGGGAGAGCCCTATCGCATTCGAGGGCTCATCGTTCATGGAGGATCTCTTTTGACATCCTGGCCCCAAACATCCATCTGGAGGAACACCCTGTCCAAGCTGGATTTTTTGGTCACGATCGACCGTCAACTCACGGCCGATGCGGCTTACGCTGATATTGTGTTGCCGGCCACGACCATGTTCGAAATCGAATCGTACATGGTCTATGGCCCTATCTTCCGGCTGCGGGAAAAACTGATCGAGCCGGTCGGGGAGGCCCGTAACGATTACCTGATTATGAGTGAGCTTGCCCATCGTCTCGGCTATGGAGAGCTTTATCCTCAATCCGAAGAGGAGCTCATCCGTTTTGCTCTGGAAGGCTCTGGATACACGGTGGAAGATATTCAGAAAGCCGGGGGTTGGGTCAAAATGCCCACGCCAATCATGGAGTACAAGAAATGGGAGAAGGGAAAACTCCGCCCCGATAAAAAACCGGGATTTGACACACCCTCCGGTAAGTTTGAGATATGGTCGACTGTTCTCGAAGACTACGGCTATGAGCCGCTTCCCAAATACACGGAAGTCAAAGAGGGCCCTGTGGCCCGGCCTGATCTGGCCAAAGAATACCCGCTTGTGTTCAACTCAGGGGCCCGGCCTCAGACGGATTTCCGTTCTCAGCATCACGGGATCGAAGGACTGCTCAAAGACAATCCCGAGCCAACCATAGAGATGAATCCACAGGATGCCGAATCCAGAGGCATTGTGACCGGGGATCTTGTCGAAGTCCGGACTCCTCGGGGACATGTTCCTTTCAGGGCTCGCGTTACAGAGGATATTGTTGCCGGAGCTGTGGAGTGCAATCAGGGAGGCGGCACCCCAGTAGGTCCAGAAGCCTGGCAGGAGTGGAACGTCAACGAATTGACTGATTTAGAAAATTATGACGCGATCTCCGGTTTTCCGGTTTATAAAGCATTGCTTTGTGAAGTGGCAAGGATCAAGGAGGGCACGGCAGAGACAAGACGCGCGGCTTCGAAGAAAGTAGGGATGTCAGAACCGGATTTTATGGCAGCGAAATCCGCAAGAAAACGGGCGAAAAAATCCATCTATCTCGATAACAATGCCACGACTCGGGTCAATGATGCAGTCCGCGATGCCATGCTCCCTTTCCTGGAGGCAGAACACGGAAATCCGGCCAGCATCTATTCCAAGGGCCGTGATGCCCATGATGCCATTGAGAATGCCCGCCGTCAGGTAGCCAAACTCATTAACGCCAAACCCCGGCGGATCATTTTCACGGGCAGCGGTTCGGAGGCCGACAATCTTGCCTTGAAGGGGGTGGCTTTCGCCTACCGCCATAAGGGCAATCACATCATCACCAGCTCTATCGAGCATCCGGCCATCTTGGAAACCCGTGAGTTTTTGGAAAGGATGGATTATGAGATCACCTCTCTCGATGTGGATGAATTCGGCGTCATTCATCCTTCCGGGTTAGAGGCCGCCCTAACAGACAGGACCATACTGGTCTCGCTCATGATGGCCAATAACGAGGTGGGAACCATCCTCCCCATCAAAAAGCTCTGCGCCGCTGCTCATGACCACGGCATTCTGTTTCATACAGATGCCGTCCAGGCCGTCGGGAAGATCGAAGTCGATGTTGAAGAATTGGGCGTTGACCTGCTGAGCCTTTCCGGCCACAAATTTCACGGCCCAAAGGGTGTCGGCGCCCTCTTCGTGAAAAAGGGCGTGGAACTGGAATCCCTCATTCATGGCGGCAAACAGGAGAGCGGCTTAAGGGCAGGCACGCACAATGTGCCCGCCATTGTCGGGTTGGGCAAGGCCGCTGAATTGGCCCTGCGGTCACTTCCCAAATCCGAAAACACGAAAAAACTCAGAGATAGGCTGGAAAGCGGCATTCGGGAGATAATCCCAGAAGTTGCTCTCAACGGACACCCCGAAGAGCGTCTTCCCAACACCCTCAATTTGACTTTGCCGGGTTTGAGAGGGGAGTCCCTCGTTATTGCCCTGGATCAGCATGGCGTTTCTCTCTCTTCCGGTTCAGCCTGCAAATCAGGCTCTCCGGAGCCCACTCATGTTTTGATGGCCATGGGGAAAAGCGAAGCTGAGGCCCATTGTTCTCTGCGGTTCTCGCTCTCCCACGAGATCACGGCCAAAGATATCGATGAAACGGTCACCTCGCTGAAACAGGTCCTCGATGAGATGGAGACCACCGTCCGCTTCCTCCCCTGCAAATAACCAAAGGAGTCGCATCAACATTTGATATTAGATACATATGTCTATCCAGAAATTTCATCAAAACCATAATGCTTAAGCACTTCAAATGGTTAATATGGAGTGCAGAATTTAGCATGATGCCTTCCAATGAAATGTCAAATGTTGAGACGCGACCCCCCATGGGTAGACAGAGGTGCGCGTATTTGAGACAATGGCACGCGAGAGGTTGACGATGGTGGCGAATTACCGGATTTTGGAGCATCGTGATCTTGTCCAAATAAAAGCTTCTGAGCATGCCTTTCTTATCGATGTTCTCAACGGCCTGTCCAGGACACCAAAACGTCTCAATTCCCGTTATTTCTACGATGATGAGGGAAGCAAGCTATTCCAGAAAATAACGGAGCTTCCCGAATACTATCTGACTGGCTGCGAGTTTGATATCTTACGAAGATACAAGGAAACCTTTCGTCAAATCATGACAGATGTTCCCTTTAATCTTATCGAATTAGGCCCGGGAGAAGGACAGAAAACAGACGTACTTCTAGAGCATTTTTTGAAAAATAAGCTCGAGTTTCGCTATATCCCTATTGATATCTCTGAAGCAGCCATGAAGACACTCATCGATATTCTGAACGAACAATATCCAGACCTGGAGACAGAAGGACTGGTGGCCGAGTATTTTGACGGACTGAAATGGCTCAGCAGCACCTCACTTCGCCCAAGTATGGTTCTCTTTTTAGGCTCCAACCTTGGGAATTTTGACAAATCCTATGCAAAAGATTTCTTGCGGAATCTCTGGAATGCCCTCAATGACGGCGATTGCGCGGTCATCGGTTTCGATCTGAAGAAAGACATCAATCTAATGCTTAAAGCATACAATGATTCCAAGGGTTTTACCCGGGAGTTCAACCTGAATCTACTGCGAAGGATCAACCGCCAACTCGGCGGCAATTTTGACCAGAATAAATTTTATTTTTATGCCAGCTATGATGTGTTCACTGGAGCCATGGAAAGCTACCTCGTCAGCAAAGAGAATCAGACCGTTTTGATTGAGGAGATAGGCCAAACTTTTGATTTTGATGCTTGGGAACCGATCCATACCGAGTATTCTTACAAATTTCTGGAATCCGATATCGAAGAACTGGCCGAAGAGACAGGCTTTGTCATCGAGAAGCAGCTCTACGATTCCAAACACTATTTCGTCGACTCCATCTGGCGCGTCCAAAAGCACACTTCACCCTAAAAATGGTGCCAGGCACCAATTTTTCCCATATAAAAAAAAGGTGCCTGGCACCATTTATTAATGAGGCATGAAGATTGTATTACTCTGAATTTATTTTGATTATTAAGGATATTCATGTACAATGGGCACTTACTCAGAAGAAGATCTCGTCCCATGCTAAAAGCAAGCCCTCAAAAGATGAGTGTGCTCTTTACTCCCCTGTTTTGGGGAAGTCTCTGGGGAGTTGCTGAAGCCACTCTGGGGCACCTCCTCCACATTATGTGTATTCCGGCTCTGCCGGGCGCGGTGATGTTCCCGTTCGGGGTTTATTTCATGGTGCGAGCCTTTGTGTCCTCAGGAAAAATTTCTATCATTTTCCTGACCTCACTCATTGCAGCCAGCTTCAAGCTTGTCGATTTGTTTTTGCTTGCTCAAGGCATAGCGGCTGTCATCAATCCCGTCTTGGCCATTCTCGCTGAATCGCTTTTGGTCATGCTGTTTTGTGCCTTCCTGACTTTTGGGGCGTTCTCTGATTTCGCAGAAATCATAGGTTTCAAATCGACCTTAGACTGAAATACAATATTTCTTAATCCACTTCAAAAAATTCTGATAGTCTCTATCCGTGTTGAGGTTTTGAAACCAGTCAGTTTTTTCAATGGTCATGTACTGTGTATGGCAGAGCTCAAAAAAAGGTAACAGCGAAGTCGTCCCTGCATCCAATAGCCTTTTCATCTTGGGCTGGACTGCTTTCGAATAGATGGCGAAAAGAGGCTCCAACCTTCGTCCCTCTGACACAGGAATCACGATTTCAGAGTCTTTGGCCTTTTTGACCATGTCCTCCAAGAAATTCAAGTTTATCCTCGGAATATCACAGCCTATGACAAAGTTTTTCTCGTTGGCAGAGGCCATGAGCGCCGATTGTATACCCATCATCGGCCCCAAACCCGGCCTTTCATCGACCACGATCTTGTACGGCAAAAAATTGAACTTATCCGGGTTCGAAACACTGACCAGGATTTCGGCAAACCGGTCTTTGACCTGCTCAATAATGTATTCGATGAGAGTCTTGCCATCAACAGGCAGCAGAGCTTTATCCTTCTTCATCCTCCGGCTACTGCCGCCAGCCAGCAAGATCAGACTGAGAGTGCTTTCTTCACATCGCAATAGACTGTCCATTCTCCCATCATATCCTGCATTAAAAAAAATGCAACCGTGTAAAAAAAGCCCTCTCCAGATTGACTTTTTGGCACTGTGCCTCGATAATTTCTATATCAACAACCAATTCTAAAATGAACGCCTATAGAGATTTAAAGAATCTGATCGCTCCTGTCTCTCCTCTCCTTATAGATCGTGTCAAGCAGATTGTTGAAGATTCGGAGAAGGTGTACACACAAAGATCCTTTGAAACTCAAGACAGTTTCCTCTGGGAACACACTCTTCATGTGGCCTCGATTGCCCGTCAGATTTGCCGAAGAGAACATATCGACCCGGTCGCCCCGGTGATTGCAGCCCTCTTCCATGATGCGGGCAAGTTTCATAAAGGCGACTACCATGAGGACGAGACTACAGAGGAGGAGATAGCGGCATCCCTCGCCCAAAAGATATTGACCGAGGAGAGGGTGGGTGAGACCATCATCAAGGCGGTCACCGATGGATTGACGGCACTGTATAACGAAGACGTTCCTGACACTCAAGTGTCTGATATCGTTCATGATGCGGATTTTCTGGCGAAAACAGGCCATCTGGGAGTGGCCAATTTTTTCATCAAAGGCACCCTTCAGGGTCAAATCCTCGAGCGCTCTCTTATCCAATCCTTGAGCCAAGAGCTGACGTATGCTTCTGTTTTGCCCGAAAACATGCATACCGTTGCAGGGCGAAAAATAGCGGGCGGAAAAAGACGGTACGCCATACGCTTCTACCGAGATCTCCTCGGCGAACTCAGCGATCACGGCATAGGCCGTTTCAACATTGAGGAAACATTATGGCCCTGCCCGGCGGATCCCTCCAAGAAAATCACACTGCAGATAGTTCTCCCTGAAGAGTGTCCTGAGTGCGGCGGCAGTTTCACCACAGAGTATTCAACCGAAAAGGGAATCAAGTGCACCAAGCTTCTCGCCGGTGTCCGTTGCGAACAATGCCCCAACACATACCGCATCTCTTTCTGCCTGCCCGAGATCTATGCCCAACAAAAGGGGTCGCGTTAACATTAAAAATAGTAGTAATCGGGGGACATCTAACGTAATTCTTCACTATGCATCACAAGCATAAAATGAACTAACTATAATATTCCCCGTTTTCAAAGGGAGTATAACAGTAGTATTTTAGGAAATGTTGAATGTTAAGACGCGACCCCTTTGGGTTGGCATGAGAATTGCTGAGTTTAGGATGATATGTGTTATAGCCTCTGCGGCTTCAGGCGGGATTCGTTTTTGCTCGCAGAAGCATGTAAATCTCTTTTACATAAGATCTGAAATGGAGCTGCTTTGAGCTTCTCTAAAGAGGATGATCTATGAAGAAAGCAATTTTTCCAGCGATTTATGTTTTGATCTCTGTTTTGGTTCTTAATTCCTGTGTCAAGGCCCACACTCGTGACTTTTCGAGGGATACCAGTACAAGCGAAATCATGGGTGCTTTAGAAGAGAACGCTCAGAAACTGATTTTTGGTGTGTTTGCCGAGGGGGTAGAGCAGTTGAGGCATGCTCTCATCCTGGTCGAGAGCATCCGTACCTTTACCGGCAGATACAAGAATTTTCCTGTGTGGGTCTATGTGCCCGATGATTCTTTAGAAAGCACAGGTGATCTCGGAGAGAAATTATATGCTTTAGGGGCAAAAGTGAAAGGCTCGAAAGCCCCGGAAGCGGCCATTCAATTTCCCTATGCACGGAAGGTTTTTGCTGCAGCTAAAGCCGAGACCGAAGCCGCCGGCAAAGCAGATATCCTGGTCTGGATGGATGACGACACTGTCTTCCTCAAAGAGCCCGGTGAATTCGATTTAGCCAATGGAGTGGCCTACGGCTATCGACCTGTCATGCACCAGCTCATCGGCTCACTCTATTCAGAGCCAGTGGATGAGTTCTGGTCCCGAGTCTATCAGAAGCTGGATGTTCCCGACACTGCCATATTTCCTATGACCACTCCGGCGGATAGCAGAACCATCCGGCCCTACTTCAACGCCGGTCTCCTCGTTGTTCGACCCGAACGGGGAATCCTTAGAAAGTGGGCAACAAATTTTCCTGTCCTTTATGAAGATCCGGTGTTCGTGGACTGGTGTAAAGAAGATAGGTACAAACTCATATTCCTCCACCAGGTCGCCTTAGCCGGAGCTGTTCTGAACAAGTTGAAGAGAAAGGAAATGACAGAGCTTTCATTCCGCTTCAATTACCCTGTCTTTTTCGACCGGCTTTTTGAGGCTGATAAAGAATTCAGCTCCATCGAAGAGGCGGTGACTATCCGCTACGATGTCTTTTTCCGGAAGGCACCCCCAGACTGGGATAAAACTTTGCGGGGCCCAAAAGAAAAAATCACCTGGCTTAAGGAACGAATATCCAAATCAAAAAATTGAATCTTTGGCTCTCTGACATTGGCTTTATAAACCAGGCATAGTGAATCCCATTTTCCAGAATTGTTTATCAAAACTGAAGGCGAGAGAAATATCATAGGTTTCCATGATCTCAAAACTCAAACAATCCACCAAACTGATATCCTTTTGTCCATGGAGGAACAGCCGTTGGATTCCACGTGCATACCACTCTTTATCTGACCATATGATATGGAACAAAGGAAGGATTCGCGTATTGAAATCACGAACGGATTCCAGCCCCACTCGCCTTTGGAGCAGGGCAGTGGTTTCTATGAGGACAAAGGAGCTTGTGAATAGCTCGGCTTTATTCTGCGAGCAATAGGCAAAGATTTCTTTGGCTTTGGTATGCATGGAGTCATTTTTTACGAGCAGGGCGAAGATCCCTGACGTGTCTGCGAATACCTTCATGATTTAAAGTCCTCATCCAAGTACCTGTCATGATCGATGGAGATGTCGTCTTCTTTTGCTTTGTGCTTTCCAACAACTGAGTTTGCCTGCCGATATAAATCTATCCTGTCACGTTTACCCGCTAAAATGAATTGATCGATAGCTCTCCTGATCAAGGAGGCCATAGATTCTCGATTTTCCATTGCAATCTCCCTGAGCTTCTCAGCCTGCTCCTCAGTCAGTTGAATCTGTGTTCTTACCACCTTCTCCTCCTAGTTATCATGATGTAATATATACCATTATGATTACAGATTCAACTGGCGCCGTCAAGTAAGTTTTTTTATATCCATATGACGCTTTTGTCTGTCTGAAATTCTCATTGGTCTCATTTAAAAGATGTCAAATCATTAAGCCAACTTATTGTTGTCATCTTGTTGGGCATAAGAGGTTGTGATATAATTTTCGCTCGTCTTTGCCGGAGTGGCGAAATTGGCAGACGCGCTGGACTCAAAATCCAGTTC
>Ga0180432_10005573_pt1 | contig 16681 bp, 16 predicted proteins | sample SS_ome_10_FD_132414 | JGI IMG/M metagenome (GOLD analysis project Ga0180432, IMG submission 132414) | Hypersaline lake sediment archaeal communities from the Salton Sea, California, USA - SS_1_MS_2 metaG | ecosystem: Environmental > Aquatic > Non-marine Saline and Alkaline > Hypersaline >... | reverse complement strand
TGACATCTAGCCGTCCGCGGTCTTGAACTCGTGGAGCACCTCTCGCATCAGGGTCTCTGTCTCGGGCTTAATCTCACCGTCGCCCTCAATCATTCTTACAAGTTCCGGATGGGAAGCGTCCACGAAGTCGTGGAGGTAGCCCTCCCATGTGCGTACGTCGCTTACCGCGACATCATCGAGGAACCCGTTGGTAACGGCAAACAGGATGACGACTTGATGTGCGAGGCGCATTGGGGAGTACTGCGGCTGCTTGAGAACCTCGATGATACGCCTGCCTCGCTCCAGTTGGTCCCTTGCCGACTTGTCCAAGTCCGACGCGCCGAACTGGGCGAAGGCCTCAAGTTCCCTGAACTGGGCCAATTCGAGTCGCAGTTTCCCTGCGACCTGGCGCATGGCGCGCTTCTGGGCGGAACCGCCGACGCGTGAAACGGACATCCCAGAGTTCACAGGCGGCCGAATGCCGGCGTTGAACAGTGAGGTTTCAAGGTATATCTGGCCGTCAGTAATCGACACCAAGTTGGTCGGCACGTACGCCGAGAAGTCGCCAGCCTGGGTCTCGACAATGGGAAGAGCGGTCATGGAACCACCACCCAGCTCGGGAGCCAGCCGCGCGGCCCTTTCGAGGAGCCGACTATGCAAGTAGAACACGTCACCGGGATACGCTTCCCTGCCCGGGGGGCGTCTCAGCAGTAGCGATATCTCCCTGTACGCCCAGGCGTGCTTAGTGAGGTCATCATAGATGATGAGGGTATCGTGGCCTCTCTCCATGAACTCCTCGGCAATGGTACAACCCGCGTACGGAGCGAGGTACTGAAGTGGCGTTGGCTCGGCGGCACCTGCTGCAACAAAGACACAGTTCTCCAGGGCATCAACGCGGGCAAGCTTCGCAGCGATCTGCGCAACTTGCGAGAGCTTCTTCCCGATTGCCACGTATACCGAGACGACGCCCGAATCTCTTTGGGCCATGATGGTGTCGGCGACGATTGCCGATTTGCCAATAGAGCGATCGCCGATAATCAATTCCCGCTGTCCACGTCCGATGGGGACCAGGCTGTCGATGGCCTTGATGCCGGTGTGGAGAGGAGTATCAACCGGCGCCCGTTGCGTCACATCCGGAGCCGATCTCTCCATGGGACGCGTGTTGATAGCGGTGACAGGCCCCTTGCCATCGAGCGGGCGTCCAAGAGGGTCGACTATTCGACCAAGGAGAGCATCTCCAACGGGCACTTCGGCAACGCGGCCGGTCGAGCGCACTTCGTCTCCCTCGCGGACGCTGCGCGTGTCGCCAAGCAGGACTGCGCTGACCGACTCCTCCTCAAGGTTCATGGCCATACCCAGGGTACCACCGGAGAACTCAAGCAGTTCCAATGCTCCCGCACCGGCGAGACCGCGGACTCTTGCGACGGAGTCGCCAACGTGGGTCACGACACCAATCGACCGCACAACCGCGTGGTCCGGTTGTGCGCGAACGGTCTCAGTGAACCGTCTTGCGATATCCGCCGGGTCCCTATCTTCCTCGGTCTTCATGCGCAGTACTCACGTTTGCGACTACACCGTACAAGATGCTTCAACGGGGATTCTCTTCGCCCTGAAGCACGGCGGACCGCATGGTTGACAGCCGAGCACGAACACTCCTGTCATACACGGTGTCGCCAATGCGTAGAACGAGGCCTCCAATCACATTGGGATCAATCCTCTTCTCCAGCACGAAATCCCGACCGGTCATGTCTCGCAGCCGGTCAATCACGCGCCTTTCCGTCTCCGGATCCATCGGGACCGCAGTCACGACTTCGGCGTGACGAATACCATAGTACTCGTCAACCAGTCTTGAGTAGGCGTCTGCCACAGCGCCCAGCACGCCATGTTTGCCGTGCCTGGCGAGAAGGCATGCGAAGTCAGCGACGGAAGGCGACACCTGAGGGAACCACGGTCCGCACGAGAATTCACGAGACTCGAAGTTGTTCGTACAGGACAGGCATCCCTGGAGAATCTCCTCTTCGGTCAACAGGGAAAGTGTCTGGAGGTCGGTTCGCCATGTCTCGAACATGCTCTCTTTCGCGGCCAATTCGAAAGCACGGCGCGCGTAGAATTCAACAACCTGGAGCGGTGTCATCAGTGTTCCTCATCTCTCGTAATAGGAAGGTGTTCGTCCAGCGCATGCACAATGAGTTCGCTATGTCCTTCGGCGTCGAGATGCCTGGCCACGATTGTCTCAGCTGCGGCTAGCGCGCCTTCCACGAACCTGCGTCTCAGGTCCTCGACCATCGATTGTCTCTCCTGCTCAAGTCGGGAGCGCGTTTCCTCAGCAATGGTTGCCGCCTCGCGCTTGGCTTCAGCTCTCGCCTCCTCAAGCAGGCGGTCACGCGACGTGCCTGCATCCACGAGTATTCGGTGGGCTTCCTGCCTCGCTGTTCGGAGTTCCTGCTCGGCTTCGGCCCGTATCCGCTCATACTCACGCTTGGCAGCGTCCGCCTGGTCGACGCTTGCCTGAATTCGCGCAGCCCTTTCGTCGAGCACGCGGCGTATTGGGCCGTAGCCAAAGTGCGTAAGCAGGACAACAAGTATCAGGAAGCTTACGAGCTGCCCGACGAACGCTGGAAGATCAAGTCCTAGTCCCATACTACAGAGCCCTCTACAAGAGGATCACACCACAAAAATGAGCAGGATGGCGATAATCAGTACGTAGATAGCGACCGACTCCGCGAACGCAATCGCGAGAATCATGTTCGTAAGGATGGGGCCTCGAGCCTCAGGATTCCGTCCCAGTGCATCCATAGCACCTTTGCCGATAAGGCCGATGCCGATTGCAGGGCCCAGTGCTCCGAAGCCCATCGCGAACCCGACCGCGAGAAGCTTGGCTGCCTCAGCCGATATCTCCATGTCTCCCCTCCTAGTGAATCAGAGCGCCTCTCTAGTGGTCCGCGCTGCTGATAGCGGCGAACCCGAACACTGCCGTGAGCCCCGCAAACACAACCGCCTGCACCAGTCCGAACAGGGCCTCCAGGCCATAGAAGACAGATGGTAACACGAGAGGTACCAGAAACAGCGCTACCGAAGTGAGCACCACCCCGGCAGTCATGTTGCCGAAAAGACGAAAGGAGAAACTCAGAATGCGAACCGCATGTCCAAGCACCTCGAGCAACCCCACGAACACGTACACGAATCCGTAGAAGAGGTTCGCCAGCGAAGAGCGTAGATAGCCTCTCTGGATTGCGCGTGCAGCCTCGCCGAAATAGTGCAGGTCGAAGAAAGACTTCACGTATGCCAGACCGCGGGATCGAAGGCCCCAGTACTCGATCATGCACACGCACGTGACTGCCAGCATGAGCGGCACGTTGATGTCCGTGTTGGCCGAACGCAGTAGCGCGACTCCGCCAAGCGTCACCGTGTCAAAACCGGGAAGGAGGCCCATCCACGCGTTCACCACTACAAACAGGAACACTGTCATCACGACAGGGAACATCCTTCGTTCGTGTTCCTTGCCAACCATCTCCTCAATGAATCCACCGGCGAATTCACACAAAGACTCAAGTGCGTTCTGAAGTCCGTGCGGCACCAGCCGAGGTTTGCGCATCCCCCAGAGGAACACGAACAGGATAACTGCAACGCTCAACCACGAGGCAACCATCGTATTCGTAATTGGAATCGCACCAAAAGGGTGCTCGGGAGGAACGTGCAATATGGGAGGGTGCACGGCGAGGAGCGCAAGCGGCTCTCTGCCCGCAATCATGGCGCCCACCGAGCCGCCAACAAAGCTTGCTACGGCAAGGGCCAGCCCACCAATCACCAGAAAGGGAACCAGTCGCAGATTGAACCACATAACAGGCCACTCACAGCGCGGGGATCCTCATCGCTGAAGCGAACCAACTGCCATCAACATGTCGGCATGGCTCAGCATCGTTCGTCGTTCTCCCGCACAAGACCGGAACCAAGGAACTGCCACAGACTCCCCCGTACAGGGTCCGTAGCACATAGGGAAGCAGACTGCGTTGCCAGTCCTGTGAGGATACCACAGATATGTGGCTGCTGGGGAGTCCGGCCTGTACTGACGGCTCGTCGGCAACTAGGACTTGCGCTTGTTGAAATCGTCCAGGTCCAGGTTGCTTATGAAGTCCTTGAAAGCAGACAGCCCTTCCATCTCCTGCTCATCAACCCGTCCCTCAGCCAGCGGCTTGCCCGTGTCCTCATCCAGGGTAATCCCGGCCTTGGACAATACGGCCTCGTCGGCGTATATGGGTATCTCCGCCCTCACCGCCAGAGCAAGGGCGTCACTCGGTCTTGAGTCGACCTCAATATCCTGGCCACTCAGGTTGAGGTAGAGCTTCGCATAGAACGTGTCCTTCTGCAGGTCGTTGACTACCACATAGTCCGCACGCGCACCAAGTGAGCCGATCACTGACTGAAGCAAGTCATGAGTCAATGGACGTGCAAGTTCGACGTTCTGCAACTTGACGGCGATAGCGTCAGCCTCGGCGGGGCCGATCCAGATCGGTAGGTAACGGTTGGAGTACTTCTCCTTGAGGATGACCACGCGCTGATAGTTCATCAGGCTGACTCGAATGCTGTCGATCGTCATTTCGATCATGATGTCACCTCTCAGGAACTGGCCTGCAGAACAAGGTTATGGTTAGACTAAATCATAGCACAGGCATGGAAGCACGAGACAGTAATACGTGTGCGATGATTGTTGCCCCGAGGGGCTTCTACTATAATCAGCGGATTCGTCGCCGCGGCGACGTGCAGATACGTGCCCAGGGGAGGTGGCATCGATTATGGAGTACGTGAAACGCCTTGATGAAGTCGGCATCGGTGACATTGCCATTGTTGGTGGCAAGAACGCCTCGCTCGGGGAAATGATTCGTTCGCTTGGAACTGCCGGGGTCAGCGTACCATCGGGATTCGCGGTCACGGCGGACGCGTACCGCTACTTCATCGCGAAGGCCGGGCTGGACGAGCGAATCCGCGAAACCCTTCAAGGAGTCAATCCTCGGGATACGCGCGGGCTCGCGACCCGTGGAGCCGAGGTCAGGTCTCTCATCACATCTGCGTCTATACCCTCGAACCTCGAAGAGGAAATCATCCAATCGTATAGAGCGATGGAGGAGCAGTACGGCAAGGCCGTCGATGTGGCCGTCCGAAGCAGCGCGACGGCTGAAGACCTCCCGGACGCATCCTTCGCCGGCCAGCAGGACACCTACCTCAACGTGAAGGGAGAGCGTGAACTCCTCAGCAAGATCAAGTCATGCTTCGCCTCGCTCTTCACCAATCGAGCGATTTCCTACCGTGAGGACATGGGGTATGACCATTTCGACGTGTATCTGTCGGTCGGCGTCCAGAAGATGGTGCGATCGGACCTGGCGTGCGCGGGCGTAATCTTCTCCATCGACCCTGAATCCGGCTTCCAGGATGCCCTCTACATCACCGGTGCGTACGGGCTAGGCGAGAATGTCGTGCAGGGCACGGTGAACCCTGATGAGTTCTACGTGTTCAAGCCGACGCTGCGGCAAGGGTACAAGGCGATTATCGAGAAACGGCTGGGCACCAAGTCGAAGAAGCTCATCTACAAGGCGAAGGGACAGGGGACGCGGCAGGCACCGGTCTCCGTCCGCGACAGGGAGCGGTTCATACTTGATGACGGAGAGATACTCCAACTCGCCAGATGGACGTGCGACATCGAAGAACACTACGGCAAGCCGATGGACATCGAGTGGGCGAAAGACGGAACAACAGGCCAGATGTTCGTGCTCCAGGCACGTCCCGAAACCGTGCACTCCACCGGCAAGAAGGCATCACTGACCACGTACGTTCTGGAAGAGCAGGGAAGACTGCTGCTCAAGGGCGAATCGGTCGGCATGAAGATAGGCCAGGGGAAGGTGCATGTCATCGCCGATGCCTCAGAGATAGACTCGTTCCAGGAGGGTGAGGTCCTCGTGACCGAGATGACCGACCCTGACTGGGAGCCCGTGATGAAGATTGCCCGGGCCATCGTGACCAACCAGGGAGGGCGGACCTGTCATGCGGCCATTGTCAGCCGTGAGCTTGGCGTTCCCTGCGTTATCGGAACAGGCACCGGGACACGGACGCTGGCGAAGGTTGATCACGTCACGGTTGACTGTTCGGAGGGCCGGGGACTGGTCTATGAAGGGATGCTCAGGTACCGCGTGGACGATGTGGTACTGGAACACGTGCCAAGACCGCGAACGAATATCATGATCAACGTTGGCATCCCGGACGAAGCACTGATCAAGGGTCAGATTCCCAACGATGGTGTAGGCCTGGCACGAGAGGAATTCATCATCAACTCGCACATCGGGATTCATCCGATGGCACTGCTCGAATACGAAGAGTTGAAGACGCGCGGAGAGAGCGACTCGAAGATTGCTCGAATCGTGCGTGCCATCGACAGGCGCACGGCAGCCTTTGACGACAAGAGGCAATTCTACGTAGACAACCTCGCGATGGGCATCGCCATGATTGGCGCCGGATTCTATCCAAACGACGTCATCGTTCGGTTTTCGGATTTCAAGACGAACGAGTATGCCAACCTGATTGGCGGCTATCTGTATGAACCGGTCGAGAGCAACCCGATGATCGGGTGGCGAGGAGCCTCGCGCTACTACGACGAACGGTTCAAACCGGCCTTCGGCATGGAATGCATGGCCATCAAGCGCGTACGGAACGAGATGGGACTGACGAACGTGAAGGTGATGATCCCGTTCTGTCGCACTCCCGAGGAAGGTAGAAAGGTCATCGAGGTAATGAAGGAGTTCGGCCTGGCACAGCGCGATAATGGGCTCGAGGTCTACATGATGTGTGAGGTGCCTTCCAATGTGACCCTCGCCGACGAATTCGCCGACGTCTTTGACGGCTTCAGCATAGGCTCAAACGATTTGACACAGCTTATGTTGGGTATCGACAGGGACTCAGAGACGCTCTCGCGCATCTCTGATGAAAGGGATGAGGCGGTGATACGAGTGGTCAAGCGACTGATCGACTCCGCACACAGCCATAATCCCCGAAGGAAGGTCGGCATCTGCGGGCAGGCTCCGAGCGACTTCCCCGAATTCGCGCAGTACCTGGTGAAGTGTGGTATCGACTCGATGTCTCTGAACTCAGACGTTGTTCTCAAGACCCGCATGCAGGTAGCTCAACTCGAGACTCTCGGACTTCTGGACAGCTAAGAGGGTGACGATTCCCGACTTGCCACCGAGAGTGGTCGCCCACGCGGCGTTGGGCGTGCTATCCTCAGTGACGTTGCAACCATGTTGACGCCTCCCCACATCCACAAGCAGGCGGTCATTCATCCGGATAACAGATGAGCACAATCTCGGACGTCAAAGAGCGAATCGACATCGTTGGGCTGATATCCGAGTATGTGCAGTTAACCAAGGCAGGAAAGAACTACAAGGGCCTCTGTCCATTTCACAGCGAGAAGCACGGCTCATTCTTCGTCTTCCCCGATCGACAGACATGGCATTGCTTCGGTGCCTGTGCCACCGGCGGAGACGTGTTCTCTTTCGTCATGAAGAAGGAGAACGTTGACTTCGGCGAGGCACTTCGAATGCTGGCCGACCGAGCTGGAGTGCAACTCGAGCAAAGCAAGTCTGCGGGCACGTCTGTTGACGAGGCCTTAGAGAGACTTCTATCCATCGTTGATATCAGCAGTATCCGTTTCCGTGAACTCCTGTTGCATGGCGCAGCGGCGGCTCACGCGAGGGAATACCTGGAAACTCGGCAAATCGATTTCGCCGGCCCAACGGGTGACGCGTTCCGACTTGGCTACAGCCCCCAGGGGTGGAGCGATACGAGAGACTACCTTGTCTCCCGTGGGTTCACCGAACAAGAGGTAATCGACGCCGGCCTGGCAGTCGAGAGGGACAGCGGTGGCTCATATGATCGCTTCCGGGACCGTGTCATCTTCCCCATCTTCAATCGGAAGGGCGTGGTCATAGGATTCGGGGCGCGGGCACTGGGCGACGCACAGCCGAAGTATATGAACTCACCTCAGTCGCGCGTCTTCGACAAGGGGGCGGAGCTGTACGGCATACACCGGGCAAGGTCAGCAGCCCGTAGGGCAGACAGCATCATCCTCGTCGAAGGGTACATGGACGTGCTTCAGGCGCACCAGCACGGTTGGGAGAACGTTGTGGCCCCAATGGGCACTTCGCTGACGGAGCGCCAGGCTGGCGAGCTGGCCGGCATAACGAAGAACGTGTTTTTGGCGCTGGACGCCGACGAGGCAGGCACCGAAGCGGCTATTCGGACGATACAGGAAACACGAGGGCGCTTCCGGGACGCGTTTGGACAGAAGGCCGCCGTCGGTTTCGGGCCGAGAGGCAAGGCAGTCCAACGGTCCGTGCTCGACCTCAATCTGCGCGTCATCTCATTGCCGTCCGGACGGGATCCCGACGAAATAATCGCGGAGTCTATGAACGAATGGCAGCGCCACGTCGAAACAGCAATCTCCCACGTGGACTTCTACGTAGAGCGACTGTGCAAGACCACCGACACCAGTTCGGCCCAGGGTAAGAGGCTCGTCATCAAGGCGTGCGGCCCCATTATCGGTGAACTGGAGGACCCGCTGGATCGCGCCCGTTTCTACTCTCGTCTCAGCCGCGTTCTGGAGGTGCCGGAGCGAGACCTGATGTCCGAGCTTCCGCCGCCCGACAGGTCCCCGGTGCGCTCGGATGAGGGTCGGGCCACCGGGCGCAGGCGCAAGGATACGCTGGAGGAGTACTGTCTCAAATTGCTCGTGACCAACCCGGAGTTGGGCCAGTCCTGCGACGGACTTCAACCGGAGCTATTCGAGACAACCGAGAATCGGCAACTCTATGAGTCATGGCAGACTTCACCCGATATCGACTCGCTTCGTGATTCGCTTGACGTAAGCCTCGCGGAGCATCTAGACTTTCTTCTGTCCGAGTCATCCCCTCCGGGCATTCCTAGCGACGAAGAAACACAGAGGCTCGCCCTCACGGAATGCATCCTTCGCCTTCAGGAACGTCTCGCCAAGCGACAACACTTCATGCGCGAGAACAATCTTGCTCGAGAGAGAGAAGAGGACGGCGTAGCCGCCGAACTTGAGAGACTTGAAGAGATAGGAATGGCGCCAAACCAGGCGCTGCAGCAGATATTTATTGAGAAGAGTCGCAGAGGTCGCACCAAGAGAGGCTGAACATGGAGATTGCACGAGAGACTAACCCCGAAGTCCAGGACGAGTCGGTCCACTCAAGTCAGGACACCTATGCGTCTGACGATGACTCAGAAGAGCCTGACATCCAGAGCGAGACCGAGTCGGTTGATGAACCTGGCATCACACTGGTTGGTGACGACGTCAAGGCGACGCTGGGACTCGAAGACCACGAGGTCATTGACGACTCGGTGCGCATGTACTTGCGCGAAATCGGCCAGGTACCGCTTCTGACCGCCGCGGAGGAGCGAGTGCTTTCGAGTCACATCGAGCAGGGGCGCCACCTGTCGAAGCTTGAGGAATCGCACTTCAAGCGTTTTCGCACCGAGCTGCCGGCGGTTGACCTCACGGCCGAGTTGATCGGACGCATCGTCAGGGCGTACCCGATTGCCGAAATCCTTAGAGAGTACCTGGAGATGGGCCCGGACATGAGTCTTGGCGACTTGATTGTCCGCCCGGAGCTTCGCGCCGCAATCGACAATGAGGTGAAGCCCGGCCTGGTAACGCTGGTTGCCGAGCGGACGAACCGGGCAGTCCCTGCTGCGGAAGAGGCGGTAGTCAACTTCTCAGTCAACACGAGCGTGCTTCCAGCTCACGCGGTTGAGATGCTGCGGTCGGAGTCCATCGAGAGGCTTCGAGAACTCGTTGCGGAAGAAGGCCTCTTGAGCCTGCTCGCCGAACACGAGGATGAGTACCGTGCGCACTACCAACAGGTGATGCAGGAGGCCGAGAAGGCCGAGACACACCTGACGCAGGCAAATCTGCGCCTCGTCGTCAGCATCGCCAAGAAGTACATAGGCCACGGAATGTCGTTGCTCGACCTCATCCAGGAAGGCAACATAGGCCTCATGCGCGCGGTGGAGAAATTTCGTCATCGCAAGGGCTACAAATTCAGCACATATGCCACGTGGTGGATTCGGCAAGGAATCACGCGCGCAATCGCCGACCAGGCGAGAACCATACGTATCCCGGTACACATGGTTGAGACCATGAACCGGCTGTTGCGTACCACACGTCAGCTCAGCCAGGAACTCAAGCGAGAACCAAGCTACGAGGAAATCGGGCTTCGACTGAACATGAACTCAGAACGAGTCGAAGAGGTCATGGACCTCTTCCATCACGAGCCTATATCTCTGGAGACGCCGATCGGCGAGGATGGAGACACCCGCCTGGGAGACTTCGTGGAGGACCAGACGAGCCCTGCCCCGGCTGAGGTCGCCACCCAGGAACTCTTGAAGGAACAGCTTGACCGGGTACTCGACGAACTGACTCCGAGGGAGAAACGGGTGCTCCAGCTCCGTTTCGGTCTCAAGGACGGTCACGCGCGCACGTTGGAAGAGGTTGGGCAGGAGTTCAACGTAACACGTGAGCGCATCAGGCAGATCGAGGCGAAGGCGCTGCGAAAGCTACGACACCCGAGCAGGAGCCGAAAGCTGAAGGACTACCTTGACTAGCGAGGACACAACAATGCCGGACGAACACGTCGGCAGGTGGCAGATGGAGCGGCTATGGGCTCCGTGGAGGATAGAGTATATCCGCCAGTCGCGCGATATGGACTGCGTCCTTTGCACTGCCCCCGGCAGAGGCAACGACGAGGAGACGCTGATCCTGTACAGGGGCACGTGGAACTACATCATCATGAATCGCTATCCGTACAGTCCCGGCCATCTCATGGTCGCGCCGTTCAAGCACACGGCTGAGCTTGATGAACTGACCCAGCAGGAGTGCGTCGAGCACCTGGAACTCGTCAGGCTTGGGACGCGGGTCCTCAAAGATGTTACAGAAGCCGGAGGATTCAACATCGGGCTCAACCTGGGGCGCGTCGCGGGTGCAGGTCTGGACCAGCATCTCCATACGCACATCGTTCCCAGGTGGCAGGGCGATGCCAACTTCATGCCGGTAGTCGGACATACCCGCGTGATATCCGATTCGCTACCTTCGATGTACGCGAGAATCAAGCGGGCGCTTGACGAGCGTCTCGCTAACGCCGCCAGTCCGGATATGCCCAACTAGCCCGGACCGAGTGCGAGCTCAGACTCCAGCTTTCCGAGCGTCTCTCGTGGTACAACACAGACAAGCGTGTCGCCTTCCTGAAGATGAGTTGAAGCATCAGCTGCGTGCGGGGCTTCTCCGCTACGGACAATACACGCGGCGTCGGCGAGGAAGGCAAGTCTGGTGTCTCCGAGAGCCTTACCCAGCAGTGCCGAACCTTCAGCAATCCTGATCTGAACAACCTCGAGTTCCTCGCCCTCGAGTTCCGCAATCCTCACCAGAGGGAACACGGGAATCTGGGCCTTCATGTTTTCGAGCACCAGGTCAGCCACGTCGATGGTATGCTCGATGCCAAGCTTGTGGAAGATATTCCTGTTACGGGGATTGTTGAGTATCGAGAGTACGCGCGGCACACCAAATCTGATCATAGCCAACTGGCACGCCGCAAGGTTGTTTTCGTCAGCGTCGGTTGCCGCGATGAACACGTCAGCCCTTGACACGCCGGCCTGATCAAGGCACTGAATCCTGCAGCCGTTGCCGCCAAGCGTTATGTCGCCCAGCGCCTCTTCCAGTCGCTCGCGTTTCTTGGGGTCAGCCTCAATCAGCAGAACTTCGTGACCGCCGTCGATGAACTGCTTGGAGAGATAGTAAGCTACCTCCCCACCTCCAACCATCACGACGTACATCCGCTAGTCCTCCAATCTGCCTTTGACGAGTCTGGCGAAGAGCATGATGGGACTGATTGCCTCAAGACCGAGCGTCTTGTAGAACTCCTCGCGAGGCGGGTCATAGATTCGACAGATGACGCGGGGCACGCCAAAGATGTGCTTGGCAATCTGTGCCGCCATGGCGTTCCGGTCGTCGTCACGAGTAAGGGCGATGAACGCATCGGCACCCTGCAGGCCCGCCTTTCGCAAGAACTCCTCGTCCGTGGCATCGCCCGCCAGAGTCCTTCCCGTGAACGAAGGTGGCAGCTTGTCGAACATTGAGAGTTCGAGGTCCAGCAGCGTCACCTTATGGCCCTCCTGGTCAAGTAAGGTCCCCAGTTCGGACGCGACGCGCCCGCTACCCATGATAAATGCGTTCATTCAGCGTCCTCGGTTGCCAGGGGCGTCCGGTAAAGGACAACGTGGCACGGGGCCTCGCGCAGCACATGTGACGTAGTCTCTCCAATGTCGAACTCGCCCGGTTTGCTCGCGAGACGGCGACGATACCCCACGCCCATGACTATTAGATCCACGTTCCCATCCCGGGCTTCATCAACAATGGCGGGCCCGGCTTCGCGCGCCTGAATGAGGGCTGTGCTGATCAGGTATCCGTCCGCGCGTGCCATGTCTTCGGCACGAACGAGAATCTCCTCGGCAGCCATAGTCCTGGCTTCGTCAGCGGCATCGAGAGACTTGCTGCGGTCGACCTCGATAACGTAGACGACATAGACAGATGCGCTGTTCTTCTCAGCAATCTCACATGCCAGTCGAATAACCTCCGAGTCAACTCCATTTCCACTCACTGGTACAAGTACTTTTTCAATGTCCATACGGCGGAGCATGGTAATGGCTTCCATCGCTTTAGTCAATACGCCAGCGGTCTAGCGCCATTGCCAGAACGCAGGCATCAGCAGCGCCAGCGCCGTGACAAACTCCAGCCTCCCCACAAGCATTCCAAAGGACAGGGCAACCTTCCCGACGTCCGGGATGAAGGAATAGTCCATGACGGGGCCCACTGCGGCAAATCCCGGGCCCACGTTACCGACAGTGGCCGCTACCGCAGAGAACGCGGACACGGCGTCCAAACCTACTGCAGTCATGACAACGAATCCTGCCACAACGGTCAGGCCGTACAAGCCGGCCATGCCCAGAATCCCGGACACTACGGGCTCCGGCACGGGGTCGCCACCGAGCTTCAGAGGCAGAACAGCACGCGGGCTGAACGCGGACACGATCTGGCGAAAGGAATGTTTCACGATAACCAGAAGGCGGACAACCTTCAGTGCCCCGCCTGTTGAGCCGGCGCTGGCACCCACAAGCATCAAGAACAACAGCACACCCTTGGACATGCTTGGCCACAGATCAAAGTCGGTGGTGGCGAAGCCGGTGGTGGTCTGAATAGACGCCACCTGAAACGTGGCGTGCTGCAGTGCCGACAGGGGGTCCAAGTTGCCCTCATGAACGAGGTTCAAAGTCACAAGGGCCGCAGCGGCAACGAAGATGCCGATATACAGCCTGAACTCGGGGTTCCGCAGGAAGGTGTCAGCTTGCCATCGTGCATTCGGGCTCGCAATGAAGCGGAAGTAGAGAGAGAAGTTCACGCCGGCGGCAAGCATGAACACGGTCACCACTGTCGTCACGTAAGGCAGGTCCGCGTACGCGCCTATGCTTTCCGGCAGGTGGAGGAACCCTCCGGTCGGCATCGTGGCGAACGTGATATTTGCGGCATCATAGGCAGATATGTCCGGTACCCAGACGAGGAGCAAGAACTCGAGCGCGGATGCTGCTACGTAGAGCATCCACAGCACCCGGGCGGTGTCGGCCACCCTCGCACGAAGCCGCTCGGGCTGAGGGCCGGGCATCTCAGCATCAAAGAGTCTCGCAGCACCCACTCCAAGCATAGGAAACAGGGCAACGAAGAACGTAATGATGCCCATGCCGCCTATCCACTGTGAGAAGTTGCGCCAGAGCAGGACACTGGGCGCCTGTTGCCCGATCCCGGTGAGCACAGTCGCTCCCGTGGTCGTGAACCCTGACATGGCCTCGAAGAATGAGTCGACGTATGTCGGCAACGTACCCGTCAGGCTGTACGGCACCGCGCCCACGAGTGATGCGACGATCCATGCAGAAGTCACGAGGGCAAGACCCTCGCGCCGCGTGAGGCTGCGCTGCTCGGATGGAAAGTACTTCCAGACAAGTCCACCCACGACCACAGCTCCGAAGGAGGGAACGAGGAACCCCAGGTAGGCGCCATCGCCGGAAGAGAGAGAGTACAACAGCGGTATCGCAAGTATGCCGCCAAGGACTGCCAGGACGGGGCCAAGATATCTGACGACTATTCGAATGCTCACGTGTTACCTGAAGAGACGTTCAACTGCGGGAACGGACTCCAGTGAGGAGGCCACAACAACGCGGTCGCCGGCCTCCACAACCATCGACTCTGGAGGTATCGAGACCACGTCGCCTCTCACGACAGCGACGATTCTGGAGCCGCGAGGCCACTCGATCTCGGAGATCGCCTTCTTGACCATCTTCGCGTTTGAGCCCACGAGGAACTCGATGGCCTGAGCATCCTCCTCGCCAAGCAGTGCTACCGAGATCGCCCCTGCGTGGAGAATGTAGCGAGCGACCGTCTCTCCACACTGAATCAAGGGCGATACGGGGACGTCGACTCCAACGGCCTCCGCCAGCGGTATGTATTCGGGGTTATCCACCAGGACAATACTACGGGACGCGCCGACGTTCTTGGCCACGAGACCGGCGAGGATATTCAAGGACTCGTCGCCAGTGGCAGCGATGAACGCGTCGGCCTGCCCGACCCCTTCTTCAGCGAGCAGGTCGCGATCGGGCCTGCCTCCCTGGACAACGGAGGAGCGTTTCAGCCTTGTACTGAGCAGCTGCGTGCGCGCGGCACTCTTCTCGATGACTTTCACCCGAACCCCGCGCTTCTCGAGAGCCTCGGCCACATTGAACCCTACGATGCCGGCACCGAAGATTGCCACCGTGCGGTTCTTCTTGCGTGGCACGTCGAAGAGGTCCCCGATTTCATCCATGTCAGCACGTGCCGCCACCAGATAGATTCGGTCACCTTTCTGCACGATGTCATCGGGAGCGGGGATTCGGAGAGTCTCACCACGACCCAACATGGCTACCACGCACCGCCTGGGGAAAGGCACCTTAGCAATGGTCTTGCCGAGCACAGCAGGATTCTCAACGCGGAACTCTCGCATCTGCACGCGGCCATCGGCGAACTCCCACATCGGCGTCACGTACAGACCGGAGAGAATTGACACAATCTCCCTCGCGGCTTCGATTTCGGGATTCACGAACAGGTCGACGCCCAGGCCCTTGGGGCGAACGATCTTTCGAGGAGAATACGGCGACTTTCCTCCTACCAGTTGGTAGTCCGAGTACTCCGGTTCGCGGACACGGGCGATCGTCTTCTTGGCTCCCAGTTCCCGTGCCATGAAGCAGGTGACCATGTTGACTTCGTCAACAGCGGTGAGTGCAACCACGAGATCGGCTCGCTGCGCGTCTGCCTCTCGTAGCACACGAGAGAGTGCACCGTTCCCCACGACTACCGCCACATCAAGCTGGCGCCTGACGTTCTCAGCAGTCTCCTCATCCTGCTCGATAACGACGATATCCTGCTTCTCCTTGGAGAGCAGGCTCGCGACATAGAATCCGGCCGCACCAGCACCCACAACTACGATGTACATAGCTACTTCCGGGCGTCATGACATGACGCAAAAGCGGAGTCTACCTGAACTGAGAGAGGAACTGGAAGGAGGTGACGGAAAAGTGACCGCCACTCAACTGACACTTCTCATCTCAAACGCGTCGCGACTTCCTCGACGCTCGACCTGAAGGACTTCGAACAGCGAGGGATTGTAGTGACTCAAGGATTGGTTGTCAACAGGCGTTCTGTTCTGAGTCTTGCCAGCCACGAGCGGGACTTCAGCTCCCTCTGGAGCACATGAACCAGAAAACGATGAAGCTGCTCGTCGAGTTCGCGTGCAAGCGGATCCCCGGGCTTGACACGGCGGGCGGTCGCGAGGTCGGCGGTCAACCAGAATCTCATCACTTTGAGCGCGTCGACACTGAGCGTCCGCGCGTCCGCACAGTGGTCCAGGCAGTCTGCACATACAGCGCCCCCCAGGGATGCACTCAGGCCATTCTCAACGGGCTGCAAAGCTCCGCCACAGTGCACGCAACGCTTCAGAGAGGGGCAGAAGCCAAGAGAGTCGAGCAGTCTCAGTTCAAAGTACCGAAGGACCACGTCATCGCATCCTGCATGGTCAATCTCCCGCAGTGTGCACAGCAGCAAGTCATAGGAAGCACTGCCGGGACTACCTTCAACCGTGCAGGCGTCAACGAACTCGGCAAGGTACAGCCCACACGATGTACTCCACAGGTCAGACATGATCGAAGTGAAGGTGGAGATCGTCTGTGCCTGGACAATGAGGTCGGTCGAGCGGCGTCTAATGCAGTGGAACCGGGCGTGTGACAGCGTCTCAAGGCACGGTCCCAGGCTGCTCCCCGGACGCCTGGCGCTCTTGGCGACGGCACTGACCTTCCCCTGGTCGGGGGTCAAGAGGGTGACCAGTTTGTCGCGCTCGCCTATGGCCACATGACGAATGACGATGCCCTCGACCTGATAGTCGCGAGAGGCGCTCATTCAGTAGACTCAGAACCCCTGTCGCAGTTCGATCGCCTGACCGAGGGTCATGTCATCAGCGTACTCGAGGTCCGCTCCATAGGGCAACCCACGAGCGAGCTTGGTGACCTTCAC
>Ga0180432_10005572_pt1 | contig 16684 bp, 18 predicted proteins | sample SS_ome_10_FD_132414 | JGI IMG/M metagenome (GOLD analysis project Ga0180432, IMG submission 132414) | Hypersaline lake sediment archaeal communities from the Salton Sea, California, USA - SS_1_MS_2 metaG | ecosystem: Environmental > Aquatic > Non-marine Saline and Alkaline > Hypersaline >... | reverse complement strand
TTTCTTTCAATGCTGCTCTACATTGTCCTGCTCTACTTATCTAGGATCTTCGCCGGCTATTTCCTGGCCAGTCTGGCCTTGGAGAAGCTGGGCAAAGAGCTGCACCCGGTATGGGTCACGCTGATTGGCGTACTTGTTTTGGCCTTGATTTTCAGAATTCCTTATGTCGGATGGTTGATCCACCTGGCTGCAGTACTATTTGGCTCCGGTGCTTTCATGCACTACATGCTGAAGAAGAAGGATGAACCAGAGCAGGTTCCGGTAAGAACTGAAACTGAGACCGCTTAAGTTCTGTTTCCTGTAATAATCAGGGGGTTGGTTGGGAACCAACCCCCCATAATTAATTCTTGCCTGAGTAAATGAATCGTAAGAATTAAAGATCACGGTAGACATAGCCGCTTGCCTGTGGTAGGATTATTAAAACTAAATATTATACATTCAGGTGTCCAATTAAGGACGAAGAGGGAAACCGGTGCAAGTCCGGTGCGATCCCGTCACTGTAAACAGGAGCCGACTCCAAAAAACTCCACTGGCTTTTTTCGCTGGGAAGGAGGAGAAGGCAAAGAATGTGAGCCAGGAGACCTGCCTGAGTGTCGCTACGTTCCCCTTCGAGTGAAAGGGCTGGTCGCGGTGAAGAAGGCGCCGGGCAAGCATTCACAGGCGCTGTTTTTATTAAAGAAAACTCCGGCTTAGATCCTCGAAGGCCGGGGTTATTATTTTAGGAGGCTGTATTGTGGATACCTTTTGCTCCTTGCAGGTTGATTTAAGAGATCGTCCCTGCCTAATTATCGGCGGAGGCGCTGTTGCCGAGCGCAAGTTGAAAGTGCTCCAAGGCTGTGGGGCTAAGTTAACTGTAGTCAGCCCTGTTCTGAACGAAGCGCTGAAAGCGCTGGTTGCTGCCGGTCTTATTGATTATACTGCCGATATCTATCGACCGGTTTACCTGGATCATAAATTTTTAGTAATCTGTGCTACTAATAAACCGGAAATAAACCGTCAGGCTGCTGCTGACTGCCTGAAACGCGGTATTTTAGTTAACACTGTAAGTGAGCCGGCCAGCTGCAGTTTTTTTATGCCGGCTATTTATAAAAAGGGACTGCTTTCCATCGCTGTCTCCACAGCCGGTAGCAGTCCGATCCTGGCTCGCAGGATTAAAGATCAGATAGCCCGGATGTTTGATGATCAATTTGATCAGTATCTTCAGTTTCTAAAAGAAAGCCGGTTGGAAGTTCTAAATCATCTGGCTGCCGGTGAACGGCGCAAAGCAGTTCTGGAAGAACTGGCCGGAGACCATTTTTTTGAGCAGTTTAGAAAGATGACACCTGAAGAAGCTATCGCCATGATGAAAAAGATGATAGCTGAGGCTGAAGAAAAAGACAGGAGAGAGAGAAACTGAGAAAATTCGTGATCGGTACCAGGCGAAGCCGGTTGGCTATGATCCAGACTGAAATAGTCAAATCCGGCCTGGAAAGGCGTTACCCGGACCGGAAATTTCAGATTAAAACGATTAAAACTACCGGTGATCTAATCAGTGATTTGCCGCTGAATAAGATCAATGAAAAGGGCTTATTTATTAAGGAACTTGAGCTTGCGTTGCTTAATGATGAAATCGATTTAGCCATTCACAGCATGAAAGATGTCCCAACGCTTCTTCCAGTGGAATTGAAGCTTGGTGCTGTTTTGAAGCGGGAGCAACCCTGGGACGTAGTGATTTGTTCCGCTAATTATTCTTCTTTAAAAGAGGCCTCGACCGGATTTCGCATCGGCAGTAGCAGCTTGCGCAGGAAAGCCCAGTTAATCCACAGCTATCCTCATCTTGGCATCCAACCGATCCGGGGTAATCTTGATACCCGCTTGCGCAAGCTAAATGAAGGACTCTATGATGGTATTGTCCTTGCTTATGCCGGGGTTGTCCGCATGGGTTGGTTTTCTTTGATCAGCGAGGTGCTTCCTGCCGACATTTGTCTGCCGGCAGTCGGCCAGGGGGCAATTGGCATCGAGATCAGAAATAATGATGCCGAAGTTGCCGGCCTGGTAGCATCACTTAATTGCCCATCCACTGAAGCTGCAGTAACAGCAGAAAGGGCATTCCTCAGTAAACTGGAAGGAGGTTGCCAGGTGCCGGTAGGCGCTCTTGCTACTTGCGATGGAGACGAGTTGAAATTAGAAGGGATGGTTGCATCGCTTGATGGCGAAAAGATTATTCGCGCTAAATTATCTGGCTTCAGAAATGAGGCTGAACGAATAGGTTTTCAGCTGGCAGAAAAGATGCTTCAGCAGGGTTGCGGAACAATTCTTGATCAGATTAGGCAGGAGTGTGAGTAAGTAATGAAAAGCAGAAATGCCGTGAAGGGGATGGTTTACCTGGTGGGTGCCGGTCCGGGCGATCCGGGCCTGCTGACCTGTAAAGGCCTGGAATGTATCAGGCACTCCGATGTCCTGGTATATGATCGCCTGGTTTCTGATGTTTTGCTTAAGCAGGCACCAAAAGATGCCGAGCTAATCTATGTTGGTAAGCTGCCTGATCGTCATATGCTTAAACAGGAAGAAATTAATAATCTCCTGGCTGCCAAGGCTAAGGAGGGGAAGGTTATTACCAGGTTGAAAGGCGGAGATCCTTTTGTTTTCGGTCGGGGGGGCGAAGAGGCACAGCTGTTGAAGAAACAGGGTGTTCCCTTTGAAATAGTCCCCGGGGTAACCTCGGCGCTGGCAGTGCCTGCTTATGCCGGTATTCCGGCAACTCACCGCGGTGTTACTTCATTGTTTACAGTAATTACTGGACATGAAGATCCGGAGAAATTGGAATCCGCTATCAATTGGAGTAACCTGGCTCATAATCAAGGAACCCTGATTTTTTTGATGGGTATGAAAAATCTTCCCCTGATAACTAAAAAGCTGCTGAACGAAGGAATGGCTGCGGATACGCCGGCCGCTATCATCGAAAAGGGAACAGGAGCCCGGCAGCGTACCCTAAAGGGAACTCTGGACGACCTGGCTCTGCGGGCGGATCAGGAAGGTTATACTAATCCGGCAGTAATTGTTATTGGAAAAGTAGTTGCCCTGCGGGAAGAGTTACAGTGGTTTGAGAAAAAACCATTATTTGGCAAGCGGATCGTGGTCTCAAGAGCTCGCGAACAAGCCAGTGTATTTGCTGCGAAATTAGCAGCCCTTGGGGCCGAGGTGGTAGAGTTTCCGGCCATTAAGATTGTCGAACCGCTTGATTATGAACTGTTCGACAGGGCCTTAAGCGCTTTGGCCTCTTACCAGTGGATTATTTTTACCAGTGAGAATGGGGTAAAAAGTTTTTTTAACCGTTTGCGGGATAGTGGGAAGGATATCCGCAGCATGGCGAGAGCGAAGATCTGTGCGATCGGTCCGCAGACAGAAAGAGTTCTTTTGCAATATGGTTTAAAGGCAGACTATGTCCCTTCAGAATACCGGGCTGAAGCGATTATTGAATTGTTGCGTGACGAGATCAAAACAAAAGACCGGATCCTCTTGCCCCGGGCTGACCTTTCCCGTTCTGTTTTACCTGAAGCACTATCGGCTTTGGGCGCTTATGTGGATAATGTCACAGCATACCGCACAGTTTTTGGTGACGGGGATATCCCGATGCTTAGAAAACTGTTAGAAAACAATGAAGTTGATATGATCACTTTTACCAGTTCTTCCACAGTTCGCAACCTGTTGAAAATGCTATTGCCAGGATCGCCGGAAAAAACAGTTGATCAAACTGCTGTCCGAAAGTTATTTCAGCAGGTAGCTTTGGCGGCGATCGGGCCAATAACGGCGACAACAGCCAGGGATTATGGACTTGAAATAGCCTTAGAAGCAGCAGAGTATACGATAGATGGTTTAGTTGAAGCAATAGTCGGCTACTATGAACAGAGAGAGGAAAAATAAAGATGAGTAATCCAAAACCTGTTAAAAGACCGCGGCGTCTTCGGACCACCGAAACAATGCGCAGTTTAGTCAGAGAAACCAAACTGGACCTGAATGATTTGGTAAACCCTTTTTTTGTTGTCAACGGCGAAGGGGTTACTGAAAAGATTGATTCAATGCCGGGAGTGTTCAGGTATTCAGTCGACAAATTATTGGCAGAGATAAAAATCATTTACGACTTGGGAATCAAGGCTGTTCTACTTTTTGGGATCCCCGCTTACAAGGATGCTGGAGGCAGTTCTGCCTATGACTCCAATGAAGCGGTTCAGAGGGCAGCTGCTGCGATAAAAGATCGGTTTCCCGAGATTTTTGTTGTTACGGATGTTTGTCTTTGCGAGTATACCGATCACGGCCATTGCGGCCTGGTAGATGAGGGTAGAATTCTAAATGATCAAACTGTGGAAATCTTAACCCGGGTAGCGCTTTCTCATGCCCGGGCCGGAGCAGATGCAGTCGCCCCATCGGATATGATGGATGGCCGGGTGGCAGCTATTCGCAGCGCTTTGGATCGTGAAGGATACGTAGAAAAAGCGATCATTTCCTATGCAGTTAAATATGCATCGGCTTTCTACGGTCCCTTTAGAGACGCCGCAGGGTCGGCCCCTCGGTTCGGTGATCGTCGGGCTTATCAGATGGATCCCCCCAATATCCGAGAAGCTTTAAAAGAAGCGCTGCTTGATGTTGAAGAAGCGGCGGATATTATCATGGTGAAACCTGCCCTGGCGTATCTTGATGTGATCAGGGCTGTGCGCGAAACCGTTAATTGTCCTGTGGCTACCTATAACGTCAGCGGTGAATATTCAATGGTCAAGGCAGCCGCTGCTAATGGGTGGGTTGACGAGCAAAGAATAGTCTTCGAACAACTGATAGCCATGAAGAGGGCTGGAGCAGATCTCATTTTTACTTATCACGCAAAAGAAGTAGCTCGTTGGCTCCAGCAGATTAGCTAATTGAAAACCGAAATAGGAGGAAAAGAGCAGTGTATCCTAAATCACAAAAACTATTTTTGCAAGCCGAAAAGATAATCCCCGGTGGTGTAAACAGTCCGGTTCGGGCAATGAAAACAGTGATGGATCAGCCTATTTTTATTGAGCGGGCTAAGGGCTCCCGGGTTTATGATGTTGACGGCAATAGCTATATCGATTATGTGGGATCCTGGGGGCCCCTGATCATCGGACACGCCCACCCGCAAATTATCGAAGTAATTGCTAAAACGGCTGCTAACGGAACCAGCTTTGGGGCACCTACAGCGCTTGAGAATGAAATGGCTGCTTTAATCGTTGAAGCACTGCCGGCGGTTGAAATGGTTAGAATGGTTAATTCAGGCACGGAGGCAGTTATGAGCGCCTTGCGAGTTGCACGGGGCTACACCGGCCGATCTAAGATTATCAAATTTGCCGGATGCTATCATGGACACTGTGACAGTTTTTTAATCAAAGCCGGATCGGGAGCGGCCACCCTCGGTTGTCCGGACAGCCCTGGCGTAACAGAAGGAACAGCCGGCGACACAATTATTGTTCCCTATAACGACCTTGATGCAGTAAAAGAAGCTTTAGAGCTCTATGCTGGAACGATCGCAGCAGTAATTGTTGAGCCAATCGCCGGTAATATGGGATTGGTCCTCCCCCAGGAAGGTTTTCTCGAGGGGTTACGCGATCTGACCAGTAAAAACGGAGTTTTACTGATTTTTGATGAAGTGATTAGTGGCTTTAGAGTTGGTTATGGTGGGGCCCAGGAATATTATCAGATCAAACCCGACCTGACAACCTTAGGGAAAATAATTGGCGGAGGTTTACCGGTTGGTGCCTACGGTGGACGGCGCGAGATCATGGAACAAGTGGCACCATGTGGACCGGTCTACCAGGCGGGTACTTTGTCCGGAAACCCCTTGGCGATGGCAGTCGGCATCGAGACCTTAAAAATTTTAAAAGCACCCGGCTTTTATGAAAAACTTAATGCAAAACGCGAAAAACTGACATCCGGCCTAGCGAAGAAAGCCAGGGATACAGGGATCTCGATTCAACTGGGGGCGGTCGGCTCAATGTTTGGCACTTTCTTTAATCTAAACCCCGTGAAGGATTTTGCCGGCGCCATACTTTCCGACAGCAGCGCCTTCAAGATCTATTTCCTTAACCTCTTAAAGCAGGGGATTTATATTGCTCCTTCTCAGTTCGAGACGGGTTTTGTTTCGGCAGCCCACAACGATGAGGATATTGAGATCACAGTTACTGCGGTCGGTCAAGCATTCCAGGCCGTTAGTAATCATTACGAACAACATTAGCCGGAAACTGTAAATAATAACGATAACAACCTAAATGGAGCCAGATCGATGCAAATACTAGTTCTTGGTATTAACCATAAAACAGCAGATTTACAAACCAGGGAGAAGTTGGCTTTTACTGATAAACAGGCTGAAAGGGCTTACCTATACCTGTTAAAGCAAAGCGAGATTTTTGAAACGGTGATTATTTCAACCTGTAACCGCACTGAAATATATGCTTATACCGCAAATGTAGAAGCAGCCAAAAATGGTCTAATTGCAATGCTGCGGGTTGTTAAAAATATGAATTTCAGCGAACTGGAGAAAGCCCTCTATTATTATTACGGTTGCGCTGCGGCATCCCATCTCTTTACCGTAACTGCTGGACTTGATTCCATGATCATTGGAGAAACCCAGATTTTAGGCCAGGTTAAAGAAGCTTATGAAAGAGCAGTGTTAAAAGGCTCGGTTGGCAAGGTAATGCATGGTTTATTTCAGCAGGCAATTAGCAGCGCAAAGAAAGTACAGACAGAAACGATGATTAATCACAATTCTGTTTCAATCAGCTATGTTGCAGTGGAAATGATCAGAAAAGAGCTTGGCAGTTTTGAAAATCTAAAAGTCCTGGTTATCGGTGCCGGTAAAATGTCAAGGCTTACTTTAAAGCACTTACATGCTTTTGGCGCTAAGGATATCCGGGTGACAAGTCGAACCTACCAACGGGCGAAAGATCTTGCCCATCTGTTTAATGGGCAAACTTTAGATTTTCAGCGTAAAAAAGAAATGTTGCCTGAGATTGACATAATTATCAGCTCTACCGGAGCGCCTCACTATATACTGCACCACGAGGATCTTGTGCCGGTAATGGAAAAACGCCGGCACAGGCCAGTTTTTATTATCGATATTGCCGTTCCTCGCGATATTGATCCGGCTGTACGTGATCTGAAAAATGTATTTTTATTTGACATGGACAGCTTGCAACAAGAGGTTTCAACCAACCAGCAAAATCGGCAGAAAGAGGCAGCCGTGGCGGCAAATATGATTTCTGCAGCGGCGGAAGATTTTCAGACCTGGTTCAGGATCCTAGAGGTAGAGCCGATTATCGGAGCCCTGAGGAACAAGGCTGAAAAAATACGTAAGGAGATGACCGATAAATATCTTCACAACAACTTATGCAATCTTAGTGATAAAGAAAAACTGGCGGTTGAAAATTTAACTAAGTCCTTTACTAACGCTATATTTAAAGAACCGATCCTGAGATTAAAAGAAAATGCACGGTTAAAAAAGAATGGCGAACACATTGGTTCAATGCTTTATCTTTTTGATCTGGATGAAAATGGGCCAGAAAAATGCTTGGATCTTGACAAGGGAGACGCACATTAGTGGGGATTAATCATCAACATCAGCAGCCTGTTTTAGACAGAAGCCCGCAAATTGCAGCTATACCATGGGAACCTCGCACTAAGCTGGTTTCCGGGCTGGTTTACATCTTTGGGGTTATTACCCTGCAAGATCCACGCCTGGTAGCCGCTGCTTTTTGTTTTGCCCTGATTTTTGCCTTACGGGGGAGACTTACTCCATTACAGCTGATCAGACGACTATTATTGCTTGCGCCATTTTTGATAATGATGAGTATTCCTCTACTATTTGGTGGTGGTTACCCTCCATCTCCCGACAGGGTCGAGTTGGTCTTACAGATTATTCTTAAAGTGCTCACAGCTATGACTTTTACTTTGTTTATTTTTACCAACCAACCGATTGAGAACTTGCTTGAAGCGTTGGAGCATCTAAAAATGCCTGGGATCATAGCCACTATTATCTATCTGGCTTATCGTTACGGTTTTTTAATTATTAATGAAACGCAAATAGTGCTCAGAGCCTTAAAAGCCAGACTGTTTAAGCCGCAGCTTAGTCTTCGCTCTCTGCCGGTTTATGGAGAAATGGCCGGTGGACTTTTTATTAAATCACTTAATCGTTCTGAAACTGTCTACCGGGCAATGACTTCGCGCGGATTTAGAGGGCAAATGCCGGTTAGCCCCTCCCGCAAAATATTGCCGAACGATATAGGGAAAGCAATTATTCCTAGCATCTTCATTATTACTCTCATTGTTATAGAGCAGGTGGTGCTTTAATGTATGTAATCGAGATCGAAAACTTAAGTTATACCTATCCGGATTATACGCCTGCTTTACAGCAGATCAGCCTTAAGGTCAGGGCAGCCCAGAAAACAGCGATTCTTGGCACTAACGGTAGTGGCAAAACAACGCTTATCTATCATATTAACGGTATTCTGCCGGCTCAGGAAGGAACAGTAACGGTTGCCGGATCTATTGTTGAGAAAAATTCTTTAAACTTTGTACGTCGCCAGGTGGGTTTACTTTTCGATAATCCGGATAACCAGCTTTTTTCAACGACCGTTTATAGTGATATCGCCTTTGGCCCACGAAATTTAGATCTTACAGCAGAAGAGGTTTGCCAGCGAGTTAACGATGCGCTCAAGCAATTGTCGATTATTGAACTGGCGGAGCGGCCTCCTTATAGCCTCAGTCTGGGACAGAAAAAAAGGGCTTCCATTGCCGGATTAATGGCTATGAAACCGCAGATTCTGGTTTGTGACGAACCTTTCTCCGGTCTTGATCCTGATGTTAGCAGGCAGTTCAGGAAGATCCTTGACTGCTTGATCGATAGCGGCACTTCATTGATTTACAGTACTCACGATGTTGATTTGGCCTATGCCTGGGCCGATGAAGTGATAGTGATGAAAAATGGCTCTATCCTTGCTGCCGGAACGGTAGAACTGCTGCAGGATGAAAATTTAATGCATGAAGCTTGCCTACCTTTGCCTCTATTGGCCAAATTATTTAAGGACAGCGGATATCAACCGCGAACTGTTGAAGATGCTTCATTATTAGTGAAAGGTTTTTTAAAACAAGATAAGCTTACTGGTTAAGTGAAGGGATTTATCAAAGTAACTCTAGTTATGTTGGTCGGCACTAATAATGCTTTCAATATTGAGGAGGAATTTGTAATGAAAAAAAGCCTGATCTTAGTAACACTTTTCCTGGTATTTGCCCTTTTATTCTGTGGATGTGCCCAGGATACGGCCATCTTAGCTAACGAAACGGTAGATGAAACTCCTGACGAAGAACCCGAAGCAGAGCATCAGTGCGATTTGGATCATGATCATTATCCTTTTGAATGGAGTGGAGAAATATCATTCTCTGCTGGTCTTTACAATCTAAAGTTCGAAGAAAGTGGAGATCCTTCAATAGAAATAATATTTATTTCAAGTGAAGGAAATCTTGAAGATAGTGAAATATTTGCCCATCATGTCTGGGAGGCGGAAAAAGAGTTAGTCGAAGCCGGTGAATCTTTTACCGCACTATATGACTATGGGTACAAACTAATGCTGGATCCTGAAGGAACATCATTTACCTTTGAGGTGATAGAAGCTGGAGATTACCTTGTTTTCACAGAACACCTACCTGAAGAATTCCAGATGCAGATTACTAACCTCGATGGTGAGATGTTAACCCCAAATTGGGATAAAGAATACGAAGGGCATGACCACGATCATTAATCTGTTTAAGACTGAAGGGATTGATCTTTAATGCATCTTGCTGATGGAGTACTGAATACACCGGTAGCTGCTACAACTACTGCTGCTACGGCAGCCGTTCTGGTTTACTCGGTGCAAGGGATTAAGGAGGAGGAAATACCCAAAACAAGCCTTCTGGCCGGGGTCTTTTTTGCTGTATCACTAATCAGCATTCCGATTGGCCCATCATCGATTCATCCGCTTTTTGCCGGCTTACTGGGGGTAATTCTAGGCCGCCGCGCGCCACTGGCGCTTTTTGTCGGCCTGCTTCTGCAGGCAATTCTCTTCCAGCATGGCGGTCTCACTACTTTGGGAGCAAATACCATGATGCTGGCAATACCTGCGCTTTTAGCTTCCTGGTTTTATCACCGACTAGGGGACAAAGCAGTATTTTTGAAAGGAGCGATTATTGGTGGTCTATCGGTATTAGTTACAGTGCTCCTGTTGATAGTCTTGCTGCTATTGACAGATCTCCGCTTCGGTGAAGGGGCCTTCTCGGTGATCAACATGCTTATTGTTGGGCATCTGCCTTTAGTTGCCATCGAAGCTGTGGTAACCGGGGCAGCTTTACAACTGATAGCCAGGGCTAAACCGGAGCTTTTAATCAATAAAAATACTGCCATAGGAGGCAGTTGACTTTGAGCTTAATAACCACTATCCGGAGGACAAGCCGGCTTCTACTCCTTTCTCCGGCTGATTAGCTTCTGCCACATTCTCCGGGTTAATTGCCCAAAAACCCCTTCCCGGCGCCAACGGGAATGCCGACCATCCGGGAAGGGGCTGGGCATTTTTTAGCATCTAAGTTGGATTGGCAGGTATCTTATTTTATCACACGGCTGAATCTTTATGAAAGAAGTATTATACATTAAATAACTGTGAGGTGCAGTGATTGTGAACTTAACAAAAATGATGATTATGCTTTTGCTGATCGTTTTAGTGATCTCAATTCCTGTTGGCACTGTCTTTGCCCACCGCATGGTGATTGAAGAGCTGGAAGCCGGCTTGGTTAAGATTGGTTACGAAGACGGCCGATTTTCCAGGCGGACCGAAATCGTAGTCTACAATGAGCAGGGGATGGAACTGCAAAGAGGGATGATTGATACTAATGGGCAGTTTTCCTATCAACCGGAAGAGGTCGTTCTGATTGTTGCTGACGATGGCCTCGGACACCGTGCGGAACTTAATTTGGGTCAAGAAGTAGAGGAAGAGCTGCCCCGTGGTCTGACGGTAAGCCTGGTGTTTTCAGCTTTTGTATTGTTTGCCGGTGTTTTTCAGAACAGGCTAAATCATAAAAAAAAGAAAAGCGGAGAAGTATAAATATGTTAACAGCCCTGATTGTTTTAGGACATGGCAGTAAAGTCAAGGAAGCAACTGATAATTTAGCGGCAATTACCGCATTAGTTCGGGAAAAGAGCTCTTATCACCGGGTAGAGTATGCTTCGTTACAGTTTAGTGCTCCAGGTTTGCCTGAAGTCGTCGACGAGTTAGCACATGCCGGGGTTAAGAGAATTTTTGTTGCTCCATATCTTTTGGCAACCGGCCAGCATGTCATGGTTGATATTCCTGCCGAGTTGGATCTGTTACGTCATAAGTATTCTGAGCTTGAACTATATCTGGCAGCACCGCTTGGAGTTGACCACCGTCTTGCAGATTTAGTTTTAGATCGGGTGGCGGAACTGGAGCAGGGCTTATGAGACAGTTTATTACCGACCCGGTGGGCATTGAAACTAAAAGCATGCAGTTAATCGAGGCGGAGCTGGGGGTGGAAGCAGCCCGTTTCAGCCCGGCTGAACTGGCGATTGTTAAGAGGGTGATCCACACCACGGCTGACTTTGAATATGCCGACCTGATATATTTTTCTGCCGGCGCGATCGGTGCCGGTGTTAAAGCTTTTAAAGATGGCGGCGCCGTGATTGTGGCGGATACCAACATGATTGTTTCCGGAATCAGTAAGGTGCTGCTGGAACCATTTTCTGTCCAAGTCTGCTGTCACGTTGCCGACAGCGAAACGGCGAAACTTGCATCTGAGCATGGTCTGACCAGATCGATGATCAACATCCGCCGAGCCGCGGCAGAAAACCCGGAAGCGATTTTTGCGATCGGTAATGCACCGACTGCGCTTTATGAGCTGCTGGATCTAGTTAAACAGGGCCAGGCCAGACCGTCCCTAGTAGTCGGGGTACCGGTTGGTTTTGTCGAAGCAACGGAATCGAAAGAAGCCTTGCTGAAGACAGAACTTGACCGGATCGTGATCCGCGGTCGCAAAGGTGGCAGCACCGTAGCGGTTGCCATTATTAACGCCTTGCTTAAATTGGCCCAAGCCCCTCTAAACATGATTTAGAGACGGTTCTCTTAACGCCTTGGTAGGGTTGCGACTTAAGCTTTAATTTTGTTGAGTATGGAGTGATTTTCATTTCTGATACCAATGACTGGCGCGACACAGTTACCGCAGGCCGCCGTTTAAAACGCGGCTACAGCACAGGATCTTGCGCGACAGCCGCCGCTAAAGCGGCAGCTGCGATGCTCTTTGGCGAAGAAAACCTGGAAATCATCGGGATTGATACTCCTGCCGGGATCAGATTGATGTTGCCGGTTGAGGAAATTGTGCGCAAAGCAGATTCGGTTAGCTGTGCAGTGCGCAAAGATGCCGGCGACGACCCTGATATTACCAACGGGATGCTGATCAGGGCTGGGGCAAAAGCCTTGGACAAGCCCGGTGTAAAGCTTATAGCCGGCATAGGGGTTGGCCGGGTTATCAAGCCGGGTTTGCAGGTTGATGTCGGTAAACCGGCCATCAATCCGGTACCGGAGAAAATGATTTTGGGTGAAGTGGCAGCGGTAACCCCGGCCGGTCAGGGGGTAGAGATCGAAATATCGATACCCGATGGGGAAAGGCTGGCTAAAAAAACAATGAATGCCAGGTTGGGGGTAGTTGGCGGACTTTCGATCCTGGGCACAAGTGGTCTTGTTGAACCGATGTCTGAACAATCATACCGCGATACGCTGGCGCTCGAAATTGGAGCTCTGAAGCGGGAATACAGAGGCCCACTGGTCCTGGTTACCGGTAATTTTGGGAAGAGCCTTGCTCTGGAACATTTTGGCTTGCCAAAGCAGGCCTTGGTTAAGGTCGGCAACCTGATCGGTTTTTCCCTCGATCGCAGCCTTGAATGTGGTTTTGAAAAAATACTGATCATCGGGCATATCGGCAAGCTGATTAAGGTAGCTGCCGGAATTTTCAACACGCACAGCCGCGTAGCTGATGCCCGTTTTGAGATTTTTGCCGCCCATGCGGCGTTGCTCGGGGCCGACCGGGAGACCATTACAAAGCTGGAAAAAGCCGTTACCACTGAAGAGATGTGTGATATCCTGGCTGTACTTGGCGACGCAGATCTTTTCGATCACCTGGCGGCAAAGATCTCAGAGCGTTCATCGGCTTATTTATATGATGAAGCAGAAATCGGCTCGGTAATCTTTAATTTCCGTCGCGGCCTGCTCGGCCTGGATCTTCAGGCGAAACAGATCATGAACGTTTTTAAGAAGGAGATTTAAGGTGAAGAAAATAGATGTTCTCTCTGTGGGGCCGGGTTCGCCCGCTCACCTTACTCCCGCTGTCAGAGCAGCGGCTGCGCAATGCGATCTGTTGGTTGGCGGCTGGCGTAACCTGGCCTTGTTCAAGGGGAGCGGACAGGAGACACTCGAGATTAGCGGCAATTTGGCGCCCCTGTTTGCAACTGTTAAAGAGCGGCTGACTGCTCAACGGATCGGCTTTCTTGTTTCCGGTGATGCCGGCATTTTCAGTATTCTGCCTCGCCTGGAGGCAGAGTTTGGTCGGGAAAACCTGGTAGTCTATCCGGGGATCAGCGCTGCGCAATACCTTTTCGCTAAACTCGGCCTCTGCTGGCAGGAGGCGCGTTTTATCAGCCTGCACGGTCGGGAACTTCAAGAACTTTCTCCTCTGCTCAACAAACCAAAGCCGTTGGTCCTCTTTACTGACTCTCGTAATAATCCCGGTCACCTCTGCCGTTTAATGGTTGAAGCGGGGATCGGCCAGAAGAAAGTATATATTGGCGAAAACCTTTCCTATCTAGATGAAAAAATCAGTGAGGGTTACCCGGAGGATTTTACCGAATTTAGCGGTTCGGATTTGAACTTGGTGGTGATTATTGATGAATCGTGATTTTCAAAACAGGGTTACTCCCGGTATTCCTGATGAGCTGTTTACAAGGGGTGAAGTGCCGATAACTAAGCAGGAAATTCGCGCACTTACCCTCTGCAAGTTGCAGCTTTCTGCAGAGCACCGAGTAATTGATATCGGCGCCGGTAGCGGTGGGCTCTCAATTGAGTGCGCTTCGCTGCTGACAACCGGCCAGGTTTGGTCTGTCGAACGTGATCCGAAAGCGCTTGAACTGCTAACAACGAACTGTAAAAAATTTGATTTAAATAACATCAATATTATTGCCGGAGAAGCGCCTGTGGCTCTAGAAGGGCTCGAACCGGTTGAACGAATCATGATCGGCGGCAGTGGTGGAAAACTGGGGATGATTATCGATTATTGCTACAAACTTCTGCTAAAAGACGGACTTCTGGTGATCAACTGTATATTAGTTGAAACTCTCGCGGATTGTCTGGATCTGCTCAATAAACTGCATTTTGTTGATCTGGATTTCATCCAGGCATCAATATCCCGGGCTCGTATACTGGGTCGGGGACACTGCTTGCAACCGCTTAATCCAGTTTACATCATCACTGCCAGAAAAGGAGATTATTAATGCCCGGTCTGTTTTATGGAATTGGTATCGGCCCTGGGGATCCGGAGTTACTGACCATCAAGGCATCACGCTTGCTTGGTGAAGTTGATGTTGTGGCTGTCCCGGTAGCAGGAAAGAACAGGGACAGTACTGCTTTCAAGATTGCCCGCCGATATATTAACCCTCGCAGTGAGCTATTGGCTTTAGCTTTTCCAATGACCCAGGATCAGAATGAACTTGAACAAGCCTGGGAAAAAGCGCGAAAATTAATTCGGGAGACTCTTGATAATAATCATTCGATCGCTTTCATCACCTTAGGAGATCCGATGCTCTACAGTACCTATATCTATCTGTATCAGTATTTATTGGCTTCAGGATATTCCGTTCAAACTGTGTCAGGGATTAACTCTTTTAGTGCGGCTGCGGCGGCTGCCGGGATTCCTCTTACTTATGGCAACGAAAAGATGGCTGTTCTTCCAGCCGAGGTTATTCCAACCATGGAAGCGAGGGAGCTTCAGAGCTTTGAAACTCTGGTCATATTTAAAGTTGCCCGTTGCTTTGACCAGGTTGTTTCTATCCTTAAAAAAGTTGGCAGGCTTAAAAATACAGTGATGGTTGTAAACTGCGGCCAATCTGGAGAAAAGATTTTTAATGATCTCACTAAAGTTGAAGAGCAGGATCTTTCTTATTTTTCTTTGATTATTTCCAGGAAGGAGCCAGTGAATTAATGCAGATTATTTATTTTGTTGGTGCCGGTCCAGGGGATCCGGAATTATTAACCCTGAAAGCAGATCGGCTACTTCGTGACGCCGATTTAATTATCTATGCCGGTTCACTTGTTAATCCCAAGGTGCTGGATCGGGCCAAGGAAAATTGTGTTATCTTAGACAGCGCTGGAATGGAATTGCAGGAAATATGTGCAAAGATGATTGATTTTGCCCAAGCTGAAAAAAAGGTGGTTCGTTTGCACAGCGGCGATCCCTCGCTATATGGAGCTTTGCGCGAGCAGATGCTTATTTTAAAAGATGCAGGTATTGATTATGAAATGGTTCCCGGGGTTAGTTCATTTGCCGCTGCCGCTGCTGCGGTCGGGAAAGAATATACTCTTCCAGAAATTTCGCAAACTACGATCCTGACTAGATTAGCCGCTAGAACGCCGGTGCCTGAAAAGCAGGCTTTGAACCACCTGGCCAAACACAAGGCCAGTATGGTTATCTTTCTCAGCATTAGTTTAATTGATGAGGTGGTATCCGAACTTCTCTGTGGGTACGATCCTGATACCCCGGTAGCAGTGGTTTATAAGGCTTCCTGGCCTGAAGAGCAAGTAATTGAGGGTAATCTTGCGGATATTGCCGGGAAAGTGAAACAGGCCGGCTTGAAGTTAAGTGCCCTCATTCTGGTTGGTCCTTTTCTAGGTGACCCCATAAGCCCTTCCAAGCTTTACGATGCCAATTTTAGTCACGGATTCCGGGAGGGAAAAGATTGAGCATAGCGATCGTTGTTGTTAGTCAGGAGGGCATTAATATTGCCAGGCGCCTGTTAACTCTCTATCCCCAGGCTTCGGTCTATGTAACACCCCGGTTGTTGCCAATTGAGAAGGAAGTAAAAGGAAGCAAGCTTCCTGGTGAAAAAGATCTAAAAGACAGTGTCCTTCCCCTCGAGAGGGGAGGAATGGAGTGGGGATGGCCTTTGCACTTCCTCGAAGGAAATTTTACAAAGGCAATCGCTAAAATCTTCAACCAGAACCAGTTGTTGATTTTTGTTTCTGCCGTTGCAGTAGCCGTGCGGGCTATTGCCCCCAGTCTGCAAGGGAAAGACAAAGATCCCGCGGTAGTGGTAATCGATGACCGGTCTCACTTCGTTATTAGTCTCCTCTCAGGACATCTCGGTGGGGCCAACGAAGCGACGCAAAAAATTGCCCGATTTCTTCAGGCCTGCCCGGTGGTAACAACTGCTACGGATTGCCGAGGCATAACCGCTTTTGATGATTTGGCACGCAGGTTAAGCTGGAAAATTGAAAATCTGCCCGATCTCAAAAAGATCAGTGCCGCCCTGCTTGAGGAGCGAAAGATTTATTTGCTGAGTGATAAACCTTTTAAATATCCGCTGAAAGGGAATATCGAGAGAGCTGAAAGC
>Ga0180432_10005571_pt1 | contig 16692 bp, 14 predicted proteins | sample SS_ome_10_FD_132414 | JGI IMG/M metagenome (GOLD analysis project Ga0180432, IMG submission 132414) | Hypersaline lake sediment archaeal communities from the Salton Sea, California, USA - SS_1_MS_2 metaG | ecosystem: Environmental > Aquatic > Non-marine Saline and Alkaline > Hypersaline >... | reverse complement strand
TCATGACGATCCTGAATACCTGTTTGGAAAAGAAGATAGAAGTCCATGCCGTCAAAGGTGAATGGAGTCTTAATGGAACGATCCAAAGTAAGGTGATGGCAATGGCGTTCTCGATTGCCGCGATGTCTTCCATGTCCCGCCAGGAATTGAGCACCATCGAAGCGAATGCGGCGCCCTGGACGCCGAGCTTCCGCTGGGCCTGGGTGCATCCCTCCAGCGTGCAGCGGGTATGGCTCTTGAGCACAAGGGCCTTCATGCCGCTGCGCAGCGCCTGCCCAATCGCCTCTTCATCGGTCATGAGCCTTTTGACATGGTCCTGGCCGCTGTGGACATGCATGTCGGTCGCGCCGGCAAGAAACTCAACGGCCTTCTTTTCGATGGCTGCCTTGGTGATCACATTTCATTCCGTTTGCGGATGTGACTGGCAAAGCCGCGCCTGTCTGCTGGCGAGGCTCAGGGCAAGCTCATTCTTCCGGACCTTGCCCGTCGTCGTGCGCGGCAGACTGCTTACAATCTCGATGCCGGCGGGAACCTGCTGGGGTGAGAGGCACTTGGCGCACCACCGGCGAAGCTCCGTCGGCCCGCATTGCGTGCCGTCGTTGAGCACCACGAAGGCGAATGGGACCTCCTCAAGAGTCTCGTGCGGGCAGGGAACGACGGCTGACTGCATTACGGACCGGTGCGACTGGAGGACGGCCTCCACGTCCTCGGGATATATCTTCTCCCCGCCCCGACTGATCAGGTCTTTGCTTCGGCCCTTAAAGAACAGGCACCTGTCGGCGTCGATCATCGCCACGTCGCCCGTCCGCAGGTAGCCACCCTCGAACGACGCGGCGTTGGCTGCCGCATTGCCCAGATAGCCTTCGATCACGTTTGGCCCCTTGATGAGGATTTCCCCGACGCTGCCGGGTTCTGTGGTGAGCCGGCCGTCGTCGCGCCGAAGTGCAAGTTTCACGCCCTCGACAGCCCTGCCGATGGAACAGGGTTTCTCGTCCACCCACCGAGGCGGGAGGGCTGTAACCAGCGGCGATGCCTCCGACAGGCCATAGGTGAGGTGGATGTCCGCCCAAGGCAGGGCCTTCCGCAGGCCGGCGAGAATCTCCGGCGTCATGGACGCCGCCCCGTTGACCAGCGCGCGGAGATGGCGCAGCTCATCGCCGAAACGGCACCTGCCAATGCCGTCGAGGAGCATCCGATAGGTCGTCGGCACGCCGAAGAGTGACGTGCAGCGCGACGTGTGCAGTTCCCTGGCGAAGTCGGAGCTGACTACGTGACCGGAACCGATGGTGAGATGCCCGCCAGCGCAAAGAGCGCCGAGCATTTGGAGCGTAAAACCGTACGAATGACACAGCGGCACGCAGACGAAGCTCTTGTCGTCTTCACTCAGCGGCACGGCATTCTTGAGACTGGCGAGGTTGAACAGGATATTGCGATGCGTCAGCGCGACGATCTTCGGGTTGCCTGTGGTTCCTGAGGTGAGGAACACGGCAGCGTGGTCGGCAGTCAGCCCGATCGGCGCTCGGTCCGCGTCGAATCCATCACCGGAGGACGACCAATTTCCGCCGTCGGGCAGAACCATCGTGCCGGCCAGGCCGTGGAGTCGCTCCCGGTCGGCTTGACTCGTGACGATGGTGCCGATTCCAAGGGCCACAATGATCCGTGCGATACTGTCCCTGGAGTAGCTCGTGCTGATGGGGACGACCACGTTGCGCGACCGCCATACGCCCAGGGCCGCCTCCGGGAAGGCCGGCGAATTCGGCAGAAGCACGCCGATTGGCTTCCCGCTGAGGGGCTTGCCGCCGGTGGGCGCTGATGCGCTGATGAGCTCGGCAACCCGGATCGAACGCTGCCGTAGTTGACGATAACTGCAGGACGAATCGGCCGTGGAGACAGCGGGCTGATCGTTGCGCTCCGACGCGTGCTCGTCAAAGAGCCGCTCTATCCTGCCATGTCCTGAAAGAGTTTCGCTCATCCTCGCCTGGCTTCAGTAGTGCATCAACGTCCCATCCCGCCTTCCCTTGTCCACCGCCTTTGCGAATGCCCACACGCCGAGAGGCAGCAGCACCACGGCGATCGCGCCGAGGATCAACACATCGCGCCACAGCATCGGGATTGTTGCCCCATTGAGCATGGCCTGCCGTAAGGCCTCCAGGGCGTAGGTGGTGGGCAGCAGCGCCGCAATCGTCCGCAGCCACTCGGGCATCAGGCTCACGGGGAAGAGTGCCCCTCCCAGCAGCGAACTGACGGACCCTATGAACCACTCGATGGGGTCACCCTTTTTCATCACCACGATGAAGGCGGCCGAGAGGATGCCGAGACCGCTGAGGCTGGCGATCGTCAGCACCAGGATCACGGCCATGCTCAGGAAGTTGCAGGGGCCGAAGTCCACGCCCAGAAGCAGGGCGCTTGCGGTCAGTACAAACACCAGGTGGAAAAGCTTCACCAGGAAGCTGTAGGCCGACGACAGGATGATCACCATGCTTGGTGAAGTCTGGGCGGCGAGCATGGCTTCCAGGCAGCCGGCCATCTGGCTTCGGCGGATCGTTGCGGCGAAGTTCGTTAGCGCGATGGTGAAGTACTGCATGAAGGCAACGCCCACCACCACGAACGGGAAGTACTGGCCGCCATAGGGCGTGAGGCTGGAGGCCGAGTCCCCGCGTACAAGTCTGGCCAGGAAGTAGAAGGTCAGGAGCGGCAGCAGCGTGGTGGCGTACTCAAACAGGAACGCCGCCTTGTAACTCGACTCGATGCGAAGGTCGCGCTTGAAGAACTCCCAGGTTTTAAGCGCAAGCATCGCGGTCCTGCCCGTTCCGCGAAACATCGGCGTAAAAGCTGGCCAGGTCGCCATATTCTTCGCACACGTGCGCCGTCGGCTTGTAGGCCAGCACCTTTCCCTTGCCGAGGACGCAGACGTGGGTGGCCAGTTCCTGCGCCTCGGCCATGTTGTGTGTGGCCAGGGCCAGCGTCGCGCGTCTGGCGGCGAGCCAGTGGCGGATAACGCGACGAAGCTCGACTGCGCCGACGGGATCGACGGACTTGGTGGGTTCATCCAGAATCAAGACTTCAGGGTCGGCCAACAGACCCCTCGCGATGGCCAGTCTCTGTCGCATCCCACTGGAGTAGTCCGACACACGCTCGTCGGCGGCGCGAGCCAGGCCCACATGTTCGAGCACGCGGCTGCACCGCCTCTGGACCTCCTTGCCGAACAGGTTGTCGAGGCACCCGAAGAACTCCAGGTTCTGCCGGCCTGTCAGCCGCCAGTAGAAACTTCGCTCCTCGTTAAGGACGATGCCCACGCAAAACGGCCTCCTCCCACCGCCGACGAACGAATGGCCTCTGACGCGTATTGTCCCGGCCGTCGGATACAGCAGACCGCCGATCAGCCGAAGCAGCGTCGTCTTTCCTGAGCCGTTGGGGCCAAGGACGGCCAGCGATCCGCTTTCAGGCAGCTCCAGCGCAACGTCCGATAGGGCCGTGTATCTGCGTGACGAAAAGGGCGAGACCAGGTACTCGCGGTATCGCTTCGGAGCGCGGTAGCGCATGGTGACGCCTTCAGCCAGGATAGCGGCTGTTGTGCCCTGCTCTGCGGCCTTACGCGTCGCCGAGACGGGACCGGTTTCCGTCCGGGGCAGGATGGTCTCTAGCTGGGGTGTCATTCGCCGCCGCCGGATTCGACACGCACGTTGTCGAACGATGCCGTCAGAGAACCGTGTAGGCTGAAGCCGATCCCGCCGCCAATCGCTCCGCCATCAGCGCCAGAGAAGCTCGCTCCTCCGTCGAGAAGAAGCGATGGACCCGGCCCACTGAGATCCAGGCGGAGTTCATGCCAGGATGCCTGCCGCCACGGGATGCGGCCCCAGGCGAGCACCTGGGCCCCGCCGGCCTTGCAGCGGATGTGCTCTGCGACCGCCATTTGACTATCAGGCAGAGGCGAGAGCCTGATTTCCTGGTAGTGGCTGTCGTCGGCAACGGCAAAGCGCAGGCCGATGGATGTGTCGCCGTCGGTGGGCGAGTCGCAGAAGACAGAGACCGTCAGGCGAATCCGCCGCCAACTGTCGCTGTCGAACACGATCAGGGCCTCTGTGTCCGACGTGCCCGTCAGGACGTTGTCGGCGGTGTTCTTGCGGTCGGCCGGGCGGCGGACGTGCCATTCGCCCGACACCGTGCGCCACATCGGGAAGTTGCCCTGATCGCAGCCGTTGAAGTCGTCCGAAAACAGGACGCTGGCCAGCGAGGGATCGGTGTCGGGAGGAACCCGGCGAGAGTCGTTGGTCAAGAACACCTTCTGGATGGCGATGTTGGCGCTGTGGTTGAGAAGTCTCAATTGGTGAAAGCCTTTCTTCAACGGCACATCAAAACCTTTGACCCAGTGCCACTTGCTGTAGACGGGGTCGTTGCCAAGGATCGCCTTGGGCAACTCATCGATCCGGGCATAGACAGCGTTGGTACATTCGTCATGCCAGAGGCACCAGGCCCAGATCGTGTACGAGCCGTCCTGCGGGGCGTAGAACTGGTACGTCGCCTCACCACCCGCTTCGCCCTTCCAGCCTGGTGGAGCCTCGGTGGGCAGATGCAGGCCCAGTTCGCCGCGTTCGCCGATCTCCACGATCTCCATCGGGGGCTCGATGGAGATCGGCCTTGCCGCGTCGATCCATATCGAGCATGTCTCGCGCGGCGAGGGGCGCAAGCTTACGAGGAGGCTCACCGCCGCCAGAACGGCTAGTGCGGCTATGCCGGAGAGCTTATTGGATGTCCGTGTCATCGTGTGTGCTGACCTCGTCGTCCTGTTGGCCTGACCGGTTGTCGGATGGGGATCCTTGTCTAGGGGTGGGCAGATTTCGGGGGCGCCAGCCGGTGATCTGGACGTTGTCGAACATCACCTCGACGTGGCCGGAGAGCCACAGGCCGATGCCGCCGCTGCCAAGGTTTCCTGTCTTGATCGTGCGGATGGGTTCTGAATCGATGCCGATGCGCAAGGTCCCTTCGCTTGCCTCGATCGAAAGCTCGCTCCATCTCGACGTGTCCCAGGCTGCGTCAAAGCAGTCAATCGTTTTGACAGCAGTGGGCTCCTCGCGGCGCAGCTCCATCCGGACGTGCCCATCCGCACCTGTTGGGGTCCATCGCAGCACAAGGCCATTGCCCTCCTGATCGCAATAGAACCGGACGGCGGTGCCGGCCCGGCGAGACGTACTTACCGCTCGGCAATCAAGCGTGAGCGAGTAGTCGCGCCAGTTGGGGGAGCCGACGCTGATCATGGCCTCGGAGGAGGACTTGCCGACGAGCATCTTGCTGGCCGGCCTCGTGTTGTCCTGGCGGCGATGGACGCCCCACCAGCCTGAAACGCTGCTCCAGGAGCCGAACTCGCCCTCCTGGCACCCATCGAAATCGTCAAAGAAGATGTCGACGGGCTCGATCGAGGACTCCATCGGGTTGCGCTCGAGGTTGTTGCACAGGAACATCCTGCGAATGGCAAAGCCGCCGCCCCTGGCCGTCAGTGTCATCCTGGCAACCCCGGCGAAAAGCTGCGCTTCGGCGAAAGGCAGCCACTGCCACTGCCGTGTCAAGGCCGTTTTGTGGATGACTGACCGGATCCCGCCGATATCGGCGACAAAGCCGTCGCCTTCGGCCTCAAGCGAGCGGCAATAGCCCCAGAGGCGGTATCGCCCGGCTGCCGGCACACGGAAGCGATAGACGGCGTCGCCGCCCTCGTCCTGCATAGTGACGGCGCCGCCAAGGGCGCAGCACAGCCCCTTCTCGCCCTTGTCGCCGATAGCGGCCACTTCAAGGGGCTGGCGGATAGAGAGGGGCCTACATGCCTCAATCCATATCTGGTGCTCCTGCTCGACGGCCGCAGCAGGTGCATCGTCATGTCGCGATGATGCCGACCACCAGACACGGAGGGCAGCCCCGACCGCGATGAGGACCACACACCCGGAAGCAAGCCAGAGGCGTTTGGCGCCGCTATTCATTCCACCCTCGACGTTCCGCACGTGATGCTGTGCGGAACGACGCGACCGCTTCAGTATCCGGTACGCTCGGCTTTGCCCGTGCCGCGTGGTGCGCCAGTGCCACGGCGAGCACGAAGGCGTTGATGACACCGTTGTAGTTGACGGACGAAAAGGTGCCTGCAGCGCAGGCCGCCGCAAGCGCCGCGAACGCTGCCGCGGCAACGTGCGCCTGTGCGCCGGCAGCCCGCGCCGCACGCCAGGCCGTGCGGCCGGCCGCGACGACCACCCAGACAAACGCCGCCAGTCCGAAGACTCCCGTCTCGGCCGCAGTCAGCAGCCACCCATTGCGATCAAAAGGCTCGAGCGTGTTGCGCTTGGGCAGGCGGCCGTAGACCATGCTGCGATACTCGTTGACGCACCCAAGGCCGGTGCCGGCGACGGGACGCTGCTCGAGCAGGTTGAGCTGGGCCTGCCACTCGATGTAGCGCTGCCGCAGGTCACGGCCATTTGAATCGCCCATCCGCGCATCGTCACGCAGAGGCGAAAAAACCGACGCCGGCCAGAAAATCACCAGGATTGTAGCCAGCGTCAGCAGACAGGTCGCCAATCGCAGCCGCGCTCGACGATGCCCGAGCACCACGATGCCGGCGAGCAAACCAGCGGCAATCCCACACAGCCCACCCAACGTGATCGTGGTGACGGCGGCCAGCGCGGTGGCGGGCGTAGCGAGCCACGCCCACTGACTCTGCCCTGACGCCAGGTGAACGATCCCCACGATGAACAGGATCGTCGTGGCGGTCGCGTACTTGTATGGACTCTCGAAGAACCCCCACCCCTCGTGTCCGAACACCCACGATGCCGCCGAGGCGATCATAGCGATGCAGGCGGCGGCCAAGGCCATTGTGCAGAGCCGATCGGCCCAGCCATCCCGGCCGCACGCCACGCCAAAGAGCGTCATCGCCCCGACGTACATCAGAGCGAGCTTGGCCAACGATGACGCCGACTGCCACACGTGCGGCGAGAAAGCCACGGACGCCGCCGCGATCGCCAGCAAACACCACACGCTCACGTCGGGCAGATTGTTTGTGATCAATGGCCGCGTCCGGCTTGAGAACAGCGCCGCCGTGCCGGCGATCACAACCCACAGGATGATCCCCACGTTGGCCGGCGCGAGCGTCTCGAGGGTACGTCCGCCCTCAAAGGGCCACAGATGAATGGCGAGTGCCAGAACGCTCCACGCGGCTGCCAGGCAGGAGGCTGAACGAAACAAGGCTCTCGCCTTCGCGTCAGATGACGGCCCGATGTTGTCAGACACTGGATTCATCACGAGACGGCCATCCAGATGTACACGACAATGCCTGCGGCGCCGATACCGATGCGGACGGCCGCATCACCGGCACACCGCCAAGCGGCGATCCCGGCCAAGAGCGACATGGCAAGCCGGCCGGCGACGCCACAGCTCCGCTCGGCGCCAAAGCCATACCAGCCATGGACAAGAAGCCCTGTGGCCACCAAGGCCGCTGCAATGAGGCCGACGGTGAGGCCCGTCGCTATTGTCAATTCTCCCGATTCAGCACCGCCGGCCGTTCGGCCCGGGACAACCCAGGCAGCCAAGACTGTCGCCGCCGCGACTGGCAGGCCGGCCGCGATCTGGAGATTCCCGACGAGCGGCCAATACACGCCCGACAAATAGTCCACGCTGAGCGCCACGAGATATGCCGCCAGAGTTTTTTGGACGGTTGTGACCGCGTTACCCTTGAGTGAGATCACAAGCGAGCATGAGACGATCGCCAGGAGCCAATATGACGGGGTCGCGAAGGCGCCTCGTGCATTGCGCCCAAGCGCTATCGATCCAGCCACGACGAGGCAGACGATGGCCAGGGCAATGGCACGCCGGGTGGCCATCGCCAGTGGGCGATGCCGGCACTGGGCGCGGTTCATCGCTCGGCTCCCCCGCGAGGATTCAGCAGGCGCCTCCAGGGCACGCTGTCGATCATCAGACGAGGTTCTTTCAACCCGAGCAGGACGCTGACGCCGACATAGACAATCGCCGCGAGGATGCCTGAACCGATCAGCGAGACAATCGTGCCTGCTCTTGCCGCAACCACCTGCCTGCCAACGAGCCGCACAACCAGCCACATCAAAGCGGACGCAAGGGCAAGCTTGATCGCAAAGACGATCCACTGCCGGCTGACAAGCCGGCACTTGAGCTTGCGATGGAGCAGCGCCAACAGCGCCGCCACCTTGACGGTCTTGGCAATCACGAGCGCTGTGGTGATGCCGAGGTAGCCCATCGATCGAGCCAGCAGCACCGCGAGGGCGATGTTCAGCAGGACGCACAGCACACCGGCCACCACCGGCGTGCGGGTATCTGACATGGAGTAGAAACTGTAGGTGCACAATCCCTCTATGGACAGGACCGGCAGGCCAAGACCATACACGAGCAGCGCCCCGGCCACACCCGCCGTCGAGACCGGGTCGAAGCTGCCATGTTGGAAAAGAGCCCGCACGATGGTGGCTCGAAGCTCGATCATCAGACAGGCGATGGGCACTCCCAGGAACAGCAGCAGCCGAAGGCCCTTGCCGACGAGCTCGGTCAGCTCGTCGACCTGCGATAGCGATGCCAGGCGCGACGCGCGGGCGTACAGAACAACCGCCAGCGCCGTTGGGCCGGCCAGGAGGATGGCGTCGGTGATCTTCTTGGCGTAGTTGAGGTACGACAGCCGCCCGGCGGGCAGGCGCGAGGCCAGCAGGTTGTCCACGAGGTCGCTTATGTGCGAGAAGACAACGCCGATGGCAATCGGCGCCATCAGCGCCATCGTTCGCCCCAGAAGGTTGCCACTGGCCGGCGATAGTCGCGGTTGAGCAATGCCTGAGGGCCGCAGGACGGCCAGGTGGATTCCTAAACATGCCACTGCCCCGCAGAGTATGGCTACCGGGATAGCGCCCAAGCCGCTGAACGGAATCAGCAAGGCGGCGATCACAAGCAATGTTGCTTTGGATGCGGCCTCGCCCAGCGACGCCACGACCAGACGGCCCTTGGCATTGAGCGTCGTGTAGGTGACGGCGGTCAGGGCCATGAGCGCCCCCGCCGGAAGGAACCATCGCAGCAGGCGGGCCAATTCGGCCCGCTGGTGATCGGGGAACCCGGGCGCCAGCAGGCTCGCCACCTGGGGCATGAGTATTGCCCCGGCTGCCGCGGTCACTATCACCAGCAGGATGGTCCAGCGGAACATCCTGGCGAAGAGACCATTGAAGACGCCGGGGGAGAGCGTCATCGCCTCATTCAGCGTCGGCAAGAGCGTCGGGTGAATCAGTTCCCTGACCAGAAACACCGCCGAGAGCAGGATGGCGGTGGCGGCGAAGTAGGTGTCGGCGGTGGGCGTCGTCCCGAAGTAGTGGGCGATGACGATCTTCTCCCCGAAGCCCATTGCCTTGGACAGCACCGCCACGGCTGCCAGAATGATGGCCGTCGTCCCAACGCGAAAGCGAACCGGGGCGGCGCGCTCCACCGGCTGGGTGGCGAGGCCCTCGGCTGCCGGCGCTGTGGCCGCTCTAGTTGCGTCGTCCAATGAAGCGCTCATATGCCTCAATGAGTGCCTCGACCTGGCTGTCAAGGCGGTGCGCTGCCAGGAAACGCTCTTGCGCCTGAGTCGACAGGCTCTTGCGCAGCACTTCATCGCCTGCAAGCCGTCGTATGGCGCGGGCGATGTGGTGGGGGTCGCGTTGGACAAGGATGGCGCTCTTGCCGTGCTCCAGCATGTCGGTAATGCCCGGCACGGCGACGGCCACGATGGGACAGCCGGCTCTCATCGCCTCCAGGAGCACATACGGTTGCCCCTCGGCCGTGGAGCATAGGATGCACAGGTCGGATGCCCCAAGCAGCGACGGAACATCCTTGACAAACCCGAGTATGCGCACGCGATCCGACAGATCGCGGTGGGCTACTTGCCTCCGAGCCCAGCGCTCCAGATCGCCGTAGCCGGCGAGTAGGAGAACGGCGTCCATGTCACGGCACGCTTCCGCCGCATCCAGGAAGAGCCCGATGCCCTTGTACTCCACCAGCCTGGCGCCCATCGTGACCACGAATGAGGACTGCGGCAGCCCAAGTGTCCTCCTCACTTGCACGCGGTCCGGTCGTGACCCGTTGATGATCGGCAACCCGTTGTGAACGACGGTGGATCGGTCCGGACGAATCAGGCTGTGTTTGAGAGCCGCCAGCTGTCCCGATTCAGAAACGGCAATCAGACCGGACGTGCTGCTCGTCAACGCGCGTTCGGCCGTGCGGATGAGGAACGCCTTCGCGGCCGTGCCCGCCCGCAGAAAGGCGTAGCAGTGAGGCGTATGGACGACGGGGACGCCGACAAGTCGCGCCGCCAGACGTCCCAGCAGACCTGCCTTTGTGCCATGAGTATGCACCAGGTCGTGGTGGCCCACCTTGAGCTCGCGACGCAGACAGATGATGGCGCGTGCGTCAGCCCAGGGATGACACGATCTGCGCATCGGCAGCAACTTGATCGTGACGCCGGCATTGCTCATGGTTTGGATTGCGTCGGCATACAGAGGGTCTTTGCGTCCGTCGCAGCAGTGGAGCGTCACGTCGTGGCCTCTGGCCACCAGTTGGGGCAAGACCAGCGTCATGTAGGTGGTGACACCGCCGGCAAAGGCCTCCGTGACGTGCGCGATGGACATGCGGCCGTTCAGCATGGGTGCCCCGTTGCCTCTTTGAAAAGCGTCGCCAGCTCCTCGCTGTTTACCATTGCGTCAAAGCGTTCTTCCAAGGCACGACGGCCGCCCCAGGCAACTCTCTCGGCGAGCCGGCAATCATCAAGGACGCGGCGAATGGCTTCAGCCAGATCCGATGGATCACCGGATGTCGCGAGAAGGCCGCTCGATTCGTGCTCAATGGCTTCTGAGATGCCGGGCAAACGGCTGGCGACGACGGGTGTCCCGCAGGCGAAGGCCTCGAGAATGACGTTTGGCACCCCGTCCCGGTCGCCGTCGGCGGCGATGATGGAGGGGACAGCAAGCACTCTCGCGTTACGGATGCTGGCCTGTACTTCGTTGTTCGGAAGCCAGCCGGTGAACCCGACGGATTCGCCGAGTCCAAGCTGATGCATCAACGCTTTCAGCGTTCCCTTCTGTGGTCCGTCGCCGATGATGCTCAGGCGTGCGCCATCGTGCTGAGCTTTGATCCGCCTGAAAGCGTGCAGCAGCACGTCGAAGCCTTTCTTCTCGACGAGCCTGCCCACGGCAACGATGTGGGGCGACGCGAGGGGACGCGCCATTTCGAACACCGTCTTCTCTTCCGGCAGGAGGCCGTGACGCACCAGTCGGAGCTTCGATAAACGCTTCGGTCCAAGAGCCGCATCCAGGTGATGGAGTCCCTGCTCCGTGCAGATGGCTATGAACTTGGCTCGGCGGGCCAGGACGCCAAGGGAAGCCGTTTCCGTGAAGATGTCCCTGGCGTGGCCGGACATGCTCATCGATGCCCCCGTCAACACACTCAGCGCCGCAGCCATGTGAGCGGGCCAGCCCAGCCAGTAGCCATGCACGTGGCGAATGCCCTCGGCTTCGATCACCCTGGAGAATTCTCCCAGCGCGTACAGATCCACCAGTATCCTTGCCGCCCTCCGGGGTGACCGGATGGCAATCCACAACCAGAAAGCTGCAAAGCCAAGCACCCGCTTTCGGCGGCGGATCAGCAGATGCCCGAGGGCCCTCAGCCAGCGTCTGCTGAGCCGCTTGGCAGGGGTGAGGATCCGTACCTGGCTGCCGACGCCGTCATCGCCGCGCCGAGCGCACAGCACGACGATCTCGAATCCCCGTCTCCGCAGGCACTCGATCTCGCGCAGGGCTGAGGTCTCGCTTGGGCACGGAAACTCCTCGAAGATGTAGGCGATTCTCACTGCTGCCTTCGCTCCAGGCTAGCCGGAGAGAGCATCACGAGAATCGTTGTCGCCAGGATTCTCAGATCGAGCAGGAGGCTCGCCCGCCGCAGGTAGTACATGTCGTATTTCATCTGGTTGTGAATGGGCTGGGTTCTCGGAGCCAGAACCTGCCACAGCCCCGTCACGCCCGGCCTGCACAGAAGGCGGCGTGTCTCCATCGGGCCGTAGGTGCGGGCGATTTCCACACGCTCCGGCCTTGGGCCCACCAGACTCATTGCGCCAGTCAAGACAGCGAGAAGCTGCGGCAGTTCATCCAGCCGCCGTCTCCGCAAGAACCCGCCGGTCCGCGTGTAGAGCGGCCGCAGATCGGTTTCGGGCGCGTATTCGTTGGGTTCTGCCGGAGGTCGGAGCGTGCGGAACTTCCACAGCGTAAAGGGCCGGCCACCGGCGCCCACACGGTTCTGGGCGAAGAGGACAGGCCTGCCGTCAACGGCGAGGATCAGCATCGCTATCAGGAAGCACAGGGGCAGTGCGGCAGCGAGCAAAACGATTGCCAACAGCACTTCGAGTATTCGCTTCACGTGGCTTTTGAGGTAGGGCGAGACGGCGCCGCGGTGTGCCGACGTACCAGACCTGATGGCTTCATGACACCGCGCTGCTGATGTGACGGACTGCGGCTGAAGTCGCGGATGCACCCAGTCACTATTCAACGTGGCTCGAGGATCCTTTGATAGACGGCCATCACTCTCTCGGCCGTCGTGTCCGCGCGGAAATCCTGCTGTGCTCGTTGCCTTCCGGCGTGTCCCAGCGCCTCCGCAAGGCCTCGATCGCCGGCAATTCGGAGCATCGCCTGTGACAAGGCTTTCACATCGTCAAAGGGAATCAGCAGGCCCGTCTCGCCATCTGTCACGATCTCGGATGGGCCGCCGGAAGCGAAGGCAACGACCGGGCGGCCGTGCGCCATCGCCTCGATCAGGACTCGCCCGAAGGGTTCCATATGTGCCGTGTGAACCAGGCAGTCTGTCTGCCGCCATATCGGTTCCATGTCCTTCTGCCAGCCGACACACTGGACATAGGACATTCGCTTTGACTCGGTCATGGCCTTGAGCTTTGCCTCATAGGAATCGGGGCGGTCGAAAACGTCAGAACCGACAAGCAGAAAGCGTGCTCCGGGAAGCCGCATATGGACGATCTCCGCCGCCTTGAGGAACGCCTCCTGGTTCTTCCACCTGACAAGCTGGCCGACACAGGCGAATGTGAAATGGCCATTCCTGCGCGCTCCGGAAGACGGCTTCCGGACCGGAGGGTCTATCCCGTTGTACACCACGTCGATCTTCTCAGCGCGTGCGCCCAGTTCCGCCAGGGCGCTCTTGATTGAATTGCTGACGGCAATGATCACGTCAGCCCGACTGATGCACCATCTGGTGAGAAGTCTTGGCCTTGGCACATCCCGAGCGTGCCAGACGAGTTTCGATCCGCATACGCTGCGAGAGAGACTGGCTATGGCCATCGCGTGGAAGTTGTTTGCATGGATGATGTCCGGCTTGATCCGTCTGGCGATGCGCCTCATGCGCAGAGCGACACGGAGGCATTGCCTCCTGGACAACGCCTCCTTGCCTTCAATGCCGGGAAATGTCTGGCACGCGATGCCTTCGTCCTTGCAGCGCCCCAGCAAAGCGCTTGCAGCCGGGCAGGCGATCGTTGCCTCGACACGGGCGCGTAGGTGGCGCAACAGGAGCAGGAGGCTCTGCTCGGCGCCGGCCATGCGTCCCTCGGCACTGACGTATACAATGCGCATCGTTCGAGTGATGTCGAATCCGAGCTCGTCGGGAATCAGTTACCGCTGGGCGCAGTTGTGGTGTTCGGCCGCTGGACGGCTTTGAGCCGTTCCAGAATCTCGCGGCTTTTAGCCGCGATGGGCGTTTCCGCGTACCGATCGGCGATCATCTCCAGTATGCGTGTGGCGGCGGAGTAATCGCTGGCCGCCAATAGGTTCATCGCCGACGAGAAGTACATGTCCGCACAGAGTGGGCTGTCCGGGTAATCACGCAGCAGCAGCCGCTGGAGTTCGTCGGCTGCCGCCGGCTTCTTGAGGCGAAGGTTGGCAACCCATGCAATGTAGATGATCTGCGGCCTGAAACCCGCCGCAGCCTTATCTTCCAGGAAAGCTGGGGTCTCGTGAACGATCTCGTCATAGTCACCCGCATCGTAGAGGTATTTCAGCCTCATCAGAACGGCTCTTCCGTGCTCCTTGTGGTTGGGGTAGGCCGTCACCACCAGCTTGATCTCCTCAGCGGCAAGCTGGCTGTGGCCGTACATGGTGTAGACCTCCGCCAGGCGAAAACGCGACTTGACGGCCTCGGCAGTCATGCCCTCGGCATCCGCCAGAACGATGGTGGCTTTGAGGATGGCGAGGCCCTTGAGGAAGTCCTTGGAGCCGAAGCACGCGTTGGCGCGCCTGTGGAGATTGGCCAGGTAGGTGCCCGGCGCCGGCGTCTCCTGCGGGTCGCCCGAGACCTGGTAGGCCCAGAGGTGATAGGCGGCCTTTGGCCTGGCAACGGCGAGGCAGACGTACTCGGCCGCCTGCAACGACTGCTCCTTCCTCATCCATTCGGGTAGGCGTGCCGCCATCTCCTTGTTCCATGTGGCATCCCCATGCCGAAGCAAAGGCACAAGCGTCGCCCACTCGGCCGCTACGGCACTCTCGCCGAGGGCCTCAATCTCACCGGCTTGGATGAGGATGAATTTCTCGGCTGCCGCCAGCGTCGCATCCATGTGCCGGCTTGCGAGCTTGGCCTCAGGCGCATCGGCGGATACCGCCGCGACGTCTCTTGCCAGACGTTCGTGGTACTTGACGTAGACATCTCGCACTTGGTCGGCATGGCTGACGGCTACTGCCCCTGAGGGCGTTGAGGACGAAACGCCGACGGTCTCGCTGACCATGCTCCCAACGGCGTCCGAGCGGACGCGTCTGAAGCACTCGATAACCTCGTCGACGAGGGCTTCCGTGTCCTCGGCTACGGACCTGGCCGCTGAAACATACTGGTCATTGGCGGCCCCGTCGGGAATGGCCTCTAGCTTGGTCTCGATCTCGGCCATCTCCTTTCTGCGGAACGCTGGGAAGTCTTTCTCTGTCGGCTCATCCGCCAGGGCCGCAGGTAGGCCGACCGTTGCCATTATGGACAGGCTCGTAAGGATGCCCAGCGCGTACGAGCAAGTTCTCGCTACAGTCATTGTCTCTCCTCCACACTGGCTGGCCGCGTTGCCGCCGGCTGAGATGTCGGGTGGGGTGCGGCGGGCTCAATCGTGCCGCTCAGTTTGAAGATCAGCATCTCGCCCCCCTTCTTGAAACTGTACTGGGTCCTCGTCCTGGAGTCCTCCGAGGACAGACGCAGCGCTTTGCCCGTGAGTGTCTGGCCCCTGCGAACCTTCAGTCCGGCGGGCAGAGTCAACGTCACGGAACCCTTGCACAGGGGCCTATCCAACGGAACGGAGACGGCCTTGCCGTCGGCGGCGAACTTCATGTACGCCGGGTTGAGAAGGAATACGAAGAGATACTCATCGCAGGCGAGAGACGAGATGGGTTGATCCTCGGCGGCCTTGGCCCAGTTCACCGGCTGCGCCTGCGCCATGAAGCGGCCGTACTTCTTGATTTGTTCCTCGATCTGTTTGAAAAGGTCGGCCCTGGCTGTATTCGTGTAGGGCCCCGGCCACAAGATGCCACGATAGCCGCACCCGGCGACCGCGATGAACTGCCACTGCATCTCCTCGAGTAGGGCTGGCCTGCCTGGTCCCGCGCCGAGCTTGGCGTGCAATATGGCGACGATTGGAGTTGTCCCGACTAGCTTGCGCATCTGGCGCAGGTGGTTGATGAAGGGATTGTTGAATTCGCCCCAGAGCAACTCGCCCTCGGCCGGTGTGTCGGCACTGGTACGCAGAAAGGCGTAGTAGCTGAAGACATCAGCGTATGGGGCGAACTCGCTGGCAGCCTGCTGCTGCAGCATGGCGCTTCCGGTGCAACAGGAGACATGGATCCTCTGGCCAGGCGCTGACTCCGCCAGCGCGGCCTTGAACGTCTCGACGGTCATATGGAGGCTTTCGTACCTCGTCCAGCCCGAGAGGTAGGCGTTGATCTCGGCATTGGGCATGACCAGGAATGACTCCAGCTCCGGCGGGGGAGGTCTTCTGAGCGTCGTTTCCTGACCGAGCGACGTCGCCGCGCACACGCCCAAGAGAGCGATGCCTGCGAAGAGCCATCGGGAGACGGCCATTGTCATGGGCTCATCCTCTTTCGCCTCGCAAGCCGCTCGGACTCTGCGCTGAGCCATTGCCGCCACTGGGGCCGCTGTTCGATCGGAAGTGAACGGTCTATCAGATCCCTGGCCTCATCAAGATGGCTGTTTGTGCGGACATAGCAGCGGGCCAGGTTCTCCATGGCCTCGAGCTGTCCCGGGCTGAGCTTCAGGGCGGCCTGGTAGGTCTCGATGGCCTGCTTGTAGCGGCCAAAGGACTCGAGCAGGATGCCGATGTTGTAGAGGGGCTCGTAGCGATCGGGCGCCAGGATCGATGCCCTGTGGAAACTGCTGGCGGCCTCGAAGATTCGGTCTTCCTGGTGCTCGATGAGCCCCAGCAGCATCCAGGCCTCGGCGTTGCGGTCGTAGGCGGCAATGGCGTCGCAGATGTGCTTTCGCGCCGCCTTCAGGTCGCCCTTGTCGTAGGCGTTGGCCCCCGCGCGGCAATACGAGAGCGACTCAGTCTGGCGGCTCTGGCGGGCGGCCAACTCCGCGTTCAGTGCTTGCGCCGCTTCAATGCGGCTGTCTCGATGGCATCCCGGCAGAAGGCCGACGCAGGCC
>Ga0180432_10005570_pt1 | contig 16692 bp, 14 predicted proteins | sample SS_ome_10_FD_132414 | JGI IMG/M metagenome (GOLD analysis project Ga0180432, IMG submission 132414) | Hypersaline lake sediment archaeal communities from the Salton Sea, California, USA - SS_1_MS_2 metaG | ecosystem: Environmental > Aquatic > Non-marine Saline and Alkaline > Hypersaline >... | reverse complement strand
TCCAGAAAGCTGCGGGCGGCCTCATCGCTGGGTTTGGGATAGGCATGTATCCGGGTATATACCCTTTTTCCGGTTACGGCAGTGAACGCGGTAGCCTTCCACGGCTCAAGGAGAGCCTTATCATATTCCTTGCCCAAATTCTGCTCAATCCAGACAAATGCCTGGTAATCTTCGTTATCAATCATGTGGTAATAGGGGATGCTCTGCCGGTACGGGATACCTATATAAAGGGTTATGCCGACCAGTACCAGACAGAAGAACCAACCTAAATAACGCGTCACGGAAGCGCCGCCCACTTTAGCTGTAAGCCAATCAGGCAAATGGAGGTCCTTCACCGCCATCAACCCTGCCCCTGCCACAATACCCACCATCAGCATCATAAACATGAGGCCGCGCTCATATACTATGGAGATGCCATAGTGGAAGGTAAAATAGGTGACCAGCATCAACAGCAGAGCCAGCAACCCAAGCACCAGCCCATAGTTTCTCCTGCCACCTTTTATCGACAGTGCCAGAGTGCCCAGTATACACAGCCCGACGGGAAGGTAACCATAGGTCTTGAGAATCCGCGGGAAGTCAACATACTCCGAAAGAGTCTGCTGGGCAAGCAGGCCCTGTCCCCACCCGAGCAAATTACTAAATATCCAGGGGAAAGGCGCCAGGAAAGGCACCGCCAGGGCAAGAAATACCCCCAGACTATGCCTTAAGTTGCCCTTCAGATTGAGCAGTATGTAGGGAATAAGAATAATAACCAGACAAATCGCCGATGGTGGATGTATGATAAGTAAAAAACAGGTAAAAAGAAAGAGCGCCACGTAGCCGCCTAAACTGTTGAGGTTAAAGGCGACAAAGATGGAGAGGGATACCAGGAGCAGCCCCAGTGACATTGGCACCAGAAAGGCCGGTCCCAGAATACCTACCGTGGTCAGTACCAGGGAGGCAAACAGAGCGGCTTCCCAGCCGAACCCCCGCCTCTGACCCAGAACATACACCGACAGCACGGTGATAACCAGAACTATGCTCGGGAAGTACCTGAAGAGGGTTAACCAGGAGATACCGCTAATCTGGTGAAATACGCCCCAGAATATATGAAAGCCGGTCTCCATCTGGGTAAGACCTATAGTGCCAGACCCGAAAAAGGGCTCAGGGAAGGTGGTGCTGCCCGCCCTCAGCAGCGATTCGGCATAAGCCATGTGTAACCACTCATCAATATGGAGCGGGTAGGGGTAGTTCTGATGCGGAATAAAGGCGATATAAAAAGCCAGTGCCACTACCGGCAGTATTAAAAAGGTAGATTTGCCCAGCTTTGGAGTATCGTTCTGAACCATAGATGCTGCCGCTACACTGTTTGGCTAATCCCCAGTGTATTCAAAAATTCTCGCTTCCAGCTACGATGTACCGGATTATTTTCAGCCAGCCACCAGTCAGACATTACCGAATTGATTTCTCCTCACTACCTTATAGCCCTTTATCAGCTCAGCAATACCTACCTGAAGGGAAACGTCCGGCTTGAATCCGGTGGCTTCTATCTTGGCATTGCTGACGATGTAATTTCTTTTATCCGGGTCTTCGCCTATTTCCGCTTCAACAAAATAGAAGTCCGGAACCTGTTTCTTAATCTCGGCACATAGTTCCCATTTGCTTAAATTAGCTTCACTTAAGCCGACGTTATACGGCTCATTCTTCATGGTATCAAAATTCTCCAGGCAGTGAATGAACGCCCTGGTGACATCCCGAACATGGATATAGTTCCTCTTGAAATGAGCTTCGAAAATGACGACAAAGCGGTCGGTAACAGCACGATAGGTAAAATCATTTACCAGTAAATCAAGGCGCATCCGCGGACTGATGCCGAATGCCGTAGCCAAACGCAAGGTAATGCCATTCCCCGCCTCCAGAATAAGCTTCTCCGCTTCTGCCTTAAGGCTGCCGTATAGAGAAACCGGATTAAGGGGGGTTTCTTCGGTGCAATAAACCCCTTCCTGCCCTATGCCGTAGCCGCTATTCGTGGTAGGGAAGATAATCATCTGTTCCCGACTGCACAAATCCAGTATCATCTTGATGGCATCAAGGTTGACCGTTCTGGCGGCAACCGGGTCTCTGGCACAAAGCGGCGCCCCGGTAAGGCAGGCGAGAGGGAAAACGGCATCCACCTCCTTGAGATATCCGGAAATTAAATCCTTATCACGGGCATCGCCGCGAACGATATTCAGCTTCTCATCATAGCAGCAATCCAGAAGCGATGACTGATTATACATGAAACTGTCGAGTGCTATAACCTCGTTGCCATGTTTCAGCAGTGTTGGTACTAAAACAGAACCGATGTAACCGGCAGCTCCGGTAACTAATATCCTCATTGTTTTTCCCTCGTTGTTTTATTTGGTGTCTAAATGATTTTCATACCACTGGTATGTTTGCCGAATGCCCTCTTTCAGACTGATTTTCGGTGACCACCCCAGCTTCTTCATTCTGCTGACATCCAGGAGTTTCCGCAGCATGCCATCCGGTTTGGATTCATCAAAGATAATATTCCCCTTAAAACCAGTAGCATCCTTTACCACCTGTGCCATTTCTCTGACCGATATATCCTCCCCGGAACCAATGTTAATCAGTTCGGACTCATCATAATTATTCATCAGGAAAATGCAGGCATCAGCCAGGTCATCCACATGGAGAGCCTCACGCCTCGGCGAACCGGTGCCCCATATAGCTACCTCTACCTCATTATTAATTTTGGCGTGGTGCATTTTGCTTATTAATGCCGGGAGGACATGGCCTGTTTCCGGGTTAAAATCATCATCGGAGCCATATACATCGGCGGGTATTGCCGAGATATACTCCGTGCCGTACTGGCGGTTATAAGACTGGCACATCCTGATACCGGCGATTTTAGCAATAGCGTAGGGCTCGCTGGTCGGCTCGAGTTTACCACTGAGCAAATAGTCCTCTTTCATCGGCTGGGGACAATCTTTGGGATAACTGCAAGAACTGCCCAAAAAGAGCAGCTTCTTTACCCCGCTCTTCCAGGCAGAGTTAATAACGTTGGTCTGGCTTACCAGATTAGTATATATGAATTCGGCGGGATACCGGCTGTTGGCCAGAATGCCACCTACCTTGGCTGAAGCCAAGAAAACGTAATCCGGTTTCTCCGCCATAAAAAACTCAGCGACCATGCCCTGGTCGGTCAGGTCCAGCTCAGCGGGACTTCCTGTTATTACACTGGAGAAACCACCCTCCTCCAGACGGCGCAGAATAGCCGAACCTATCATACCCTCATGACCAGCTACAAAGACCTTCTCATCCTTCTGCATACAAGTCTATCCTTCTCTTAGGCTAATTATAGTTCCTTACTACGAAGCAAAGCAAGACTTGCCCGAGGTTGGCGAAATCGGGTCATGTAGTGCCTGGATTACAGGAGGTAGCTGGATGTAGTGCTGTTACCAGAGCTTACAAAAAACCAGGATATCGGCACTTTGCCGACATCCGGCCCTGATTTAGCTTCAAAAAATGGAGCCAGCGAAAGGAGTCGAACCTTCGACCGGCGGTTTACGAAACCGCTGCTCTACCACTGAGCTACGCTGGCATCCGAAGCTGAATTTCAAAAAGCTGGCGCTAATTTGCCGTCGATTCTATTTTTAACCCCGTTTTCCCCTGGGTCAGTCGTCAGCAAAGCCATAACATCACTCTGCATCCCTTCAATTATATGGATGTAGACGTCCATTGTAAAGGCTGCCACGCTATGCTACTAGTCTTTGCAGGCTGTGGACTGAGACCAGGAGAGAAGCTTAGATTGGATATTGAAGGTGTAGACGTCAAACATCAACTTCTCTCAGTTTCAGGCAAGAAAGGACAGCAAGGTAAACAGTCTTGACTTGAGCAAAACCTCAGAGTTAAGGTGAAAGTGAATGCTGAGCCGCAGATTATCGCCGCGCTGGGTGCCGCCATTTGCGCCCGGGAAATAGCTGACTAGTAGCGATGTACGGAGTTGCGTCTTTTCCTGACGTATAATAAGATGATTCGGGCAATAGCCAGGGACAGCACCACACCCAGTAAAAGCCACGGCGCCAGCACGGCTGCCTTGTTGATCGGTAAAACCAAGCCGCCGATGACGGTCGGTTGACCGCTACTCGTAGTAGCATTGGACTGAGCCGGGGCATCGGAATATTGTGTACTGCCGGTAACCTCGGACCAGGCAGAGTAGAAGTAGGTCTTGCTCGGCATCAAGCCCGAATCCGAAGTGCTTTCGCCGGAGTCGAAGTAGACCTGGTCGCCATCGGTGATGTTTTGGGGATAACTGCCCTCCTTGCGCATTATCAGGGTACGCTGGGCGCCCGTTCCCTTTGTCCAGCTCAGGTTTATCTGACTGCTGCTGGCGGTGGTTGCCGTGAAGCCGGTCGGTTCCAGTGGCTTGGTCAAGAAGGTCAGCTCGGAGCCGCTGGAGGTGCCGGCGTTGTTCCTGGCCTGGGCGCGGTAGTAATACACAGTGCCCTCATCAAGGCTGGAGAGAGCGGCACTGAAGGTTTCACCGGAGGTCTTATTTTCGGTGCTCCAGGGTGTACTATAGTCATAGGGCTCGCCTGAGGCATCAAAGTCATATTCAAAGCGGTACTGGCAGCCCTCACCGCCGTCGTCGGTCAGTGTGCCGTTAACGGTGGCCGAAGTCTCTTCAACCGCAGAGGCAGGGCCGGTGGTGGCTACCGTTGGCGCTCCTATTTCAGACCCGAAGTCAAGGAAATCAACGGGGTTGCTCTGGTTATTGTAGCCGGTCTCAATCCAGTCGGCACTGCGGGCGGCAGCCGAGATGCGGACTTCGTCAATGGTGCCGTCGAAGAATCTGCTGGTAGAGTTATAAGTGCCGATGTAGGTGGGATAAGCGCCAAAGTCACCAAAACTGTCGACTTCCGTTGCTACCTGTACACCGTCGAAATATAGTCTCCAGGTATTATCTGAGGTGCTGTGGGTTGCCACAACGTGGTGCCCCACACCGTCCCAATAGTTAACCGTATATTTTTTGTATACATGAGTTGAGCCGTTATAGTAAAGCAGGCAAATCATGTTGGCTTCTGCATATAGAGACACCCCGGTACTCAACGTCACGTTATCTCTTTGCAGATTCACGATTCTACCTTCCATATCTCCGACGCCATACACAGGGTGATTGGTGGTGGTCTTGAACCAGGCTTCCACCGTAAGGTTGTCGCTGTTCAGAATTGTATTTGAATTCGGGAGTTGAATATATTCACCTGACGGTTTGTCAAAATCGATGGCACCGTCTAGCTGTCCGGTGGCTCCAAGAGTGGGCATATTATAATCGGTGCCGTGATTGCTGTTTGATGTAGAGTCGGTGATATTATCAGTGCCGCTGGTAGTGTCCTCCATGTGCTGTACCATCCTGTAGTCGGCACCGTCCCAGACGCCGGTGGCGTTTTCCGAAGAGCTGGTGACGCCGCTGTTGCCGTAGTAGATGTAAATTTCGGTGTCATCAGAATATGAAAGGCTGGGTATCTCGACCCATGCTATAAGATTCCCCGTGGTGCCGTTAAAGCTCTCAATCTCGTGCTGGAGCTTGGTTGTCTCGTCGCCGGCAGTGAAGAGAATATCCCAACCATCATTCCGGCACTTGGCATCATTGGCAAGGTCGGTGTCGGTGACGCTTATGAGCACCGGGAAATAGAGCAGGTTGCTGGAGCCGCTGACATTATCACTTTCAATGGTTATCTTCTTCCGGTAAGACCAGTCGGAGTCATACCAGCCGGGGTCAGCCTTGGCTGTACCTGGTGGGATGATGCTGGCAACCAGCACCATTATCAGAACCAGTGCGATGAGCTTGAGTGGCTTATTATTTAATGGCACAAATAATCTCTGCATGGCTACTCAGCCTGCTTATCTATGATAGTATTAAGGGTTAACCCTTAATACTATTGGGGGTTTACTCCCAATATCAAGTCTACTATCAGGCTATGTAAAAAGCCCTAAAGTTGCATAAAGATTCATAAAGGTTTCATAAAAATTATCTAAAGAATCGGCTGGCTATGAACTGCGATTAGCTAACTATCTCAAAATATTCTAACCAATTAACGGGTTAAAGATACCCGATACTTTAACTGGACATCTATTTTCTCTTATAATAAAATGTGACTCATTCAAAGCATCAGGGGGGGGCAGGACAATGAATGGAAAGAGCAGATTTGGTAAGCTACTCGAACCTGGCCAGATAGGGCGGGTGAAGACCAGGAACCGGATAGTGAAGACGGCGGCAGCATTGACCTACCGTGATGAGGGAACCTATCATGTTTCCGATAGAATAAAGGACTCCTATGAAGCAATAGTAAAAGGCGGCGTGGGGCTAATCATAGTAGAGAGTACCTCCTTTGATTTTCCTTTAGGACATCATCTCTTCTCTCCTCGTATTGATGATGATGAATGCATCCCGGGCTTTAGCGAATTGACTCAGATTATTCACAAACATGGCTGCCCCACATTCTTGCAACTGGTGCACAATGGAATCTGGCATGAAAAACGGTGGTTTGGTCTTCAGCCAGTATCCTCTTCATCCCTGACTAAAAGTGAACTGCCATTTCCAATGTGGGACGAACCCAGAGGGTTAACCATACCTGAGATTGCAGAGCTGGTGGATAAGTGCGCCAGGGCGGCTGAGCGGGCTCAAAAGGCCGGGTTTGACGGCGTAGAGATAAATGCTGCATCTTCTCACCTATTCAATAGTTTTTTATCTATTGTCACCAACAAGCGCCAGGACGAATATGGCCCCGCAAACCTGGAAAGTAGAAGCCGATTTCTAGTTGAGGTCATACGGGAAATCAAACAGCGCCTGGGGCACGACTTCCCGGTCGGCGTCCTTATTAATGGCGCCGAATATGGAGTAGACAAGGGCACAAGTATTGAGGAGGCTCAAGGGTTTGCCCGCATAGTAGAGCAAGCCGGCATTGATTTCATTCAGGTAAGAGCCTGGGGCTACGGTGAATATATTGACCTGGATAGGATCCGGGCGATTCTCTATCCGGAACCCCCGAAGCCCCTGGCAAGAGGACTTGATGGAAGCCGTAATGGGGCAGGACTTCTGTTGCCTCTGGCCGCAGGAATCAAGGAGGTGGTTTCTATACCCGTTATTACTGTCGGTAGAATCGACCATCACCTCGGGGAGAAGATTCTACAGCAGGATAAGGCAGACTTTATAGGTATGACTAAGCGCCTACTGGCAGACCCGGAGCTTCCCAACAAGGTTGCCTCAAACAGATTAGAGGATATCCGCCCGTGCATATCTTGCGACCTCTGCATCGAAGACGCTTGGGTCCCTCAACCCACGTTCTGCATGGTAAACGCTGCTTTAGGTAGAGAGCGGGAGTATGAAATCAAACCAGCGGCGAAAAAAAAGAGGGTTCTGATAGTTGGCGGTGGACCGGCCGGGATGGAGGCGGCCAGGGTGGCGGCGCTAAGGGGACACGAGGTAACGCTTTACGAGAAAGAGCCTAAGTTAGGGGGGCTATTACCCCTGGCTGCCCTGGTAAAGGGGCCAGAGTTTGAAGAACTGGCAGCTCTGGTCCGCTACTTTAAAACACAAATCGTCAAGCTGGGTGTCAAGGTCAGGCTTGGTAAAGAGGCTAATCCGTCAGTAATCGAGGGGATTAGACCAGAAGTAGTCATCATAGCCACGGGAGGGATACCTGCTGTCCCGGAGATACCTGGGATTAACAGACCCAATGTGGTCAACAGGTCCGACCTGTACCGCAGGTTGAAGATTTATCTGAGGCTCCTGGGAACGAAGCTACTCGAGTGGCTGACGAGATTTTGGATGCCGCTTGGGAAAAGAGTCATTATTATCGGTGGCGCAATACAGGGCTGCGAGTTGGCCGAGTTTCTGGTAAAGCGAGGGAGAAAGGTAACCATCGTAGACACGGCTGAGGCAATGGGAGATGGACTGCGAGAACTCGCGAAGATGAGTATCCTTGGTTGGCTGGCTAATAAGGGAGTGACTATGATGACCGAGGTCAAGTATGAGGAAATAACAGATAAAGGGCTGACCATACTTACTAAGGAAGGAAAAAAACAGACCATTGAAGCCGATAACATAGTACCTGCCCTGCCCCTGATGCCAAACACCGAGCTTCTCAAAGCCCTGGAGGGTAAGGTTCCCGAAATCTATCTGATTGGCGACTGCAGGGAACCCCACCTGGCACTAGAGGCTATTGCTGATGGCTCACGTATTGCTCGTGCCATATAGACCACAATTTCTCGCTCCAGCATGTCACAGGCACTGCCACCTATAACTCATATTTCAAGCTAAAGTGACAAGTGGCTTCCTATTGACACATTATGTACACAGTAGTATTATTATACCAGTCACTCAAACGTGCCAAAGGGCCGATTGTCAACATAAGGCACACAAAGCCGACACATGGGAACTCTTAATCTGCCCGCAGGCAACGCAACCTGAAGCCATGACAAAGAAACGCGAGGTAAAGACAGTACTGATTATAGAGGATGAGAGCGATATCCAGACCTTTGCCTGCCGGGTGCTTGAACTTGAAGGCTATCACGTTCTCAAAGCCGATGATGGAGAGAAGGGAATGGAAATCATTAGAGGAAACCCCGTGGATCTCGTGCTGTTGAACTTACGACTGCCAGGACGAGATGGCTGGTCAATAATAAATGAGATAAGACATGATGCAGAACTTTCCAAAATCCCCTTAGTGGTCATCACTGCCATAGCTGATACACGGCATAGAAGGAAAACTCTCAATATGGGTGTTAGCAAGTATCTCATCAAACCCCTGAGTGCCCATAGCCTGGCAAAGACTGCCGCCAGTATTCTGCACAAGGATGGGCGACGCCGTCACACTATCCGGGAAAAGGCCGGCGCCGAGGATTAAGATGATTTACGAATATTGCGCATAGAGCTATGGCAGTTTATTCCTGCCGCCTTTTCAGCCATCAGTCCAGATGGTACGCATCATCGGATAAGCGAACTCTTATTTCTGTTTCTGTCGGGAAACAAATTCTTTAACTCTGCGCTCAAAGACACTTCTTTCAAGGAGGACACGGTGATGGCACTCAAGGCATTTTATGCCTATATCAGCCCCCAGCCTCACCACCTGCCACTCATAGCTACCACAGGGATGTTTCTTCTTGAGCCGAACAATATCACCTAGATTAATCTCCACGACCATCTTTTCAAGACCTAAGCTGGTTACGCTGGCAGGGTGGATAAATGATAATTAATCTGGCCTCTCAGCTCCGCAGCAGCACGCCTGGCTGCCTCGGCAAAGTCCTTTCCCTTTGAGGCATAGAGTATCTGCCGTGACGAACTGATAATCGTTTTTTCTCTCCCGGCATCGACCCCGTAGCTTACCACCATGGATAGCTCGCCTCCCTGGGCACCGATGCCCGGTATCAGTAGCGGCATATCCGGTAATCTTTGCCGTATCAATTTTAATTCTTCAGGATAGGTAGCACCAACCACCAGCCCCAGGTTACCGTAAGTATTCCACTGGCTGACTTTCTCGGCTACCACCTCAAAGAGGAGATGATGGTTGCCATCAATCTCACAACGGAGAGCCTGAAAATCAACAGCGCCGGCGTTTGATGTCCGGCAAAGGACAAACACCCCCTTTTCACGGTACTGGATAAAAGGCTCTACCGAGTCAAAGCCCAGGTACGGGTTCACCGTCGCGGCATCAAAGTCAAAGTAAGAGAAAATACTACGGGCATAGGCGTTAGCCGTGTTACCTATGTCACCCCGCTTGGCATCACCTATCACCGGTATATCCTCAGGTATATAGTCAGCGGTGCGCTTCAGGGCATCAATGCCTTCATTTCCCAGAGCCTCATAAAAGGCAAAATTAGGTTTATAAGAACATACCAGGTCACCAGTGGCATCAATGATGGCTTTATTAAACTCAAAGATGCCAACCCCCTCCGGCATCATTGCCGGGTCAGGGTCAAGCCCAATACATAGCAAACTTTTGTTTTTTTGAACCGCTTTGGCTAACTTCTCGACGAAGTTCATTCCGCCCTCACCAAGACAGGACTTCAATGTGATAAACCGAACAGCACCGGAGGATAATTACTAATCGGAGAAACCTTCTCCGACCATAATAATTTTCGGGTGGTTAATCAATGGAGCTAGCATCATATTGTGTCGTGAGTGCTTCCGGCGGAAGCATATCAGCCAGCATTTTCTCCAGTGCCATGGTATGACTGCATAGTCCCCAGTTTGCGAAAAAAGTACAGGAACAATGCCACTCACCGTCTTTATAGCCGGTATCATAGTTGTTGTTCTCTCCGCGAAACTTGACGGAGAATTCGTTGAAGGTAACCCGGTCTGTTTCCTGAGCATATCGCTTGGCTTTTTCAACTTTCCCTATCAGGCTTGATTGCATAATCGTTACCTCCTTAACCCAAGAAGCACTGGCCCACCCCGGCACAGTGCTTCTTTTTCATTACCATGATAAAGTCGCAATCGCTAAACACATGTAATTCACTTCTTAGACTTTCATCACTTATTAAATTTTACTCCCTTTTTGTTGATAAGTCCAGAATTATTGAGTGGTCCACCCGCCATCCACGGTGAGTATACTTCCGGTAGTTATCGTGGAGGCATCACTGGCCAGGAAGCAAACGGAATTGGCAACGTCATCAAAGGTGGCAAAGCGACCAAGCGGAATCTTACCCAGTTCATGCTCCTCGAAGCCGGGTAAATCCATTAGGGGATTGCTTATCGTGGTGGCCGCAACCCATGTGGGAGCTACCGCATTAACACGAACATTATGAGCTGCCCATTCAATAGCTGTAGAGCGGGTTACCTGTGCCACTACCGCTTTGCTGGTATTGTAAGGTATGCACATGGGAGCGCCGACAATACCTACCGCTGAACACATATTAACGATAGAACCGGACTTCCGCGGAATCATGGACTGCCGCGCCACTGCCTGGCTGAAGAAAAACAGCCCCCTGGCATTGACCACGTGTAGCTTGTCCCACTCCGCTTCGGTTACCTCCACAGCCAGCCGGGGATATCCGAGGTCAACCCCGGCATTGTTAACCAAAATGTCTATTTCCCCCATTTCCTTTCTGATACGCTCGACCGTGGCGTTAATCACAGGCACATCAGCAGCATTGGCATGATAGCCTTTATGGCCACTACCCTTTAGAGTTGAAACCGCTTTGGCGATAACGTCATCCAGCTGCAGGTCAACCACGGCAATCTTAGCGCCGCTTTCAGCCAGTACCTGGGCACATCTCAGGCCAATGCCCATAGCTGCTCCAGTTACGATTGCCACCTTGTTGTCAAGATTGATATTCATGGTAATTTCCCCCTTCTCTTTAATATTTATCTTTTGGGTTTGGCTTAAGCCTGAAGAAATTCCGACACTTTATATTATAGCAGGGCTTTCTTCGTGTCAAGAAACCGGACACTTCAGATCAGGATATCCCACAACTAGAAGAACGATTGTAAAAAATCCAGCTATCTTCTATTATAATATAGTAGCTTCGCGCATGAAGAATAACAACCTTTCTGTGGATACCATAACCTTCCTGGGAACAGCCGGCGCCAGATTCATGGTAACCAAGCAACTGGCTGCCTCAGGGGGCCTGTGGTTGAACTTAAGCGGTACCGAAATACTGGTTGACCCCGGTCCGGGTAGCATTGTCCAGTCCACCAAGAGAAAGCTAAAAGCTGAGAAACTGAGTGCCATCATCCTGTCACACCGTCACCTGGACCACTCGGCAGATACGAATATAATGGTTGAAGCCATGACCAACGGCGGCTTCAACCAGCATGGCCGGTTATTCGCCCCCGCCGATGCCCTGGAGACTGAGCCGGTTATCTTCTCATATCTAAAAAACTACATCCAAGGTATCACGGTGCTAAGGGAAGGAGAGTCATACTCTATAGGGAATGTTTCTTTCAGCACTCCACTACGGCACATACACCCGGTGGAAACCTACGGCATGGTTTTCCAAACTCCCAGCCATAACTTCGCCTATATTGCCGACAGCCGCTACTTTGACGGCTTGTGCCAGAGCTATGCCAGTGAACTCCTGATTATAAACGTAGTTCTTGTGGAGCCCAAACCACCTGTTGACCACCTTTCCCTACCGGATGCCGAATACATAATAAGGGAAACAAAGCCCAAGATAGCAATTCTAAACCATTTTGGTATGGGTGTGTGGAAGGCAAAACCATGGGAGATTGCCCAGAGACTATCCCAGCAAACCGGGGTCAGAGTTATCGCCGCCCGGGACGGCATGAAGTTTGACCTCTCAGAGCTGGACGATAGCCAGTCTGCACCCCCCTATAAGCAAGTAAAGAAAGACAACCGCCTTACCGGGAGCTGATATTATGAACTACTCACGCCTGAAAATATGGTCCGTTGTGACCTTCACCATCGTTGTTATCGGCCTGGTTATCCGCTCTATCTGGCAGATAGTCCTTATCCCGACACCGGGCACCATGCTCATTTTCATACCGCTTATCCTGGCGCTTCTGGGTATGGATGCTCTCTTTGCCTATCTGGCCGTTAACCCCCGGAAATTAAGAGGCCTGCCGTTTGTAACCGGGGTCACCGTGGCACTCACCGCAGGCCTTCTCGCCGGTGTTACCCACTTCGTTCGATTCATCATCTCGCCCGAAGCCGAACATGTCCTCAGTAAAGTAATCGGCATCTGTATCGTGCTTGCCAGTACCAGTGCTTATCTGATGGTACTCTGGCTTATCTGGTCTTTCCGGAGAACAGCGAGAGGATAATTTTGGACAGGGAAAGATTCGAGTGGCTCGTGGCCAAAGCAGTTGACAGCCTGCCTGATGAGTTCCACACCAGACTCGAAAATATTGACGTGGTGGTGGCAGACCGGCCCACACCCGACCAACTGGCGAAACTGGGGGGTAAACGGGGAGGAACCCTGCTGGGCCTCTATGAGGGCGTGCCCCTAACCAAGCGAAGCCGGCACTACGGACTGGTAGTACCGGATAAGGTAACCGTCTTCCAGAAGGCGATTGAAGCTCATTGCCAAAATGATGCCGAAATTATAGCTGAGATAAAACGTGTAGTCCTGCATGAAATAGGCCACCACTTCGGCATCAGCGACGCCAGACTGAGAGAGCTGGGTATGGGCTAAGCGGCAGAAGACCGAATTACCATTGTCCCAAGGACTTTTTTCTCAGGGCATTACTAACCAATCCGCACCTTTTACGTTATATAATACAGTAAGTAATAAACCAAGAAAGGAACCTGCCCATGAAACAGAAAATATTCAGAATCGCCCTGATTAGCTGCCTTCTTATAACGTCGCTTCTCCTCAGCGGCACCGCCTACGCTCAGGACGAGGAACTGCCTGACCCTGGCCTTACCCCCGACAGCCCCTTCTACTTTCTTGACGGCTGGGGTAAAAATATCAGCATGTTCTTTGCCTTCGGGCCTGAAGCCAAAGCTAAGAAGGCCCTGCAATACGCCGAGGAGAGACTGGCTGAAGCCCAGGTTATGGCAACCAGGAACCGGGTAAGAGAAATGACGCGAGCCGCTAATGACTATGACGGTTTTATGGCCATGGTTAATGAAAGGGCAGAAGAGGCAAGACAGGGAGGTATATCCGACAACATATCCGAAACAGTGGCTCTGGCCACCTCCAAGCACCTTTCCGTTTTAGACAGGATAAAAGACCAGGTCTCTGAAGAAGCCGGCGAAGCTACCGCTCAAGTCAGGGCAGCCTCTATGAACGGACAGAAAAATGCTTTGCGAGCTCTGGCCAAACTCAAACCGGAAAGAGCCTTTGAGATTAACTCAGCCGCCATTGAGAGCCGGTTGAGCAGGGCCAGAGTTAAGGCTACTGAAAATGTGACGGCAGCAGTAGATGAAGCCTTAGAGGACGCCGCCGAGCTTTTGGAAACCGAGGAGGAAATCCTGGAAATTGCCCGGGGACAGGGTAAAGACATTTCCGTTATTGAGCAGCGACTTGCCCAGTCCACCTCTAACCGATTTGCGGTTCTATCCGGGGTCTATGAGAAAGTCCCAGAACAGGCAAAACAAGCCATTGCCAACGCCCTGGAGAACACGGTAAGGAAGTACGAAAGAGAAATCGAAAAAATCGCGGAAAATAGTACCTCCGGCGAAATTCCCGAGGAAGCTCAGGAAATGCAGCGAACACAGGAGGAGCTTAGAGAGCGACTGAGATTAATGACCACGAGCCAGGCGCAGGTTTCAGCTAATACATCAGGTAACGTGACCGAACAGGCGAGAATTCAAGTGCAGGTTCAGCAAGAGGTTAGAGCACAGACGTCAAATCCAAATACAGAAACGTCTGAGACAGAAGCATCCGAGAACAAAACAAAGAATAACGAAAAGGGGCGAAGCCCCTGATGCAAGGACTGATTAAACCTGAGGTCTCAGGTCCTTAACCATATAATCTCCATTTGAAGTGTAGCCGAACTCAGTGCGGTAGTATTCTCTGGCGCCGGTGCCGCTTAACACGAGCACCCGATGTGCTTGAAACTCGTCACCGGCAATCCGTTCCGCTTCCATGAGTAACGCCTTGCCCAATCCCTTATGCTGGGCAGCCCCGGCTCTCTGCTCACTGAGAGGAACCTCCGGGCCAAACACGTGCAACTCCCTGATTAAAGCCAGAGTCCCATTTACCCCCTGACCCAGCGCCGGCACGGGTCTGGATTGAATCCTCATCCGCAGTAAGGCAAACAACGTCTTCCCTTCATCCTCAAAGGACAGGAAGACCTCCCTGCCGCCCGAAGCGTCATAGTCCATCCTGACCATACGGGGTTCGCCTATCTGCCGGCCAGCCCGCACCCGGTGGCCATACTCCCGGCACCGTATGCACCTGCACTCAACGGCTTGCTGCCTCATTTTCTCTCTAACGATGTCTCGCAGCGAGTCCTTAAGACCGGCCACAATAAACTTGGATGGGATGTCACGCAGAACCCTGGAAATCCTGACATACCCGGGCACAATTGACTTAATCCCGATTATCAGATTCACCATGGTATCATTATCATACGGCTGATAGCGCCCGTCCTGATACCACTTCTCCAGCTCGGTACCGGCCACCACCATGGTTGGATATAGCTTCAGCCCGTCCGGCTTAAAGCTATCATTATCAAACAGCTCCCTGGATAACCTTAAATCTGCCTCCGGGGTTGAGCTAGGCAACCCCGGCATCCAGTGATAATACACCTTAAAGCCATGCTCCCTGAGCAATGCCGTAGCCCTGACCACATCCTCCACCCCATGTCCCCTCCTCACCAGCCGATAGACATCATCACTAAGGGTCTGTACCCCGAGCTCTACCCTGGTGGCGCCGAACTCAAGCATCCGGTCTATTTCCTCCTGCCGGCACCAGTCCGGTCTGGTCTCAATACATAGTCCGGTGCAGCGGTGACTGGCTGTTTCGTTAAGTTGCTTCGCCTCATTGAGCGTCGCCGACTCCACACCGTTTAAACCATCGTAGCAGTCTTTAATAAACCGGTATTGATAATCCACCGGCTGAGCCAGGAAGGTACCACCCATTATTATCAGTTCAATTTTATCAGTGGGGTGCCCCATCTCGGCGAAAATCTTTAATCTCAATGCCACCTGCTGTCCGGCGTCATAGTCGCACCTTTTAGCGCGTAAAACCGCCGGCGATTCCGGGGTATAGCTCTGCGGCGCATCCGAGTAAGTGGGGCAGTACAGGCACTGCCCGGGACAACTCATAGGCATGGTCATAACCGCCAGCGGGGTAACTCCGGATATGGTTCTTGCAAATTTCCTCATTTTGCCCTTACTATTAGATATAGCTATATATTCAGTTTAGCAGATTTTAACTTATGTCAACAATGAGAGAAATATTTAACCAGATAGCCTCGGGGTGGTATAACTTCAGGCACTGGTCTATATTCCGTACCGAACTGGAAGAACTGGTGAAACGGTGGCAGCGAGGCAGGTTGCTTAACATCGGTTGTGCGCACGGCCCCGACTTTTTACCCTTCAAACAAGGCTTTGAGCTACATGGTATGGATTTCTCAACCGAGATGCTGAAACTCGCCCGGAAGTATTCAAGGAAATTTAAATTTACGGCGAGCATGGTGGAGGCTGATGCCTGCCATCTCCCTTATGCTGATGATTCCTTTGACTGGGCAATAGCTGTAGCTACCTACCACCATATAAAACATAACGAAGATAGAGCGAAGGCGATACAGGAACTGTGGCGTGTACTGAAACCAGGCGGTGAAGCCTTCATCACCGTTTGGAACCGCTGGCAACCCAGATTCTGGTTCCAGCGCAAACAGACAACGGTGCCATGGCATACCAGGGATAAGACCCTTTACCGCTACTATTACCTGTTCTCCTACCTTGAACTGGAAAAGCTGGTAAAGAAGGCTGGCTTTGAAGTTCTGAAATCGTTCCCGGAAAATGCCTACCGCCTCCCCATAAAGACTTTTTCCAGAAACGTATGCATTCTGATAAAGAAGGCTAAGAAGGTATGGGTAGAGGAAACATAAACATCAGATATCGGCCTTGTCAGGCTAGAAATAACTGGACTATAATCAAGGAGAGGAAGTTTGCCCGGCGGTAAAATTAGTGCCTTTTCACCGGGCGGATGGGTATTGGTATGACAACTAATTTATTGGGTTCGGCTGCCACATTTAATCGGTGCACTGCTGAAAAAGCCTCTTTCGTTTTACTA
>Ga0180432_10005569_pt1 | contig 16693 bp, 10 predicted proteins | sample SS_ome_10_FD_132414 | JGI IMG/M metagenome (GOLD analysis project Ga0180432, IMG submission 132414) | Hypersaline lake sediment archaeal communities from the Salton Sea, California, USA - SS_1_MS_2 metaG | ecosystem: Environmental > Aquatic > Non-marine Saline and Alkaline > Hypersaline >... | reverse complement strand
TCTGTTATGGGCCGGGGATTGGATTGAATTACATGAAGAGAAAGCTCCGATAACTTTTTGCGAGTTGGCATCAAAGTATGATTACATGCCGATCACCGAAGTAGGGCATTACATTCAGGAATCAGGAGAATTATTCCGACCTCTTAATGAAGCAAACAAACAGATATATATGGACAGCACAATCGAGTTTGTAAAAAAATACGAACCTCAGTATTTTGGCATGGGAGTGGAGACAAATATCTTTGCCAGGAAGAACCCCGCTGCTTTTGAAGAATTCGTTCTATTTTATAATGAGGTTCACGATGCTGTGAAATCGGTTTCACCCGATACCAAAGTGTTCACCGTTTTTCAGTTGGAAGCAATGAAAGGGCTCACTATGTGGGAGATCGAAGAAAGTGATTCTCACTGGGATATGATTGATAGATTCAAGTCAGATATTGCAGCATTTACCACTTACCCTGGTTTGTTCTACAGAAACCCTTCGGATATTCCTCAAGATCATTACACAGAGATCAAACTGCATACCTCAAAGCCAATTGCATTCACTGAAATCGGCTGGCACAGCGCACCAAGCCCGGCCGGATGGGAAAGCAGTGAAGCAGAACAGGTCGAGTTTATCGGGACGTTCTTCAATCTGACCGGTGAACTGAATATGGAAATAGCTGTCTGGACTTTCATGTATGTTACGTATGATGGTGAACCATTTGAGAGCATGGGCCTGTACCGATCCGACGGAACCGTCAAACCGGCATGGGATGCGTGGAACTCTGGAGGAAATTGAGGAGATAACCATGAATAAAGGCATGCTGATCATATTGCTGGTATTATCGGTTCTATTTATTGGGTGTGAGGAAGAGCCGGAGGAACAAACACCAAAATCACCGCCCACACCCATACCAGAGGGCATTTTAATCAGCGAGATTCCGGAAAACGCAGACATCCTCTTTGTTTCAATGCGGTATGTTTTGGATGATTTGGATTGTCTGGACGCCAATTACAACGTCAAGAAGAATTTCCTTAATGATGCTGTTTGCAACAAAAAGATCTACAATCCTGATTTAGATGTGCTTGCTTCTCCGAGGCAGTTATATTCTTTAGATATGGAAACCGGGGAAGCTGTTCAATTAACAAATATTGACTGCGATTTCTCAAGTTCAAAGCCGGTGGATTCAACCAGAATAATGGCGACGGGCATGTGCTCTGATACCGACGGCGATGGACTTATCAGCACCAAAGATAAACCGGAGATATATTTAATGGACCTGGCTGAGAAAAATATTGAGTGTCTAACCTGCGGACTAAATCTTACTTCAATAAATAACCCTGACTATTCTCAAACTAACGAAAAAATCGTTTTCTCGGCCCAGAGAACCGAAAAATTCCACAATTACCTTTTTAAAATAGATTTGGATAAAAATCTGGAACAAATAACTAACAGTGAAGAATACATGGATTTCGATTGCTCATGGTCGGAGGATGGGACAAAGATTGTGTTCAATCGACTGCCCAAGCAGGATCATCCATGGGTTATTCCGGCGCAAATATGGCTGATGGATGCAGACGGAACTAATCAGGAAAAAATGACAGACGGCGGACCCAATCCTGATAATGAGGATCCACACTGGGGGTCTTATCCAATCGGGGTTGACGCTGATCCTGATCTAAGTCCTGATAACAGTCAAATTGTTTTTTCAAGATTAAAAACAGGCAAACAAAATGAGCCATTTGGAGTTTATGAATTGGCTATAGTTGATGTCAGCACAAAAGAGATAACCAAACTGGATTCCAATTACGCAAACATGATTCCTGAATGGAAAGAAGCAGGCATTCTATTTATCAGGCAGATTGGTTCGAGCAGCAGTGTAATGGACAGAAAACAAAGCATGTATATATATAGAGACAATAAGTTTGAAAACCTTGAGCCGGAGCATGATATTTTCCCAATTGGAACTAACGGAGCGAGCTGGATCGAGTTTGAGGATGAAAAGGAAAATATCAAAGTGCTGCCGAGAGAAAGCAAGATTCCGGCTTATGCGGTTAAGATGACACCGCAGACTGACAGTCATCCTCCAATACTCCACTCCGATGAATGGGAGGAGCCTGTTCCGGTACCGTACCCCATAAGCACAGCCGGAGCCGAGGACTCTCCTTTCATTATGCCGAACGGTGATACCCTTTATTTCTTCTTCACCCCCGATCCCGGAATACCTGTTGAAAAACAACTCCTCGACGGGGTTACGGGAATCTATTTAAGCCATAAACAGAATGGCGTATGGGGAGATGCGGAAAGGGTTATACTGCAAGACTCAGACAAGCTGTCTCTCGATGGTTGTGAGTTTGTTCAAGACAACCGGATGTGGTTTTGCTCCGCGCGGGAAGGATATACAGGGCTTCACTGGTTTACCGCCGAATACTCAGGCGGAAAATGGGCCAACTGGCAAAATGCGGATTTCCCCCCCGGTTACGAGGTGGGTGAACTTCACTTCTCGGCCGATGGCACTCAAGTCTACTTTCACTCCGGTCGTGCCGGGGGTAAAGGCGGATATGACATTTGGGTTTCCCAAAATGTGAACGACCAGTGGTCAGAGCCCGAAAACGTATCCGCAGTCAACTCCGCCGAAACCGATGGCTGGCCATATTTGAGCCAGGATGGGAATCAACTCTGGTTCCTGCGAACCTATCTGGGAAGTCCCGCGCTCTTCAGGTCTCAAAAACAGGGGGATGAATGGCAGGAACCTGAGATGATCATTTCACAATTTGCCGGCGAGCCTTCACTCGATAACGAGGGGAATCTGTACTTTTGCCATCATTTCTTCAAAGATGGAGTGATGATCGAAGCGGATATATATGTTGCCATGAAGAAATAAGGTGAGTTTCACAATTCATGAAATACTTGGTTGTTGTCCTTGCTACCGGTTTTGGCTGTCTTGGCCTTTCAGGTTGTGATAGTAGTGACGAGTCAAAACTCACCATCGCACCTGATATATCGGGTGCAACCCCGAAGGATAATTACAGTATTGTATTTCAAAGTTTAAGGGATGCGCCTTTCGCCTCTTCTGATTATCAGGCTAATCACCAGAGATATTTTGATCTTTATGTGATGAACGATGATGGTTTCGACGTTACATGGATCACGGATAAGCTGTACTGGGAAAACCAGCCCGACGTTTCCCCTGACGGTCGAAAAATCTTATTTGGCTTCAATGAATTTCAGGATTCAACCGGGCCTTTGGAAGGCACCGGTCCGGGGTGGGAGATTGCTGTTATTTCAAACCCCGATTTGAGAAAGAGCTTTCGGCGGGTCATGGCCGGAATTGTGCCGTTCGTGAATACGCTGGGCTATACGGCTGCCCTTGGGCCACACTGGGGGAAGCCCTGAGACGAATGCGAGTGGCAATCGAGCAAAAATGATGAGGATGTTGTCTGGCTAATGATAAAAGAGAAACTTATGTTTCCCTGCGGTGAAATTTCGCTGCAGGGGGTTCTGCTGATACCGGAGGAGTCAGGGCCGTTTCCTGCAGTGGTTGTATGCCACCCGCACCCGCTATATGGGGGCAGCATGAATGTCGATATGGTTTATCAGGTGTGTGAAGCTCTGGGTGAACATTCCATCGCCAGTTTAAGATTCAATTTTCGGGGGGTTGGTAGGAGTGAGGGGAAATACGATGACGGAATCGGGGAGCAGGATGATGTGAAGGCGGCGCTCTCATTTCTGGAAACAAGAGCGGAAATAGATTCATCCCGGTTGGCCCTTTGCGGCTATTCATTTGGGACAATGGTAGGAATCCCTGTGGCTGATAAAGATGATCGGGTTCAGGCATACGCGGGGATTTCCGCATTTTTCGTTTTGCCTGATCTTCTAATGAACTTTCTCAAGCCTAAGTTTTTTGTTCATGGTACAAGAGATGAATTCATTTCTCACCAGCAGGCAGAGGAGAATGTCAGCCGACTTCCTGAGCCAAAAACATTTCTCTCAATCGAGGGTGCCGATCACTTTTGGCAGGGTTGTGATCGGGAAGTTGCCAGTAAAGTAGGAGAGTTCTTTGCTGCCTGCCTGAAATACTTATAATATTATCCAGGTAGCTAGCCCCAGTATAAGCTGATAAATAATCCAACCTGCCACACAGGTGCCGATGGCACGCCAGGTAGAAAAGTCCAGGGCTTGTCGAACTGCGATTACCCCGGCGATCAATGCCCATATTGAAACGACGAAAGAGATAACCAAACCAATAACAGGAATGAACACAAGGAATCCCAGCACCCGTGGAGAATTGGAAAATCCAATGGTACGCAACAATTCCCCTATAGTAGCCGAAGTTTCATGTCCCTTAAATATAGTGGTTCCCAGCCAGTAGGCAAGAACAGACCATGCTAACCATCCAATAATAGAGCCAATCAAACCCAGACCAAATGCTACGAAAAAATTTGAATCGCTGTCTCCCCACAGACTTAAAATCCCTGTCCCCAGTCCACTGGCTACGCTGGCAATCAACACTGCCTGAAAGGCTTGCCCGGTGGCAGTAATATCAGCTTCTACCTCTTCGTAGAGATCAACATCCAGCTTGGCCGCCCGTATCATCCTGCTTTCGAGAGAACGAAAACTTGGCATTGTTCAACTCCCTGGCAGGCTTTCCGATATAGAGGAACCCACCTTCAACATTTGCGGATATTATAGCTTTATGAAGTCGAGTATGCAAATCTTGTGACTGGCATACCTTGCTATGAATGTTTGTATACCTGTGAACCGCAGGAACTCCCCTGTTTCCCCTGACTTACCATAGTACTAAAGGGCTATTCCCCGTATTCTCCCTGAAGCGTAGCATAGAATTATAGCTGGATTTCTATCCAGAGAGGTACAGGTCTGTGAAATGATTGACATAATCCTGGCCATTTTATCTCCCTCTATCCTCGTCTTTTTGCTTTTGATCGGGAGGCGGGAGAATGCCTATCAGCAGGAGGGATGGGGCTTCATCTTTGCCGGTTTTGCCTTCGTTGTCTGCGGGGTCCTTATTGGCATAACCGATAGCTTCTTCGGGGTGAACAATTCCATCGTTATCGGGGGAACGAAATACCAGAGCTTCATGGCTACCATGATCGGCTTTCTCCCGGGTTTTCTCCTGCTTGGTTGTGGTTTTTGGAAATGGGTCCCGGCAGTTCTCGTGCTCAGAGAACAACCGGCACAACCGGAAATCGTACCGGAAGTCGTACCGGAAGCGGTCTCCGCAGAGCCGGATGCCCGGATTGAAGAATACGAAGGACGATTGAAAACGCTGGAAGAGCAACTGGCGCAGGAGCGTATTGAACGTAACCGAACGGAAGAATCCCTGCGGGAGAGTGAAGAGCAATACCGCCATTTGATGGGACGGGCCAGCGACGGTATTTGCCTCATTCGCGATGGCCTGATTGAATATACCAATCACCGGATGCTGGACCTGACAGGTTATACCCCTGAAGAAATGCTGGGTACACCGATCGCTAATTATATCCATCCTGAAAACCTCCCCAAATTCACCGATTGCCTTGATCATGGCGGTTCGGGACTGGTTCCCGGACAAAGCTGGAAGATAATGCTCTCGCATCGCGATGGAATCAGGATAGAAGCGGAAGTGAGCTCAAGCGATATCAATCGTGATGGCGAACAGGGCAAACTCGTGATCTTCTGTGATATGACCGGATTCAGGCAGGCGGAAGAGAAGTCGGCCTCTCAGGATCAGGAAATCCACAGTCTTTCCCGCGATTTGAGGAAGAAGAATGAAGAACTGGAAGTAGCCCGCGCCCACCTGCTGGAAGTTAATTACGAACTGCGCAGGTGGGAAGAGGAATTCAGGGCAGCCACGGAAAATTCCAGCGACGCTATTTTCCATCTGGATTTGGAGGGAAGGATCGTCAATGCCAATGCGAAAGCGGAGGATATCTTCGGATACAAGCGAGCCGAGATGATCGGGAAGGATTTTGCCGATATCGGACTCTTTGTACCTGAGGACCTGCTCAAAATGACCGAAATTCTAAATCAGGTTGTCGAAGGTCAAGTCGCTCCCCTCCGGGAATTTGAATCCAGCGACAGGAAAGGTGGTAGCATTTTTGTTGAAACGCGTCCCTGTCTGATGGAAATAGATGGCAAACCCTGGGGTATTCTGACAGTTTTGAGGGATAACTCCGAGCGGAAGAAAAAAGATGAAACCATCCAGCATGAGCGTGAAGAACTGGGGACCATGGTTGAAGAACGGACTGAGGCTCTCACCCGGGCAAGCAAGGAATTACAGGTAGAGACCAGCGCCCGCCGGCGAGCAGAGGCAAAATGGCGGGAATCGGAGGCAAGGTGGAATTCTCTGGTGGAAAACACCCCAGATATTATTATGACCGTATGGCGAGACGGCGCAATCGAATCCATCAATCGAACCGTTCCGGGAATCACTTGCGCTGAGGTAATCGGGGCAAAGGTTTATGAGTATATTCATCCTGAATATCAGGATATCTTGAGGAAGGTGTTAGAACAGGTTTTCCAGACTGGCTCGGCCGAGTGGTGTGAGATTGTAGGCCTCGGACCCGATAATGCCTATGCCTGGTACGAAACCCGAATTGGCCCGGTGAAATGCGATGGGGAAATTGTGGCCGCAACACTGGCTGCCACCGATGTTACCGAGCGTAAATGGGCCCGTAAGACGTTGCAGGAAAGCGAACAGAGGTTCAGGGACTTGGCCGATTTGCTGCCGCAAACCGTGTTCGAAATCGATATGTCCGGCAACTTTACCTTCACCAACAATGCCGGCTTCCAGCATACCGGCTATATTCAGGGGGATATCGATAAAGGGCTGAATGTGCTGCAATTGTTCATACCGGAAGATCGAAAGAGAGTGATGAAAGACATTGAAAAAGTTCTGACCGGGGAGGAGTTCGGGAGCCAGGAATATACCGGGCTCAGGAAGGATGGGAGCACATTTCAGGTGCTGGCCTATTCCAGTCCTATCATTCGTGATGAGATGATCGTTGGCATGAGGGGCATGATTTTAGATATCACCGAACGCAAACATGCAGAGGAACAGGTAGCGCAACGCAATCGGGAACTGGCTACTTTGAACACAATTGCTCAAACTGTGAACCAGTCACTCGATCTGGATGATATCTTGAGCAAGGCGCTGGAGAGAATACTGGCAATGCTGGGCATCGAACACGGCGGCATCTATTTGCTAAACAAAGAGGTGGATGTTCTGGACCTCAAAGTCCAGCGAGGCATGAGCAGCGAGTTGCTGGAGCTGATCACTCCGGTCAGGGTGGGGAGTGGTATCCCGGGGATTGTAGCCCGGTCTGGCGAGCCGCTGCTGGTAGAATCGATTTCGGATTCAACGGATATCACAGGCAGGAAGGTTCGTGAAATAGCTGTTGCTGAGCATGGCAGATCGGTTATGGGCCTTCCTTTGCAGTCAAGGGGGAAGGTGTTGGGGGTGATGTTTGCCATGACTTGCTATGAACGGGTATTCAGTATCGGAGAGCAGCAGTTACTAATTACTGTCAGCCATGCCATCAGTACCGCTATCGAAAATACACAGTTACTGGAAGCACAATCACGTGCTATGGCTTTTGAGGAAGCCGATCAACTGAGGGCAGCTTTCCTGTCCAGCATATCTCACGAGGTGCGCACTCCCCTTACCGAGATCAAAGGTTTCGCCAGCACACTGGTACAGCCGGATATCGAATGGGATGCGGAAACTCAACAGGATTTCCTGATGGGGATAAATCAGGCTTCGGACCGATTGCTGGATGTCATAAATGACGTTCTGGATATGTCGAAAATAGAGGCGGGTGTATTGAAGCTGGAAAGGAGGCCGGTAAAACTTACCAAACTCATCGAACGGCTCAGAACCAAGTTCGATACCCCTGTCTGGAAAGAAAACCTGCAAGTGCAGTTGCCGGATGATCTTCCCTCCGTAGATGCGGAAGAAGAACGTCTGGGACAGGTTATCGCCAATCTGATAGAAAACGCTACGCAGGAAGGAACCCCTGTTACGATAGAAGCTGAATTATCAGGCAATAGTCTGCTGGTGAGCATTACGGATAATGGCGAAGGGATTGCGCCGGAGAGACTGGAGAAAATTTTTGAACGTTTCTATGGTCTGGAGGAAAATACCGAGCGCCGAAGAAGCGGGAGCGGTTTGAAACTGGCCATCGCCAAAGGGATTATCGAAGCTCACGGCGGCAAAATATGGGCTGAAAGCGAGGTTGGGAGTGGTTCCACCTATCGATTTACTCTGCCAATTGCGCAGAAACCGGAGCCTTCCGAATTTAAACAGGAACTTCTGACAGGCCAGCCTGCCTGATTCTTCGTTGCCTGTAATGAGGCATGGCTTTGTAACCTCTGATTAACCTTCAAGTATCGGCAGGTTGAAGCATCGGCTCCAACTATTACACAATCGGATAGAAGCAACATGAGAGCGTATGCTCTCAGTTACACTTCATTGATTTCTTGATCCCTGCCATTCTTCAGAAATTTCTTTATTTGACAGTTGTGATGCTTGGAACTTACAATGCGGATAGCGAGGAAAGAACTTTATGACATATACAAAAACTGTTCTTGATAATGGACTGCGTATTCTGAGCAGCAGTATGCCCCATGTGCGCTCGGCGAGCGTTAGTGTTCTTGTTGGCACTGGTTCCCGCTACGAGTCTTTGGAGGAGTCGGGGATATCGCACTTTGTGGAACATATTCTGTTTAAAGGTTCGGAAAATCGACCTTCGTCCGAGGAAATAGCCGAGGCCATCGAAGGTGTTGGGGGAGTTCTCAACGGGGGCACGGATAAGGAACTGACCGTTTACTGGGTGAAGATTATGGATTCCCATCTGGAGCTGGCGGCGGATGTTCTCTCTAACCTGATTCGTCACCCCATACTCGATTCCACCGAGATAGAGCAAGAGCGACAGGTTATCATCGAGGAGATCAACATGAGTATGGATTCCCCGCAGCAACGGGCAAACATACTGATTGATGAAGTGATCTGGCCCGACCAGCCTTTAGGTCGGGATGTTGCCGGCAGCAGGGAAAGCGTTTCTGCTATCACTCCGGAAATACTGCGCAATTGCTGGGCATCTCAATACGGGCCTGCTAACACTGTGGTGTCGGTTGCGGGCAATGTACAGCATGAGGAAGTGGTATCCCTCTTGAACCGGCTTTTGGGTGGTTGGGCACATGTGAATTCAAAGCCGTGGTTTCCGGCACAGGAGGCTCAGGATAAACCCCGAATGCTTTTGGAATCTCGGGATAGTGAACAGTCTCACATTTGTCTGGCTTTGAGGGGAATCTCCAATCAGCACCCGGATCGATTCGCGTTCGATATCTTGAATGTTATTCTCGGTGAGGGTATGAGTTGCAGGTTGTTTCGAGAGCTTCGGGAAAAGCTGGGGCTGGCATATGACGTGCATAGTTATATAAGCCATTTCTTCGATTCCGGGGCTCTCACCATATATGCAGGGGTCAATCCTGCCAATGTTGAAGCTACAACTGAAGCGATTCTGAATGAGCTTGCGAAGCTTCGGGATGTTCCTGTCACTGAGATCGAACTTACTAAAGCCAAAGAGATGGTCAAAGGGAGATTAGTATTGCGAATGGAGGATAGCCGGAGCGTTTCCAGTTGGTTTGCCGGTCAGGAGCTTCTGCTGGGGAAAATCCAGGACATAGATGAGGTTATCTCAATAGTTGAATCGGTCACTTCTGAAGATATGAGCCGGGTAGCGGGTGATTGGTTCTGTTCTGCGGGACTCAATTTAGCGGTTGTTGGCCCTCAACCCAACGAAAGTCGCCTTGAAAATCTGCTCAAGCTATAGATAGAAAAGTGGCGGCGCCACAGGCGCCGCCACTTTGTTTCAACTCAAATACTCACGCCAAGAGTTTCTCAGCGCCAGCATCCGCTACATCATTCCACCCATTCCACCCATGCCATCCATTCCACCGGGCATACCCATCGGCGCGTTCTTCTCAGGAATACTCGTAACCATAGCCTCAGTGGTAAGAATCATCACCGCAACGCTGGCGGCATTCTCCATACCGCTTCGTACCACCTTGGTCGGGTCGATGATGCCCTTGGTAATCATATCGACATATGTATTGTTGGCGGCATCGAATCCCGTTCCCTTCTTGGAGGTCTTGACTTTGTTGGCTACCACTGAGCCTTCTTCGCCGGCATTTTCGGCAATAGTGCGCAGGGGCTCTTCAATTGCCCGTTTCAAGATATCGACACCTATTGACTCATCGCCCTGTAGTTTCAGCTTGCTTAATCCGGTAAGGCAGCTGACGAGAGATACTCCTCCGCCGGGAACGATACCCTCTTCCACGGCAGCACGAGTGGCGGAAAGGGCGTCTTCAACCCGGAGCTTCTTCTCTTTTAATTCGACTTCGGTAGCTGCTCCGACTTTCAGCACAGCTACACCGCCTGCCAGCCGGGCCAGCCTTTCCTGCAACTTCTCTCGGTCGAAATCGGAAGTGGTCTCATCTATCTGAGTCCTGATCTGCTTGATACGGGCGGTGATATCCTCATCCGACCCTTTGCCCTCAACGATGGTGCAGTTGTCCTTATCGGCAACCACTCTTCTGGCCCGGCCTAAATCTTCGACGGTGACCGAATCCAGCTTGCGGCCGACTTCCTCGCTGATGACGGTACCACCGGTCAGGATGGCGATATCCTCAAGCATGGCCTTGCGGCGGTCGCCGAACCCGGGGGCCTTGACGGCCAGGCAGTTGATGGTACCGCGCAGCTTATTGACCACCAGAGTGGCCAGAGGCTCACCTTCGACATCCTCAGCCAGGATTACCACATTCTTGCCCACCTGAAGGATTTTCTCCAGGGCAGGAAGCATGTCGTTTATAGCGGAGATTTTTTTGTCGGTGATAAGGATAAAGGGATCCTCTATTACGCTTTCCATCCGATCCGTGTTGGTGATGAAATAAGGGCTGATATAACCGCGATCGAATTTCATGCCTTCCACGAATTCGGTCTCGAACTTCAGGCCCTTGCCTTCTTCTACGGTAATGACGCCGTCTTTGCCCACTTTTTCCATTACATCGGCAATGAGATTGCCTATTTCTTCATCACGGGAAGAAACGGTGGCCACCTGGGCAACCTGTTCTTTGCCCTTTACTTCGGTGGACAGCTTCTTCAGTTCTTCCACAACCGTTTCGGTGGCTTTGAGTATTCCCCGCTTGAGCGCCATGGGATTTGTGCCGGCGGTGATGTTCTTCATTCCGCCATGTACTATGGCCTGAGCCAGAACGCTGGAACTGGTGGTGCCGTCGCCGCAGGCATCATTTGTCTTGGTGGCGGCCTCCTTTACCAGTTGAGCTCCCATGTTCTCAAAAGGATCCTCGAGTTCGATCTCCTTGGCAATGCTGACGCCGTCATCTACCACGGCAGGCGGGCCGAAGCTTTTGTCCAGGGCCACCGGGCGGCCTTTTGGCCCCAGTGTTACCTTCATGGCATTTACCATAGCGTCGACGCCATTAATAAGGGAGTGCCTTGCGTTTTCACCGTAACTAATCTGTTTTGCCATCTTTGATCCTCCTTACTTGCCCTTTTTGGCCTGAATGTCGCTTTCGCGAAGAATAAGATACTCCTCATCGTCATACTTCCACTCAGTACCAGCATATTTGGCGTAGATTACAATATCACCAACTGCGACTTCCATCGGGATACGTTTCCCCTCTTCGCCCATTCTACCTGCCCCAACAGCTACTACCTTGCCTTCCTGTGGCTTCTCTCTAGCTGTGTCCGGGAGCACAATGCCCCCCTTAGTCACTTCCTCCTGGCCAATCGGTTGTACTACAACCCTATCAGCCAATGGGGTTACTTTCAGTGCCATAAACCAACCTCCGTATTTAAAATTTTGGTCACCTGCATTAATTAGCACTCCCTCTGCGAGAGTGCTAATTAATGTTTTACCATACCGATTTTGGTTTGTCAAGCATGGCAAAAGAGAGATTTTGTTCCGTTGTGGTTGAATTAAATTTGTGGGGTTAATTGCGAATGTTTGAAATAAAAGCAGAGATTAAATACTTGACGTTATTGCAAAAAGCTCTTTTTGATTTCGCCTTCAAATCGTTTCGGCGGACACTGTCCGAAAATTCCTGACGGGGTCTGCACGTCGCGGCGCATCTATAAACCTCGGCGGACCGCACTTTTTTACTCATGATTTAACATGCCACCAAATTTAAATTATAGAATTGTGGGGTGAACCGGGTAAACGAGTGGACACTCGGTTGACAACGAATTAGGCTTGATATATCATCGAACTTGCAATAATGGGCGATTAGCTCAGTTGGTTAGAGTGCTTGCTTGACATGCAAGAGGTCAGTGGTTCAAATCCACTATCGCCCACCATGCTTGAAACAGTCCCCGTTAACAATTCGGGGCTTCTGCTGAAAATATGCCGAAGTGGCGGAATGGCAGACGCGCTGCGTTCAGGACGCAGTGTCTTTACGGACGTGTGGGTTCGACTCCCACCTTCGGCACCATTTTTGCAAGCGGAATCACTTTTAAACGGTAAGCGCCTGTAGCTCAGCAGGATAGAGCGCAGCCCTGCGGAGGCTGAGGTCGTGGGTTCGAATCCCGCCAGGCGTGCCATGCGGGCGATTAGCTCAGTTGGTCAGAGCACTTGCTTTACACGCAAGGGGTCAGAGGTTCGAGTCCTCTATCGCCCACCAGCTAGAAAAGGTCACCGGTTTGAAGCTAATGTTTAGAATAATTACTAGATTTCTGATTATCCGCTAACCCTGACCTTGCCAAGAATATCTGGCCACACAGTGCATTTGGGTATCGACCTCCAGTTCCTGAGGCCATCCAGCCAGTTCTTATCCGACTCTAGCATTAGGAGTGGTACAATAATGGGAGGCAGCTCTGATATTGGATATCTATTCTGCTACCTTCTGGAATGTTAGCTTGCTCAACAAAGGTTAGCCCTTAAATACATTCGAGATGACAACTACATCGATTTATGTTAAACTGATAAATAGCCACGTAAACCAAAGGATATGCGCTGCAAAAGATGCCGCTTGACCTTTCTACGAGGGACAGGCGGTTTTTTTGTTATAACAGCAGGCTCTTACTTGCAAACAGGGGTCAGCTGTTGAAAGCAACAGAGGACCCTGGTCCGCGAGGATCAAGGTAATACAGTGGACTTTTAACGAAGCAAGTAGGAGTTTAATGACAGACGAATTTACCCAATTGGGTCTGCATCCGCAGTTGGTGCAGGCCGTAAGTGATCTTGGTTATACCACCCCAACCCCTATCCAGTCGAAGGTTATCCCCCTGATGCTGGCCGGGCATGATGTTATTGGCCAGGCTCAGACAGGTACCGGTAAAACGGCTGCCTTCGCATTACCTATCCTGCAAACAATGGAACGGGGGCAGCGCAATATTCAGACACTGATTCTTGCTCCCACACGGGAACTGGCAGTGCAGGTCGCAGAGGCAACATCCGAATACGGCAGTCGCCAGAAAGTGCGGGTGCTGGCCGTGTATGGCGGCCAGCCATATGGCAGGCAAATCAGCCGCCTCAGACAGGGTGTGGATATCGTGGTGGGAACACCGGGCCGATTGCTTGACCTGATAGACAAGGGATATCTCGATCTAAGCGGTGTGAGCACTGTGGTCCTCGATGAAGCGGATGAAATGCTCAGCATGGGTTTCATCGACGATATTAAGGAAATCCTTAAGCTAACCCCGTCGGAACGTCAGAATGCCCTCTTTTCCGCCACTATATCGACTGAAATCCGCAGTCTGGCTGATAAGTACATGCATTCTCCGCAGTCGGTCACTATCAAAAGCAAACAGCTCACAGTGGATACTGTTGATCATCGATATTGTCTGGTCAACAAAGAAGACAAGCTGGCAGTTCTCACCCGGTTATTTGAGGTTGAGAATATCACCAGCGCGCTAATTTTCGCCAGTACGCGTGTTGGCACCAGCGATCTGGTGAATGAGCTGATGGGACGCGGCTTTCCCGCCGAAGCCTTGAACGGGGATTTGAACCAGCAGACCCGCGAACAGGTTTTGAACCGTTTTCGGTGTAATCAAAGCACCGTGCTTGTGGCTACGGATGTGGCAGCCAGGGGGCTGGATATTGACGATATTTCGCACGTGTTCAACTATGATTTGCCGATGGACCCGGAAATGTATGTGCATCGCGTCGGGCGTACGGGACGTGCCGGGAAAACGGGCATTGCCATTTCGCTGCTTACCAACAAAGAAATGTGGCGATTGCGCCGGATCGAAGGCTTCACCAAACAGAAGATTACCCCAATCAAGATTCCTACGGTGGAGGAAATCGAGGAGCGACGGGAAGCGCAATTGCTGGAAGAACTGACAATGTGGCTAAATCGAGGCCGCTGCCAGAAAGAACGGCAGATAGTGACCGAACTGGCAGAAGCGGGACACGACCCGATTCAGATTGCTGCCACAGCCCTGAAAATGGTTCGCTCGGAGGAGAAGCAGCGCCCAATTGCTCCAGTTAGCGAGGTAGCCCAGGGACGTCCTCAGAAACCCCAGCGTGATAACAAGCGGGTCAAAAAGACAAACGGCCATAACGGGACTAACAGTTCTCATGAGCAGGGGATGGTGCGGATGACTCTCAGCGCGGGCAAGGCACATGGCATTCGTCCTGCCGATGTAGTGGGCACCATAGCCTACCATGCCGATATTCCCGGTTGCAGCATTGGCGAAATAAGCATCCTCGATAGATACACACTGGTTGATGTGCCGCAGCAGTATGTGGACCAGACGCTGGCCAAGGCCGGAAAATATCGAATTCGGAAAAACGCTGTCACCCTGGAGGTTGCATGAACGGCAATCCCGATACGCTATGCGAGAAATCCATGAGCAGTGATAACATCCGAAATGTGGCCATTATTGCGCACGTTGATCACGGCAAGACTACGCTGGTCGATCAGCTTTTACGCCAGAGCGGCCAGTTCCGTAAGGGAGAGCTGTCCGGGGATCTTATCCTAGACTCCAACCCCCTCGAACGTGAACGCGGGATCACAATTTTAGCCAAAAACTGCGCTATCGACTATACCGATCGTAAAGGACGGGAACTGCACATCAACATCATCGATACTCCGGGCCATGCCGATTTCAGCGGCGAGGTCGAACGGGTACTCAGAATGGCTGATGGCGTTCTCCTGCTGGTCGATGCCTTTGAAGGCGTCATGCCGCAGACACGTTATGTCCTCTCCAAGGCGCTCTCGATGGGATTGAGGCCGGTTGTGGTGATCAACAAGATGGATCGTCCCGATGCTCAGCCCAACGATGTGCTCAACGAGGTTTTTGATCTGCTGGTGGACCTGGGGGCCGATGACCATGCCCTCGATTTCCCCACCATCTACACATCGGCACGTGATGGATGGGCGGCAGTGAATCCGGATGAGCAGAATTATTCCGATATTCACGACGTCTTTGATGCCATCATCGAACATATCCCCGCCCCTCAGCTTGATGCTGATGCCCCTCTGCAGGCGCTGATAACCACACTGGATTACAACGACTACGTCGGGCGGATCGGCATTGGGCGCGTGTTCGCAGGGACATTGTATTCCGGGAAAGATATTATCGTCATCGATCGTGAAGGCAGCCATTCCAAACAGAGAATTGGCCAGCTCTTTCGCTTTGATGGCTTAAGCCGCAGGGAAGTGGACCGTATTGATGTCGGGGATTTGTTTGCCGTAGTGGGTCTGGATAAGTTCGATATAGGGGACACTATCGCCGATATTGATAACCCTATGGCGCTGTCAACTGTGGACATGGACGAACCTACCATTCACATGACGTTCCGCATCAACGATGGCCCTTTCAGCGGGCGTGAAGGCAAATATGTTACCGGCCGGCAGATACTGGACCGGTTGAGAAAGGAATTGAAATCCAATGTGGCTCTTCGTTTAGAGGAGCGAGGCGACGAATTCATCGTTTCGGGCCGGGGAATTCTGCATCTGGGAATTCTGCTGGAGAACATGCGCCGTGAAGGCTACGAACTGACTGTTGGCAAACCGGAAGTCATCTATCGTGAAAGGGATGGTAAACTGCAGGAACCGCTGGAACTCCTGGTAGTTGATGTTCCCAACGAAAGCACCGGGGCCGTCATGCAGCTTCTGGGAAACCGGCGGGCCGAGATGGCCAACATGGAAGCTTCGGATACCCGTACTCATATCGAATTCAAAGTGCCTGCCCGCGGATTGATTGGTTTGCGCTCGAAGCTGCTGACCGCTACTCAGGGAGAGGCCATCATGCACCATCGTTTCCTCGAATACGGGGATTTCCGGGGAGAGATTCCGGGCAGAACCAGCGGCGTGATGGTTGCCGGAGGTACCGGCCAGGTTACCGCCTATGCCCTTGATCAGCTTGCCGATCGGGGCACCCCGTTTGTTGAGCCGGGGGACGCAGTATACGAAGGGCAGATCGTCGGGGAACACTGCAAGGACAATGATCTGGAAGTTAACATCATCCGGCAGAAAAAGCTCACCAATGTACGTGCCGCGTCCAAAGACGCTGCAATTGTATTGAAGACCGCCTGGCGACCGGAACTGGAGGCGGCGCTGGAGTATATTGATAGTGATGAATTAGTGGAACTTACTCCTCAGTCGATACGCTTGCGCAAGCGGCTCATGAAGGAAGCTGACCGCCGCCGGTCAATGAAGAAAGTTTCTCGCTGACATCACTTA
>Ga0180432_10005568_pt1 | contig 16695 bp, 11 predicted proteins | sample SS_ome_10_FD_132414 | JGI IMG/M metagenome (GOLD analysis project Ga0180432, IMG submission 132414) | Hypersaline lake sediment archaeal communities from the Salton Sea, California, USA - SS_1_MS_2 metaG | ecosystem: Environmental > Aquatic > Non-marine Saline and Alkaline > Hypersaline >... | reverse complement strand
GCTCGACGCCGTCGTGTTTCCGACTTGGTGTTTTTTTTTCTTTTTTTTTCTTTTATTTTTGCTTCTTCTTCTCCGCCCCGTCGTCCTCGGCGGCTCGCTTGCGCTTCTCCCCACGCAAGACGATGGGCGACTTGCACCTGCCGCAGCGCGCAGACTTTTTCATGCCTCTGTTGGAGAAGCGGCCCCACTGCGCGGGGCAGCTCTCGTTCGCGCACTCGTAGATGAACGGGCGCTCGACCTTATAATTGTGGCAGCGCGACACCGTCATCCCCGGCACGCGCTCCTCGGCCAGCCTCCCCCACTTCTTGAACAGCGGCCCGTGGTGGTCCTTGGTGTTCCCGTCGAGCAGGTAGACCGCGACGTGGCACATCTCGTGGCACAGCGTCTTCCACATCCGGTCGTCGTTGTCCCCGATGACCTTTTCGCTGAGCCGGATGCTGGCCCGCTTCTCGCGCGTCTCCCTCCCCGCGTCGTCGCCGTCGCAGTCGACCTCGACGCAGGTCATCGTCTTGAGGCTCGCCTCCCCCGCGGTGGTCTGCAGGCGCGGGCAAAACCAGATGGGAATCTTGGCGGGCAGTCGGCCGTCGAAGACCTGCTCGTTGAGGCGGCCATACATCTCCTGCGCTTCTTCCTCCCGCTTGAGCCTCCACGCCGTCGCCTTCCGGTTCACCACCCGCTTCGCGCCCCTGATCTGCGGCACCGGCGCCGTCCACGTCGTCAAGTCGATCACCTCCGCGCTGCTGCTGGTCGTGCTGCTGCTGGCGCCGCCGACGTTGAGAGTAAAGTTAAAGCTAAGGTTTCCGTTTCCGTTCATTTTTTTTTTATTTTTTTTCCAGATTTTTGTCGGGATGACGGCCGGGCGCCGCATGCTGCCTGCTCGCTCGACCTCATCCGCGCCGGTTTTTTTCTCCCGCGCCCGCGTCCACGTCGAGCCGCTGACTTAGCGGTTTTTTTTTCATTTTTTTTTTATTTTTGCTTCTTTTCTTCCTTCTCCTCGCCCGCTGCTGCCCGCTTGCGCTTGCGGCCGGCTATCGGCCGCTTGATCACTTCGAGGTGGCGCAGGGTGATGTTGAGGCGCAGATGCGGACACTGGCAGAGGTGGTAGATGTTGGGGCAGTTGCCGCGGTTGCAGCGATAGCGGCCGTCGATGACCCGGCAATTCTTGGTGAACCGGCAGTCCCCGAGGGTTTTCTTGGCGCCGATGTACGGCTTCTCCAACTCGTGCTTGCGGTCTCCGCCCTTGAACATCACGGCTGAACCCGGCTCCAGGCCCAGCTTGATCCGCTTGCCGTCGTCGTCGCGGACCGCGAAGCGGCGCGAGGCCCCGCCGTTGTAACTGAGCACCCAGCCGCTCACCCTGTTGAACTGGGAGTCGTCCGCGTGCTCTCCGATGCCCGTCATCGGCTCGTACAGCTGGACCAAGACGTTGTTGCAGTCGTCGCCGGTCTCCTCCTTGAACAGCCTCATCAAAATCTCGACAAGCTCGCGCAAGGCGGGCTTGAGATCGCTCATGTCGTGGGTCGCCGGGTCTGGTTCGCCCGCGTAATAGTAGGGAACTCCCTCCACTCCGAGCCCCCGCGTGACCTGGGCGGCCCTGCGTCCTGGTTTCTGACCGAAGGCGACCTGGTCACGCAACGCCAGCTTTCCAGCCTCTTCGATCAGCGCCTCGCTGTCGCCCTTCCACTCGAAGCGCTTGAGCCAGCCTTCGGTGCCACTGCGCTGCGGGAGTCGTTTAAATTCGTTGTTTTCTGCTGCCATGCTTCTGTTGTTGTTTTTCTGTTATTTATTTTTTTTCTTTTTTCTCGAATTCGTTGGCATGACAGCCGCGCGCAGCATGCTGCCTGCTCGGCGGACCTCGCCCGCGTCATTGTTGCTGTTTGCGCCCGCGTCGAGCTTCTGACTTAGCGGTTTTTATTTTTTTTTTATTTATTTTTATTTATTTTTTATTTATTTTTTTATTTATTTTTTATTTTTTTCAAATAAAACGGGCAAATACTCCAAAGGCGCGCGAGCACCTTTGGATCGCATGCGTCCAAGGCGTCGTTGAAGTGATCAGTTTCCACATGGTCGCGGTGTCGGATGAAAAAAATCATTTCGGCCGGGAGGTAGCGCTTTTGGTAGACGCGGCGCGCGTCGACTATGGCCGCGGCTTCTTTGGCTTCGTATGTTTCTTTTTGCCAATCACTCATATCGCTCGTGATATGCCAGCCGGCGGATTTGGTCTTGGCGATGCCTATGCCCAGGTGGTCGCTCGGCTCGTTTCTTTGGAGGGCGTTGAAGGTATCGATGGCCAGCTTTTTGTATGCATCAGAAGGATTGGGCTCCAGACAGTATCTCACGGCCATGCTTGTAATCGGCTTTTTGTCGTAATAACAGCTGTGCAATGTTCTTTTTTCTCCGATGTGATCGCGCAACACACTGAGCAGCTTCTGTTGAACCTGGGTTAACTTCTCCAAAAACTGCTTCGAATCTTCCGGCGAAAGATTTGACGGGACCTGCGCCAGTCGCGGATCCATGTATTTCTCGATGGCGATGTAAGCGTCGTTGATCGAATAACTGGAGTATGACGGCTTGATGTGCTTTTCCAAGACGTCCGCCAAGAGTGCATTATCGTAGAAGAAAAACAAAGCGGCGAAATCCGGAAAGACGTCCGTTGTGATTCCAGACTCCCTGGCGATCTTATGCGCCTGTCGGATTGCGTTCTTAGCGGGTTTTTTGGATGCGGATGTGGCTGCCATTGTTGTTGTTGTTGTTGTTGTTGATGATATTTTGTTGTTTTTGTTGTTTTTCTAGATTTTCAGCACAAATGGCGGCAGGGCGCAGCATGCTATCTGCCCGCGCCCGCGTCTTCGCCCAGGCGCCGGCTGGCCGTGGCGAAGGCCCGGGACGCGAGCAGGTTGCCGAACAGGAACCAGCTGACGACCGGCGAGCAGGTCCACCAGACGTACGCCGCGGTCCAGGCGTTGTGCGGGGAGGCGGGCCAGAAGCGGCGCAGCAGCGGGGCGACGTTGAGCCACACGAAGAAGACGTTGGCGACGGCGGCCCCGGCCAGGTTGGCCAGCGAGGGGTGGCTGAGCAGCGAGACGTTGCGCACCCAGGTGTGCATGGCGGCGATGAACGCGAGGCTGAACAGCTCGAACACCGAGCCCGTGCTCGTGCAGTCGACCTGGGTGAACCAGATGGTCAGCGCCAGCGCGGACTCCAGGGCGGCGTTGCGCACGTGGCACGCGCCCTCGTCCGCGCCCCACAGGACCGCGACGACGCCACAGCAGAAGAGCACCCAGCCCGCGAACCACTCGTAGGCGGGGTCGCGCGCGTCCTCCTCCAAAAACAAAAAATGCGCGAAGAAGCGGTACTGGGCGAAGCCCGCGTGGTAGGTCCAGAAGACCAGCACGACGCAGGCGAGCGCGCCCAGCATGAGCGGGCGTGCGCAGGTCCGCGCCGGGACGGCGAGCAGGTCCGCGACCACGAAGAAATACAGGAGGACGAGCGCCGCCGTGCAGACGCTCGACGCCGCCTCGAGCGAGCTGCCGTCGTGGATCGAGTGCGGGGCGGCGTGGCGCCGGTCGCGGTCCAGCAGCTTGTAACTGGGCAGCAGCGCCGTCGTGCCGTTGGCCGCGCCCAGCAGCACGAAGTTCCCCAGCAGGTTGCGCCCCAGCACGAACTCCCCGGGCCCCGACTCGGCGGGTGGATTGGGCGCGAAGGTGGACAGCGGCATGTCGAAGCCGCGCCGCTGCTGGCTGAACAGCGAGCCCGGCAGCGCGAAGGAATACCAGGCGTGCTCGTCCGGCTCGTACACCGAGATCTCCACGTCCGTCAGGAAGCGCGCCCCGCCCCGCTCCCCCGCGAGCGCGTGCAGCCGCGCGAAGCAGTCGGGCGGCAGCAGCGTGACGGGCGAGCTCGTGTCGAAGCGCACCACGCCCTCCCCGACCTGCTCCCCGTGCGCCACCGCGAACCCGCTCAGCTGCTTCGACGCGGGCGCCACCGCGAACCTGCGGCGGCCGCCCTGCAGCATGTACGCCGCCCGCTCGGGGAGCGAATCGGCGCGACCCAGCAGCAAGTCGCTCGGGCCCCACGCGAACCCCGTCCAGTGCTCCCACAGCCCGCTCTCGGGGCCCAGGCACAGGACGCCGTCGAAGCCCGCCCGGAAGTTCCACAGCGCGACCAGGGCCGGGTCCACCGCCTCGCGCGCGGTCAGCCGGATCGGCAGCTCCACCAGGACGCCGCCCATCGCGAACACCTCGCTGCCCTCCGCCAGCCCGGGGGGCACGGCGAACGTCTGCGAGAACGTCGCCAGCTCCCCCGCCCCGTGGAACAACAGAACTGTGTCGTTGCACCCCGCGTGCAGCCGCAGCGACAGCACCCGCCCGGGCGACCCCGCCCGCACCCCCGCGAACTCCCCGTGCTGCAGCGGCAGCCTCACCGTGCTGGGGTCTCCGCACGCGACTCCCGCCAGAACGAGCGCAGAAAAGAACCAATAGAAAAGCAATTTTTCAGACAACATGCCACGTCCGTCCGCAAACAGGCCCTGAAAAGCAGTCAGCAACAAAAAAAAAATCGACACTTCGAAAAAAAAAACCTCCCACCTCCAAGGTAAGCAGTTTTTTTCCTTTCCTTTTTTTTTCTCTCCAGACGGACTCACCTTCCTTCTCTCTTTTTACTTGCAGGACACGATGCCAGGCAGCAACAGCAACAAGACGACAAGCAGCAGCAGCAGCAGCGACGGCGCCAAAAAAGCGACCAAGCGCGCTTCCCCGGCGGACCCGCAGCTGACCCCTTTGAAACCCGCGCAGAAGGAGAAGGTCAAGAAGAGCGGCGAGCACGTCATCGCCAACCTCGCGATGACCACGAAGCAGCTCCTGGACTATGTTAAGGACATGGCCGGGAAGCGCGAGGAGGTTCTCAACCGGTTCGAAACTCGCCTGGACGAGATCCTGGCCGAGATGGGCGAGGACGAGAAGAAGGCCAAGCTCGCCGAGATCCGGGCCGAGCGCGAGATCGACGCGTCGGACGCAGACGACGAAGCGGACCTGCGCCTCTTGGCCGCCACGCGCATCAGCGCCGAGGAGACGCAGGGCTGGATCGACCGTGTCTTCGGCGTCCCCCGCGGCAGCGACGTCTCTCTGCACGCCGTCATCCCCGTCTACGACCCGCGCCCCAACCACGAAGAGGACAACGAGCGCATCGACGGCGTCCTGAACCTGCCGCAGCTCAACCCCGACGCGAACTGCGAGGCCGAGTTCGCCCCCGACTCCAACGCCTTCGTGCTGACCGACTGCGACCCGCGCGCCCCAGGCCCCCCGGGCAGCGTCCGGGACGCCAGCGACCCGCCCAAGTGTCTTATCAATGGCACGCTGCGCACCTACCGCGTCTCGGCGAGAGGCACAGGCAGCGTCAAGATCAGCACCTCACGCGCGACGGTCGCCATCGCCCTGCTGCTGCAATACGCAAAGACGAACGGGCTGCCGGACGAATACGACCTGATGGCCAAGATGAACGACACGCGCATCGCGGTCATGATCCGCCACGTCGTGCTCTTCGGTCCCTCCGTCGTGGCAGAGTGCATCACGCGCCTCTCGGAGAACGACTGCGAGGCGATCGCCGGCTTCGACATCCGCGACCTGGTCGGCCCCGCCGCCAACCCGGCCGCCGTCTCCCTCTACCGCGAGGCCATGCGCCGCGCCTATCGCCAGGTCGTCTCCGAGAACATCATCGGCGAGGACCCCGAGGTCGAAGGCAGCACCCCGGAGGACCCCCTCCCCGAGGACACGAACCTCTGGAAGCTGGTCTCCTCTCCCGCGTTCGGCCTCCTGCTCCCGACCTGCGTCTGGACGCGCGGCTGCCAGATGTACTTCACGAGCGTGAGCGGTCCGATCGTCATCGACGACATCCGCAGCGCCGTCAACCGCGCCCGCGACCGCGTCCGCCTCGCCCGAGAGGCCGAGGAGGCGCGCGCCGCCATGGTGGACGACGACGAGGAGGAGGAGGAGCCCGCCGTAGAGGCCGGCTCGAGCAAGGGCAAGGGTAAGAGCAAGAGCAAGGGCAAGGGCAAGGGCAAGGGCAAAAACAAGAGCGGCGACCGCGCCCCCATCGAGCTTATCGACAGCGACCTGCTGGACAGCTTCACCGCGAAGCTGGAGAAGCGCCTCGGCCTCCAGTTCACGCGCGCCATGCTCGTCGCCATGCGCGAGGTGAAGGGAATGCCCAGCAAGAAGGCCAGCGAGGCCTACGGCAAGCTCACCCCCGAGACGGCGGACCTGGCCTCACTCTACGCGATGCTGACCAGCGGCAAGCTGGCCCCGCACGAGCGCGGCATCCTCACGGCGATGCTGGGTAAGGCAAAGCCAAAGGTCGACGGCATGATCAAGATGGCGCGCAGCAAGGCCGAGGACAACGTCGTGATCGGCACGCTGTTCAAGGAGCTCGCCGCGGACGAAGCCGGCAGCACGGCAGAGAAGGTGGAAGTGTCTACCCGCTCGATGACGCAGGTGCTGACCGTGGCGGGCATGATGCTCGGCAAGCAGGTGCGCATGCAGGTGCAGGCCTGCATCGACGAGCAGAAGAGCAGCGTGATGGAGCTCGTCAAGAGTCTGGGTAACGTCTTCGAGGCCGTCAACAAGGAGATCGTCGCGGCCAACGTTCTCGTCGAGCAGATGCGGAAGAGCGAAGCGCACCTCATCAACGAGCGCGAGGCCAGCGAGCGCGAAGCCGCCGAGCTCCGCCAGCAGATCCCCGCGCTTGAGAAGGAGACGATCGAGGCCAAGACCAAGAGCGTCGGTGCCCTGGAGGAGCTCAAGAAGGTCAAGGAGGCGCTGCTTGCCGCGGAGATGAAAGTCGAGAAGCTCGAGAAGGAAAACGAGGAGCTCAAGGCCGCCAGCGAGAAGAAGGAGGAGGAGAAGCCCACCTTCGCCGCCTACCTCCTGGACGACAAGAAGGCGGCCGAAAGCGACACGGACGGCGAGACCAGCGACAGCGACGAGGAGGAGGGCGACGACGACGCTTCGTCCGCGGTGTTTGGTGACAAGGGTGCCGCGCAGAATAAGAGCGCGGCCTCCGTCCTGTCCGAGATGGCGGAGGGCGACGGCGGCGAGGAGGAGGAGCTGTCGGACGACGACGGCGACGAGGAGGAGGAGGAGGAAGCCTACGACCGCGAGCCGCGGACCGAGGCCGCGCCGACCAGCCCTTCGCGCGGTAAGAAGCGCACGCGCGAGGAGGACGAGAGCAGCGGAGAAGACCAAGGCGAGGCCAAGGCGCAGAAGCAGAGCAGCAGCAGCACGGCGCCCAGCTCGAGCCCTCCGGTTCAGGAAAAAGAGAAGGCGGAGAACCTCGAGGGGTGGTAGGTCGGGCTCCGTGTCAAATAAAAAACCGATCAAAAAAACCTTGCGTTTTTACTCAAGTCAGAAACAATGAGCCGCCCCCTGTTCGCAGCGGCGTTCTTGTTTCTTTGTTTTTTGTGCGCGCGCGGGGAAGAGCCGCACGACCGGCGCACCCGAGTGATCGGGGGGCAGCAGACGCCGCAGACCTACGCGCCCTACCTGGCCGCGCTGTTCCTGCAGGACGGCAACCAGATTGTGCACTTCTGCGGGGGCACGATCCTGGACCGCTACTGGGTGATGACGGCGGCGCACTGCTTCAACGGCCAGGACGACAACGACGTGTTTTACGTGGGGACGGGGACGACCGACTTGTACGCGGCGGCAGGCGGCGCGCAGGACGTGGCCGGGTGGTGGGTGCACCCCACCTGGGACGGCGCGCCGGGGGCCGGCTCCATGGACGTCGCGCTCATCCGCCTGCGGGAGCCGCTCGTCCTCTCGAGCACCGTCGCCCCGCTGGCCCTCCCCACCGCGACCGCGGTCTACCCGGAGGACGTCGTCGTGGTCGCGGGCTGGGGGCTGACGCGGGACGGCGGGGAGCTGGAGTTCCCGCGTCAGGCGCGCAGCGTCTCCATCCCCGTCCAGGGCCGCGCCTGGTGCAGCCTCTCCCCGGCTGCCGCCCTCAGTTACTTCTGCGCGGGGCTCTCTGACCCCGTGGTCCGCGACACCTGCGTCGGGGACAGCGGCGGCCCGGCGGCGATGGACGGTAAGGTGGTCGGCATCATCTCCTACGACGTATCCCTCTCGGGCGGGGCCGAAATATGCGCCGGCTACGGCGGCTACCAGCGCACGAGCGTGGTCGCGCCCTGGGTCCGCACGACCGTGCAGGAGGTGGAGGCCTGTATTTCTAACACGGGCCTGGTCGCGCGTGTGTGCGACCAGGACCCTGTCGACACTGGCGCTGCCTCCTTGCCTCCCACCCTCTCCTCCTTCGTCGCCTTTGCTGTGTTGTTCGCGCTCGCATTGTGAGAGAAAAAAAAGAGAAAAAATGGAAAAAGTTTATTCTTTGGGGGCCTCTTTGAGGGCCTGCTCTGACGCCTGGGTGCGGCCCGGCCAGAGCGTCGGGAAGAAGTCGTCGCGCACGGCGTGCGCGCAGGGGGTGACCTCGCAGGTGCAGGGAGCGATGCTGTCGTCTTCGCGGATCGCCTGCTGGCTCGAGTCGCAGAGTTCCTCGATGCTCTGCGCGAGGTTGCTCGCGGCCGCGCTCATCATCCGCAGCGTTCCGGTGGGCATGTACCCGTTCGTGCGCCACAGCTTGATCGCCACTTCGTAGAGGGTCTTGTCTAAATACTCCTTGACTTCCCGCCGCTTGTTCTTTTTGAATCGGGGCAGCGGCCGGGCCTGATACCTGGCCACTTCAAGCTCGGCCAGCACCTCCCTGGCGCGCCCTCTGACCCCGTTCTCGTATTCGGGGGCGGCGAAGTAGTGCCGCCTGTGCTCGGCGCAGTCCGCTTTCTTGCACTTGCAGAAGCGCATGCCGCATCGCGTCTCGCACTCGCAGACGCGATTCGGATCGGCTGGCTGCTCGAGCTCGTCCATTGCGGCCGCGACGAAGCCCAGCATGGCGGCGCTCAGCAACGCTTCGTCGCGCGCCGCCACCTCCCTTTCGAGATCGGCGCAGGGGTCCGGGGAGTAGGGCGTGTCCACTCCGTTCACGTAGGTTTTGGGCTGCTGCTCTGCTCGGTTGTTCATGTTGTTTTTGTTTTGCTCGTTCGCAATGTCGCTTTTCGTTCTGCCCGCTCCGCGCGAGGCGGCGGCCGGGCGGCACATGCGAAGTGCTCGCGCGCGAAACAAAATCTCAGGCGGGCACGTCGGATTCGGGACGCGCAACCAGCGACAAGACAATGGAGGCGCTCGGAGTACTTGAGGCGATCAAAAACGATAAGCGGCGGCGGGAGGGGGAAGAGAAATACGGCTTTTCGCTCTGCCCGTTTGACTACCCCAACAACGGGCTGAAGAAGCCCCTGTGGATTTATGAGCTGAGCTGGTGCGCCGCGGCCTTCATGTCCGACGACCGCTTGATGGAGTTCGCTGACGAAATAACGAGGTTGGGGGCGAAAAACGAGCGATACGTGCGCGACTTTGCCAAGGGCGTGCGCGAGTGGCTGAAAATGATCCAGGCCAGGACGGTCTACGCGTTCCCTTTGAACATCTCGCACCTCGCCAACTGCGTGTACATCGAAAAGCACGCGGAGTACGGCTGGCTGACCGACGACGACCGCGCCGCCATGCGGGCCTTTGCAGTCCTGGTCACGGAAGCCTCGGCGTGCAACTCGCAGGCGCAAGCAATGCGCGTCCTCACTTGCATCATCGTCTTTTCGCTCTGTGCGTTTATTACAATAAACTTCTAGACGGCCATTTCCATCTTGATGGGCGGGTGGTGCTTGTATCCCACCAGCTCGAAGTCCTCCATCCGGAAGCCGTCGATGTTTTCAAGCGCCCGCTTGAACTTGAGCGTGGGAAATGGACGGGGCTCTCTCTTCAATTGCGCTCGCAACGGCTCGACGTGGTTCAGATACACGTGCGTGTCGCCCATCACGTGGATGAACTCGCGCGCCTTGAGGCCGCAGACGTGCGCCACCATGTGGGTGAGCAGGGAGTAGCTCGCGACGTTGAACGGCACGCCCAGGCCCATGTCCGCGCTCCGCTGATACATCTGGCACGACAGTTCCGTCGGCTTGCCGCTCTCTTGGTCAAAGTGCACATAGAACTGGCAAAACATATGGCAAGGAGGCAATGCCATTTCCGGAAGATCGACGGGGTTCCAAGCACTCATCACAATGCGTCGACTGGTGGGGTCTTCTCGAATCATGCGAATGCACTCGGCCAACTGATCCACACCCTTGCCGTCGTAAACAGCGTCACAGCCATAATAGTAGGTACCAAAATGGCGCCATTGGAAGCCGTAGCCGGGGCCAATGTCCCCTTCTCGGTTCTTGGTTAAGCCGCGCGCGTCCAGGAATTCTCGAGAGGAGTTGCCGTCCCAGATACGCACGCCTTTTTTTGATAGTTGCTTGGCATCGGTGGAACCCGAGATGAACCAAAGCAGTTCTTCGGCGATGCCCCGCCAGAAGGTGCGTTTGGTCGTGAACAGCGGCAGCGTTCCTCCCCTCAAGGAGTAGCGCATGGTCGTGCCGAAGGTGGCCAGCGTGCCCACCCCGGTCCGGTCCGCCCGCTTTTCCCCGCTCTCCAGGATGCCGCGGATGCAGGCAAGATACTGCGCCTCGTCGTGGGGTTTTGCGCTTGTGCCCTGCGCCGGCAGGTCCTCGCTGAGGATGGGGTCGTGCGTTTCGTCCGCCATCGTGCCCGGTTGTTTTCGTCAAAATCGCCAAATTGCCAAATTGCCAAATTGCCAAATTTGATTTTTCAGAGAGCATGTCACGCCCGTCCCGGGAACCGAACAAAAGCGAAAGATTGCAAAAAAAACAAAAACAAACAACAACAACAATAAAATCACGATGATGAGAACTATTTGCCTGATTGCATTTTTTCTGACGCTTCTGGCGGCGACGCGGGCGTTGAACACCACACAGGGCGAAGCCGGGGTATTTACCGGAAGCCTGGGAACCATTTGTGCTCAATACAGGAGTCAGGCCCCCGAAGCCAGGGACAATGGACAAAAAGCGCCACTGGACATCGGCGCGGTCGACGACGTTCTTGAATTGGCTTGTTTGTGCGGCGTCGACGACGTGGTTACAGAAATAGCCGAACATGCATCCAACAACAAGACAATGGCATCAATGACGTGGAGGGAGCAAGGTGAGATATTGGCGCGCTTGGTGCGGATGTTCGCCAACGACATAACGTATTCGCTTCAATACTCCATATCAGCCGACTTTGCTACCAACGCCGCGTTGGCGTCGTTCTCGGACAACTACCCGATGCTGGCGTGGGCGGTCGACTGGGTCTTCGTCGTCCCCAAGCACCAGAGCCCCAGCGAGCGCGACGCGATCTGTGCGAAAGAGATCAGGATCCCGTCGGCCATGCTGGCCGTGGACTTCCTTGTCAACTGCCTGTTTTACGTCACCACGATTTCTGCTTTTGTCTTGTTCTTGGTGGCGCGAATATAATAAATTAAATTTATTCATGTATTCTCCTGGGCGTGCATGTCGAAGAACTTGGTGAAGAGCGCGTGCGTGCTGGCGGGCGGCGCGTGCGTGAGCCCGTACCTGCCGCAAAAATCCGCGTAGCGCTCGAACAGCACCACCCACAGCACGGAGTAGACGAGGCGGTGCGCGGCCCACACCTCGCCCCCGGTCTCCCCGAACGCGCGGCCCGTGTCCACCCTGACCACCGGCATGCAGGCCGAGTCGGGGCATGCCACGAGCGGCCGGCGCGCGGGGGCCCAGGCGAGCGCGAGCGCGGCCAGCGCCTCCCCGCAGCAGGGCACATAGCTCGAAAAGAAGGCCTCGCAGCGGTCCGCGTAGGCGTACCGCGTGCTGGTCTCGCTGCTCGCCTCCTGGCAGTAGCGGAACAGGTCCTGGATGAACGGGCCGCAGTCGAGCGGGAAGTAGCACTTGGACGCGCCCGCCCCGGCCGCGTTCGGCATCATGGCGCGGTCCGTGTAGGCCGTCATCCGCGGCACGCCGCGCGCGGCGTCCAACGTGAAGCAGAAGTGCAGGTCCGCGCTGCCCTGCTCGACCGGCTTGCCGCAGAACTCTATGTACACGTCGACGGGCCACTTGTCGAGCTTCCACGCCCACAGCGCCCTGCGCCAGAGCGAGGTCGGCACCATCGTGAACACCACCGAGCAGCTCTGCAGCGCGACGTCGCCCGCGAAGCGCGACACCAGGCCGTTCTCGGCGCGGGGCAGCCGCTCGCGGCGCTGGCGCGGGGCGGGCTCGTACATGGCGTACAGCTCGTCCAGGGTGGGCTTGCCCCCGCCGTCTGCCCCCGCCTCGCTCGGCAGGCGGTCCAGGAGCCGGCTCGAGATAGGGCGGGGCGGGGGCGGCGTGAGCGTGATGGCGGGGGCTGGGGCTGAAGTTGTGCGAGGCGGGCTGGGCCGGATCTCGATGACCTCTTCGCGTGCCGGTTCTTCGACGATGTCCTCCTCGGAGGTGGGCGGCGATTCGTACGCGACCTGCCGGTGCGCCTTGCGCTTGCCGGGCGGGGGCCCCTGGGGCCGCTGCTTGCGCATCTCGGCGCTGAACCTCGCGAGGCCCTCGAACGAGACGATGGGCTGCCGACTTGACTCCATCCCGAGATGCATCTGTTTGCGCTGACGCATCTCTTGTTTCCTCTTTTGCGTACGGTTTGCAGATTTTATTCTTATTTACGTGTCGTAGACGACGTCGTCATCGTAGGCCCCGAACCGCAGGCCGCCCAGCGAGGAACTGACGAACGCGAGTGCGTCGTCGATCTGCGCGTTGATGCCGGTTCCGCGGCTTGATCCGGCCGAGATTCCGCGAGCCATTTGCTGGAGCCAACCCCGGATCGCCTGGCCGGATTTGCCCTTTTGATTGTTAAATTTGGCCGACGTTGTGACGGTCTGACTGATGCTCTTGAATTCGAAGGTGCGGACCAAAAATAACTTGCCGTTTGCGACGGTATCGAATCCGGCGATCAAAACGGACGGGGTCTGGCCTGGATTATGAAAGAACGGGAAGCTGTTCTTCGGTCGCCAAGCACCGATGGTCTCTTGGGAATCGAGTTTGTCGCGGAAATTCAAGCCGTATGCCGCGGGTCCGATTGTGCCAGTGTACAAAACAACCTCCTCCGCGATTGCGGCGATCTCCTCGAGTCTGGGGTATTGAACCACAGTCGTCGCAAACGTCGACTGAGGATCTGATGGTTTGAACTCGTAGATGACCGGCGCGTCTTTCAGCGATTCTACCAACGCACGTATTTCGTCCTTTTGGTAGGTCGCAGGGTTGCCGTCGTGAACGAGCGCGTTCATAAAGTTCTGGCCTAATACAGCGCTACTACTGGTGCCCGGGGCGGCTACCAGTGTCCTAAACTGCCGCAGCCGCGCCTCTTCCGTTGCTCTCACAGCTCCCGCCAACACTCGGGCGGCGCCCCTGATTTGCCCCGCTTTTGCCGAGACACCGGCCGATTCGAAAACCTCCTTCACGTCGTCAATGCCCGCCAGCTGCGCGGCGTACGTGGTAATGCCGCCTAGAACATCGGCCATTTTGGCCGTTTCCGTGTTGAACGCGGAAATCGCTTCACCAGGGTTCGCAGTCTCCGCATCTAGGGTGGAAATTGCCGCGAAATTCTGCGACGTGGCGTCGATCTCAGGCACCGAATTCTCTTCCCAGTTAGCGAGGGCTTGGCCAAGCGCGTCGCTCGGATTTACAGGCAAAGACTCCGCGGATTCTTTGATCTGCTTGGATAACGACTCCAGGGCCTCTTGAGTCTGAGCGGCCTGTGTTATGACACTGAGCAACTCGGCGCGAATCGCGTCCGCGCCTCTGCCGAGCGCGGCCTGAAGGTCCCTTTGGTTCGCTTCGATGTCATCTGCTTCAGCATCGGGGTTGGCGGTTATCTGCTCGGCCAGCGATGCGCTTTCCAGAAGGTTGGTCTTGGCATCTCCGTCTGGCCATTTAGCAGCTTGCGCCTTCGCCCTGCTGATCAATTGAACCAGGCCCTGTCGAGCGTCTGCCAACTCCTTCAACCGTTGCGCTTTTTGCGCTTCCTCCGCCTCCCGAAGCTTGCGTGCGGCCTCCTCCGCCTCCAGTCGCTCTTGCTCCGCCTTCTTCGCGGCCTCAGCGGCTTCCTCCTCCAGACGCTTGCGTTCCTTCTCGGCCTCCTCCTCCTCCAGGCGCTTACGCTCGGCTTCTTCCTCCAGGCGCTTGCGCTCGGCCTCGGCTTCTGCTTCTTCCTCGCGTTTTTTCTCAGCTTCCTGACGCAGGCGTTCTGCTTCTTCCTCCTGCCGTCTCCGCTCGGCCTCTGCGGCCTCCGCTTCCAGGCGCTTGCGTTCCGCTTCAGCGGCCTCCGCCTCCCTGCGTTTTTGTTCAGCTTCTTCCTCCAGGCGCTTGCGCTCCGCTTCAGCAGCCTCTTCTTCCAAGCGCTTGCGCTCGGCTTCGGCAGCTTCCTCCAGGCGTTTGCGCTCCGCCTCCTCAGCTTCTTTCTTCTGGCGTTCCGCCTCAGCCTCGGCTTTCAAACGCGCTGAATCTATCAGCTCGCCATCAATGTCGGTGAGCAGCTTCGCTTGTTGGGTTTTAAGATTCGGTACATCCCCGATCTTTGAAGCGGATTTCAAACCTGCCAGTTCTCCCTCGAGCTTAGCGTAGTCTTTTGCGATGTCTGCGGTTGGCAACGTGGCCAAATTGTTTCTGAAAGTTTCGAAAGGCGTCACCTGGGATGTGACGTCCTGCAGAGTCTGTTCAAGAGCATCGATCACAGGTTGGAATTTCGTCACGTCTGCCCCAGCGACACCACCCTCATACTCTTTCAATTTCGCCTTGGCTTCGTTGATCAAGGTTGGAAGATCGGCGATCGCGGTGGTAATTTCCTGTTCGACGCCGGCCGTTTGCTGCTTCAATAAATCCGCTTGCTTTTTGTCAGCTGCAGGTGTACCCAAGCCGGATGTCCCAGCCTTGCCCTTTCCGGATGGAACCTTCGGCAAAGGCTTTGGCGGGGATTTTCGGGATGGAACCTTCGGCAAAGGCTTTGGCGGGGACTTTCGGGAGCTGCTCGACGAGGACGCGCCTCCGCCGGGGACCTTTGGTGCACCTTTACCCTTGCCCTTGCCCTTGCCCTTGCCTTTGCCCTTGCCCTTGGGCGCCCCGCCGATGACGGGAACCTTCGCCTTGCCCTTGCCCTTGGGCGCCCCGCCGATGACGGGTTTCGGGGCACCGGCCGCGGCGCCGACGTCCAGCAGACGCGCGGGCAGGAGGTTCGCGCCTCCCATCAGCACGTTGACCGCGATCTGCGCGCTGCCGAGATCCGTCACCTTGCCGGCCTCCTGCTGGACCTTCGCAAGCTGGGCGGCGAACTGCGCGCGTGTCATGTCGAGGCCGTGAGAGGCGGCGCCGCGGTACAGCTGGACGGCCATCGGCTCCTCGAGCGCGCGCCAGGTGCTGCGCACGGCCTGCACGACGCCGTTGGCACCCGGCACTTCGCGCAGGGGGCGCGTGTCGGGCACCTTGAAGGCAAACACCTCGCGTGCGGCGTCAGCCTGCTGCTCGGTTGTGCTGGCGTAGTAGGGGCTGTAGGGCGAGTTCAAGTCGTTGATCCAACGACGGCCCAGCAGCTCCTGGGCGAGGGCGACCATCTGGTTGTAGGTGATGGTCCACTCGAGCTTCTCGAGGTCGTAGTCGTTGGTCTGGGCAGGGGCGGCGCCCGCGTTGGCCGAGATGGCGGCCTGGTAGAGCGTGACCTGCGAGTCGCCCGCCAGCCGGTTGCGGTAGAAGCGCTGCACCAGGTGCTCGGGGGTGCCGGGCGGGGGCGGAGTGGCCTGGTCCCAGCCCAGCACGCGGAAGCTGACCTCGGCGGGCAGCTCGCCGAGGTCCTTCTCCCAGGCGCGGCGGACGGCGGGGTGCGTGCGGGCGCCGCGCTTGGCGGTGTCCGGGAGCGAAGGGCGCGAGCGCTGCGCGGAGTTCTGCTGCCGCGCAAACTCCCAGAACACGTTGAGGTTCAGGCCCAGCTGGCGGTAGACCTCGGCGAAGGCCTTCTGGCGGGCGTCTCCAGCGTCCGTGGCGTCCGCCAGCTGACCGACCCAGGCGTGCACGAGGCGGACGGGCAGGTCCAGCACGTTGGTGTCCCACAGCTCCTCGCGGCCTTCGCGACGGACGAGCTCGGGCTGGCGCGGGACCCAGGTCTCGTAGCTCTCGTCCGTGATGGCCGAGCGGAGCGGCGGCGCGAGCGGGGAGGTCACGTGACCGTTCTGCGTGCCCGCGGCCTCGATGTGGCGCGCCTGAACCGTGTCCCAGAAGTTGCCCGTGGACACGCCCTGCAGGGTACCAACCGGCTCAGAGGTGAGGGAGGCGGGGAGGCCGGCGAGGTGCGGGAAGGTGACGGAGCGGGCGAGGCGCAGGCGGGCCACGCCGCGTGGGGCGGCGGCCGCGATCTCCTGCACGGCGGTGCGATCCAGGCCGAACGCGACGAGGCGCCAGTCCATCAGGCCGGGGTGCCACAGCACGAGCGAGCCGTCCGGCAGCAGCGCGTCGTCCACGTGGTAGCGGAGGTAGGGCGGGTGCCAGGCCGGGTCGAAGCCGAGGACGGCGCGCAGGTCCACCGCGCTCGGGATGAGCGAGAAGCGGCCCCGGTCGCCGTACCAGTTGGCCAGCTGCTGCAGCGCGACGGCGTGCTCGGCGTGGCGCGGGTTGGTCTCGGGCGAGGCGAGGGGGTCCAGCACGTAGGCGTCAAACACCCGAAAGTC
>Ga0180432_10005567_pt1 | contig 16697 bp, 11 predicted proteins | sample SS_ome_10_FD_132414 | JGI IMG/M metagenome (GOLD analysis project Ga0180432, IMG submission 132414) | Hypersaline lake sediment archaeal communities from the Salton Sea, California, USA - SS_1_MS_2 metaG | ecosystem: Environmental > Aquatic > Non-marine Saline and Alkaline > Hypersaline >... | reverse complement strand
TCGGCCACCACGTTGGCCAGATCCTCGCCGTGATCCTGCGCGATGATCTTCAGCATCAGGTCGATCGAGGCGGTGCCGCCGGCGGTCGACATCCGGTTGCCGTCGACCACGAAGACCGACTTGGTCAGCTTCACCTCCTCGAATTCCTCGGTGAAACTGTCCTGGTTCTCCCAGTGGATCGTGGCGCGCTTGCCGTCCAGCAGCCCGGCCCTCGCCAGCGCGTAGGAGGCGGTGCACAGCCCGCCCATCGTCACCCCGCGCCGCGCCTCGCGCCGAAGCCAGTTCAGCACCGGCCTGGTGGTCGCGGCCTGCACCTCGACCCCGCCGCAGACCAGCACCGTGTCGTCGCGCTCGATCTCGTCGAGGCCCATGTCGAGCTGGAACGACGCGCCGTTCGAACAGGTCGCGAATTGCCCGCCCTCGCCGGCCAGCCGCCACGAGTACAGCGGCCGCCCGGCCTCGCGGTTGGCCAGCCTGAGCGGCTCGATCGCGCAGGCGAAGGACAGCATCGTGAACTTGTCCAGCAGCAGGAAGATGAAGCGGCGCGGCTTCACGTCGGTCTTGCCCGCCAAGGCTCGCGTCTCGCGCATAATGCGACCCTGATTTGTCGTTCACGGCACCCAATCAGGAAATCATGGCCCCTTCAAGGTGGCTTCAACGCGAGGCGGGGGCGCGAAAACGCGCCCGGGCCCTTTGCTTTGGCGGTTTGCAAGGCGCGAACATGCCCCTATAACCGGGCGCCGAGCCACGCAACGCGAGGAGTGCGAGATGACGAAGGGCTGGACGAAATCCGACTGGCGCACCAAGCCTCGGGTGCAGATGCCCGACTATCCCGATGCCGCGGGGCTGTCGGCGGTGGAATCGCAACTCGCCAAGTATCCGCCGCTGGTCTTCGCCGGCGAGGCGCGGCGGCTTCGGGCCGAACTGGCCGATGTCGCCGCGGGCCGGGCGTTCCTGCTGCAGGGCGGCGACTGCGCCGAAAGCTTCGCCGAGTTTTCCGCCGACAACATCCGCGACACCTTCAAGGTGATGCTGCAGATGGCCGTCGTGCTGACCTGGGGCGCCAAGTTGCCTGTCGTCAAGGTCGGCCGCATGGCGGGCCAGTTCGCCAAGCCGCGTTCGGCCCCGACCGAGGTGGTCGGCGGCGAGGAACTGCCCAGCTACCGCGGCGACATCATCAACGGGTTCGATTTCACCCCCGCCGCGCGGGTGCCCGATCCGAACCGGATGCTGATGGCCTATACCCAGGCCGCGGCCTCGCTGAACCTGTTGCGCGCCTTCTCCACCGGCGGATTCGCCGACATCCACCGGGTGCAAAGCTGGATTTCCGGCTTCGTCGAGGAGGACGAGGCCGAACGCTACCGCGAGATCGCCGGCCGGATCCAGGACGCGATGGATTTCATGGCCGCCGCCGGCGTCACCTCGGACACCGCGCACGAGCTGGGCAAGGTGGATTTCTACACCTCGCACGAGGCGCTGCTGCTGGAATACGAAGAGGCGCTGTGCCGCGTCGATTCGACGACCGGCCTGCCGGTCGCGGGCTCGGGCCACATGATCTGGATCGGCGACCGCACCCGCCAGCCCGACGGCGCGCATGTCGAGTTCTGCCGCGGCGTGCAGAACCCGATCGGCCTGAAATGCGGCCCGACGACCACCGCGGAAGACCTCAAGCTGCTGATGGCCCGGCTGAACCCGCACAACGAACCGGGCCGGCTGACGCTGATCGCGCGGTTCGGCGCGGGCAAGGTGGCCGACAACCTGCCGCGGCTGATCCGCACCGTGCGCGAGGAGGGGGCCGAGGTGGTGTGGTCCTGCGACCCGATGCACGGCAACACGATCAAGTCGTCCTCGGGCTACAAGACCCGGCCGTTCGACGCGGTGCTGCGCGAGGTGCGGGAATTCTTCCAGATCCACAAGGCCGAGGGCACGATCCCCGGCGGCGTGCATTTCGAGATGACCGGCAAGGATGTGACCGAATGCACCGGCGGCGTGCGCGCGGTGTCGGACGAAAGCCTGTCGGATCGCTACCACACCGCCTGCGACCCGCGGCTCAACGCCTCGCAATCGCTGGAACTGGCCTTCCTCGTGGCCGAGGAACTGAACGACCGCCGCGCCGCCGCGCGTGTCGCCAGCGCCTGATCCGGCCGCTGCCGGCGCCCGGCGCTCGGGATGAAAAAGGGCCGGCCCGTCGGGCCGGCCTTGTCAGTTGGGTCGACAGGGAGGAAACGGATGTCGAAGGTTACTCGTCGGACTTGACCAGGCGCAGATGCGCGCCGCGGGTTTTCGGGCGATCGGGACGGGGCGTGCCCGGCGTTTCGCCGTCGCTCGCCCGGCCCGGCTGGTGCTGGCTGTCGGGCGCGGCCGGCGGGGCGGTGACATACTGCCCCGGCGGTTCTGCGAATTCGGGCGCGGCGGTGGTGTCGGCGGCCGCGCCCGGCGCGGGTTCGGGCAGCGGATCAGGCAGCGGCCGGGTCGCCGGCATGCCCAGCGGCTGGCCGGCGACGACCTTGACGATCCGCGCCTCGACCAGATCGAAGCGCCGCGGCGCGCGGCCGATCGGGCCTTCGGAAACAAGGCAACCCAGCGCCCGGCTGACATCGCCCAGGTCGCTTTTCAGCGGCAGGATCAGCATCCGCGCCTTGAGTTCGGGCTTGCCGTAGCCCTGTTCGGCCACCAGCGTCAGATCCGCCATCTCGGGGCCCTGGAACACGCCTTCGAGGATCTGCGCGAATTTCTGCCGCCAGGCCGGGGTGAAGAACGAGGTTGCGGGCATCCCGCGCACTTCCATGCCCATCAGTTCGGTGCAATGCATGCCGGCCAGCCGGAACCGCGCGATCGCGGGGGCGATCCGTTCCAGCACGAAGGCGTATTCCAGCGCCCGCTCGATCCCGCGGGGATCGACCTCGGCGCGCAGCGGCACCTGCCGGCCGCCGCGCAGCGCCTCCCAGTAGCCCAGCACCTCCGCGGGGATCGCATGGCGCGTCGTCTTGCGCATGCCGGTCAGCGAAACCACCTTGTCATCGCCCGCCATCGTCACGTCCATCGTCAAGCTCCTTAGCGCTGCGCCCCCGCGTTGCCGGAACTCGTTACATTGCCGCCGGTCTCAAGCTCTGTTAACCCTGCGGTCGTGTTCGTTACCCGTGTATTAACATACGCGAAATCCGGCCCGCGCAGAGGGAAATCTTGCCAAATGGTTAATCTTGCAACGGTGTCCATGACCGGGTTCGCGGCCCGGCAGGGCGGGATGCCGGGCTGGTCCTGGGCCTGGGATGTCCGGTCGGTCAACGGCAAGGGATTCGACCTGCGGTTGCGCCTGCCCGACTGGGTCGAGGGGCTGGAGGCCGCGGTGCGCGCCGAGGCGGCGGAGCGGATCCGCCGCGGATCGGTCAGCATCGGTCTGAAGCTCGCGCGCGAGGCCGGGGCCGAGGTGGCGCGGGTGAACCCCGCCGGGCTCGAGGCCGCGCTGGCGGCCGTGGCCGCCGCGACGCTGGCGGCCGGGCGGCGCGGCATCGATCTGGCCGCGCCGTCGGCCACCGAGGTGCTGGCGATGCGCGGGGTCACCGAACAGGGCGGCGAGACGCTGGCGCCGGAGCAGGCCGCGGCGCTGCTGGCGGCGCTGCGCGCCGACCTGCGCGCCGCGCTCGACGATCTCGACGCGATGCGCCGGGCCGAGGGTCAGGCGATCGGCCGGGTGATCGCGGGGCAGGTCGACCGGATCGCGGAGCTGACCGAGGCCGCCGCTGCGGCCGCCGAGGCGCGCCGCCCGGCCGTGGCGCAACAGCTCAGGGACAATCTGGCCCGCGTCATGGCCGGCGCGGCCGAGGCCGAACCGGCGCGGGTGGCGCAGGAACTGGCGATGCTGGCGGTGAAATCCGACGTCGCCGAGGAAATCGACCGGCTGCGCGCCCATGCCGGGGCCGCGCGCGGGCACCTCGCCGATCCCGGCGCCGTGGGCCGCAAGCTGGATTTCCTGATGCAGGAATTCCTGCGCGAGGCGAACACGCTGTGTTCGAAATCCGGCGACGCGGCGCTCACCGCCATCGGGCTTGACCTCAAACACGTGATCGACCAGATGCGCGAACAGGTCCAGAACGTGGAGTGAGCATGCCGCAACCGGCCGCGCGCAAGGGGCTCTTGCTGATCCTGTCCTCGCCCTCGGGCGCGGGCAAGTCGACGCTGGCGCGCCGGCTGATGGACTGGGATCCGACGCTGGGGTTTTCCGTCTCCGCCACGACCCGCGCGCCGCGGGCCGGCGAGGTCGACGGGCGGGAATACCATTTCACCACGCGCGAGGAGTTCCGGCGCATGGTCGCGGCGGGCGAGATGCTGGAATATGCCGAGGTCTTCGGCAACTACTACGGGTCGCCGCGCGGGCCGGTCGAACGCGCGATGGAGGAGGGCCGCGACACGCTGTTCGATGTCGACTGGCAGGGCGGCCAGCAGATCCGCGATTCCGCGCTGGGGCGCGACGTCGTGTCGGTCTTCGTGCTGCCGCCCTCGATCCGCGAGCTTGACCGCCGCCTGCGCGGCCGCGGCCAGGACGCGCCCGAGGTGATCGCCGGGCGGATGGAGAAAAGCCGCGACGAGATCAGCCACTGGGCGGAATACGACTACGTTCTGGTCAACGAGGATATCGACGAGACGGAGGCGCGGCTGAAAACCATCGTGATCGCCGAGCGGCTGCGCCGTGACCGGCAGACAGGTCTGGCGGAATTCGTGCGCGGCCTGAACACGGAGTTCGAGGACAGATGATCTACACGCTCGACGGCATCACCCCCGAGATCGCGCCGGACGCCTGGATCGCGCCGGATGCCAACCTGATCGGCAAGGTGGTGATCGGGGCCGCGGCCTCGGTCTGGTTCGGCACCACGATCCGCGGCGACAACGAGGAGATCCGGCTGGGCGACGGGTCCAACATCCAGGAAAACTGCGTGCTGCATACCGACATCGGCTATCCGCTGGTGATCGGCGCGGACTGCACGATCGGCCACAAGGCGATGCTGCACGGCTGCACGATCGGCGCGGGCAGCCTGATCGGCATGGGCGCGACGGTGCTCAATGGCGCGAAGATCGGCCGGGCCTGCCTGATCGGCGCCAACGCGCTGGTGACCGAGGGCAAGGAGATCCCCGACGGCAGCCTTGTGATGGGCGCGCCGGGCCGGGTGGTGCGCCAGCTTGACGACGAAGCGCGGGACCGGCTGCTCTGGAGCGCGGCGCATTACCGCGAGAACGCCGCGCGGTACCGGGCCGGCCTCGTCGCGGTTCAGACCTGACCGCGGCCGGGTCGCCTTGCCGCCCGCGTCGCTTCCGCCGCCACCCGGCCCGATCTCGAAGGAACGCCAGATGACAGACATCCCCGAAACCCTCGTGCGGCGGATGCCGTTCCCGGCCTCGGCCAGCCGCGCGGTCGGTACGCCGATCCAGCCCTCGGTCGTCTATGCCTCGGACGATCCCGACATGCTCGACGCGCAATATGGCGGTGGCGTCACCGGCTATACCTACGCCCGCGAGGGCCACCCGAACGCCGACAGCCTCGCGCGCCGGATCGACGCGCTGGAAGGCGCTGAGGGCGGGCTTGTCGTGGGTTCGGGCATGGCGGCCGTCACCGCCGCGCTGATGGGCGTTCTGTCGGCCGGCGACCACGTGATCGGCGGCGACCAGCTTTACGGCCGGTCGCTGCGGCTGATGACGCAGGATCTTTCCCGTTTCGGTATCCTGACCAGCCTGGCCGACCCGACCGACCCGGCCGCCATCGCGGCCGCGATCCGGCCGGAGACGAAGATGATCCTGCTCGAGGTCGTGTCGAACCCCACGCTGCGGGTGGCCGACATGCCGGCGATCCTGGCGCTGGCGCAGGACCGCGGCATCCTTGTCGCGGTCGACAACACGTTCACCACGCCGCGCGGCTACCGACCCTTCGATCACGGCGCGGACATCGTGATCCATTCGGTCACCAAGATGCTCGCCGGCCATTCCGACGCGACGCTGGGTTACGTCGCGGCGCGCGATCCGGGCCTGCGCAAGGCGATCTACGATTTCGCGGTGACCACCGGGCTGACGGCCAGCCCGTTCGACTGCTGGCTGGCGGAACGCGGGCTTTACTCCTTCCACCTGCGCTACGACCGGGCGGAAGCGAACGCCGCGGCGCTGGCCGATCACCTCGCCGGCCTGCGGGGGGTGCGCCGGGTGCTTTATCCCACGCGCGGCGACCATCCCGATCACAACCGCGCCGTCGCGATCCTCGGGGCGCGCGGCGGCCACATGGTCAGCTTCGAGATCGCGGGCGGGCGCGCGGCGGCGAACGCGCTGACCCGTGCGATGCCCGATCTCGCCTTCGCGCCGACGCTGGGCGATATCGGCACGACGCTGTCGCATCCGGCCTCGTCCTCGCACCGCGCCGTGGCGGTCGATGCGCGCGAGCGGATCGGGATCACCGAGGGGTTCTTCCGCATTTCCGTCGGGGTCGAGGATATCGACCTGCTGCGCCGCGATTTCGCCGCGGGCGTCGCGGCGGCGGAGGCGGCGGGCGGGCCCTGACCGCCGCCGGGGCCGCCGCGCGGTTGCCGATTTACAAAACCGCGCCCACCGCGCAGGCTCCGGCCCGGCGGGCGGGGCCCGCAGCAGGTTGCCGCCCTTGGAGACAGGCATGGAATCCGAACTCACCCGGTCGATCCTCGCCGGGATTCCGCAACCGGTGCTGATCGTCGGCGCCGACGAACGGGTGAAGGCCGCCAACGATCCGGCCCGCGCGGTCTTCGGGGCCGAGATCGTCGGGCGGCCCTATATCACCGCGATCCGCCAGCCGGCGCTCCTGGACTGCCTCGAAGGCACGCTCCGGCACGGCCAGCCGGGTCGGGCACGGTTCATCATCACCGGGCAGGCCGGCGAGTCGAGCTACCGGGTGCTGACCTCGCCGCTGACGGGCAACGAGATGCGCGGGGCGCTCGTGGCCTTCGAGGACGTGACCGAACTGGAACAGGCGGAGGCGATGCGGCGCGATTTCGTCGCCAATGTCAGCCACGAGTTGCGCACGCCGCTGACCGCGCTCACCGGGTTCATCGAGACGCTGAAAGGCGCGGCGCGCGAGGATCCGGCGGCGCGCGACCGGTTCCTCGCGATCATGGAGCGCGAGGCGGGCCGGATGAACCGGCTGGTGCGCGACCTGCTGTCGCTCAGCCGGGTCGAGGCGGAAGAGCGGATGCGGCCCGGCGAACGGGTCGACGTGCTGGCGCTGGTCCAGTCCGCCGCGCTGTCGCTGCGGCCGCTGGCCGAGGCGGCGGGGGTGCGGATCGAGGTTACCGGCGCGGAGGGCCCGGTGATGCTGCTCGCCGATCCCGACCAGATCACCCAGGTCTTCGTCAACCTGATCGAGAACGCGGTGAAATACGGGCCGGCGGGCCAGACCGTCACGATCGAGGTCACGCGGGTGGAGCGCGAGACCAGCCTGCGCGGCCCGGCGGTGCGATTCGACGTCATCGACCAGGGCGAGGGGATCGACGCGGCGCATCTGCCCCGGCTCACCGAACGGTTCTACCGGGTCGATACCCACCGCTCGCGCGAGAAGGGCGGCACCGGCCTTGGCCTCGCGATCGTCAAGCATATCGTGAACCGCCACCGCGGCCGGTTCCGCATCGAATCGGAACGGGGACGGGGCAGCCGCTTCTCGGTCGTGCTGCCCGAGCACTGATCGGCAGGCCGCCACGGCGGAAGGCGGCGCGACCTGCCATGCGTTTCGGCAGCCGGGGCGGGCGCGGCAATAGTTCCGCCGGCGGCGGCCCGCGGGGCTTGCATCCCCCGCCGCAAGCGGCTTCGATCCACTCACTTGGACCAGTGCAGGACGGCAAGACCGATGCAGATTTCCCCCGCCGAGATGGCCGCGCCCGAGGCCGCGGCGCTCGAGGCCGACATTCTTCGACACCTGACCTATTCGCAGGGCAAGGATCCCGAACATGCCGCGCTGTTCGACTGGCGGATGGCGATTTCGGCGGCGCTGCGCGACCGGATCGTGGCGCCATGGTTCGCCGCCACCCGCCGGACCTGGGCGGAGGACCGCAAGCGCGTCTACTACCTGTCGATGGAATTCCTGATCGGCCGGATCCTCGAGGATGCCGCGATCAACCTGGGCCTTGACGAGGTGCTGGGCGAGGTCGCGGACCGGCTCGGCCTCGATCTCGACCGGGTCGCCTCGGACGAACCGGACGCCGCGCTCGGCAACGGCGGGCTGGGCCGGCTGGCGGCCTGCTACATGGAAAGCATGGCGACGCTGGGCTGCCCCGGCTACGGCTACGGCATCCGCTACGAACACGGGCTGTTCCGGCAGCGGTTCGAGGGCGGCCGGCAGGTCGAATCGCCGGAAGACTGGCTGAGCACCCGCAACCCGTGGGAATTCGACCGGCCGGAAGTGGCGTACCGGATCGGCTTTCGCGGCACCGCGGCCGAGCGCGACGGCCGCGTGGCCTGGGAACCCGACGAAACCGTGATCGCCACCGCGCATGACATGCCGGTGATCGGCTGGCAGGGCCGCTGGGCGAACACGCTGCGGCTGTGGTCGGCGAAGGCCACCGACCGGTTCGATCTCGCGCGGTTCAACCGCGGCGACTACGCGGCGGCGGCCGAACCCGAGGCGCTGGCGCGCACGATCAGCCGGGTGCTCTACCCCGACGACACGACCTTTTCGGGCAAGGAGTTGCGGCTCAAGCAGGAATACTTCCTGACCTCGGCCGCGCTGCAGGACATCCTGCGCCGGTTCCGCGAACGCCACGACGATCTGCGCGCGCTGCCCGGCCTCGTCGCGATCCAGATGAACGACACGCATCCGGCGCTCGCCGGACCCGAGTTGATCCGGCTTCTGGTCGACGAGCACGGGATGGAATTCTTCGAGGCGCTGGAGATTGCCCGCAAGGTGCTGGCCTATACCAACCACACGCTGCTGCCCGAGGCGCTGGAACGCTGGGCGACCTACCTGATGGGCACCGTGCTGCCGCGTCACATGCAGATCATCGAGCGGATCGACAGCTGGCACCGCCGCACCTGGCCGGCGCGGCCGCACTGGGTCGGCATCGTCAAGCATCACGAGGTGCGGATGGGCGATCTGGCCTTCGTCATGTCGCACCGGGTCAACGGCGTCTCGGCGCTGCATACCGACCTTGTGAAGCAGAACCTGTTTCCCGAACTCAACGCGCTGCATCCCGGCCGGATCGTCAACCAGACCAACGGGGTGACGCCGCGGCGCTGGCTGCGGCTGGCGAACCCGGCGCTGTCGGGGCTGATCACCGACACGATCGGCCCGGGCTGGGAGGCCGAGGCCGACCGGCTGGCGCAGATCGAACCCCATCTCTCCGATCCCGGCTTCGTCGAACGCTTCGCGGCGGCCAAGCGCGACAACAAGATCCGCCTGTCGCACTGGCTGGAGGCGCAGGGCTTCGCGCCGCTCGACCCCGACGCGATCTTCGACGTGCAGGTCAAGCGCATCCACGAATACAAGCGTCAGCTGATGAACATCCTGCAGACCGTGGCACAGTGGCACGCGATCCGGCAGCACCCGTCGGGCGACTGGGTGCCACGGGTGAAGATCTTCGGCGGCAAGGCCGCGCCGGGCTACCATGTCGCCAAGGAAATCGTGCGGCTGATCAACGATGTCGGCACGGTGATCAACGCCGACCCGGTGACGCGCGACCTTCTGCGCGTGGTCTACCCGCCGAACTACAACGTCACCATGGCCGAACGTGTGATCCCGGCGGCCGACCTGTCGGAACAGATTTCCACCGCCGGGAAAGAGGCCTCGGGCACCGGCAACATGAAATTCGCCCTCAACGGCGCGCTGACGATCGGCACGCTCGACGGCGCGAACGTGGAAATCCGCGAGCGGGTGGGGGCCGAGAACTTCTTCCTGTTCGGCCTGACCGCGCCCGAGGTCGCCAGGCGGCGCGAGAATCCCCGTCACGCCCGCGACGCGATCGAGCAAAGCCAGCCCTTGCAGGACGTGTTGCAGATGATCGCCGAGGGCCGGTTCAGCCCGGACGAACCGGGCCGCTACCACGGGCTGGTCCACAACATCTGGCATTCGGACTATTTCCTCGTCGCCTCCGATTTCGACGCCTATGCGGGCGCGCAGGCCGAGGTCGACGCGATGTTCCGCGACCCGGCCGACTGGATGCGCCGCGCCGCGCTGAACACTGCGCGAATGGGATTCTTTTCGTCAGATCGCGCGATCCGTGGTTACATGGCGGATATCTGGGGCATCGCGCCGGCGATCCCGGGGCCCACGGAAGCGGAGTAGCGGATGCCAACGCCAAGCCTCGCCGAGACGATCGAACCGGCGACGGCACGCGCGCTGGCCGAGGGCCGGGCGGGCGACCCGTTCGCCCATCTCGGCCCGCATCTGCGCGACCGGCGCGGCTGCGTCGCGGCGCTGATCCCCGGCGCGGCGCGGGCCTGGGTGCTGGCCGAGGGGCGCGACCCGGCCGCGATGATCCGTCATCCAGTGGCGGAGGATCTGTTCGTCGGCCCGCTGCCCGGCCTTGGGGCCTACCGGTTGCGGGCGGAGGGGCTGGGCGGCGAGAGCTGGGACTGGGACGATCCCTATCGCTTCGGCCCGGTGCTGGGCGAGATCGACGAATACCTGCTGGGCGAGGGCACGCACCGCCGGCTGTGGCAGGCGCTCGGCGCCCATCCGGTCACGCACGAGGGCGCGGCGGGGGTGCATTTCGCGGTCTGGGCCCCGAACGCCCGGCGCGTCTCGGTGGTGGGCGAGTTCAACCACTGGAACGGGCTGGTTCACCCGATGCGGCGGCGCGGGGCCACCGGGGTGTGGGAAATCTTTCTGCCCGGCGTGGCCGAAGGCGCGGCCTACAAGTACGAGATCCTCGGCGCGGACGGCCATGTCGGGCCGCTGCGCGCCGATCCCGTCGGCTTCGGCGCCGAGCATCCGCCGGCCACCGCCTCGGTCGTGCGGCATCCGGGCTGGGACGGCTGGGACGATTCCGGCTGGATGGCCGAACGGGCCGGGCGCGGCGACGTGACCGCGCCGGTCTCGATCTACGAGGTGCATCTGGGGTCGTGGCGGCGGGTGCCGGAAGAGGGCGGGCGCTACCTGTCCTACGCCGAACTCGCGCGCGATCTCGTGCCCTATGCCGCCGACATGGGCTTCACCCATCTCGAACTGCTGCCGATCACCGAATACCCGTTCGACGGTTCCTGGGGCTACCAGCCGATCGGGCTGTTCGCGCCGACGATCCGGCACGGCACGCCACAGGAATTCGCCGCCTTCGTCGATGCCGCGCATCGCGCCGGGCTTGGCGTGATCCTCGACTGGGTGCCGGGCCATTTCCCCACGGATGCGCACGGGCTCGCGCGGTTCGACGGCACCGCGCTTTACGAACATGCCGACCCGCGCGAAGGCATGCATCGCGACTGGAACACGCTGATCTACAACTACGGCCGGCGCGAAGTGGCGAATTACCTGATCGCCAGCGCGCTCTACTGGCTGCGGGACTACCATCTCGACGGGCTGCGCGTGGATGCCGTGGCCTCGATGCTCTACCGCGACTATTCGCGCCCGGCCGGCGACTGGGTGCCCAATGTCCACGGCGGGCGCGAGAATTACGAGGCGATCGATTTCCTCAAGCGGATGAACATCCTCGCCTATGGCGACTGCCCCGGAATCCTGACAGCGGCGGAGGAAAGCACCGCCTTTCCCGGCGTGACGCGGCCCGCCCATGCCGGCGGCCTCGGCTTCGGCTACAAATGGAACATGGGCTGGATGAACGACACGCTCGACTACATCCGCCGCGACCCGATCCACCGCCGCTATCACCACAACCAGATGACCTTCGGCATCACCTATGCCGGGACCGAGAACTTCATCCTGCCGATCAGCCATGACGAGGTGGCGCATGGCAAGGGATCGCTGCTGTCGAAGATGCCCGGCACGGCGTGGCAGCGATTCGCCAACCTGCGCGCCTACCTGGGCTTCATGTGGGGCCATCCGGGCAAGAAGCTGCTGTTCATGGGCCAGGAATGGGGCCAGGGCCGGGAATGGAGCCATGACGGCAGCCTTGATTGGCATCTTCTGCGCGAGCCCGCCCATGCCGGGGTGCAGGCGCTGGTGCGCGATCTAAACCGGCTTTACCGCCGCCTGCCGGCGCTGCACCGGGGCGACGCGCGGGCCGAGGGCTTCCGCTGGCTGGAGCCGGACGATGCCGAACGCTCGGTCTTCGCCTGGATGCGGTTGGGCGATGCGGGCGACGCGCCGGTTGTCGTGGCCGCGAATTTCACGCCGGTGCCCCGGCCCGACTACCGGATCGGGTTTCCCGCGCCGGGGCGCTGGCGCGAGGTGCTGAACACCGATGCGGCGGTCTACGGCGGCGGCGACCGCGGCAACCTTGGCGGGATCGAGACCGAGGCGCGGGGCTGGCACGGGCAGGCGCACTCGGCCGCTGTCATGCTGCCGCCACTTTCGGTGGTGATGTTCGAACACGCCGGGGCGGCCGGCCCGGCGGGGGAGGCGGAATGAAACCCAGACCGATCACGCGGCTGTCGTCGCAGGCGATGGCCTTCGTGCTGGCAGGCGGACGCGGCAGCCGGCTGAAGGAACTCACCGACACCCGCGCGAAACCGGCCGTCTATTTCGGCGGCAAGACCCGGATCATCGATTTCGCCCTGTCGAACGCGGTCAATTCCGGCATCCGCAAGATGGCGATCGCCACCCAGTACAAGGCGCATTCGCTGATCCGGCACTGCCAGCGCGGCTGGAACTTCTTTCGCGCCGAGCGCAACGAGTATCTCGACATCCTGCCCGCCAGCCAGCGGGTAAGCGAAAACAAGTGGTATCTCGGCACCGCCGACGCGGTGATGCAGAACATCGACATCGTCGACAGCTACGACATCCGCTATGTCGTGATCCTCGCCGGCGATCACGTCTACAAGATGGATTACGAGATCATGCTGCGCCAGCATGTCGATACCGGCGCGGACGTGACGATCGGCTGCCTGACCGTGCCGCGCGCCGAGGCGCAGGCCTTCGGGGTGATGGCGGTGGAGGCCGGCGGCCGGATCACCGGTTTCCTCGAAAAGCCCGCCGATCCGCCCGGCATTCCCGGCGATCCCGATCACGCGCTGGCCTCGATGGGGATCTATGTCTTCGACTGGGCGTTCCTGCGCGACCTCTTGATCCGCGATGCCGCCGATCCGAATTCCAGCCACGATTTCGGCAACGACCTGATCCCCGAGATCGTGAAGAGCGGCAAGGCGATGGCGCACCGGTTCTCCGAATCCTGCATCACCTCGGGGCTGGAAACCGAACCCTACTGGCGCGATGTCGGCACGCTGGACGCGTTCTGGCAGGCCAATATCGACCTAACGGATTTCGTCCCCAAGCTCGACCTCTATGACAACGCCTGGCCGATCTGGACCTATGCCGAGATCGTGCCACCGGCCAAGTTCATCCATGACGAGGACGGGCGGCGCGGCTCCGCCGTGTCGTCGCTGGTGGCGGGCGATTGCATCGTCTCGGGGTCGGAAGTGCGCAACACGCTTCTGTTCACCGGCTGCCGTACCCATTCCTTCTCGACCCTCGATCACGTCGTGGCGCTGCCCTATGTCACCGTCAACCGCCGCGCCCGGCTGAAGAACTGCGTGATCGATCGCGGCGTGGAGATCCCCGAGGGGCTGGTGGTGGGTGAAGACCCGGAAGAGGACGCGCGCTGGTTTCGCCGCACCGAGGGTGGAATCGCGCTGATCACCCGCAAGATGATCGCGGCGCGGGCCGCGGCGCTGGGCTAGGCGATGGCCGGGCGGGTTCTGTCCGTCGCCTCGGAATGCCTGGGGCTGATCAAGACCGGCGGGCTGGCCGATGTCGTCGCGGCGTTGCCCGCGGCGCTGGCCGGGCAGGGCTGGCGGATGCGGGTGCTGCTGCCGGCCTATCCGGGGCTGGCCGCGCGGCTTGACGCGGCCGCCGAGGTCTGGGCCGAGGCCGATCTGTTCGGCGGGCCGGGCCGGGTGCTGGCGGGCCGGGCCGCGGGGCTCGACCTGCTGCTGCTGGACGCGCCGCATCTTTATGACCGGCCCGGCGGCCCCTATGCCGGCCCGGCGGGCGACCATGCCGACAATGCCGAACGCTTCGCCGCGCTCAGCTGGGCCGCGGCGGCGCTGGCGCGCGACGGAACCGCCGATGGCTGGCGGCCCGACATCCTGCATGCCCATGACTGGCAGGCGGGGCTGGCCCCGGCCTATCTGCGCTACGGGCCGGACACACCGGTGCGCAGCCTCTTCACGATCCACAACATCGCCTTCCAGGGCCTGGCCCCGGCGCCCAAGCTGGCCGCCCTGCGCCTGCCGGCGGAGGCCTTCCACCCCGAGGGGCTGGAATACTGGGGCCAGCTGTCGGCGCTGAAGGCCGGGCTGGTGACGGCGGATGCGATCAGCACCGTGAGCCCGACCTACGCGGCCGAACTGATGCGGCCGGAATACGGCATGGGGCTGGAGGGCGTGATCGCCCGGCGCGCCGGGGTGATGCACGGCATCCTGAACGGCGTCGACACCGCGCTGTGGAACCCCGAAACCGATCCCGACATCCATCCCTACACCGCGCGCAAACTGCAAGGAAAGGCGCGCAACCGCCTGGCACTGATCGAAGAATTCGGGTTGACCGAGGTGCCCGGCCCGCTGGCGATCCTGGTCAGCCGGCTGACCTGGCAAAAGGGGGTCGACCTGATCCCCGCCGCGCTCGGCCCCTTCGTCGAGGCCGGCGGCGGGCTGGCGGTGCTGGGCTCGGGCGACCGCGAGCTGGAGGCCGCGCTGCAAGACGCCGCGGCGCGCCATCCCGGCCGCGTCGCGGTGCGGATCGGCTATGACGAGGCGCTGAGCCACCGGATGTTCGCCGGCGGCGACGCCGTGCTGGTGCCGTCGCGCTTCGAACCCTGCGGGCTGACGCAGATGTACGGGCTGCGCTACGGCGCGGTGCCGGTGGTGGCCGGCACCGGCGGGCTGGCCGACACGGTGATCGACGCGAGCCCCGCGGCGCTGATCGCCGGCGCGGCGACCGGCATCGTGTTCCGCCCGGTCGATCCGCTCGGCCTTGACCAGGCGCTGCGCCGGCTCGTCCGGCTTCATGCCGACCGCCGGCAATGGGCGGCGATCCGGGCGCGCGGGATGAAGGCCGATTTCGGCTGGGACCGGCCGGCGGCGGCCTATGCGGCGCTTTACGCGCAGCTTCTGGCATGAGCCTGCGGATGCGCGAGGGCCGCCCCGGTGCGCCGGGGGTGACGATCCTGCGTGACGGGCTGCGCTTCGTCCTGCCCTCGGCGCATGCCACGCGGGTGGAACTGTGCCTGTTCGATCCCGGAGACGGCCGGGAAATCCTTCGCGCGGACCTGCCCGGCCGCGAGGGCGACCTGTGGTTCGGCGAGCTGGCCGGCGGCGGGCCGGGGCTGCAGTACGGCTACCGCGTGCATGGCCCATGGGCGCCCGGGGCCGGGCACCGCTTCGATCCCGCCAAGCTCCTGATCGATCCCTGGGCGCGGGCCTGGTCGGGTGAGATCGGCCATGGCCCGGCGCTCTATCCCGGCCCGCCGGGGGCCGCGCCGGACGGGCGCGATACCGCCGCTTTGGTTCCGAAAGCTGTCGTCACCGGGCCCGACGGGTTCGACTGGCAGGATGACGAGCGCCCGGCAACCCGCTGGTCGGACACGGTGATCTACGAGGCGCATCCGCGCGGCCTGACGCTGCGCCACCCCGATGTGCCGCCGGCGCTGCGCGGCCGGCTGGCCGGCCTTGTCGCCCCGGCGATGCTGGCGCATTACCGGCGGCTGGGGATCACCGCGCTGGAACTGATGCCGGTGGCCGCCTATGCCGACGAACGGTTCCTCGTCGACAACGGTCTGCGCAACTGGTGGGGCTACCAGACCGTCGGGCCGATGGCGCTGATGCCGCGGCTGGGGCCGGGCGACTTGCGGCGGGAATTCAAGACCGTCGTGCAAACCCTTCACCGCGAGGGGATCGAGGTGATCCTCGACGTGGTTTTCAACCATACCGGCGAAAGCGGCGACAGCGGGCCGACGCTGTCGCTCAGGGGCATCGATAACGCCAGCTTCTACCGGCTCGACGCGGCGGGCGGCTATGTCGACCATGCCGGCACCGGCAACACGCTGGACCTGACCCATGCGATGACGCTGCGGCTGGTGATGGACAGCCTGCGCCACTGGGCGACGGACTACCGGGTGGACGGGTTCCGCTTCGACCTTGGCGTGACGCTGGCGCGCGAAGACGCGGGGTTCTACGCCAACGGCGGTTTCCTGCGCGCGCTGCGGCAGGATCCGGTGCTGGCGCCGCTGAAGCTGATCATGGAACCCTGGGACATCGGGCCGGGCGGCTACCAGCTGGGCCGGTTTCCCCGGCCGATCGCGGAATGGAACGACCGGTTCCGCGACGGCGCGCGCCGGTTCTGGCGCGGCGACGGCGGCGCGGCCCCGGAACTGGCGCGCCGCCTGGCCGGTTCGGCGGAACTGTTCGATCACGGGCTGCGGGCGCCCTGGGCCAGCGTCAACTACCTTGCCTCGCATGACGGCTTCACCCTGCAAGACACTGTCAGTTATCGGGAAAAGCGCAATCACGCCAACGGCGAGGGCAACCGTGACGGGCACCATGACAACCTGTCGGACAATCTCGGCCACGAGGGGGCCAGCGACGATCCGAAGGTC
>Ga0180432_10005565_pt1 | contig 16702 bp, 13 predicted proteins | sample SS_ome_10_FD_132414 | JGI IMG/M metagenome (GOLD analysis project Ga0180432, IMG submission 132414) | Hypersaline lake sediment archaeal communities from the Salton Sea, California, USA - SS_1_MS_2 metaG | ecosystem: Environmental > Aquatic > Non-marine Saline and Alkaline > Hypersaline >... | reverse complement strand
TTGCAGACGCCTAACAAAAAACGGCAATAGGGTCGCAATGGCGAGTCGGTCTGAAGAACGGCTCAGGCCGCTGGCCGACGAACTGGGAGCCGAGATGTTCGCGGTGGATGCCGCCAACGTAGACGCCGTAGCAAATGTGGTCACCAATGCACAGAAGGAACTCGGTGATCTCGATGGGATAGTCAACTGCGTTGGATCGGTATTCCTGAAGCCCGCTCACAGAACATCGATCGAAGAGTGGGACGAGATTCTCACAACGAACCTAACCACTGCGTTTGCCGTGGTACGTGCCGCCGGCCAAACTCTCAGAAACTCCGGAGGATCCGTTGTCTTGATATCCACGGCTGCAGCACGTACAGGCCTACGCAATCACGAGGCAATCGCGGCTGCAAAGGGTGGAGTCATCTCGCTTGCGCTATCGGCTGCAGCGACCTACGCAAGGTCGAATATCCGCTTCAACGTCGTGGCACCTGGATTGGTGAGGACGCCTGCGACGACGCGCATTACCGAGAACGAGACCAACGCGAAGGCGTCATTGAGCATGCACCCTCTAGGAAGGTTTGGGGAACCAGAAGACATTGCCGCGGCAATCCAATGGTTGCTCGACCCTGAAAATTCGTGGGTCACGGGTCAGGTGATCGGAGTTGACGGTGGGTTGGCAGACCTCAAGGGGTGAATGGATGTTTCAGTTGCCGATCGAGCGTCGGCCATTCCACGCTCGTAGCAGCTGAAAGCATAGGTTCTTGACCGACCGTCATATTCCCAACGGCACCGCCGATCCGTAGCCGGTGAGTTCCACGTAACCCTGGCCTAATCGAACTCCGGCGAGGTCAATGACGACCACTGAGCCCTCCCAGTAAAACAGGTTGGGAACAAGCCGGCTCACGTTCTCTTGGTTGGGCACCTCGGCCGATACCGTGAATGAGATATCTTCTGCCGGTATCTCAATCCGCCATTCGATGGGATACTCTGCTCCAGTCTCCTGACTGAGCCAGGAATCAATCGCCTGGATCTGAAACTCGTCGCCATTCAGGTACCGAGCTGCACCGGAAGGCGAGTTCAATGTCCCTCGAGCATAGTCGACCGCCCCCTCACCGTCTCTGAGCAGGTAGAGCATCAAATCGCGGCCATCGTCTAGACGCAGGCTGAACCAATCCCACCCCACCTGCCCCTCGCCGAGTTGGTTGGAACCAAACTCCTTGTCCATCCAGCTCTCGCCCGAGACTGAGAACTCGTTTCCATCAATTGAGACAGTTCCGGTCGTAGAAAGCCTTGGCAGCGTGTAGTACAGGCTGGCGGCGGACGGACCTACACCCTTTCGGCTGTAGCCGTTGGGGCCTTGGAACAGCAAAGGCTTCATCTGCAGCGTTTCGAGCTGGAGCGCCACCCCGGCTCTGTCGTCGGTTGCCTGGAAGGCGAAACCGTCGCCGCTCCAACGCAGAGTCCAACGGCCATCTGTTCCAGTGGGAGCTCTGCTCCAGGCGACAAGTGAGTCTCCCGCAGCAGGGAACGCGCCGAGGAACCCGTTGGCGCGGTATACGAGCTCCGAAAACCTGTGCTCTCCCGAGGATATGTCCGTAAGGGCCGTATGGCCCATGACGAGATCTGTTACTGCCCACGCGGAGTTGATGGCAAGAGACTCTGGAAGAACACCCACGCGGAAGAAGGTAAACTGATATCCAAATCGTCTGCTCGAATCGGTCACGTCGACCAACTGCCCAGTGAAATACCACCACTCAGTCTTGTAGCCAGCGTGCGCCCAGTGGTCGCGCGGAAAAGACCAATCGAACTCAGGCTCAGCATACTTCCACGCCATGTCGTCGCTTCGAGGGGCTCTTGCCGGCATTGCGATCGCATGAGAGACAACCACGGCAGGAATCGACAAGAAAACCGCAACGAGTCCTACGTACCAGGAAGTGCGCGGCCCGCGGCCAATCTCCCTACAGCAGCCTCGCATCATAAGTCGTCCCTACTGAGTTCGGTTGCCGGCGTGCGCGACGCACGCAATGCTGGGAAGAGGCTCGCTATCACGGCGGCGATAAGAATCGTAAGAGCCTGTTGAGCCAAGTCCGGTAGCGGCCAATGGAACTGGATGGTCCAGCCGAAATATGCGCGGTTCACGACGTAGATCAGGATGCAAGCCAATATCAATCCACCGCCTGCCCCCATCACGAGCGCCAACACCCCGATAGCCATTCCCTTACCAAGAAAGATCCGGAAAATTTGCTTTCGCGTGGCGCCCAACGCGCGATAGAGCGCCAGCTCAGAGAGTCGTTCACGTGCAAGCACTATCAGGGCAAGGGCAATCCCGGTCGCCGCGACTACGAGACTCATGACCTGCAGAATCCGGGTTATCGCAAATGTCTGATCGAAGATCCTCAAGACCTCGGTGCGCAGCCGGCGATTGCTCCTCACGCTCAGTGGTGCCTCGGGGAATCTCGATCGAATCAGGTCGACCATCTCCTCCGCATCGACATCCTCGCGAAGGTACAGAGCGATGTTGCTTATCTGGCCGGCTCCAAAGCTACGCTCCATCGTCTCGAGGTCGATCATTGCCGCGCCGGATTCGTATCCATAGTCGTAGTAAACACCTGCGACAGGAAACCGCACCGAGCCACCGGACCGGTCAACCATGAGGGTATCACCAACCGAGAGTTGCATTCTGCGCGATAGAGGCTCGCTGATTAGCGTCGCGCCCCTATTACGCACCGCCACACGAGCTGTGCTGTCGTTGCCTGCCAGCAATTTGAACCGGTCGGCGAGCGTGATTGCGAGATCGATTCCAGCCAGGAAAATCCTGCGACCACCCACAGTTGGTGACACCGATCGCAAGCGATCTACTGACTCAACTCCGGGTAGAGCTGTCAATTTGGCCACCAGGCTGTGGTCCAGCGCAGCGGCACGCCCTGACCTAGACCATGATTCCGAGGTTATATAGACGTCGGCACGCACCGTTGTGCCGATCCACACATCCACTGTCCGCCGGAAACTACCGACCATCAGTGTGATGCCCACCAGCATGCTGACTGCAACCGCAAGGGCCGCGACCGCAACAGCCGTAGTCTGCAAGCGTGCCCCGAGAGTCTTGAGACTGTATGCAAACCCCAGACGTGATACGCGTACCGGAACTGCAATCATGCGAACTACTAAGGGTGTAAGGAGTGAAAGGCCCAGCATTAAACACACTGCCAGTGCGAATCCAGCCGGGCGCCAGGAATGGCCTAGAAGCACGTACCATAGCCCTGCGACAGCAAGCAGCAACGCTCCCGAGACGAAGAGCGGTACTGCTGCACTCTCGAGCCGTTCGTGCAACGTAAACGGAGACAGCAGTGAACTCGGGTCTCGGCGACTCATCTCCAATGCCGGCTGCAACGCCGCAATCAAGGCACCTCCGATGCCGATCAGAGTAGCCAACACGTAGAGCGACAGCGGCAAATGGAGAGTCTCGATCTCGTTCAGTAGGTAGAGGTTTGAGATTGTGGCACTCACCGCTTCAACGTTCGCAGCCGCAACCCAATAGCCGAGCGGCAATCCTGCAGCTACTCCGACTGCACCCAACAACCCCACCTCGAACAAGATGATGGTCAACACCTGTCCCCGCGTGGCACCAAGCGAGCGCAGGAGTCCGAATTCGGTCCGGCGCCTCACCAGCGAAGCCTGGGTGCTACTGTAGACGAGAAAGAGGCCCACGAAGAGGCTGATCAAACTCAGCGCCGTGAGGTTGAGCCGAAACGCACCAAGTAAGTCCGAGGCGCGCTGCTCCCTCTGTGTCGGAGTGAGAACTTCAACGCCAGGTCCTAGTGCTTCCTCGAGACGCGCCCGTGCCGCCCCGACATCTTGGCCATACCTGAGTCGAATGTCTATCAGGTTGATCGCACCTGGCGAACCGAACAAGGCTTGAGCTTGTGCTATGTCCATGACCGCCAGTTTGCTACTCGCAAGCGGAGCCACTGCCTGAAAATCCACGAGTGCGCCAACTCTGAGCTGCACCCGCCGGGAACCGAGAGAGGCGAAGAAAGTGCCGCCGAGTTGTAACCCATTGGATTCGGCAAAGGTTGGTGTTAGTGCCACCCATCCCGGTACCCGCAGCGGATCGCCAATGTCGCCGAAGCCGGAATCTATAGGAAGCCCAGTTGTCAGAAACAGATCAGCTCCTACCAAGTCCAGAAACACGGGCTCGGGGCCCGAAACCGCGACTGTCACCCTGTATGCAGGCCAGGCCGTCTGGACACCGCTGTCTGCCAGAACGTTGACATAGAGACTCTCGGGATATGTCTCCGCGGCGCCCAAGACGGAGAGATCGGCTTCACCGCTCACGGCATCGAGGCCGCCCCGGAATGCCGCGAGCGCGTTGCGGTTGATTATCTGAATGGAAAGAACCGCCGCAACGCCGAGCACCACTCCAAAAGCAGTCAACAGGAACAGGGCCTTGCCGGTCTTCAACCTGGCAAGAACGGTAGCCTTCAGGTAGCGTATCACTGGATCTCGAGTCGGCCGCTGTGAAGAGACCAGACCGAATTCGCTCTGCTGGCCATCTCCACGCTGTGCGTCACGAAGACTAGCGTGGTGTTCTCGTCCTTGACTAGCTGAAGCATCAGATCCATGACGGACTTTCCGGTTGCGTCGTCCAAATTGCCAGTCGGTTCATCTGCCAACAACAATCTCGGCTGGCGAATGAGCGCACGGCATATGGCCACACGCTGCATTTCTCCTCCGCTCAGTTTCTGCACTGTGTCAGATTCGCGGTCCGCCAACCCGACGCGATCCAGCAAGTGGCGAACTCGTGGTTCGAACACAGACGCCTTGGTGCCGGCTATGAGTTCAGGGAGCGCGACGTTTTCGCGCACGGAGAGGTGTGGCATGAGGTGAAAAAACTGAAACACCAAGCCGACATCGTCGCGTCGGAAGCGTGTTCGCTCGTGCTCGGTCATTAGAGACAGATCGCTGCCAAACGCAGACACTACGCCCGAACTGGGCAGGTCAATACCAGCAGCTAGGTGCAGCAGCGTTGATTTTCCACTACCACTTCGACCCACGATCGCAATTGTGTCACCCAGCGGGACGGCGAAAGAAACGCTTTCCAACGCAGCGATCCGCGCTGCTCCGGCATCCGAGTAAGTCTTCTTGACATCATGAAACTGAAGAGCTGTATCTGTCATAACTGGTTATTCTTTTCGAGCGTTGTACTCCACGGTAGCTTAGCGCCTAGCAGGATGCAACGAAGTCGTTGTGTGCCCTTACCCTCTTTTCCTAGCAAGGAATCTAGGACACCAAGCCATGACCAGGTTATCTTCGCGATTCTCCTACCGCTCATCGCTGTACTCCTCAAGCAATGCATCGGCAAGGACCTCGTGATCAACACCATACTCTGTTTATGTTCATGGGTGCCGGGGATAATCCCCGCATTGTGGCTGTTGACGAAGTAGCCCCCAACCAGCTTCCAGCGAGAAACTGAGGTAGATAGACGCGCTACTGATTCTCCATATCAGCCGGTTTCCACTCAACCTGGAGGCTGTCTAAGCTCTCATGCGCATGTCGATCGTGCTGGCGACCCCACCTCGCAAAGTTGGGCCACTTCATTCGATCCCGATCGAGAAGTCGATCAGTGACAGCCTTGGCCGTGCCCTCCAACACCAGAACCATGCCCGTGCCCCGCACATGCGTTCACAGGATTCACCGGCTGTAGAGAGCCCGCCTTGTGAGCGTCGACAGTCTCACGAACTGTGGAATGCTGCGACATGAACACACCGATGTTGGCAGCCTGCAGCTTGAACAACGCGCCTCGTCCAATCCCACCAACAACCAGGCCGTCAATCGCTCTTCCTTCGAGCAAGGTCAGAGGCTGACACATGCCGTGCGCATGGTGGGCGCCATTGTTGACAATCGTCTCACAAGCTTCCGTATCGGTGTCGATTATGAGGAAAAACGGCGCCGACCCGAAATGCGCACAAACCCTGCTGTCGAGGCCGTCGTTTGCTTCAACTGGAATACATATCTGCATGAATCTCTCCGCCATGTGAGTTGGTTTGGCTCTAAATGTAACCAGGCTTTGGAGAGTCGAGGCTGGTGCTCGTTAGGTAGACATGTCCACGTTATCCCGCGGTCAGAGGATCAGCGCCGAAGCACCCTTCTGGGAAAATCCTGCACGCGTTCCCAAAGTAGATCGCGTCGAGTTCGTCTGCGGCGAGTCCCATGCGTTCGAGATAACGGAGCTTTGCCCAGGCGGTGTCCATCGTAAGGTCGCTACCCCAGAGCAATCGGTCGGGACCTAAAACATCCACTGCTTGGATCAACATGTCCGGATCAACGCCACTACCCGAAAGATCGACCCAGATGTTTAGTTCGTTTCTCACTGCCCTCAAGGTGTGCGCCCAATCACCTCCACCTCCCAAGTGAGCGAGAATAAACCGTGTTTGCGGAAATCGACTGGTCAACATCACCAGTTCAGTAGCGTCAGAGGCCTCCTGCCCGGGCCAGTCTCGGCCGCGGTTCTGCCACAGGTGGTGGAGTATTGGAACGCCCAACTCGCCAGCTTTTTCGGCAATCGGATCTAGCAACTCGTCGTCCGCTCGGCGACTCGCCGCGAGCTTCACTCCCACCATTCCCTGACTGACGCGGCGCTCTATCTCAGACAGCGCGTGATCTGTGTAGTTTGGATTCACGACGCAGTAGCCAAACAACTCTTCGTGTTCGTCCGCAAACTCAACCATATGATCGTTTGCATGTTCTACGTCGTCCGGTGAGGGGAAGTACGTCGGCGATCTCGCACCCCACGTCCCCAGAATCGAGGCGACATGCGCGGTTACCCCGATCCTACGACCAGCGTCCAAACGGGCCTGATTCACGATGCGCCAGTCGGTCCTATTGGATAACTCAGTATAGAAATGAGCGTGAACGTCGATCAGCAATCTCGTCGCACCTCCTCTGCCGTTTCCTCGAGGCGATCAACGATCTCGATCATGTCCGCTTCGTTGTGCGCGAAGGAAACGAAATTGTAAGCGTTACGTTTGAAGATCACACCTCGATCAGCTGCCAAAGATGCAAATTCGGCGGAACCATTCGAGTTTACGAAGTCGAGGTAACACATTTCGGGTATACCCTTAGCAACGACCCGATGCTCCCCCAATAACCCGACAATGCGGTCGAGCCCCGAGAAGAGTTGTTGCCCACCTGACCGCAACACCCCCAGTACATCCTCACGCTGGTAGATGTCGAGCACGGCTCGCGCTGCACCCAGGCTCACAAATTCTGTCGCAAGGGTCGAGGAGATCCACGTCTGATTGACAGTCGCCATAAGAGCCTCGGAGCCACAGACTGCGGCAATCGGAAACCCGTTACCAAGCGCCTTGCCTAACACCGCAATGTCAGGAGTGATACCGTAACGTTCTGAGCCCCCCCCCGCAGCGACCCGGAACGCGGTCTTGATCTCATCGAAGATCAGTACCGCACCCGTCTTGGTCGTGAGATCGCGCGCGATAGAGAGCCACTCCGGGTTGGGCTCACATTCAACGACCGGTTCAATCACCACTGCTGCAACTGGGCCAAAATCGTCTATTCCAGATTCGAGAGCGACAGTATCATTGAAGGGAACCTCGCGGCGTAGGCTCCCCACCGAACTTGGAACGCCGGCCGCCTTCTGGCACCAATCCAACCATCCGTGATATCCGCATGTTATGACGCGTTCCCTGGATGTATACGTGCGAGCGATTCGCACTGCCGCCGCAACTGCCTCTGCCCCACTCTTGAGGAATCGCACAGCCTCACAACCGGGGATCACCGCGGTGAGTCGTTCAGCTACTTCTTGTTCCATTTTGTGTGGGAGCGGTCCCACAACACCTGCTCGTACTGCCTCTATCGCCGCGGCATTCACATCCGGGTGTCCATACCCGAGCGCAACCGCACCCAGTGCCATCACCAGATCGAAATACTCCCTGCCCTGCTCGTCCCATACCCTACACCCGTCAGTACGGGCACAACGAATCGGATTGCCCGAAGTGGAACCGAACAGTGCCTCGGGACGTTTGCTGCCAGTGGATGTGAAGCCTGGTATCGTCACCGTGCGCCGATCCTCTCGAGGTATTTCACGACCTCAATGCACATTGCCTTGAAAAGGTGTACTTCGCGTGCATCCATCGGAGCTCGATGTGCAACCTCACGTACCGTTCGCATTATGTGAGACGTATTGCGAGTCTTGAAGAACTCCACGGCGTGCAACGCGTCGTCGGCTCGTGCAAACAAGTTCTCGAGATCTTCGTTGGTTGCCGGAATTGACTCTCGACGCGGCTTCTTGAACTCTGTTGCCTCCCGTGCCGCATACAGTTCATAGGCCATCACAGCAAAAGCGTGCGACAGGTTGAGTGCGGCATAGTCAGGCTCAGTAGGGATGGTCACAATGCGATGGCAGAGATCCAGCTCATCGTTGGTGAGCCCCCTGTCTTCGCGTCCCATCACGATCGCGGCTGCACCTTCGTTCGCCGCAGTGAGCAGGTCGACCGCGGCTTCACGCGGCCATTGCATGTTGCGTTTCGCAGCTCGTTGTCGCGCCGACATTGCCGCCACGTATGTCCTGTCGGAAAGCGCTGAGTTCAGATCATCGAAGATCTCGAGTCGTTTGATGATATCGTCGCTGCCGTGCGCGATTCCCATGATGCGACGTGACTCGATCTCCTCTACCGGATCGGCCAATCTCAGGTCCTTTAGGCCGAAGTTCTTCATCGCTCGAATGACACCGGCCACGTTCACCAGATTTTGAGGGTTGTTCATCACAACAACGAGATTCAATAGACCTCCGCTACAATCGCTGACGCCGGATGCTCGCGGTCACCCTTCAAGTACACCCACCCACCGCCTGAGAGCGCAAGCTGCCCGGCACGCCTTTCTCTATTGGCATACATCTCGTTCACCACAACGTTCACCGGAATTCTGAAGCCTCGTTCAACCTGTACACCGAGGTCGATGGCCACAAGCATCGAGTAACCGTCGGACGTACGTACCCACGATGCCGTCACGTCTGACGGGTCTGAATGGGTCCCCAAGACCGCTGAGATACGGACGGACTCGGAGTCTGGATCGGGCACAAGCAAATATCCACGCCACGCTTCTCCCTCTCTTCCCTCCCCTGCTCCCACATAGCACTGTACTCCGTCAGAATGAATATCCGGTGTTTCATTGTCGAAGCCCGGATCCAACGCGTCAGCTTTTCTGAACGTCAGGTTCTTCTTAGTTACACGAACGCCGAAACAGAGTTCGTTCCCCACTGCAAACACCGCGGCACGAGCTGAGAAAGGCCGGCCAGCCCCATACGGTGACTCGGACCGACGGTAGTGCGCAGCCCCTAACCGGACGACGACAGATTTGTGCAGCGCGGATTCCCAGTCATGGAGCGACGGCATCTTTGCGAGCGTGGGACAGAAGACCGTCCTCGGACGAATCTTTGGAGCCTGAGCCCACTCGGGGCGTAGCCTAGCGCCTCTGAGTTTGTGGGGGGTACCAGCCCGATCGACCACACGGCAGATCTCTTCCTTGAGAGCAATCTTCTCGATAGTCTCGTCATCGTATTTCACCACGAAGGTGTCTCCCTCATCTGTTAAGCGGGAAGGACTATCGTGGCTCGTACCGAAACACTGAACCCATCTACCCGATCCACGCGCTCGTCGCACTAGAAATGCCATAGGCTGCCCATCCGCAAACTGGTCGTCCGGAGGTCCGGGACGTTTCGCCACTAGCAGACGTTCGCCGTGTCTCCTGCGAATAACGGCGGTGTGCAAATCACCACCGAGGTGTAGATCTCCGGTCACCGTCACTTCCAGCACATCGCCGAGGAAATCGTCTGATGCAACCGACACTCCCGGGAGGTCTTGCCAAGTCTGCATCAACACCCATTTTGGATCGAGAAAATGAACCGGTAGCTCGACCTCGATGTTATCCGGACCTGTCACGTCAACCACATCCAGAACACAACTAGGACCCAGCACGATTGTGCGTATCGCCGAAGTGCCCGATCCGAATACACCTTCAGCTACGGAGCGACACCACCCCCACCCACCTCTTTGATCAATGGCGGCGCACCAAGCTTTGCGACGATGCTGATCCTCGCCGGCAACGCTCGGAGCGTTGTGTGCCAACGATGATCGATACCAATGCAGAGACGGAGTCACATACGAAGCTGTGCCAAAATCCATGAGGATCGGATGTCCGGCGAACAGTGTGAGGTGGAGGAGGTCGGGATGGCCGTGTCCACCGGCTGCCCCACCACACTCGACGCTGACGTACCGATCGGGACTATTTCGAAGAACTGCTATGCCAGCTTGAGGTAACAGTGTAGACCCAACTCTCCACGACATATCTGCCTGAGCCGCACCCTCAGCGCGCATGCACAGCAACGACTTCCACCCAAGAAGATCACGGCTCAGGCTTTGCGCCGGCCTGTTTTGTTCTTGTTCAGAGATCTCCGAAAAGCCGTGGTCGTTTCCTGCAGGAACCTCAGTACGGTAAAGATCCTGCAGAAGAGCTTCGAGTCGAGGATCAGCCGTGCGAGCCCAACCGATCTCCCAAAGCTCGGCAAATCGAGGCTGCAACAGCGACACACCGTAGGGAGAATCCCCTCGCGCAGGAAGCGTGAGGTCCGGAAGCACAGTGCGCAGAGGGGCGACGTACATATCGCGCAACCGATCGCGGGGACAATCGTCTCCATAAACATCCACTCCCGCCCACCGCAACAGCTCGGCGGCCAGGAGAAACCCTCTGAGCGCAAAGAAGTGATAGTTCTCGCCTTCGAACCACAGACCTTCGTCCGTCACGGCGGCGACCAACTGTGCGCAGATGCCGTGCGGTCCGTCCAATCCGTGCGCGAGCAGCTTGTGAAGAGTCCTATGCGTCGGACCTCGCTGCTTCAGGGAATCGGCGTCTGACCCTCCAGCAAGCCACAAACCAGCCGCAATGAGGGCTGTGTTGTTCCACACCTGCCTGTTTGACCACCCCTCGTCGAACTGGGCTATCAGACCGGCCGACTCCTGAACCGTCTCATCGAATCCCGGAATCGACGTTTTGGTCACCCATCCTGCAGCGCGAAGCAGCAACCCGGCCACAACAAGTTGCGTGAGCCAAATGGATTCGAGGTAGGTGGAAAAGAAGAGCCGAGTTGGGCCGAGCACGTTGTCTGCGTTCGGGTAGTCGCGGTATCGAGTAGCGTAACCCTCCAATATTGCTCTCGCTCTACTGCAGAGTTCCTGATCCCGCCTGAGCACCCCAAGTAGTGCAAGGTGTATTGCTCGTTCCGACAGCCAAATGTTGTAACGCCACACCCAGGCTCGATGATGCCGCTTGCCAGAGTATTCGCGGTGGCATTTGGGGCAAGTATGGCAGTGCGGGCTCAAAGGGTCGAAGACGAGACGCGATCCATCATCCTCACACACGCCTCCATCTCGTGAGAGCAGAGCTTTGTGGCGCGGAAAGTACACCTCGTCCGCGAGCAACGGTGCAACCAAACGCTCCAAACGACCCTGCAGGGAGGAGAGATCTCGAGAACGCTCAACTGCGTTTCGCCTCTCCCCTAGAACGTCAGCCAACGATTCAATCATCTTCCGGCTCTGCGACTGTGACTCCTTCGAGCGAGAAACAACAACGCAGTTGAGTTGCACCGTGCGCTTCAGCTGCAGCCGCAACGTCGTCGCGCTTGTCGGGCGGACACACCACCAAAAAGCACCCCCCAGTCCCCTCACCCGTGGCTTTGACTCCCCATGCCCCCGCGTCTCGAACCGCACTTTCGATCGACCGAATGTGGGGTGTGGTCATCGTCGCATCCAAGCGGAGCTGATACTGCCAATTCCTGTCCACTAGAGCAGCGAGAGCTTCCCAATCCCTTGCCTCGAGGACAGCACCGACATCCCTCGCGAGATCTCTCATTCCGCCCATCGCTTCCGATACCGTTGGTTCGTCAGACGCATAGGCACTCCATATTCGCTGGTATGTCTGTGCCGAAAAGTGCGTCTGACCCACATGTAGCAGTAGCGTATGCGCCGCTAAATCGTCTGCTGCTTCTTGGCTTACTGGAATCGACCTCCGTTTCAGCCCTTCAGGTGAACACCTGAGTTCCGAGAACCCACCGAACACGGCGGCATGGTGGTCTTGTCGGAGGCCTGACCGACGCAGTTCACCGGCATCGAGCAGGATTCCCAACTCGACCAGGTCGGCGGCGTCGTAGTCTTCGAGCCGTCCTCGTGCCAACCCGGCCAAGAGCGCAACGTCGAGTGCTGCTTCCTCGCCGAGTCCTGAACCAGGCGGGACATCCGACCGCGAGAGAATCTCGATCCCGCCAGTTACCGGTAACATGTTTAGGGCAGCTTTGTGACGGTCGAGCTTACCATCGTACACGAGTTGTGCAGGCGAGCTGATTGTTGCGTGTTCCTTGGAGTCTTCTGAAAACAGCCTAATTGTTTTCCCGCCCGTGAAGAACTCAACGTGAACGTAGGACCCGATTGCTGCGTTCACCACGCATCCACCCGCGCTGTCCACAAATGCAGGATCATCAGACCAACTGCCCGCAAAATCGACGCGGAGTGGAGCCCGCACGTACAAACTCAATTGTCCCTCCTGATTCGCCATCGGGAAATGCCTGCTAGCTCACCGCGAAAATCGACCGCTGCATTCGTGATCCGACGGCTCGCTCCCTGAAGACCACGTGCATGGTAGAGCCACGTCGTTGGAACGTCTTCGGCCAGCACCCGAAGCGCCGCTTGCCATGCGTCTCGCCGCTTTGTTTCCGAGTCGGCCTGGTCAGCCTCTTCGATGAGCTCGTCGAAGCGATCGTTGCTGTAACCGGGATACGCCAAAGGTCCCGGATTCCCTCCAGCAAACATCGCTGCAACATGACTCAACGACAGATCTCCGGGGATTCCAATAACGAGTGCGTCGAAATCGCGATCTTCCGCCTGAGCTATTGCCAGGAAGCTGGTCAGTTCATGTTGATGAATGTTGATCTCCACACCGACCTCCCTCAACTGCGCCTGGACCATCTGTTCGAGCGGGAGGTCACCGCTTCCGACGGTGAGAAGATCCACTATCAACCTCTCCGAACCCTTGCTTCGAATTCCATCCTCCCCCATCACCCAGCCAGATTCATCGAGAAGCAAAGATGCTTGACCAACGTCGCATGGGATTTCGGGAACGTCCGTATACCAAGGATGTTCAGGAGGCACTGGTCCGTCTGCGAGGGTTCCATAACCATAGACGTAGGCGTCAATGATCAACTGACGATCGATGGCCATCGTCAGCGCTCTACGGACTCTAACATCTTCAAAGGGCTGTCTCCGGAGGTTCCAGACGAGAGCGTGTGCAAACTGAACTGGGTAGTCGATCGTATAGAGGCTCCCGTTCGCTCTAACGAATGAAGCGTGTGCTGGACTGATCCCGGCAAAATCGAGTTCACCCGATGTGAGTGCAGCGAGTTTGGTGGCCGGTTCGTCTACGACGGTAATCACAAATCGTTCGATCTCAGGAAGGCCAAGCTCGACTGGGAAAATGGCAGACCGCTCGAATACCCACCGATCGTTCGGTCGATATTCGACAAATTCAAACGGACCGTTCCCCACCGGAGTTCGGTTGAACTGGTGGCTCCGTACTGAATCGGGTGGGACCGAACCAAAGCGGTGGGCAGGTAGAATTGGCAGGTCGGTGAACACGTCTGGAAACGCCGGCATCGGTCTCCGGAACGTTACCATAACCGTGAGCGAATCCAGCGCGCCAATCTCAACGATGCCTGAGACATCGCGAGCCCGGGGATATGCTACGGTTGGCTGCTTCGCCATACCGAGAGTCCAGACCACGTCAGAGGCAGTTGTCTGCACTCCGTCGTGCCAATAGACGTCGGATCGGAGAGAAAAGGTGAGCGCGGTCGCGGACTCGTTCCAGGTCCAATCGGCGAGACGCGGAAGGGGCCTGAATAGACTGTCATATGTCGCAAGTGTGAGGAACAGGACATGTTTCTGAACAGCCTTGGCCAACGGGTGCACCGTCAGCAATGGGTTGATGGACTGCAGGTCCGCGCCTGACGCGTATACTACAGTGGTATCGCGACGCACCGATGGCGCATCGGTACACGATACGAGCAGAATCACCAAGAAACCGACAACTAATCGATGCATGCACACCCTTGACCGCGAAGTACCCTTTAGGCAAGTGTAGCTCATGTTTCGACGAATCGCACGCCGACTGACGGCCGGAGTTGGGATCGTCCTGTTCGTCGTAACGGTCACTTTCATTCTGATCAACCTTGCACCGGGCGATCCAGCACGTCTCTGGGTGGCCCCGGGAGCCGGTGAAGCAGAGTTGGAAATGGCCAGGCGCTCGCTCGGTCTGGACCGGTCTCTCGTGATTCGATACCTGTCATGGTTGGGCGGATTTACTACCGGCAACTGGGGAGTCAGCCTTACTCAACAACGGCCGGTTGCTTCAATCATCGCAGCCGCACTTCCCCACACTCTCCTACTGTCGGCGGCATCGCTGCTGGTCACATACGTCGGCGGCATTCTAATTGGCACCTACCAGGCGATCCGGAGCCGCACTGCGGTCGACACGGGGTTGACCGTTTCCACACTCGTGGTGTATGGGATGCCAGCATACTGGCTCGCGATAATGTTGGTGCTGGTGTTCGCGTACGTGTCGGCTCGGCACGGATGGCCGATGTGGCTGAGATTTCCAGCGCTAGGGGTGGCTTCGCTGGATGCCGATTTTCTATCGCCGGCTGAACGTTTTGTAGATCGACTCCGACACCTAGTCTTGCCCCTACTCACGCTCGGATTCATTGGAGTGGCCGGAACGGCGAGATTCGTGCGGGGGGCTGTGTTAGACACGAGATTCAAACCCTTCGTGCAGAATGCCAGGGCGAAAGGCATCCCACCCGTAGCCGTCGAGCTCAGGCACGTACTCCGCAACGCATTGCTTCCAGTGATCACCTTGTTGGGCCTGTCTCTGCCAGCATTGTTCTCAGGAACTGTGTTCGTCGAGGTAATCTTTGCTTGGCCCGGAATGGGTAGGGTCATGGTAGATGCGGTGGGTGGGCGCGACTACCCGATCGTGATGGCAACGACTGCGATCTTCGCCTCACTGGTGGTGATCGGGAATCTACTGGCAGACATCATGTACGGCATTGCGGACCCCAGGATTTCGGAGACCCGGAGTGCGTAGCCTTTGGGACCTGCTGAATGACCGGCGGGCCGTCGTCGGAATTTTGATTGTTGCCGTGTTGTGTATTGTCGGTTTGGCGGCTCCGTTCATCGCTCCTGCGAGTCCCATCGCACAGAACGACGTGCTAAGGACGAGGCTGCTACCGCCATTTGCGACGGATCCCGGCGGCATGTTTCACCTGCTGGGAACCGACAGGTTCGGACGCGACTTGCTGTCCCGTATTGTCTACGGCGCGAGGATCTCGTTGGCTGTGGGCCTGCTCGCCGTTGCTGTATCGGTCACCTTGGGAACAGCGATTGGCGGAATCGCAGCTTATGTTGGCGGGGCCGTTGAACGCGCGTTGATGGCGCTCACGGATGCCGCATTGGCACTCCCACGGCTCGTTTTGCTGCTCGCGCTTGTATCGATCTGGGAGTCGAGCTTCCTACTCGTTGTGCTGGTTCTGGGACTGACCGGCTGGATGGGAATCGCCCGACTCGTCAGGGCGGAAGTATTGGGATTGAAGGAACGAGCCTTCATTTCGGCAGCACGCGCTGCAGGTGTTGGGCACTGGAGGCTCTTTCTACGGCACCTGCTGCCGAATTCTCTCACACCACTATTCGTTGCTGCCGCACTGGGTGTCGGAAACGCAATCATGCTCGAGGCAGGATTATCGTTCCTTGGCCTGGGGATCCCGCCACCGGCACCATCTTGGGGCAACATGATCGCCGGAGGCAGAGAAGCTTTGGTGAACGCACCCTGGTTGGCGACGATTCCAGGTGTGATGGTCGTGCTTGCGGTGGTGGGGTGCAATTTGCTTGCGGATGGGGCAAGAGATGTGTTTGACCCCGCCACCCATCACCCCCATATGCGCTAACTTAAGCTATTGACTGTAGCGCATGGTTTTGTTAGTCATAAGACCATGGATTCCACAGTGATATTTGAGTATCAATGGCCGTACCTCTTGTCGTTTCTTCCTTCTGAAGACGAGTTGGAACGTACTGCCAGGGAAACTGGGGCATTGCGGCGAAAAAGGCAGGTAACTAGTGCCTCTGCGCTGCTTCGGCTAGCATTTGCGTATGGATTCTGTGGGCTCACGTTGAGGCAGACTGCCGCATGGGCGGAGGTTGTGAATGTCGCATCACTGTCGGATGTGGCGCTTTTGAAGCGGCTTCGTAGTGCCTCGGACTGGCTCGGGATGCTGCTGGGCCTTAAGTTAGCAGAAAGGGCACCCCCACCTCTACAAGACGGCCGAAGGTTTCGACTCCGGTTGGTCGATGCCACGACAATCAGTAAACCAGGGAGCGAGGGAACAGATTGGCGAGTTCACATGGGGTATGATCTCGCTAGACTCGCTATCAACCATGTGGAGTTGACTGACCACCGTGGTGGGGAAACGCTGACCAGGTTCCAGCTAGAGGCGGGCGATGTCGTGGTAGGCGACCAGGGATACGCTCACCGTCGCGGCATCTATGCTGCTGTCACGGCTGGCGCTGACTTCCTAATCCGGATCAACTGGCAGAACGTACCGCTCGAGCAT
>Ga0180432_10005564_pt1 | contig 16708 bp, 13 predicted proteins | sample SS_ome_10_FD_132414 | JGI IMG/M metagenome (GOLD analysis project Ga0180432, IMG submission 132414) | Hypersaline lake sediment archaeal communities from the Salton Sea, California, USA - SS_1_MS_2 metaG | ecosystem: Environmental > Aquatic > Non-marine Saline and Alkaline > Hypersaline >... | reverse complement strand
GGTTTTCGGGTTCGACGAGCCCCTGGCCCGGGTGACCGGCACGCTCGCCCGGAGCTTCGATCTGCCCGCTTTCGCTAAAGCCGAGGGCGATTTGGCCGTTGCCTCCTGCCGCTCCGGCGACCGGGTCGTCCGGCTCGTCGCCGCCCGGCTGTTCGCGGGCGGCCGGACGCTCCTGTTCGCACTCGAGCAGTCGGAAGACCAGGCCCGGGCCTCCCGCGCGCCGCCGGCCGGGAATCGGCTCGGGGCGGTTCCGGCCTACCCGGGCAGCGAGCCGTTGTTCTTCGTGAAGGACGAAAAAACCCGCGCCGCCCTGGCCGTCTCCCGCACCGATTCGGGATCCCGCGAGGTGCAGGCGTTCCTCGCCGGGCGGCTGGCCGACGCCGGCTGGACGCCCGTCTTCCCGGCTTCCGGACCGGGCGTTGCGGACGTAGAGACCCCGGCCATGAAGGTCTACCTCCGGAACGAGTCGGTGTGTTGCCTGCTCGTACAGCCGCTGCCCGGTGCAACCGGAAGCCGGATTACGTTGTTGCACAAACCGGACGCAATGGAGTAACAGGAGAAACTTGGACAGGATGAACCGGATCTACAGGATGTCCGGCATCCGGTTGATCCTGTTGATCCTGTCAGAATTTCCGGAGTCGAAGAAAGGCTCCTCAGGGGGAGAGGAAGAACGATGAAGCAGCGGATGATTCCCGTCATTTCGGTCGTGGCCGGCATCCTGGCGTTTGTGCTCAGCCACGGGTATCTCAAGAGGGAGCGGGACCGGATCCGGGCGCTCGAGGAGGAACTCTACCGGGACGCCGCGCGCATCCGCGTGGTGGCGGCCGCGCGCGACCTCCCGGCCGGCACGGTTCTGAGCCGCGACGACCTGCAAGGCGCCGAGGCATTCGAGAGCAGCGTAGGCCGGCAGGTCGCGACCGACGCCGACTACCAACTGCTTTTCGGCCGCAAGACGCTTTACACGCTCCGCGCCGGGGAACCGATCTCCTGGTCCTACATCGAGGGGGGCATGCGCGGCGAGGAAACGCTGGCCGCGGTCGTCAGCCACGGCATGCGCGCGATCTCACTGTCGGTGAGCGGCGCGGCGGCGGTCAGCGGCATGGTCCGGCCCAACGACCGGGTAGACGTGCTCGGCACATTTTCGTTTTCATCAAAGACCGCGCCCGGCGAAATGGAGACCGTCACGCTGACCGTGCTCCAGGACGTGACGGTCCTGGCAACCGGCCGGCAGCTTGCCAAGCAGGCCGTTTCCGAGCGCGGCTACCGGTCGTCGGCCGGCTACAGTACGGTGACCGTCGAGGTCACGCCGCGTGAGGCCGAGCTTCTGGTCTTCGCTCAGAAGATGAAGGGGAGCCTGACCCTGTCGCTGCGCAACCCGACGGACGTGTCGTACGAGAGCGACCTGCCCGAGATCAACTTTGAGCATCTGGAGACCAAGCTGCCCGAGCTGAACCTGTACCGGCAGCGAAACATCCGACACAAGCGCGATTTGTGACCGGCGCCCGGGATTCGGCAAGAAATGATTGGACAGGATAAACAGGATGGACAGGATAATGGGCGCGCCTGCGGCGCGCAGAGCCGGCTGCGAAGCAGACGGTGATCCCGTTAATCCTGCCGTGCCAGGCCGTAGCCTCTGGCGAAGGCTGGTAAATCCCGTCAAGATTCCGTGGTCCGGGGCGGGGAACGGACACAAAAGATATGAACCAAGAGACCGTTCAAATCGAGATCCGGCGGCCGGGCGGCAAGACGACCTCTTTTGACGCCGAGCCCGGCATCTACATCGTCGGCCGGGACGACGACTGCGCCATCCAGATTCAGCACGACGAGGTCGAGGGCCGGCATGCGATCCTGACCCTGCGCGGCAACGAGTTCTGGATCGAAGACCTCGAATCGGAGGCGGGCACGTACGTCGAGGGCATGCGCGTACAGGGCCGCCGCGCCCTGCGGCCGGGCCAGGCTATCACGGTCGGCCCCTTTGTTCTTACCGTGGCCGCACCCGCTCCGGTCCCCGAAGCCCCGGCCCCGGAACCCGCCGCGGTCCTTGCCCCGCAAGAGGACGCCGCCCCGTGGGATGCGGAAGCCCCGGAGGGCGACGACGCCGCGCGGCGCAGGCGGACCGTCAAGCAGCAGATCCACCGCGAGCTGGTCGAGCGGCTGAACCTCAGGCGGCTGTCGGCGTCCCGGATCAACCGTGAGGACCTGCGCAGCCGCGCCCTGGCTACGCTGCAGGCCATCGTGCGGGAAGTCGGTCCGCGTCTGCCGGAGGGCATGGACCCCGAGACGCTGATCACCGAGGTGTTCGACGAGGCGCTCGGGCTCGGGCCCCTGGAGGAGTTTCTCAAGGATCCCGAGGTAACGGAGATCATGGTGAACGGCCACGAGCGGGTCTACATCGAGAAGGGCGGCCGCCTGATCGCCACGGGTCGCACGTTCATGGACGACGCGTCCGTGCTGGCCATCATCGAACGCATCGTCTCCCCGATCGGCCGCCGGATTGACGAAAGCCAGCCCTACGTGGATGCCCGTTTGCCCGACGGGTCCCGGGTCAACGCGATCATCCATCCGTTGTCGCTCGTGGGGCCCTGCCTCACGATCCGCAAGTTCTCCAAGGAGCCTTTTACGGATCGCGACCTGATCCGGCTGGGCACCATGACCGAGGAGATCGCCGAGTTTGCGCGCGTCTGCGTGCTCCTGCGCAAGAATCTGGTCGTCTCGGGCGGGACCGGCTGCGGCAAGACCACGCTGCTGAACGTATTGAGCAACTACCTGCCCGACACGGACCGCATCCTCACGATCGAGGATGCCGCCGAGCTGCGCCTGGGCCAGGTCCACGTGGTCCGGCTCGAGGCCCGGCCCCCGAACATCGAGGGGAAGGGCGCCGTGACGATCCGCGACCTCGTGCGCAACGCCCTGCGCATGCGGCCCGACCGCATCGTGGTCGGCGAGTGCCGCGGCGGGGAGGCGCTCGATATGCTGCAGGCCATGAACACCGGCCACGACGGCTCGCTGACGACCATCCACGCCAACTCGCCGCGTGACGTCATCTCCCGGCTGGAGACCATGGTGCTGATGTCGGGCATGGATCTGCCCGTGCGCGCGATCCGCGAGCAGATCGCCTCGGCCATAGACGTCATCGTGCACGAGGCGCGCTTCAGCGACGGAAGCCGCAAGATCACGCGCGTGACCGAAGTGGTCGGGCTCGAGGGCGAGCAGATCACGCTCCAGGACCTGTTCGAGTTCCGGCAGACCGGGCTGGACCCCAAGGGAACCGTGCTCGGCCGGTTCCGGCCCACCGGCGGCATTCCGACGTTTCTCGAGGACGTGGCCTCACGCGGGCTTTCGATCGACCGCTCCATTTTCGATCCGCTGAAGGAAAGGCGTACGAACGATTGACAGCGCCAAGGTGTTTCGTGGACGAACGGGCCAATCAGGACGCTGAACGATGATCTGGATGCTGTCCCTGCTGTTTGCCGTCACGCTGGCGGGACTGACGTACGTTCTGCTCCGGGCGGGCAGTTCGGGCATGGAGCGCTACTACGGAACCTACACGGAACAAACCGCCCGCGCCTTCGAGGACATCTTTCTCTTCATCCCGCCCCGGCGCATCGCCGAGCTGGGCTGGGCCGTCAGCGCCCTGGCGTTCCTTGCGGCCTTTCTCCTGGTCGGCAGCCTGACTTCTTCGCGAGGCGCCGCGCTGGGTCTGGCCGCGGGACTGCCGGCCGGCGCCCTCGCCCTGCACGCCCCGCGCCGGCTGCTGGCCGTGCTCAAGGCGCGCCGGCTGCGCCGGTTCAACCATCAACTGATCGACACGCTGATCGGCATGGGCAACGCGCTCAAGGCCGGTTTCAGCATCACGCAGGCGTTCGAGTCGGTCGTGCGGGACGGGGAGAACCCGATCGCCCAGGAATTCGGCGTCTTTCTGCAGCAGACCCGCGTGGGCGTGAGTTTCTCGGACGCGCTGCGCAACCTCGAGGAGCGCGTCGGCAGCGAGGACCTGACGCTGGTGGTTCAGGCCATCGAGGCCGCGCGCCGGACGGGCGGGAACCTGACGGAGGTGTTCGAAAAGATCTCGGCCACGATCCGGGAGCGGCTGCGCATCGAAAGCCGGATCCGTACGCTCACCGCTCAGGGGCGGCTCCAGGGCATCGTGGTGGGCGCCATGCCCGCGCTGATCGCCGTGGCGCTGCTGATTGTGGACCCCGAGATGATGCGGCCCTTCCTGCAGTCCCCGATCGGGATGGCCTCGGTCGCCGTCGTGGTCGTGCTCGTGGCCTGCGGGGCGCTGCTGATCCGGAAGATCATCAGGATCGACGTGTAGAATGGACGTTTCTTACTCCTCGATCTGTCTGCTCTGGGCCGTGGCCGGCGGCGCGGCGGCGTGGTATGCCGCAACCATCGGCCGGCAGATCACCTACGTCACCCTCGCCGACGGCCGCGCGCAGGAACGCCGCCTGCCCTTCTTGTTCCGCCTGCTCCTGCCGCTCGCGCCGAATCTCACGCCCCTGTTCCGCAAGCCGGGCCTGGCCCGCGCGCGCGGCGCGCTTGCCAAGAAGCTCACGGCCTCGGGGTTCGAGGGTCTGCTGACCCCCGAAGAGTTCCTGGCACTGCGCGTGCTCGTGCCGGTCGTGTTCGGGATCCTCTGGCTGGCGGCGGCGATTCCGGCCCTGTCCGCCGGAGCCGCGTTCGCCAAGATCCGCGCGCCGCTGTGCGTTGTCGGGCTGCTGTGGCTGGCGGCGTATCCGGGACTCTGGCTGCGGCGGGCGCTCAACGCCCGCCATAGGAGCATCCGCCGCTCGCTCCCGTTCGTGCTCGACCTGCTGACGTTGTCGGTCGAGGCGGGTATGGACTTCATGAACGCGCTGCAGCGGAACGTCGAGCACGGCAAGGTGGACGCACTGGGCGAGGAACTGATCCGCGTGATCCGCGAGATGCAGGTGGGCAAGACACGCCGGGAGGCGCTGCGCGACTTGTCCGCCCGGGTCAACCTCGCGGACCTGCGCTCGGTGGTGAACGCGCTGGTCCAGGCCGACGAGCTCGGCGTGAGCATCGGGGCCATCCTGCGCATCCAGGCCGACCAGATGCGGCAACGCCGGTTCGAGCGCGCGGAACGGCTTGCCAATGAAGCGCCGATCAAGATGCTGTTCCCCCTGATGGTGTTCATCTTCCCGGCCGTGTTCCTGATCCTCCTGGGACCCGTGGTCAGCCGCCTGCTCCAGCAGGGGTTTTGAGACCGAGCCCATTCGTCCCCCACTTTCCCCTTTGCTCGGGTGCGGTCGTGCGATACTCTTACCGCGTGCAGGACACGCCCGGGAGCGGGACGGGAACGGAGGTGCTGCTTGGCCGCGCCGGTTCATCTGGTCGTTGAGAAGGGACACGACACGGGCCGGAAGATCTCGGTGCCGCCGCGGGGCGGGCGGCTGGGCCGGTCGTCCCGAAACGACATCGTGCTCGTGGACCCGCTGCTCTCCCGCTATCACTGCCGCCTGTGTTGCAGGCCCGGGGAGGGGCTCGGCGTCGCCGACCTGGGAAGCGCCAACCAGACGCTTGTCAACGGCAAGCCGGTGCAGGAGCGCCGGCTGCGGCCCGGTGATATCCTGACCGTCGGCGAGACCGCGTGCCGGGTCCTGCAGGATACCCCCGGTCCCGCAGCGGGCGACGGCGCGCCCGCGGTGGATCTCGGGCTCGAGTCGCAGGCCGCGCCGCCGCGCCGCCTTCTCACACCCCGTGTGCTCTCCCTGGCCCTGACCGCGTGCGCCGTAGCCGCGGCGGCCGCCGCGGCCCTGTGGATGGTTCTGCCGCGATCCGAGCCGGCCCCGGCCCGGCCGCCCCCGGTGACGGCCAGGGAAAAACCCGGGGTGGAACTGTCCTACGAGAAGATCGAGGCCGACGCTTCGAACATCTTCCGGTACGCGTTGCGGATTGCGGGCGAGAACACCGTATCCGTGACGATCGACGACCTGGCGAACGACCGACATGTCCGCAAGGAGGAACGCGCAGCCCCGGAGGTCGTCCGGCGCCTGGCGGACGCCGTCGCCGATGCGGGATTCTTCGCGCTGGAAGAGGCCTATGAAGGCATCCAGCCCGGCAACGTGTACGAGGTGCACGACCTGTCGGTCACGATCGGCCGCCGAACGCACCGGACCCGGGTCGTGAACCGCGTGGAGCCCGAAGTCTTCCAGCACATCCGGGAAATGGTCGAAGAATTCGGGAAGAACGAGCTCGGCCTGCTGGCCATCCAGTTCTCCACCGAACGGCTGCTCGAGATGGCGGAAGAAGCTTTTCTACAGGGAAAAAAGCTCTTCGATGAGCGCGAAATCCGGTATGGGAACCTGGCGGCGGCCATCAAGCATTACGAGGAAGCCGAGTGGTACCTGGAGACGGTCGAACCCAAGCCCGCGTTTTATCCGGAGATCCTGGCGAACATCACGGACTGCAAGCAGGCGCTCTCGGAGCGCTACGACGAACACAACTTCACGGCGGAACGGGCGATCCGGCTGCGGGACTGGGACGAGGCGGCCCGGCAGCTCCGGATCGTGACCGAGTTGATCCCCGACCGCGCGGACCCGCGCCACGAGAGCGCGCACAAGAAGCTGCTCGACGTCGAACGACGACTGGAAACCCGGCGATGAACGCGATCCATATCCCTGGGGTCTTGCGGCGGCCGGTGGCCATCCTGGCGCTTCTGCTGCCGGCGCCCGCCGCGCCGGGCGCGGACGAGGGCGCCGGCGAGGTCTACGTCGTGACCGCGCCGCCCGGCGCCATCGTGTCGTGCGACGGGGCCGTGCGCGGGGCGGCGCCGCTGACGATCACCGGCCTGGCGCCCGGCGAACATCTGCTCGTTGCGCGCCGGCAGGACTACCGCGAGGCGCGCCGCACCGTGTCGGTCCGGGCCGGGCAGCGAATGGCCGCGGAATTGAGCCTGGAGCCGGTGACCGGGCTGGTCCTCATGCAGTCCGAGCCACCGGGCGCGGAGGTCCGCATCGAGGGCGCGGACCGGGGCCGGACCCCCCTGCTCGTCACGGACCTGACGCCCGGCACGTACCGCGTGCAGTTGTCGCATGCGGGCTACCTGCCCAAGGAGATTGACCTCAGGGTGCAGGACCGGATCCCGATGCGAATCCGGGAATCGCTCACCTCGGATTCCGCCACGCTTGCGTTGTCTTCGCATCCGCCGGGCGCGTCCGTCGTTCTGAACGGCATGGCGGCCGGCACGACGCCCTGCACGCTCGACCGGATCCCCGGCGGCGAGAGCACGCTGGAGCTGGTCCTGGAAGGATTCCAGCCGTACCGGCAGGCCCTGAACCTTGCAGCCGGGGAGACCGCGGAGCTGACGGCCGTGCTCGACCCGGTTCCCGCCCGGCTCACCCTGGTCTCCCTGCCGCCCGCCGCCCGCGCGTATCTCGACGACCAGTTCCGGGGCCGGACCCCGCTGACGATCGAGGCGCTCGCCCCCGGCGCCTACCGGGTCCGCATCGAACAGGAGGGCTACGAACCGGCCGCGCGAACCGTCCAGCTCGGTCGCGCGGAAAACGCCGTGGAGGAATTCCGGCTCGAGAGGAACTCCGGTCTCTTCGAGCTGACCACGGAGCCGGCCGGCGTCCGGGTATTCCTGGACGGGCGGGATATCGGCGTGACGACCGCGCGCGAGGGACAGACCGACCGGGTCTCCGAGCCGCTGCGTCTGGACCTGCTTTCCGAGGGCGAACACACGTTGCAGCTTTCGAAGAAGGGCTATTTCAGCCGGGAACGGACCGTCGAGATCACCCGGAGCGAGACGGTCACCGTCCACGAGACGCTGAAGAAGCGGTTCATACCCGACGTCGAGGTGCGGACGGACACCGATGTGTACCGCGGCGTGCTGATCGAGGTGGACCCCGAGGGCAACGTCAAGCTCGAGATCCGTCCCGGCATCTTCCGCACGGTCCCGGCCGCCGAGATCCGGAGCCGCAAGCCGCTCCGCGACGAAAACCCGTAGCCCCACCCTAAAGCAAGCGCCTTGTTTCCCGTGTAGCCACGCCGCTGTGCGGCGTCCCGACGGACCACAGGGCCGCGGCACCATTCACTCGCGAGGACGCCGCCCTCATTTCAGCAGCACGCCGATCACCACGCCGACCCCGATGAACGCCAGAAAGGCGAGTGACTTCATCGCATCCACCGTGGTGAAAAGAAGGTCCACGCTCACCGTGCCGCGGTTGAAAAGCAGCACGATGACCGAAAGGGCCAGAATAATCAGCGCGTAGGCGACTCTCCTGCTCATGATCCACCCTCCCCGAGTTCTTCCCTGACCGCCGCCAGGATGTCCTCGACCGAAGCCATCCGTCCCTTGCCCAGGTACCCGCACGCCAGATCCCCCGTCCCCACGTTCACGATCCGCGCACCCCTCTTTCCCAGCGTCGTCGCGTTGGCGCGCGTCGCCGGATGATTCCACATCTTCTCGTTCATGGCGGGCGCGATCACGAGCGGCGCCGTGCAGGCCAGCGCGGTGCAGGTCAGCAGATCGTCGGCCAGCCCGTGCGCCAGCTTGGCCAGGACGTTCGCCGTACAGGGCGCGATCAGCAGCAGGTCGGCCCGGTCCCCCAGCGAGATATGCTCGGGGCGCCAGTCGTCGCCCTCGCCGAACAGGTCCACGGCCACCGGGCGGCGCGAGAGCGTCCGAAACGTCCGCTCGCGGACAAACTCCGTGGCCGCCCGCGTCATCACCACCGAAACGTCCCAGTCGCGCAGGATCATCATCCGCACGAGCTCGGCGGCCTTGTAGGCCGCGATGGATCCGGTGACCCCCAGGACAATGTGCCTAGTCACGCGCTTGTCTTTCATGCTCGATCGCGTCCTTCATCTCGCGGCAGGCGCGGTCCAGGTCGTCGTTCACGATCACATGCCGGAACCGGCCCGCGCTCTTCATTTCGTCCTCCGCGTTGCGCAGGCGACGGGCAACCGCGCCGGGCGGATCCTCCGCCCGCCGGACGAGCCGCTGCTCGAGCTCGACCGAGGAGGGCGGCGCCACGAAGAAATCCGTGAATCCGCGCCGGATCTCTTCTCGACCCGGCTCGTCGCGCACCCCGTCCCGGATCTGCGCCGCGCCCTGCACGTCAATATCCATCAGCACGTCCCGGCCCGCCGCCAACGCGGCGCGTACGGTCTCGGCCAGCGTGCCGTACCGCTGCCCGTGCACCACGGCCTGCTCGAGAAACTCGCCGGCCTCGGCTCGCCTCGCGAACTCTTCTTCGGACAGGAAGAAATAGTCCCGACCGTTGACCTCGCCGCCGCGCGGGGCGCGGGTCGTGCACGAAATCGAGTATACCATCCCGGGCGACGCGTTCAGCAAGCGGCGACACAACGTCGTCTTGCCCGCGCCCGACGGCCCGGAAACCACGATGACCAGCGGCCGGCCGCGGCCCGGATTTCTACTCAACGTTTTGCGCTTGTTCACGGACGGCTTCCAGGTCGCTTTTGAACCGGACCACCTGTGCGGCGATCCGCGTGTCGTTCGCCTTGGACCCGATGGTGTTGATCTCGCGGAACATCTCCTGGCAGAGAAAGTCCAGCGGCCGGCCGGCCGGCTTTCGGGACCCGATGAACGAAGAAGCCTGCTTGAGATGACTCTCGAGCCGCGTAATTTCCTCCGTGATGTCCGAGCGGTCGGCGAGCAGCGCCGCCTCCCGGGCGAGCTGCGCGTCGCCGCCGGCAATGTCCACGCCCGCCTCCCGGATCCGCTTCCACAGCTGCCGGCGATGCCGCCGGGGAACCGAAGGGGCCAGGGCCTTGAGACGCGCCACGCGCGCGGCCAGCTTCCCGAACCGGGCCGTCAGGTCCCGCGCAAGCGCCCGCCCTTCACGCGTCCGCATCTCGTTCAGGCGCCCGAGCGCGTCGCCCAGCGCGCGCCGGGCCAGCCGCCAGACCTTGCCGGGATCGTCTTCCGTGTGTTCGTGCCGGATTACGTCCGGCAGCCTCAACAGCGAACGCGCGGACAGGTCGTCGGCCAGGCCCAGTTCCCGTGCCAGGCGCCGCAGCTTGCGCACTTCCCGCCCCGCCAGCTCCGGTTCCACGGTCACACGGCCGCCGCGTTCGGACACCGCCCGCACCGTGCCGGTGATGTGCCCGCGCGCCACCGCCTTGTGGATCATGGCGTGGACGCGCGGCTCGTAGCCCGCCAGCGCGCGCGGCAGCGTGACGCGCACGTCGAACTGCCTGCGGTTGACCGAACCGAGCTCGGCCGTCACCTTGATGCCGCCGGCCGCCGCCGCGCCCCGGCCAAACCCCGTCATGCTAGTCAGCGCCATCGTTGCTCCGTGGTCAGGATTCAGTGTTCAGTGGTGTCGGGTGTCGGGTGTCGCGCCACGCCATTCGCGCCACGCGTCACTCCCACACTCCCACACTCTTCCCTATCCGCTCCCGCCTTCCTTCGCTTGCTTCTTCAGATAGGCCTCCACGAATGCCTGGATCTTGCCGTCCAGCACCGCCTCCACGTCCGACGTCTCGGTCGCCGTGCGATGGTCCTTGACCATCGTGTAAGGCTGCAGCACATACGAACGGATCTGGCTCCCCCAGGCGATTTCCCCTTTGTCCCCGTAGAACTTCTCCATGTCCTTCCGCTGCTGGTCCTGCATCCACTCGTACACGCGGGCCCGCAGGATTTTCATGGCCTTGGCCTTGTTCTTGTGCTGGGACCGCTCCGCCTGGCAGCCGACCACGATGCCGGTCGGGATGTGGGTGATCCGGACGGCCGAGTCGGTCACGTTCACGTGCTGCCCGCCGGCCCCGCTCGAACGGAAGGTGTCCACCCGCAAATCCTTGTCCTCGATCTCGACGTCCAGATCGTCCTCGACCTCGGGCACCACGTCCAGGGCCGCGAAGCTCGTGTGCCGGCGCTTGTTGGCGTCGAAGGGACTGATCCGCACCAGCCGGTGCACGCCGCGCTCGGCCTTCATCAGGCCGTAGGCGTAGGGCCCGACCGCCGAGAACGTCAGGCTCTTGATTCCCGCCTCTTCCCCGGGCTGGGTGTCCACAATCTCCACGGCCAGACCGCGCTCTTCGGCATACCGACGGTACATCCGGAACAGCATCTCGGCCCAGTCGCAGGACTCCGTGCCGCCCGCGCCCGCATGGAGGGTGAGATAGGCGTTGTTCCCGTCGAATTCCCCGTTCAGCAGGGCCCGGAGCTCGAGCGTCTGGAACGTTTGCTCGGCCGACGCCAGCAGCGCTTGCGCCTCGAACCGGGCCTGGTCTTTCTGGCCGGCGTCGTCCTCGGTCTCCGACAGCTCGATCAGCAGGGAGGCGTCCTCGAGGGCGCGTTCCAGATCTGCGAACGGCTTGAGCACGGAGCGATGGCGGCTGGACTTCCCGATGACGGCCCGGGCCCGGTTCGGATCGTCCCAGAAGCCCGGCCGCGCGGCCTCGGCGTCGAGCTCCGCGAGCTGCCGGCGGCGTTTCTCGACGTCAAAGATAACCTCGCATTTCCGCGGTCCGGCCCCGAAGGGACTCCAGACGCTCCTTGATTTCCTCGATCATCCCGTCCCTCCCAAGGCGGCCTTCGACCGGAACCGAACCTTGAACATCGAACATCCAACATCGAACGTCCAACGCCAGGAACTCCCGTCCTTACTCTTTCCTTCGATGTTCAGTGTTCGATGTTCAATGTTGGACGTTCAGCTATCTCCTCCTCGAAACGCACAGAACTCACGCGTTCAGACTCTAATCCCAATCCTGCGTCCCGCCCCTGCCCCCCCACCCGCAGAGTCACGACCGCGCATTCTTTCTCGTCTCGACGGCGACAACAAGAATAAAAAAGGCGCCGGCCAGAATCCCGCAGGGCAGGGCGAACGGCCGGTCGCCCCACCGCGTGTAGAACGGTAGCGGCCGTTCGCCGCCGGCCACCACCAGACGGCTCGTCTCGAAGCGCGGCATACCGGTCCACCACCCTTCCCGCGCCAGGGTCCCCTCCCGCTCCACCCGGCCGGTCCGGTCAATGAAACACGTGACCCCCGTGTTGGCCGCGCGGACCGCAGCCACGCGGTTTTCGACGCAGCGGAACACGCAGTGGCTCATGTGCTGCAGGGCCGCCGACGAGCCGTCGAACCACGCGTCGTTCGTCTGGTTCACAAGGAACGCGGCGCCCTCCCGCACCGCGCGGCGGGCCAGGTACGGCATCACGTCCTCGAAACAGATCAGCACCGAAAACGAGACGGCCCGGTCCGCGGCCGCCGGCGACAGGCAAAACACCGTGTTTGTGGTCCCGGCCGTGCAGCTGAATCCCAACGGCTCGACCCGCCGGATCCAGGGAAAGATGCGCCGGAACGGAACATACTCGCCGAACGGCACGAGGTGCTGCTTGCGGTACGCCCCGGTGATCTCCCCCTGCGTGTTCACCAAAAAGGAGCTGTTGTAGTACTCGGACTCGCCGCGTCGCTGCGCCGCTTCCATGGACCCGACCAGCAGGGGCGTTCCCAGGCCTGCCAGATCGGTGACGAATGCACGGATCTCCGGGTCGGACCGCAGCGCGCCCGGCACCGCGGTCTCGGGCCAGATCATGAGATCCAGACCGAGCCGCGACGCCTGGCGCGTCAGCGTGCCGAGCCGGTCCAGGATTTCGCTTTCGAGATCCTCCGGCCATTTTCGGAGTTGCGGAATGGCCGGCTGCACGGCCGCGATCCGGACCTCGACGCCCGCCGCGCGCTCGTCTGAGAGGCGGCGAACGGTGCGGACGCCGTACAGCCAGCAAAGTGCGAAGACGAGCAGGCCGGTCATCAGCTCGACCTGGAACCGGCGCGACGTCCGCCGCCGGAAGTACACATCCGCGATGCGCAGCCCGAGCAGCGCCACCGCGCTGTTCATCGCCGCCATCACCGCCGAAACGGCGTAGACGCCGCCCCACTGCGCGAGCTGGATAATCGCCAGATTGCGGAACTGGCTTACGCCGAGCGTGTTCCAGGGGAACCCGGTGAAGAGCGTCGAGCGCAGATACTCGAAACCGACCCACAGCAGGGGAACGATCACGACCAGCCCCGCGCTCCGCAGCGTGCCGGGCCGGATCTCGCCGCCCCCCCACGCGCCGCGTCCGAACAGCGCCGAAAGCGCCATGGCGAACGCGGCCGTGTACAACGCGCAGTATCCGGCCAGCAGAATCCACGCCAGAACCGCCACCGGCCACGGCGCCCCCGTAACCCCCAGCCGCAGCAGCCACGAGATCGAAACGAGCCAGAAAACGGCGCCGGTCGAGAATCCCCAGCGAAAGGCAGGCCACGGGTCGGTGAATCGCGCCAGAAGAATCAGCGGCACCAGCGCCACCCACCCCGCCTGCGCCTCGGCCACGGGGGGAAAGGAGACCGCCAGAAGCACGCCCGCACTCACGGCCGCGGCCGCACGGGCGGCCTGTCCCAGCCCCCTTCGCTTCTTGCCGGCCCCGCTCGTCATGCGCCCGCCGCCGTACCCCGCTACTTCCCGCAGCACTTCTTGTACTTCTTGCCGCTGCCGCAGGGGCAGGGGTCGTTCCGCCCGATCTTGGGACCCGTCCGCCGGACGCCCGCCGGCGCGGCCTGCGCCGGGGCCGGCCCCCCGGCCCGGCCTGCGCCGGGGCCGACCGCCGCGGGCGCCGGCGCGGCCGCGGCAGACGCCGGGGCGCCCCCGCGCCCGCCGACCAGTGAGACCTCGTCGTGCACCAGCGTCTGGGGCAGCGACGCCAAAAACGATTCGAACGACTCCGCCGAGGTGGCCGAGCGGAAGACCTTGGCGGCCACCTCCTGCTTGATCTCGTCCATGAGCCGGCCGAACATCTCGAAGGCCTCGCGCTTGTATTCCACCAGCGGGTCCCGCTGGCCGTACGCGCGGAGCCCCACCCCCTGCCGCAGCGCGTCCATGGCCCGCAGGTAATCCTGCCACTGCATGTCGATGCTGTTCAGGACGATGTGGCGCTCCATGACCCGCACCGCTTCGTCGTCCTCCAGCGAGACCTTCAGCTCGTACGCGCGCCGCACCTTTTCGAACACCGCGGCCCCCGCGGCCTCGGGGTCGGCGGAACCCGTTCCCCGGACCTCCGCCGCCGTCAGCGCCACCGGAAACGTGCTCTGCACCCACTCGACGAACGACACGATCGTCTCGTCGTTGCCCGCCTTGATCAGTTCCTCCGCGCGTCCGGCGATTACGTCGTTCAGGATATCGAGCACCTGCTCACGAATATTCTCGCTCTGAATGATCTCGGTCCGGAAGCCGTAGATCACCTCGCGCTGCTTGTTCATGACGTCGTCGTATTCGAGGGTCCGCTTGCGGATCGAGAAGTTCTGCTGTTCGACCCGACGCTGGGCCGTCTCGATCGACCGGTTCAGCCAGCGGTGCTCCAACTGCTGCCCCTCCTCCAGGCCGAGCCGGCTCATGATGTTGGCGATTCGGTCCGAACCGAACAGGCGCATCAGGTCGTCCTCGAGCGAGATGTAGAATCGGGAGGAGCCGGGGTCCCCCTGGCGCGCGCAGCGGCCGCGAAGCTGGCGGTCGATGCGCCGCGCCTCGTGGCGTTCGGATCCGATCACGTGCAGGCCGCAGGGCCGGTCCGTGAGCAGGGCCCGAAGGGTCGAACCGTTCACCCGGTCCTCCAGCCGCAGAGACGACTCGACGAGTTCGCGGTCGAGGTGCACCACGCCCTCCCCCAGCTTGATGTCCGTGCCGCGTCCGGCCATGTTGGTGGCGATCGTCACGGACCCGCCCCGGCCGGCGTGCGTCACGATTTCGGCCTCCCGCTCGTGGTTCTTGGCGTTGAGCACGTTGTGCGGAATGCCCTCGCGCTTGAGCATCCGGCTCAGGAGCTCCGACGTGTCCACCGAGACGGTACCCACCAGGACCGGCTGGCCGTGCTGGTGGCAGTCCCGGATCTCGTCGATCAGCGCTTTGTACTTCTCGCGCTGCGTCTTGTAGATCACGTCGTTGTGGTCCACGCGGCGCACGGGGCGGTTGGTCGGAATCACCACCACGTCCAGGTGGTAGATCTCGTTGAACTCGTTGGCCTCGGTCTCCGCCGTGCCGGTCATCCCGGCGAGCTTCTCGTAGAGCCGGAAGTAGTTCTGAATCGTGATCGTGGCCAAGGTCTGCGTCTCCCGCTCGATCTTGACGCCTTCCTTGGCCTCCACCGCCTGGTGCAGCCCGTCGCTCCACCGGCGGCCGGGCAGGATACGGCCCGTGAATTCGTCCACGATCAGAACCTTGTTGTCCTGCACCACGTATTCCACGTCCCGCTCGTAGAGACAGTAGGCGCGGATGAGCTGGTCCACGTTGTGGATCCGCTCGCTCTTGTCGGCGAATTCGGTCTGCACCTTCTGACGCCGGCGGATCTTCTCCCTCTCGGAAACGCCCTCGGCGTCCAGGTCGGCCATGAGCGAGACCAGGTCCGGCAGCACGTAGGCGTCGGGATCCGAAGGATTCAGCGTCTCGCAGCCCTTCTCGGTCAGGTTGGCGTCATGGCCGCGCTCGTCGATCGTGAAGTACAGCTCCTCGCGCAAGGCGCGCGCCTCTTCCTTGCGCATGTCGGTGAGCATGGCATTCTCGATCTGCTCGTGCAGCTTGCGGATGGAGGGGTCCTCCAGCAGGTGCATGAGCTGCTTGTGCTTGGGCATGCCGTGATAGACCTGGTAGAGCTTCAACTGGGCCGCACCCGTGTCCTCCCCGTCCAGGGCGTCCCGCGCCTCCTGGATCAGGCGGCCGCAGAGCGCCCGCTGCTTGCGCACGAGTTGCGCCACCCGCGGCTGCAGCTCGAAGTACTGGTGCGAGGAGACCGGCGAGGGGCCGGAGATGATCAGGGGGGTCCGGGCTTCGTCAATCAGGATGCTGTCCACTTCGTCGATGATGGCGTAGCAGTGCCCGCGTTGGACCCGGCTCTCCCGGTCACAGGCCATGCCGTTGTCCCGCAGGTAGTCGAACCCGAACTCGCTGTTGGTGCCGTAGGTGATGTCCTTGGCGTATTCGGCACGCCGTTCCGGCGGCGTCATCTGGTTCTGGACGCAGCCGACCGTCAGCCCCAGGAACTCGTAGACCGGACCCATCCACTGCGCGTCGCGCCGCGCCAGGTAGTCGTTGACCGTCACCAGGTGCACGTTGCCGCCGGTCAGGGCGTTGAGATAGAGCGGCATGGTCGCCACCAGGGTCTTGCCCTCGCCCGTGGCCATCTCGGCGATCTTGCCCTGGTGCAGCACGATGGCCCCGATGAGCTGCACGTCGAACGGGACCATGTCCCACGTGGTCTCGTGCCCGCAGACATCGCAGCGGGTGCCCAGGAGCCGGCGGCAGACGTTCTTGACCGCCGCGAACGCCTCGCACATGACCGCGTCCACGGACTCGCCGTCAGCCAGCCGCCGCCGGAACTCGTCCGTCTTGGCCCGCAGGTCGGAGTCGGAAAGGGACTGGTACTGCTCCTCGATCCCGTTGATCTGCTCGACCAGGGGCTGGAGAGCCCGGATGTCTCGCTGGTGCTTGGTGCCGAAAATCTTCTTCAGTAGATTCATGGAACGCACTCCACGATCAAAAAACGACTCACCGCACTATATCAATCCGGCCCGCACCCCGCGAGCGCATAATCGGCGCAGCGCCGACGAAGAGATGAAACCGCAGATTCACGCAGATGGCCGCAGATCGCAGCCGCTGCAGCCGGACGGAACCACGGAGTTACCATGTAGGGAAAAGGTCAGCCCTCCCAGCCGAGATCATGTAAAGTGCAACGATCGTCGGCAAT
>Ga0180432_10005563_pt1 | contig 16709 bp, 6 predicted proteins | sample SS_ome_10_FD_132414 | JGI IMG/M metagenome (GOLD analysis project Ga0180432, IMG submission 132414) | Hypersaline lake sediment archaeal communities from the Salton Sea, California, USA - SS_1_MS_2 metaG | ecosystem: Environmental > Aquatic > Non-marine Saline and Alkaline > Hypersaline >... | reverse complement strand
GCTGATAGCTGATAGCTGAACGCTGCCAGCTCCTGGCCTCGAGCCGCCACCCGATACCGCGCCGGCCCTCGGTCGCGCCGGTGCCGGCGGCCGGCGCAAGACAGGAGCCCCGCCCGGGGAGGGACGGGGCTCGTCGGTTCAATACCCGGTCGCCGCGGCTAGTGAACGAAGATCAGGGTGATCACGGCGAAGAGCGGCAACAGGATCACGCAGCTATAGAGCATGTAGCCGAAGAAGCTGGGCATCCTGATGCCGGACTGCTCGGCGATGCTCTTGACCATGAAGTTGGGCCCGTTGCCGATGTAGCTCATCGCCCCCATGAAGACCGCCCCCAGCGAGATGCCCACCAGGAGGTCCTCCCGGACGAACTGCCCGCCGGCGAGCTCGAGGATGCCCTGGCCCGCCGAATGGGTGAGGGACTCCGCGGTGGTGAAGAAGACCACGTAGGTGGGGGCGTTGTCCAGGAAGGCCGAGAGCGAGCCGGTGGCCCAAAAGAAGTGCCACGGCCTGGTCAGGCCCAGTTCGGGACCCTTGGCGTTGAGGATCTCGATGGGGATCTGCATGGCGATGAAGATCCCGATGAACAGGGCGGCCACCTCCAGGATGGCGTGGTAGTTGAAATCGTTGTCCTTGCGGATCTGGGACTGCGTGCTCTTGAGCGAGAGGGCCACCAGGGCCAGCATCAGCAGCTCCCGCAGGAAGGGGAACGCGGTGAAGCCCAGCCCGGGGAAGGGCTCGCCCGGCTTGACCAGGCCGACACAGAGGACCACACCCAGCAGGTACAGCAGGTTGATCTTGCCCCGCAGCCGCAGGGGGGTCCGCTGGGTCTCGTCGCGGGCGATGTCCCTGGGCTCCTCCTTGCGGTAGGCGACGGTGTCCCAGAGGTAGTAGATGGCCAGCAGGGCCCCGCAGCAGACGGCCCAGGGTACCAGTAACTGGAAGGTCCACAGGAAGGGCACGCCCATCAGGTAGCCCAGAAACAGCGGGGGATCGCCGATGGGCAGCAGGCAGCCTCCGCAGTTGCAGACCACGAAGATGAAGAAGATGGCCGTGTGGGTCACGTGTCGCCGCTCGGCGTTGGTCTGGAGCAGGGGCCGGATCAGCAGCATGGCCGCCCCCGTCGTGCCGATGAAGCTGGCCAGCACGCCGCCCACCCCGATGAACGCCGTGTTGGTCAGCGGATGGGCCGCCAGGTCCCCCCGCAGGGAGATGCCCCCGCTGATCACGTAGAGGCTGAACAGCAGGATGATGAAGGGGATGTACTCGCCCAGAATGGCGTGCTCCAGCACGTGCACCACGCTGGCGAAGCCGGTGTAGGTCTCGTGCGTGGCGTGGTTGACGGTCATGGGATGGACGAGCAGGTAGTACAGGATGGCCAGGGCGCCGAACGCCAGGGCGACGATGAGCCGGTTCTTGTTGCTCTCCCACCAGTGGGCCGTCGCCGGAACCAGCGGCAGGATGGCGATGCACAGCAACAACCCCGCGAACGGGACGCACGCCCAGAGCGGAGGCGGGGCGTAGCCCTCCGGCGGCCCGTGATGGGCGTCGACCGGCGGGGCCGCGTGTTCCGCCGTGAAGGAGTGGAAGATCAAAGCCCCCAGCAGCACCGCCGCGACGGCGATGGCCAGCCAGGACAGGGGACCCAACCGGGCCGAGTGGGCCTGCGTTCCGTGGGCAGGAACGCCCAAGCTCAGGTCGGACATGGCGTTCTCGTCGGTCTGGTTCACGTGCTGGGCCTCCGCCCGGCGCGCCCGGACGGCAGGCCCTCACCCCGCACCAGCCGTCCCACGCCGCGTTGTCTCGGGTGTCCGAGTCGTCTCCTTCGACACCGCAAGGGCGTGGGAACAGCCCCTGCTGTGTATCGACCGCACAGCCTGCTCAGTTCGGTTGGATTCTCCCAGTTGCCGGTGCAGGGGCTGGGAGAATCGGGCATTATGGCCCCGGCAGCATGGTTTTTCCACGGCCGGACGGCCTGCCCTGCAAGCGGCCCCGCCCACCACCGGCGACCGAAACGAGGGAGGACCGCCGGAGCGGTCCGGCATCGTGGCGGGGCCTCTCGTACCTTCCGCGCCCGAGCAGGGCGCAGCAAGACGTGTGCCATGCTTCTGGTGCTTTGCGGCCCCCCGCGAACGCCGCGCTTCAGTTGTTCTCGCCGAGTTTGCGCAGGAGCTGGGTCTGGTGGGTGTCGACCAGCCGGGCTTCTTCGTCATCCCGGGCCAGCCGCTGGGCCTCGGCCAGCACCCGGGTGGCTTCGTCGAGCCGGCCGCCCAGGGTCAGCAGGCGACCCAGTTCCGCGCGGAGCGGTACGTTGTCCGGACGCAGCGCCACCGTCCGACGCAACGCCCGGGCTGCCCCCTCCCAGTCTTCTGCGCTGACGGAAATCGCGTAGAGGTTGCCGAGCATCCGTTCGAGAATGCCGCGGGGGGCTAGGGTGTTCAGGTGGGCGTCGTGCAGTTCGGCGGACTCGCCGAACATGGTCCGGAGCAGTTGCTCACAGCTCTCCCGGGACAGCAGGGCCCCCTGGTTGAAGGGGTCGATGAGGATGCGCTGCCCGTCGGTGTCGTAGGAAACGATGAAATGGCCCGGCAGGCCGACGCCATGCATGGGCCAGTCCAGGCGCCGGGCGACGTCCAGCCACACGACCGACAGAGCCACCGGCAGCCCGCGCCGGGTGTCCATGACGCGGTTGAGGAGTGTCCCGGCCGAGTTGTTGAACACGCTGGCGCTGCCCTGGAAGCCCTCCTCGGTGACCAGCACCTGCCGGAGGGCGTTGATCCGCTGGAGGGCGTTGAAGGCCGGGTAGCCCGCCACCCGCCGGGCCAGGATGTCCAGCCGCTGCACGTAGTGGTTCAGGGTCAGGTCCGGATACTCGTCGGCCGCGAACAGCAGGGCGGCTTCCGCGAGGCGGATCTGCCCCTCGGGGCCGTTGACCAGTTCGTCGAAGGGGTGTTTCTGGGCTTCGTTTCCCATGGACGGTCCACAAAGGGAGCACCGGCCGGCCTCCGGCCGGCTCGCGGGTCAGCTACCGATCCCCGTACCTATCGACGGAACGCCCCGGTCACTTCGGCTTGGGCCAGAATCCTGCCATCCATGGCGGCCAGCAGGATGTCCAGTGTTGCTGAGCCTGCCACCTCCAGCGGCCCGCCGAGGGCGTGGAGGGTGAACTCGCAGCGATGGGTCTCGTCGGGCGGCGGTCTCAGTCCGCCACCTGGGCGAGTTGGCGGGCGTCCTCCAGAAGCTGGTTGATCTCCTCGGTGCGCGAGCGGGAGTGGCCCGGGCCGCCGCCGATCATGCCGTGCCGGACCACCGGTTCGGCCGCGGGGGGCAGTTCGAGCTCCCGGGCCTCCGGCCGGCCCTGCCGCCCGGCGAGCGAGGCCAGCATCCGCAGCGACTCCGGAGGATGCGTCTGGGCGACGCTCGGGCTGTGCGCGAGGGACTCCGCCAGACGCGACTGGACCCGCATGGCCTCGTTGACCCAGGCCCGGAGCGTGTCGGACGCCCGGGTCGTCTCGGCTGACAGATGGTTGGCACGGCTCTCGGCCGTCCGGCTCATCTTCTGGAACTGCTCGACACGCTTGTTGGCCTCCACGGTCGCCTGGGACAGGCTGGCGAAGACCTTCCGCACCGCCCGGCAGACCCCCTGAAGCTGGGCCGACTGGGCCTTGGCATCGGAGGCGATCCGCTCGGGCCCCTCCAGCAGCCGGCTGACGTGGACCTCGAAGGCGTCCGCCCGGCTTTGCAGCTTCTCGAGCTGCCGGCTGATGCTCTCGGCGTGCTGGATGAACTCCGACAGGGTCCGTTCCGAGGCGTCCAGGACCTCCTGCCGGGCGCCGACCGCCTCCACCTGCTCGGCGAGCCGCTCGGCGGTGCGGGCCGCCTGCTGCCCGCTGTCCGCCAGGCTCTGGCCTCTCTGGGCGGCTTCGCTGTTCAGCTCGGCCAGGCGGGCCATCAGCTCCGAGGCGCGGTGGGCGTGGGCCTCGAGCTGCCCGACGAGATCGCGGTCGTGGTCGTGGAGCGTCTGTTGCCGTTCGAGGGTCGCCCGGGCGGCCTCGCGTTGCTCACTCAGCCGCTCGGCGGTTTGGTCAGCCCCTTCGGTGGCGTTCGCCAGTCGGGCAACCAGGTTTTGCGCCTCGGCCGTGGTCTGCCCCAGGTCCTGGGTGGCCTCCCTGGCCTGCTGGACGACCTGACCGGACTCGTCGGCCACCCGGGCCGCCGCCTTGGCGTTGGCCTGGAGCTGGCGGTCCACGCCCACACCCTGGCGACAGCGGGATTCGAGGGTGCCGATGACCTGCCGGGTGGAGTGGATCTCCGCGGCCAAAGCTTCACTGAGGCTGCCGGCGCTGGCGGCAGACTTCTCGAGGCGGTCGAGGAACTGCTCGGCGTGCCCGGTGCGTTCACCGAGTTGGTGGGCCCGCTCCTCCGCGGTGCAGGCCAGCGACCAGATGTCCCTGGTCAACTGGTCCATCCGCTCGTGGGCCCGTTGCGACGAGGTGATCCGTTCCTCCAGCCGGTTGATGGCCTCGGCAGCGGTGACACCGGCGGACTCAGCCCGTTCGGTTTGCTCGGCGGTGGCCTGGCGGGCTTGCTCGGCGTCCTGCGTCGCCTGCTGGAGTTCCTGCTTCAGTTCGGTGATGGTGCAGCGGGCCTCCTCGACCGCCGCGGCGACGCGGTGCAGGTCCGCATCCGCGGCCGCCCGGGCGCTGTCGACGGTCTCGAGCAGGCGATCGGCGGCGCTGTGACTGTCGGCAGTAGCGCCGCTGGCCTGCCTGAGGGCCTCGCGGGCGGCCTGCGTCATCGAGGCGAGCTGCCCGGTGGTCTCGGCGGCGATGCTCTTCTCCGCGCGCAGCTCCTCGGCCGCCGCCCTGGCGCCGGCCAGCAGCTCCTGCAGTTCGCTGGTCACGCCCCGGGCGTCGCCGAGGCCACGTTCGAGGGACTGCTCGATCTCCCGGGCCGTTCCCTGCCCCTGCTCGACCTTCGACAGCAGCTCTCCGGCCGCCGTGTGGGCGTCGGCGACCGTCGCCCCCGTCTGCCGGCCGACCTCCCGGGCCGAGCTGATGATCGATTCGAGCTGCTCCGCCTTGCGATCGGCTGCGCCCATCTCCACCCGCAGTGCGTCCTGGAACTTCCCGGCTTGATCCACCGCCTGCCGGGCGGCCTGCTCCAGATCGGCCCGGATGCCGGCCGCCTGCTCCGTCGCCTGCCCCACCGTTTCGGCGATCTGATCGCAGGTGCTGGTGGTCTGTTCGACCGCCTTGCGCAGGGTCTGTTCGATGTCCGCGCGAACCCCCGCCCCGCGCTCCGTCGCCCGGCCGATCGTCCGGGTGATCTGCTCGCAGGCGCCGGCCGCCTGGTCGCTGGCCGTACGGGCCGTTTCCGCGATCGCTTCGCCGATGGCGGCGGAGCGCTCCTCCGCCCGGGCGATGGCCTGGTCCATGCGATCGTGGGCGCTGTCGGTTCGCTCGACCTGCTCGATGGCCCGTTCGATCGCGCCCGCCAGTTCGCTGCGGGCGTCGGCGGCCTCGCCAACGGAGACCAGAATCCCGTTCCGAACGTCCGCGGCCTGCTGTTCGGTTTCGCGGAGCGTGGTGTCCAGCCGCTGGCGGGCCTCACCGGCGCCGTGAGCGGCGGCCTCGATCGCCGCTGTCAACTCGCGGCGAACCGCGTCGGCCTCTTCATGCGAGCGGGCCACCTCCGCGCGCAGCTCGGTCGTCTCCTGCGACGCGGTTGCGACCGTGCGGAGGATCTCCTGGCGGGCCTCGTTGCCGCATCGGGCCGCATCGTCGACCGCGGCGCGGAGGGCTGCCTCAGCGGCGGCCGTCTGCTTCTGGACCCGCTGGACCTGTTCGGTGCACTCCACGCGGATGCCGGTGACCCGCTCGGCGGCGGCGTCGGCGGACCGGTTGAGGCCGGAGCTGATCTCGGTGGCCCGGGCCGCAGCGTCTTCGAGCGTGGCGTTCAACTGGGCGCGGGTCCGTGTCGCCTCCTCTTCCGCTTGTTCGGTCAGAACCCCGAGGTCCTTACGCGTGCGGGTGGCCTGTCGGGTGGCGGCGTCGATGGTCTCGAGCAGTCCGTCGCGGGCATCACCGGCCCGGCCGATGGCTTCCTGGGCGGAGTGCTCCAACTCCGCCCGTACGTCGTTGATCCGGGCTGCGGTGTCGCCGAACGCTCGTTCGAGCTCGCTGTGGAGGTCGTCCGCCCGCCGGGTCACGTCTTCCAGGGTGGCGGTGAGTTCCTCGCGAGCCCGCGTGGTCGCGGCCAGCACCGAGGCGATGCCGTCTTCGGCGTCCACCTCCTCGATGAGGGTGGCGAGGTGACGCTGGGCTTCCGCCCCCACCTCGACGATCCGGCCGGCGTATTCGGAGAGCTCGACGCGCACGGCCTCGGCCCGGGCGCAGGCCTCGGAGACGGCCTGGCACTGCCGGGCCGAGTCCTCCTGCTGTCCGGCGTTTGCGGTGCTGGCCTCCTCGAGGGTCTCGGCCAGCTCCCGGGCCTGGCGGCAGGCCGTCTCGATCCGTTCCTCCGCCGACTCGAGCCGGCTCTCCGTCTCGGCGAGGGACTCCGGAGCGTGGCGCACCACCTCCGCCAGGGCCTTCAGCTCGCGGAGCGCATCGGACGCGTCGGTCCCCAGGCCCAGTTCGTTCGCCCGGCGGATGGCGTCCTCGAGCTGTTCGCCCAGGGTGCGCCCGGCGGAGAGCAGGGATTCCAGTTGCTCGGCGGTCCGGGCGAGGACGGCCGGGTCAAGCTGCGGCCCTGCGGCCGGCGGCGCAGCGTGGCCCGGGTTGCAGACCTCCGTGACCACAACCCGGTCCACCTTCCCGCGTTGCAGACGATGCGCGGTACGCAACGCTTCGTCACAAAGCTGGTTGATCCGCCGCGGGACGCCGCCGGAGTGCTCTTGAATCAGGTTCAGCGCGCCCAGGTCGAAAAGCCGGTTGTCGGGAGCTCCGGCCGTGAGCAGGCGGTGGCGCACGTACTCGCGGGTCTCGGCGAGGCTCAGGGGCGACAGGGTGTGCGGGCCCGCGATGCGGCGGCGAAGACGTTTGAACCTGCGCGCCCGGAGCGTGTCCTCAATCCCGGGGCGCCCCGCCAGAACGATGCGGACCAGATGGCGGTCTCCCTCCCGAACCTCGCTCAGCAGGCCGAGTTCCTCGAGGTCGGCCGGGGTGAGGTTCTCCGCCTGATCGAGGCAGAGCAGCACCCAGCGGGGGTGTTCGCCGGCCGGGTCGCTGACGAAGCGGCGGAGCCGGTCCAGCAGGTCGAGCGAACTTGGGCTGTCCGCCTGCTCGATGTTGAGCGCCCGGCAGACCCGTTGAATCAGGCCGGATGTGTGGTGGGTGCTACAGGTGCCCAGAACGGGGATGGCCCCCCGGTCCAGGCGCGAGAGCAGAACCCGGCAGAGGATCGATTTGCCCAGACCTTCCCCGCCGGTGAGCAGCACCGGGCCCTGTTTTCCGGAGGCTGTTCGCCGGAGCAGCTCCAGCGCCGTCCGGCAGTCGTCGGTGGGGTGGAAGAAGCGGGGTTCGGACCTGTCGTCGAACGGCGGGCAGCGCAGGCCGAAGGAATCGTAGTACATGGGCCTCACCTTGGACACGCGGTTACGTCCTTTCGCACGCTGGCGGCCGCGGTCCCTCCGGCCGGGATGGTCGGTCCCCGCCGGTCCGTTCCGCTCTGTCGGCCGCTCTCGGCAGTAACTATCGGAACCTGCGCGCGGCGGCTGGAGTTATCGGCCATTAGAACCCGCCCTGCCGAGGTGGCCGGAGCGTCCGACGATCGACCCGGTTTGCCCCCGGCGGGTGGATATCTTAAATCCTGCATTGGAGAGCGGTTGGACCAGAACCTGGTTTCGCCGAGTGGAAAGAAGTGGGCAATGGTTGGCCTGGTGAACGCGGCCGGCACGCCCGAAACTTCTCGCGTCCAGTCTGTCTTTACTGCTGCGCTGCAAGCCGGTGAGACGAAGGGCGGTCTCCTGCCCATCGTCAACAGCCAGCAGGCGGCGGAGCGCGTTCTCCGTTCGGCTGTCGATACGATCGAGTTCACCAACGGCGATGTGGTGCGACCCACGCCGGATGGTGGGCAATCCGACCGTTTCGCACAGGCTGAGCTGGAGGCGGCAACGACAGAGAGTGTCGGGAAGTTTCTCGACGTGACAGCGTAAGCCGTTCGGACAATTCGCTCGATCGTGGCCGCCGGGACGGATGAGTCCCGCTGCTTTGCCCGGCGTACGCGCTCGAATTCAACGGCCGCCGGCCGGCCCCGCCAGGGCAGGTCGGTGCGCGGAAGGGAGCGTCTGCGCCGGCGTTTTCGAGATTATCCCAGGGCCGTGGGGTCCGCGAGCAACACTCGCAGGTCCTCACGCAACGCCCCGGTCTCCAGATGGGTCTCCTCCGCGAGGCGAATGGGCAGCAATCCGGCCTTCGAGCGGGTGTGCTCCCGCAACTCCGCCAGGAGTGCCCGGAGCGCCAACCGCTGTCCGATCGACATTCCTTCGTTGGCGGCGGCGGTCATCACGGCCACGCGGATGGTGTGCCGGGTCGCGGCGATCTCGCCGCCCGGTTGCCATCCGGGCAGGGTCTGCACGCGCCCGCTGGGGGCCACCATGAACTGAAGGTTCGGCGGCGGAGGGGTGGCGGCCAATGCCCCCCGCAGCCCCGGCGAGGGACCGGCCAGGGCCAGCACCTCGATGGAGTTCCAATCGGCACGCGGCAGCTCCGCGGAGCGCACGGCGCGGCGGGCCATCACCTGCACGGTCTGCAAGTCCGGACTGGGCACCCGGCCGCTGGCGTAGTCGTCCACCTGGGGTTCCAGCCAGCCCAGCAGCACCGCCCCGCCCGTCATGCTGACCACCAGGCAAGCGAGCGTTTTGAACATCCGTGTTCGTGGATTCATCGAATGTCGATTGAGACCGCGCCTGTGGTCCGAACCGACCGAACGTCCCGGACCTGAGAGAACTTCTATCGAGCTTATCGGTCCGACGCAAACCCCGGAGCGAGCTTTTCGTCCTTTTTTTGTAGGCCGGCCCCGTGACGGCTTCGGGGCACACGCCGACGGTCGCGGCGCAAGCTGCGCGGTGAGACTCGGCCCCGGCGGCCGGTCGGACCGCGGCAGGCCGGAGCGGGCATCATGCTCATCCCCCGCCGGGCGGGGCACCCGCGCCGCCCGAAGAGCGGAGGGCGCTTGCCAGGCCCTGCCTCGCCGACTCGAGCTGCGGGTCCAGCTTCAGGGCCTGGCGGAAGCTCTCGACGGCAGCCTGGTAGGCGCCGCGGCGCCGCCTGGCCTCCCCGTGGCGGCTGAACGCCCGGGCGGCCCGGGCGCGTTCCTCCGCCGCCTGATCGAGGCGGCCCGCGGCTTGAAGCGCCCGGGCGAGATCCCGGCGGTATTCCGCCTCCTTGACGAGCCAGCGCCTGGCGGCGACCAGCTTGACCGCCGTGCGGAGCTCCGGCACGGCGTTCTCCGGCTCGCCCAGTTGCCAGAGCGTGTAGCCCCGGCGCTGAAAGGCGAGGTACAGGTCGGGCTTGGCCTGCTGGGCCAGCAGGTAGCGGTCGGCGGCCCGGCGGAGGTTCTTGCGGGCCTGGGCCGGGTCCCCCGCCTGCCGGAGGTGGTTGGCCCGGCGCCGGTAGAGATTGGCCAGGTTGAACTGGCCCGCCCAGCAGGTGGGGTTTCGCTCCACGGTGTAGAGCCAGAAGGACTCGGCATCGCGCCAGACCCGGGCGTTCTGGCGCCAGGTGATCATGCCCAGGGCCACGAGGACGGCGCAGGCCAGGGCGGTGGCCGGCACCCACATCCCCCGGCCGCCGGCCAGGCGACGGCGCAGCGCATCGGCCGCGACCGCGAAGGCGAGAAACACCCCCAGGCAGGGGATGTACATGAAGTGGTCGGCGACGAACGAGAACTGCGTGTAATTGAACGGGATCAGCCCCAGCACCGGTGAGAGGCTGACCAGGTAGTGCCCCGCTCCCCACAGCGCGTGCGGGGCGATGCGCCGCCGCAGGTTCCACGCCAGCAGGCCCGCCAGGGGAACGGCCAGCAGCGCCGCCCCGAAGACCAGCGGCGAGCCCGGCAGGTCCCACCGCGGATAGACGCCCGGGTAGTTGGCCGGCACCAGCACCTTGCCCAGGTAGAACCACACCGCGCCCGCCGCGGCGAACGGCCGGAGCCAGTTTTCCAACGGCACCATCGTGCTGGCCGCGTTGCGCTGCTCGATGGTGCTCGTGGTGATGGCGGCGCAGAGCCCCAGCAGCAGCATCGGAGCCACGCGGAGCCACCGGTCTCTCCCCGGCAGCCGCCGGTGGATCAGCCAGTCGGACAGCAGGGCGGTGGCGGGCAGCGTCACCGCGGCCGTCTTGCTCAGCAGAGCGGCCAGCAGCAGCAGCAGCGAGAGTCCGTAGCCCGTCCGACTCCGCTGGCGGCTGTCACGCAGGTAGAAGAGCAGGGCCAGCAGGTAGAACAACCCGGAGAGCACGTTCTTGCGCTCCGCCGCCCAGGCCACCGAAGCCACGCCGATGGGATGCACGGCAAACAGCCCCGCCGTCGCCCAGGCCACCCAGGGCCCCACGCCCAGCACCCGCAGCAGCCAGACCACCAGGGCGGCGTTCACCGCGTGCAGCACCAGGTTCGTCAGGTGATAGCCGGTCGGGTCCTCCCCCCAGACGCGGTACTCCAGCCAGTAGCTCGTGAAGACCAGCGGGTAGAACTGCGGCTGGCTTGCGGCGGGGTTCCAGATGTCGGCCAGCCCCCCCGGCTCGGTTACGTGCCGGTTCCGGGTGATGTACTCGGGGTCGTCCCAGGTCACGAACTCGTTGTTCAGGGTGGGCAGGTAGGCCAGGGCCGCGGCGAGGGCCGCGGTGACGGCCGCCAGCCACCAGTGCCACCGTGGTGCACCGACGATCGGCACCGGGTCCGGGCGTGCGGGCGCCGAACCGCCCGCTGCCCGGCGTCGATGTGATGTCTCCCGTCGCCTGGCCACGGCGGCAATGTATCCCGGGCCTCAGGCGAAGTCATCACGGCGCTGCCGCACTCCCGCGGGCGAGGGAACCGGGCCGGAGCCTTGACGGTGCCCCCCTCGGCAGTCCGGGACCCGGGGGCCCGATCCGGCCTCGAGGCCGCGGTTGCCGCCAGCGGACCGGACGGCGTTGCAACGTTGCTGCACGTCAGGGTCGTTCCCGCCCAGTTTGCCTTGTTTGGCTTGCCCTGCCGCCGGTCGATGCGTTGTCGGGCTGCTTTGATTCTGGCATCTGAATGGTTAGCATGGCTGGCAAGCCCCGTTGCGGAACCGGGTGAGATTCGGCATCGTCCGTCATCCGTCAGGGCGAGCGAGCCCAGCGGGCGTGGAGGAGGGGAAATGCAGTGGTGCGGTGCGTTCACTGATGATCGCTCTGCCCGTCTCGGCTGCTGCGGGAAGGCGGGCGGCGGAACTCAGCGCGGGCACGGCGGCTCCGCACCGGCCCTCGGGACAGATTCCCAAGTTCCCAGACACAGGAGTGGCAGGTAGGCTGCTTCGGAAGAAGGCGGGCGCCGGCCCCGCCGGTGATCGGAGCCCTGCGGCGACCCGGTGTGTGAGGGGAACGGTACAGCGAGTTTTCAGTAATGAGCAAACCAGGTGGGACGTGCGGCTGCACAGGCTGGATCCGACCCGTCGGCCGGACCGTGTGTGCGGTGGCGCTGGCGTTGATGGCCCGGGAGGCGCTCGGCGGGGAGATCCGCTGGCGAAGCGGGGCTGTGGCCGCACCACAACAGCCCCCGGCGGCCAGGGCGGCGGCGTTGCAGGCCGCTGCCGGAGAGCACATCGTTGTGCAGTTCACCCGGGTCGTGTCCCCTCAGGGTCGACAGCGACTCCAGGACGGCGGCCTGACTCTGCTCCGTTATCTGGGCGACGGCGGTTACTTCGCGTTCGTCGACCCTCTTCGTCTGGATGTGCAGAGAGTGGCCGCGGTGGACGACCTGGCGTCGGTTCAGCCGATCGAGCGGTCCTGGAAGGTGCACCCGGATCTGCTGGCCGGCGAGGTTCCGGGCTGGGCGCTGGTTGGCGCGGCCGGGCCGGCTTCCCCCGACGGTCCCGAACCGCAGCCCAACGCGCCGGCCGATCCGCGCGTGGCGGTCTACGTGCTGCTGCATCCGGATGTGCCCCTGGCCGCCGCCCCCCGCGTCGCCCGGCGGCACGGCGGGTCGGTGCGTTCCACGCTCGAGACGGTCAACGGGCTGGTCCTCGAACTGCCGCTCTCGCGGATCGGTGATCTGGCCGACGAGGATGAGGTCCAGTGGATCGAACCACCCTTGCCCCGGTTCGACGAGCTGAACAACAGCAACCGGGAGCTGGTCGGCGCCGACGTCGTGCAGGCGCCGCCCTACGACCTGGATGGCTCGGGCATCAAGGTACTGGTCTACGACGGCGGTTACGCCCTGGACGCCCACGAGGACTTCGGCGGTCGGCTGGTGGTGCGGGACGAGTCCGGCCTGTCGGGCCACGCCACCCATGTGGCCGGCACCATCGGCGGCAGCGGGGCGGTCAGCGGCGGCGACTACCGAGGCATGGCCCCGGGCGTCACCATGGAGTCGTACGGCTTCCAATGGGACAGCGAGGGCGTCTTCCTCTACAACAACCCCGGCGACCTGGAAGAGGACTACGACGAGGCCGTCAACGTCCACGGGGTGGACCTGGCCAACAATTCCATCGGCACCAACACCGCCCTGTACTGGGACTGCGCCATCACCGGGCGGTACGGCGTCACCTCGGTGCTGATCGACTCGATCGTCCGCGGCAGCCTGGGACGGCCCCTGCGGGTGGTCTGGGCCAACGGCAACGAACGCCAGGTCGAACGCTGCGGGGATCTCTACCACACCACCGCGCCGCCCGCCTGCGCCAAGAACCACCTCACCGTCGGGGCCGTGAACTCCGACGACGACACGATCACCGATTTCACCAGTTGGGGGCCGGCCGGCGACGGCCGACTCAAGCCCGACGTGGTCGCACCCGGCTGCCAGACCGACGACGACGAGGGCGTGACCTCCTGCTCCAGCGGGGGGTTCTACACCGTCAAGTGCGGCACCAGCATGGCCTGCCCCACCGTCACCGGGCTGAGCGCCCTGCTGATGCAGGACTACCGGGCCTGGTACCCCCAGGAGGACGACTTCCGCAACTCGACCCTGCGGGCCGTGCTCGCCCACACGGCCGAGGACCTGGTCGGCGGTCCCTACGACGCCCCGCCCGGCCCCGACTTCCAGAGCGGCTACGGATCGGTCCGCGTCGAGCCGGCGCTGAAGCTGTTGCGAGACCGGAACGTCTTCGAGAGGAGCATCAATCAGGGGGACACGCTCGCGGCACTCGTGGTGGTCAACCCCGGAGACAACGAGCTGAGGGTCACCCTGGCCTGGGACGACGTGCCCGGCACGCCCAACGTGGACGGGCCCGCCCTGATCAACGACCTGGACCTGCGGGTTTTCGACCCGGAGGGCAACCGGCACTTCCCCTGGACCCTCGATCCGGAGGACCCCGAACGGCCCGCCGTGCGCACACAGGAGGACCACCTCAACAACCTGGAGCAGGTGTTCATCGAGGCCCCGGAGCCCGGTGCCTACCGGATCGAGGTTCACGGCTTCAGCGTGCCGCAGGGGCCGCAGCCCTTCTCGCTGGCCGCCACCCCCTTCCTGGTGAGCTGTTCGCCGCAGGGGACCGTCACCCTGGATCGCAGCAAGTACGCCTGCGAGGCCGATGCCGTCATCCAGGTGGTGGACTGCGACCTGGACACCGACAGCGGGCTGGTCGAGACGGTCGAGATCACCATGCTGTCCGAGTCCGAGCCGGATGGTGAAAACCTGGTGCTCACGGAGACCGGGCCGGACACGGCGACCTTCCGCGGTACCCTCGAGCTGAACACCGCGGACAGCCCGGGCGTGCTGCTCGTCGCCCACGGCGACACGGTGAGCGCCACCTACATCGACGCCGACGACGGCCTGGGCGGCGAGGACGTGGTGGTGACCGACACGGCCGCCGTGGACTGCCTGCCGCCGGTGATCTCCGCTGTCGGGGCCGTCGATCTCGAGCCCCGCAGCGCGGTCGTCTCCTTCCTCACCGACGAGCAGTCCCGAGGAATCGTGCGCTACGGCCTGGCTTGCGACGCCCTGACGGAGCAGGCCGACGAAACCGGCTTCCACAGCGAACACACCTTCCCCCTGGAGGAGCTGCTGGACGATACCGTGTACTTCTTCGCCGTGCAGGCGACCGACGAGGCGGGCAACACGGCCGCCGACGACCACGGCGGGGCGTGCTACTCCTTCGCCACGCCCAAGATCCCGGATTTCTTCACGGAGCGGTTCCACACCGACGCCCCCAACGACCTGGCCTACACCCGCCTGCTCTTCGTGCCCGACGGCTCGGACGATTCCTACTCGCTGTGCGGCGAGTCCATCGCCGAGCTGCCGACCGATCCGACCAGCGGTGCGGCGCTGGACCTCGACGTGGACGACTTCGCTCCGGTGGCCCTGGCCGATCAAGCCCGGGTGCAGCTCTACGGCACCAGCTACGACACGCTGTTCCTGGGCAGCAACGGCTACCTGACCTTCGGCAGCGGCGATAAGGGCCACAGCGAGTCACTGGAGACGCACTTCGACCAGCCGCGGGTGTCGGGCCTCTTCGACGACCTGGATCCCTCCTTCGGCGGCGCCGTGGTTTTCGAGCAGTTCGCGGACCGGGCGGTGGCCACCTGGTGGGGCGTTCCGGAGTACAAGAAGACCAACGCCAACACGTTCCAGATCGAGCTGTTCTTCGACGGCCGCATCGCCCTGAGCTACCTGGCGATCGACGCGGAGGACGGCCTGGCGGGCCTCTCGGAGGGGGAGGGCCTGTCACCGGACTTCGTGGGGAGCGATCTGTCGGTGGCCGGTCCCTGTGGCCCCCGGCCGCCGCTGGCCGTTGATGGCCACGTCCAGACTCCACTCAACCAGCCGGTGACCATCGGGCTGGTGGCCACCGACGACGGGCTGCCCGATCCTCCGGCTGCTCTGACCTACGTCATCACCGCCCTGCCCGCGTCGGGCACGCTGCACGACCCGGCCGCGGGCGACATCACGGCCGTGCCCCACACGCTGGCGGGAACCGAAGGCCAGGTGGTCTACACACCCTCGCCGGGGTATGCGGGTGACGACGCCTTCGCCTTCCAGGCTTCCGACGGCGGGACGCCTCCCGAGGGCGGCGATTCCAACATGGCCGACGTCACGGTCGTCATCGGCGGGCCCGAGCCGGTCTACAGCTTCCCGCTCGACGAGCACCCCGGCTGGGCAATGGAGGCCCAGTGGGCCTTCGGACCCCCTCTCGGCATGGGCGGCGAGCTGCACGGGCATCCCGATCCCGCCGCGGGGGCCAGCGGCTCCAGCGTGCTGGGGGTCAACCTGGAGGGGGATTACTCCACCACCGTCGGGGCCCCCCGCTGCCTCACCGCCGGGCCGTTCGACTGTTCGGAGCTGACCGACACCCGGCTCAGGTTCCACCGCTGGCTCAACACCGACTACCAGCCGTTTGTCCGGGCCACGGTGGACGCTTCGCCGGACGGCAACGACTGGACGGTGATCTGGGAGAACGGTGACAGTTCCACCTCGCCGCAGGACGCCTGGTGGCAGCCGGTGAGCTACGACATCGCCTCCCTGGCCGATGGGCAGGCCGAGGTGTACGTCCGCTGGACCCACCAGGTGGTGCAGAGCGGAGCCTGGGCCTTCTCCGGGTGGAACATCGATGATGTGGAGATCTGGGGTGTGCGGCCCGGTGTGATGCTGGCCGTTCCTCAGAGCCTGGAGGTCCTTCGCGGCGAAGTGCTCTCCGGCGACGTGGAGGCCCTCCACGCCAGCGACGACTCCCGCCTGTGCGTCCGCCTGGGGTTCGTGATGAGCGATTCCGAATCGCCCGTGTGGCTGGTGCTCAGCGGTACGGCGCCGCAGCCCGAGGTGGCCGAGCTGAGGTTCCTGCTGGAGGCCCGAGCCGACGCGGCCGGACTGACCCAGCGACTGGAGCTGCTCAATCAGCTCACCGGGGAGTACGAGGGGCTGGACGCTCGCGTGGCCTCTCTCACCGATTCCATCGTCGAGGTCGTGGTAACAGTCAACGCCTCGCGATTCGTGCACCCTGACACCCTGGAGCTGAAGGCCCAACTCACCTGGAGAGCCGAGGGTCCGGTGAGCGGCCATCCCTGGCAGGTGGCCGTCGATCAGGCCGTGTGGAAGATCTCACCCTGACCGGGGCCTCACCACGCCGGCGGGCGCAGGGGCTGCGGCTGCGAGCGCGTGCCCTGTCGCGTGCTGCGCCGGCCCGGAGCCTCGCGCTTTCCGGGCGTCGTTCCTTCCGGTCACGCTGTGCTCGCCCGGCGGGCATGTTGCCCCGCTGCTGACCGGCTGCCACCGGCGTCCGTGTCTTCGGGCATCGAGCCAGACCAGTGAACCGACAGCTTATTTTGTCTTGAGCCTGGCGGCGGAGATGTGCTAGAATCGAGGCCAGTTGGGTGGCGGCGTGCGGACCTGCCTGCCCGCAAGACACGTCTTTTCTGAAGGAGCCAGGAAAATGAGGAAGCACCGTGGTCAAACCCGCGCCCGCTGTGTGCCGAGGCAGCAGGGCGTCGTGGGCTTGATGATCGTCGGCGTGGTGCTGGCGAGCGCAGTCTGCGTGTTCGCGGCCGAGCCGGTTGAGGTCCGGGTGGTGAAGGACACCGGCGACACGATTGTGTTGGAGT
>Ga0180432_10005562_pt1 | contig 16711 bp, 15 predicted proteins | sample SS_ome_10_FD_132414 | JGI IMG/M metagenome (GOLD analysis project Ga0180432, IMG submission 132414) | Hypersaline lake sediment archaeal communities from the Salton Sea, California, USA - SS_1_MS_2 metaG | ecosystem: Environmental > Aquatic > Non-marine Saline and Alkaline > Hypersaline >... | reverse complement strand
TTTTTTTACCATTTTTTTGTGCTCCTTGTTTTATTGCTGATTCTAGCAAAACAAGGAGCATTTTCATATGGTTACACTATTATTGCAGAAGTGCGGTAATTCCAATCGCAAAATCCGGGTTAATTGCTTTTTCGTAAAAAAAACGATTTTAGCTATTTTTGCAAGAGGCTTATAATATATACTTTTACGCCCTTGACACGTGCGATACAACAGGTATTAGAAGGGAATCAGTTCTTAGTGCAAAGTTGAAGTATCTCAACGGTTGAGATTCCCCATACGGGTTTCCATTGCGTTTCGACTCGACTGTGCTCGTTATTTTTCTTCTTTGATCTTTTTTCCGTCGGGGCCGTATCTGTAGAATCCCTGTCCGGTTTTTCTACCCAGGTGTCCTTTATCCAACATTTCCTTTATTTGTGGCGGCGGTTCGCCTCCCATGACCGCAAAAACTCCTGCCATAATGTCCAGGCCGGCGTTATCTATCACCTCGAAGGGCCCTGCGGCCCATCCGTATCCGAGTCTCATGCCGGTGTCGATGTCCTCGGGCGTGCCGATACCTTCGAAGTAACATCGCATCGCTTCGAACGACGCCGCCATGAATATGCGATTGACCAGAAACCCGGGGCTGGGCTTACGCACCACTATCGGCACCTTCCCGATGCGCTTTACGAACGATCTGGTCACTTCGAGCGTATCTTCCGAAGTCTCCGGGCCCATTACCAACTCGACGAGTTCCATCAGCGGCACCGGGCCGAAAAAGTGCGTTCCGATAAAACGTTCCGGCGACGGTACCTTTTCCGACAGCAAATTCATGGGCACGCTCGAAGTGTTCGAGCCGATTATCGCATCTTCTTTGACCGTTTTTCCCAGCTTATCGAGCAGTTCCTGTTTCACCGGCACGCTTTCGTAAATCGCCTCGATAACGAAGTCCGCATCGGCTGCACCGTCGAGTTGCTCCGCCGGTTGAATTCGCTTCGCCGCCTCGTCGGGGTCGCCGTCGAACTTGTCCTTGGATTTGAGTTTTTCCATCGACCACCGGATAGTTTCGAGCGCCTTGGTCAACGCTTCGGGCCGTGAATCGTGAATCACCACGTCGATACCGGCAGTCGCCACCACCTGCGCGATTCCGGCGCCCATAAATCCGGTGCCGACCACCGCAACTTTTTCGATTTTCGTTTCGCTCATTTGATTCCCCACCCGATTCAGTTAAATTTCAGGCTGCCTGTCTCGACGACTTTCAATGCGTATTTCGTTATTATCTTCACTCCCGGCAGCATCAATGCGAAGCGTTCGTCCTTCGTGAAACCTTTTGCGTAGCGGTAATATATCTGCTGCGCGATAACGGCCAACTTGAATAACGAGAAGGCAAAGTAGAAAGGCAGATTCGAGACGTCCCTGCCGGTTTTCTCGGCGTATCGATCGACGATCTCCCGGCGGGTGTATCCGCCTTCCATGTTCGTGGCCACCATGCGTACCATGTCCAAATCTTCCGGGTCGTCTTTCTGCACCCAGTAGCTTAACATAACGCCCAAATCCAGCAGCGGATCGCCGACGGTGCTCATCTCCCAGTCCAGCACCCCGACGATATGAGTAATCTCGTTCGGGTCGAGCACCACATTGTCTAACTTGTAATCGTTGTGAATAAGAGTCGGCGGGGGGGATTCGGGGATGTTTTGTTTACACCATTTCACGACCGGCTCGACCTCGGGGACATCGTCCGTTTGAGCCTTTTCGTATCTTTCGGCCCATCCGATAACCTGTCTTGTGAGAAATCCCTCCGGTTTCCCGAGGTCTCCGATCCCGATGGCTTTGTAATCGACGTTGTGTATGGCTATAAGGTTGTCTATCAGCGATTTGCACAGCTTCCCGGCGACATCCGGCCCGATGGACAACCCTTTCGGCGGTTCTTTTCGCAATATGATGCCTTTTTTTCGTTCCATAACGTAGAAATCGGCTCCCATGACCGATTCGTCGGTGCAAAAGGCCAGCGGCTTCGGGGCGGGTGGATAGACTTCGCTGAGCCTGGACAATATTTTGTACTCTCGTCCCATATCGTGCCCGGCCTTTATTCTTTTCGCCCCGAAAGGCGGCCGGCGCAGCACCAGATCGGTATCGCCGACCCGCAAAAGATACGTCAGGTTGGAATGGCCGCTCGGGAACTGCTCGACCACAAGATCGCCCTCGAGTCCCGGGATATTCTCCTTGAGGTAGGCGCTTACCACCTCCATATCGAGTTCCTCGCCCTCTCGCGGCGTACGGGTCGGATCAATGAAAGACATTGCCATATTCTCCTTCGACTTTTCGCCTAATAGAGCTTCTGTTCCATTCCCAGCGGATAATCGCGCAATATACGTCTCGCCACGACGACTTTATGCACTTCGTCGGCGCCGTCGTATACGCGGGCTGCGCGCTCCAGACGATAAAACGTCGAAAGGACGGTATCGTCGCTTACACCCAGCCCACCGTGTACCTGGATAGCCCGGTCGACCAACCTGAGCATTACCGACCCGGCGAAGAATTTTATAAGCGATATTTCTTCTCGAGCCTCATAAAGTCCTTCGGTTTCAATTTTCCACGCTGCATGAAGAATCATGAGTCGGGCGGCGTGAACTTCGGCGCGGCTCGACGCTATCCATTCCTGTATGATTTGTTTTTCTGCAAGGTATTTATCTCCGCCGACCTTCCTTGACGCAGCGCGTTGACACAGCATATCGAATGCACGATTGCATATACCCATCCATCGCATGCAGTGATGAATGCGGCCCGGCCCGAGTCGTTCCTGCGCAATAATGAATCCCTTGCCCTGCGGCCCCAGAAGGTTCGTTACCGGCACACGGCAGTTCTCGTACATGATTTCCGCATGGCTGGCGTAATCATCCCCGACATGCCCCATCACGCTGATGTTGCGTATAAAATTGAAACCCGGCGTGTCCGTGGGAACGATAATCATGCTCGCGCGTTCATACCTACCTGCATCCGGGTCGGTGATGACCATTACGATCGCGAACTTGGCGCCGTCGGCGGAGGAAGTGTACCACTTGTGACCGTTTATGACCCATTCGTCTCCGTCACGAACGGCGGTGGTGTTCATCACAATCGGGTTCGATCCGGCCACTTCCGGCTCGCTCATCGAAAAACAACTGCGAATCTCGCCGTTCACCAGCGGTATAAGATACTTCTCCCGCTGCTCTTCGGTGGCGTACTGATGGAGTATTTCGACATTACCCGCATCGGGAGCCTGACAGCCAAAGATTAGAAATCCCAACGGACTGCGGCCGAGTTCTTCGGAGACAAGGGCGTGTTCCGTAAGTTTCAATCCCATTCCGCCGATTTCCTTCGGAAGCTGCGGCGCCCATAATTCCATATCCTTGACCATTTGGCGTTTTTTGTTTATCTCCGGCCATGAATTCTTGAAACCTTTCAGCGCGACTTGCGGTTCGAGGGGAAGAACCTCCTTATCCATAAACTCGCGCATCATCTCGAGAACGACTTTCATTCTTTCGGAAATTGAAAAATCCATAATTTCTCCTTTCGATATTGTTTAACGGTATGTTACCAAAACATCATCATAAAAATGCGGCGTCATATTGAACCCGGTTAATGTAAACCTGTCGGCGTTATACCTGAATTCGGTGACACTCCCGTTTTTCACCACCCATCCAAGACCTAACGCCACTTTATCGGGACTTTGAATAGCGTATTGCAATGTTGCCGAAATGGCTCCGCCGGAAGTGAACACGGCTACGGTTTTTCCCGAGGGGAAATCCGCTACAATCTTTTTTATGCCGTCGAGGACGCGGGCTTTGAAATGCGCCCACGTCTCGACCTCCTCAACTTCGGTTTTACCGGCAATCCAGTGATCCATAACAATCTCGAAAGCCAACTGGAAAATCTTTCGACCTTCGGGAGAATTGGTGTCGATACCGGACGATTTATTTACTATTTCCTGCAACTCGGAGTTTTCTTTTAACAGCTTCGGGAGCAAATGAGTCATAATCCCGGTTGCATCGTATTCGTTAAACGCGCCATTTATACCGGATTCGGGGAAATCCGATCCCGCGGCGCGGTACACGTCGCTTACTATTTCGAGTGTATGCTTCTGCCTTACCTGCTCGCCGGAAAACACCGCATCCAATTTCATGCCGCGTTCGACCCAGTACTCGCCCAGGAAAAACGATTGAGTGATACCCAATTCGGATAATTTATCGTAATCGCCGGCACCGAAGCTGGCCTGACCGTGCCGAATCAAAAGCAAAGTGCTCACTAAGGGACTCCAATTGAACTAAATTTCATAAAAATGAACGAAAGCGATACTACCATCTGAACTTTAAAAAGTCAACGAAAGAGGGCGAGCGGGGTGTGCGACATTACCGGTGGTTATTCGATGATTATGCCGTAGAGGCGATTACCGAATTGCCCATTTCGAGGATGAAGGCGATATTGATTGCCGCTCTATACCCGGTTATCAAATTCCCCTTTGAAATCGGCCAAGGAACTTCAATAATCCCAAGTAGCTGCCTTTAACTTTTAATTTCCCCGATGTATATGCGGCGGCGGGGCCGGTGATGTTCATGGCAATTCTTCGATAAGTTTGCGAATTGGCGGTTACTATCGCTAAAGGCTCGGGAGTGCCGGGAAGAGGGTCTCCTTCCGTTGTTTCAGCTACACCTTTTCGCACTGTTACGACAAAGCGTTTATTCTCATCGGGGAAAACAAATTGCACGGATTCGTAAACATCGGCGGCCTTTTCCGGAATAAGCCGCACCTCCATAATCGAAAAGATAATTTCCAGCGGCACTCTCGACACTACTTTCTCATTAACCTTGGGAGTATCGCGCGTTGGGAAGTCGTGCGTGAGTTCGAGCGCCGATTCGAGTATATAAGCTCTGCCGTTTGTGTTGTAAACGCTTTCGGCCAATTTTTTATAGCTGTCGGCCAGCTTCCCGGGCAGCGATTCGGCCAGGACGCCCGTCGCCAGGCCGCTGTCATCGAGTTTTGCCAGCAGATGAACGGCCCATCTCGCGTCGTCCGCCTCCAAAGCTTTAACCGCCAGTCCGAACAACCTTTCGGGCCCGCCGAAAAGCATCACCTCGCGCCTGGCGATCTCTTTTGAAGACAGCGTATAAAGCTTATCCGGCCTTCCGTCGAACCACCCCTGATCATTGTCGTAAATAGCCCGTACGGACCAATCCACTTGACCGTACATTTCCAGGAGATAATGATGTTGGGCCAGATGAGGGGGTAACTTTATATTTTGGGCCATCGAGTCTATGTCCTCGCCACGGTTCGCTCCCCGGACGACTTCATCCCTGATCCACTGTATTGCATCGCGGTAATTGGTCAAAACCTCCGCTATTTTCTTCTTGCCGTGAATCGGTTTCGTGTGCATTGGAACCAGATGTTCTGGATTCCTTCTGCGCATTTTATCCAGACTCTTGATCCATTCATTAACCGGCCGGGGACTTGTTCCACGAACCGTGTAAAGATTCGGAAACGTCCAGTAGAAGTTATCGCCCGGTATTAACGTTCCGTCCTGAGGCAACCACACAAAAAGGTGGTCGTGAGTTTCGCCGTGTGCTTCGTGCAATTCAATCCTAAGGCCTCCGATCTCGAGGACTTTCGAGCCTGAAAAAGTATGCGTCGGCAGTCGCACTCCGCTTTCGAGCGCCGCGCCTATATCCATCCTCGCCCCGATAGCGGAACAAGGTAAATCGCTCTTGGACAGGTGATGCCCGAACTGGCGCATGGCGCGAACGGTTTCCGAAGGCCTGAATATCCCATATTGCTTCAGGAAATGCTTGATGAACGCCTCGGTCGCCCATATCCGGGTACCCTCTTCTTCCCAAACCGAAGCGCCACCGATATGATCGATATGGCTGTGTGTGTAGATAATCGCCTTGGTTGGCCCCGTTGGAGCTTTAGCCGACAGCGCTTCTTTAATCGTCTTGGCCCGCGCGGGGCTCATGGCGGTATCGACAATAACGTTCCCGCCATCGGTATGAATCAGCACTACATTCGCCAAATCGTACCCGATAGCGACCCAGACGTGCTCGCTGATCCGTTCGATCCTCGGCTCACCTATCATTTCTTCACAATGCTTTTTGAGAATCTCCGGGCTCGGAACTTTCAATTCCACCTCGGGAACGTTGGATTTGGCGCACGCCGCTATAAAAACCACGGCGAACAACGTTGATAATCCAATCTTCAAAACAACAGATAACCTGCTCATTTCATTTACCTCCGAAATCTACCCGGTTATTAGGCATGACGACCCTGTCCCATGGAATATCGGTCTAATCGAGTTTAACGTCAGCATGATAGAAATCAATAACCCATACATGTCGAGCGCTCGTTTATTCTTGTTTTGGCGCTAATATCAATTTCAAAGCTTGACTCGACCCTTCAGGCTCAATACCCTTTTATGCAGCCGTAGGGGAAATTTACGGATTGCCCGTTCAACGTGGTATTCGCGATGAAAATTCTGGTGTGTGTTAAGCAGGTACCTGATACGGAGAGCGCGTTTCGACCGAATGCGTCGGAAACCGGCTATGACGAAAGCGGGCTGGTTTTTCGTATGAACGAGTACGATGAATATGCGGTCGAAGAGGCGGTTCGCATCAAGGAAAAGTTCCGCGATGTCGAGATCACGGCTTTGAGCGTCGGGCCGGATCGTGCCGAGGCGATTGTCCGGCGCGGGCTCGAGTTCGGCGCGGATCATGGAGTGCATATCGTCACTCCGGCGGAATGTCGCATGGACGCGCTCGAGGTGGCTTCGCTGATCGCCCGGTTTGCACAAGACAAATCGTTCGACCTGCTGTTTTTCGGGATAATGTCCGAGGATTATCAGCGCTGCCAGACCGGGCCGATGGTCGCGGCGCTGCTCGATTTACCATGCACAACGACCGTAATCTCGCAAAACATTTCAGAAGACCGGAAGTCCGCCGTGGTGGAGCGCGAGCTCGAGCGGGGTCGCAGGGAAGTCGTCGAGCTGCCCCTGCCCGGCGTTATGACGGTGCAGTCGGGTATAAACATGCCGCGCTACCCCAACCTTACCAACAAATTGCGCGCTCGCAAACAGGAGATCGAGGTAATCGCAGCTTCTGAAACTCCTTCGTCCGAAAAATGCGAACGACTCGTGCGGGCTTACATTCCCCCACCGTCGAAAGCGGGAATTTTCATCGAGGGAACCGTCGAAGAGCAGGCGGAAAAAATCGTCAGGATAATACACGAGAAAACCGATATTTTATAATGCGACATAAAGACAACATAGTGGTAGCGGAGCATGCCGAGGGTCGTATCCAACCTGTTACATACGAGGCGGTGACTTTTGCGAAAAAGGTAGCGGACGCCACGGGTGGTAAGGTTTCCGTCGCGGTCATGGGCCGTCCCGTCCGGCCTTTTGCCGAAGAAATAGCCGCCGAAACCGGCTGCGACGTTTATGCGATGGATTCGGAAGCGGCTACGGTTTACAATGCCGAAGTTTACCGCTCGCTGCTGAAAAAATCATTCGAGTCGATCACTCCTCGATTCGTTTTTATTCCGCATACCGCAACGGGTTGGGATTACGCACCCGCGCTTGCGGTGGATTTGAGTGCATCCGGCATAGCGGCGGTTATCGGTTTCCGTGAAGATTCGGGGCCGATTTTCACTCGCCGGATATGCAACGGTAAAATCCTCGAGGACCTCCGACCTCTCGAAGATCGCCCCGCCGTGATAACGCTGATGCCGGGCGTGGAAAAACCGCACTCTAGAAAAGCCGAAAAGCCCGGTGAGGTGAAGATTTACGAAATGGAAGCCCGGGCGCCGCGTGCGAAAACCCTCCGGTATGTAGAAGCGCCCTCCGCTTCGGTCAATTTGCAGGAGGCGGAAGTTATCGTTGCGGCGGGTCGTGGTGTGGGCGATCCCGAGCATCTGGATGCAATCGGGGAGTTGGCGAAGCTTTTCGAGCGCGGCGCGTTGGGAGCTTCGAGGCCGCTGTGCGACATGAGATGGCTGCCATTCGATTGCCAGGTCGGGATGACCGGTCAGGATGTATCTCCCAAGCTGTATATAGCGTGCGGCATTTCGGGCGCGGTGCAGCATACCATGGGCATGAGAAACTCGGGGCTGATAATCGCCGTCAATATGGATAAAAACGCCTTGTTCCACCAAACGGCACATTATTGCGTGGCGGCGGACCTGCATAAATTTATTCCCGCACTGATCGAAAAAATCCGCGAGCTAAAAAGCCGATAGAGCCTACGACATATTTTGGGGGTAATTGTGGTGCAGGCATCTTGAACTTCAAGCGATAGTTTGACTTGACGGTTGGGAACGGGTAAAATTTATTTGGAATTGTTTTGAGGGAAAACGTGAAAATCGTAAAAAAACTGCTGGCCGTGGGGGGATTTATTATCTTACTGACCGCCGGAGCCTGTTCGGGGGAAAGCGACATATCGGGAATCGACGGAAATGGCGATATTCCACCTGAAGATAAACCGCCAACGGCGGTCTTTACCATTACTCCTTCAGCGGGAACCGTGGGAGTTGAATTCCAATTCGATGCCGGCGCGTCTTACGACCCACAGGACCCGACTGAAAGCCTCGAGGTGCGATGGGATTTCGATAACGACGGGAACTTCGATACCGATTATTCCACCGATAAAGAAATCACCCACTCTTACGGCAATGAAGGATCATATACCGTAAATCTCGAAGTTAGAGACACCGACGGCAACTCGGATACCACCACCAAGAGCCTCGATGTGATCCCCGGCAACTCACCGACAATCTCAGGCACCGTGCGTTTCGAGAAGGTTCCGGCAACTACGTCGGGATTGGATTTCGGTAACATCGTGGAATTACCGGTGCGTCGGCTGCCAGTGCAGGCGGTCAGATCGAGTGATAAGGAAATTGTAGGCGAAACCGTCACCGACGATAGCGGTTCCTACTCGTTGCAGGCGCCTGCCGAAACCACTCTCTATGTTCGAGTTGTGGCACGAATGGATGACGGTCTGGCACGCGTCGAGGTCAAGGAGGTTTATAGCGACAAAGTATACTCGACCAGAGGCGAGGATATCGAGTTGGGCACAAGCGATATAACCGGAAAAAACTATGTGATAGCAGACTCGAATCGAGCCTCCGGGCCGTTCAATATGCTCGATGTGATACTCGATGCTTATCTCATGGTTCGCGTAGTGAACCCCGATGAACCGTTGCCCAACCTCGTCGTGAGGTGGGGCAAGGACTACGACCACGGCACTTACTACGACATGGATAACCAGATATACATATTAGGTCAACGCGATGATGACAGCGACGAGTTTGACGATCACGTCATCGCCCACGAATACGGACATTTCATCGCGCATTTTTTCTATCGTGACGATACTATCGGCGGCCCTCACAACATCGGCGACAAACTCGATGTCCGGGTGGCATATTCCGAGGGTTTCGCCAACGCTTTCAGCGGAATGGCGCTCGATGATCCGCTGTATATAGATACTGGCGTATCGGGAATACGACTCATGTTCAACGTTGAGGATAACAGCGAGTATACAGTGAACGATGGTTACGCCTCCGAGGCGTCGATTTTCGCCATCTTTTGGGATTTATTCGATGCCAATGACGACAACAACGACGGGCTTTCTTACAATCTCGGCCCCCTCGACGCCGCATGGAGAGACCCCGACCTTAACGCGGACGCAGACCTGATGTATTTGTATCCTTTCATCGATGAGCTTATCAATCGAAACGGCGCAGACCAATCCGGGATCGAGGCCATACTCGGCGATGAAAACGTCCCATACCCCGAGCCGGTCGGAAACACCTTCGTTGATATTGCATTGCCGTATTCCACATCGGAGGTAAATATCGATGGCTTCTTTGGTGGCAATAAATACGATGCCAACCACTTCTACCGGTTCAACTTAAGCGCCACAGGCAACGTGCGTGTTACCACAACAAGCTCCGGCGATATAGATATTTTCCTTTATAGAAAAGGCCGACGAATCGGAAAGCAGGACACCGAATCGGGTAATGAAATACTCGAACTGTCTCTTTCACCGGGAACTTACGTCGTTAACATAAGGGCATGGACGGCAACCTCGTTTAATTATGACGTAACCGTCGAAACTTTTTGAACGGCGAGGATAAGGAGAGAAAACAATGAAATTGATGTTCAAAGCGGTAATGATAGCCTTTGTGGTTCTGGCGGTGGTATCGTGCAAAAAAGACAAGCCCGCACCGGGGGGTAAAGAAGGCGCGCAGCAGGTCAAGGTCGGGCCGCCGTTCAACTTGGAAGTGAAAAAAGAAAAGGTCACCGAAGAGGAAAATTTCCCGGTCACGGTGGAAATTTCACCTACTCAAGACCTCGAAGCGATGGAAATCACCTGGGAACTTCCATATGGAGTAAGCATGATCGATGGAGATATGGAAACGGAAATTCCATCGGAAGAATTGTTGAAAGGCGACCTTTCCACCGTCAGGGTGGAATTCGGACTGGGCGATGAGGAGCCGGTGAAAATTACAGTGACGGTCAGGGCAAAATGGCAAGGCGAATGGTACGGCTCTTCCAAAGTCGTCAATATCAAACCACCGAAGACCGCCGGAAGAGTCGGGGGAGACTTCGATGAGACGTGGGAAGAAGTGGATGATGAGTACGCCGAAGAGGAAATGGAGGAGGGGGAAGTGCTGGGGGATTAGCGGGTGGAACGCCGCCACCCTCTGCAGGCTTTATTCAGGCAGTTTAAGCGCCGCCGCCAGTTGTGTATTTGACACTTCCCGCATCGTAGCGCCGTGGCTGAAATAGATGGTTTCGATGTCCAGCTCCAGAATCCGGCCCACCGACTTGCGCGCCTGATCGATGTCGGAACTGAAAACGGGTACCGGCCCACGCAATTTGCCATTTATATTGATGATACTATCGCCGGAAAAAAGGGCCTTTGCTTCCGGATGATACAGGCAGATACTGCCCGGGGTGTGCCCGGGGGTGTGAATGACTTTAAGCCCGGTCCCTTCGATAATATCGCCGTCGCGCAGCGGCGCGTCCACCTGCGCCGGCGGGGGCCGGAACAATGGTTCAAAGATGGAAAAGAATAAACCGCCCAAACCGCCGGGCCGGGGCACGCAAGCTTCGTGAGTGATATAAGGAATCTCGACCTCGTGAGCCATAACGCGAGCGCCGGTCGCCTCCTTAAGCGCAGCCAAACTGCCGGCATGATCGAAATGCGAGTGAGTGATGACAATACGCCGCAAATCGGCAATATCGTGGCCCACTCGTTCGAATTTACTGCGGATTTTTTCGATATTGTCCTTGTTTCCGGTATCGATCAGAGTAAGCTCCCGGTTCTCTACAACCAGAAAAAAATTGGCCATTTTGTTCAAACGATGAACCGTTAAAGCTGAATCCGTCATGAATCCCCTCCTTACCGAGGTTTTCTATCGCGAATTATTATGCCCTACACTCTCCCCAACCTAATTAATCGAAAATTCTCGGACACTTATTGTTGGACGCTGCAAAAACTTCAACATCAACAACTCCTGACGATATGACATTGAATTATCCAACAGGAAAAAAAGCTTAATCAACTTTCCGAGAAATATTCACTTACTCGACACGCTACCTCATCTTTTCACGGCATAAAGAACTATACTTTTAGGGAAAAAGTGGTCCAATACCTTCTCAACCTTGCTGATAAAAGGCGAAATCGACGCTCTGACCAACCACCAATGGTAAGCTTTCGGTATTCTGGCGTTGTGGTTATGCAAGCCGAAAATACACCTCAATATCCAATATGGAGTGTGTATGGCATGCGCAAAGCTTATATCGTATATCCTCAATCCTTTCCCCGCGATTTTCTCCGCAAGCTCGAACGGGTGATATATCCTCACATGACCGCCCGGTGTATTGAAGTATTCCTTCGATAACCGCCTGTAAATCCTCTCCGTAAAACAGGTAGGCACTGTAACGGCAATCCTCCCGCCCGGCTTAAGCACCCTCACCAATTCCCCCAGAGCCCTTTCATCTTCGTATAGATGCTCCATAACCTCCGCCACAATCACCCTGTCGAAAAAACCGTCGTGGAATGGGAGTTTGAACATATCGCCCTGGAAGGCGAGACATCGCCCTTCCACAAAGTTTTGATCGCGACGCTCCCACACACCCAGTTTTACCGCTTCGAGTTCTTCCTTGCAAAGATCGGTGGCCCATACTTCGGATTTACACGCCAGGGCGCGAAAAGTGTGGCGACCCCCACCACAACCCGCGTCAAGCACCCGGTGGCCGTCCTTCACATCGAAGCGGTCGAAATCAACGGTCAGCATCGACGCCCGCCGCCTTTCGTATCCAGCACCTCTTCGTAAACCGCCTCGGTAAGCGCGGCGATTCGATCCCACGAGTACTTTTCACGCGCCTCTTGAGCGCCACGCGCCGAAAGCTCTTTGCGCAGCTCTTCATCACCGAGCAGCGTCGTTATAGCCCCCGCCAGCGCTTCCGGGTCGCGCGGTGAGACCAATAGCCCCGTTTGCCCGTCGGTGATGATTTCCGGCAAAGCTCCCGCGCGAGTGGCCACTACCGCGCTGCCGCAAAGCATCGCCTCCAACGCCGGCAATCCGAATCCTTCGTATATCGAAGGCACCACGGTCACCGCAGCGCTGGAATAAAGCCGAATCAACTCATCGTCATCTATTTTGCCGGTAAACTTCAAACGCAGATCGGACGCCGCATCCCATATCCAGGGCGGCGAAAACCACTTGTTGGGAGTCTCATCCACCACCACGAGCTTCACCCGCTCGGGTAAATGCTTCAACGCCTTGAATAAATAATAAAACCCCTTCGCAGGCCCTTCCGCATAACCGACGAACAATAACATGTTCGGATCGCGCTCGACTCCGGGCGCAGGATGGTAGTGATCCACGTCCAGCCCGTTGCTTACCACCCGGATACGCTCGGGCTTTATACGAAAATCGGCTTCGAGCTCCCGCCTCCCCGCCTGGGTCGAGGTCAATATAAAATCCATTTGCCTCGCAACGAAAGACTGCATAAGCACCGGATAAAACTCGATCGCGCCGACAACTTCCGTAAATGTGATTTCAGGCTGGTTAATGCTTGCGCGAAGGTCCACGGTCAGCGGGTGATGAATGGTGCTTATAATCGGCGGGGCCATCCAGCGCATGGGCAAATACCCCAACCCCAGGCTTTGCACGTCGTGTATAAGATCGAACCGCGCTCCCTGCTTCATCAGCCGAACAAGAGTTCGCAGTGCCCTGACGCTGAAAGTCAACGGCTCCGGGAAAAAACCTATACGGCGGTACAGCAGCTCGATAAAGTTCAAAGGCTGGAACGTGCAAAGCGGATCGTCCTCGGGCAACCAATCCTGGTGCCATCCCCAGAAGTGGTGGTTTATCTCCCGGTGCACTTTCGCCCACGGCATGTCCTGCGGATAGGGCGGGCCCACTATCACCGTTATTTCGTGACCGCGTTCGGCAAGTTCCCGCGTCAGGTAATACAGGTAAACACCCTGCCCCCCGCAGAACATGTTCCCACGGTAGCAAAGAAAACAAATCTTCATGACACGGGAATTCTCGGACCTAGTCGTCTTCCGGCGGCGCCTCGGTCTTAAGCATCACGATCGTCCAGCCGATCCAGAAACCAAGCCCCAACAGCCCAAGCGTGAACGCCGCCACCGGTATCGCCAGCGCCCAGTAGCTCTTACTGACAAGACCCACTAAAAACAAAGTCGCGGCTATCACTATTCCTATACAAATCAAAAAGCCGTAAAACCTCGAACGGTCCATTTCGTTACCTCTATGTTTTAGATTCCACCACGTGGTCGGCAAAAGGATTCTAGCTCAAAGCCGAACCTATGTCCACCGCTTACTTTCCTCAAGGCCTGCGACATAAAATGGGGGCTTGGCAATTTACGTGGTTTTTTAAAGTTGTGGTACAGGTTTCCCGCCCGCCAGAAACATACTTTATCGACACCGTCCTCTTGTCCCCCTTTATCCTCCTGCATACAGCCTATTGTGCCGGGTTGTCTTCACGGGTGATGATCAGCGGTTCGGCGTGCCATATATCGCGGTTGTATTCGAGTATGGTGCGGTCGGAAGAGAATTTCCCCATTCTCGCCACATTCAGAATAGCCTTTTTTATCCAGGTTTCGCGGTCTCGATAAGCTTTATCGATCTCCTCCTGGCATTTCCGGTAAGCGTCAAAGTCGGCCAGCACCATGAAAGAATCCACATCGAGAAGCAAATCAATCAAAGGATGAAAGAGGGCGGGATTCTCGGGGCTGAAGAACCCCCCGTGGATCAAGTCGATAGTTCGCTTGAGCGTCTCATCCTGCTCGTAATAAGCTCGTGGGTTATATGAGGGTTTGAGAGCCATGACTTCGTCGGCGGTTAGGCCGAAAATAAAGATGTTTTCTTCACCGACCTCTTCCATGATCTCGATATTGGCCCCGTCGAGGGTTCCCACCGTCAACGCACCGTTAAGAGCGAACTTCATATTGCCGGTACCTGAAGCTTCCAGCCCGGCGGTGGATATTTGTTCGGAAACGTCGGAAGCCGGGAATATCTTCTCGGCCAGCGAGACGCGGTAGTTGGGCAAAAAGATCACCTTTATCAGTTTGTTGGTGGTGGGGTCCTTATTGATCATCTCGCCGACGTGGCATATAAGGTGAATAATATCTTTCGCCGCTTGATAACCCGGAGCGGCCTTCCCGCCGAAGACAAACGTGCGGGGATACATGTCCAGGTCGGGGTTTTCCTTCAGGCTCAGCCAGCGACTGACGACGTGCAGGATATTCATTAACTGCCTTTTGTATTCGTGTATGCGCTTTACTTGCACATCGAAGATGGAATCCGGATCAATGTTAAATTCGGTCAAATCGAATGCTACTTTTGCGAACCGCCGTTTGTTGGCCTGCTTGACAGCGGCAAACTCACGGCGAAATTCTTTATCCTCGGCGAACGGTTCCAATTTCCTGATTTCTTCGAGGTTTTTGGTCCAGCCTTTGCCGATGCGGCCGGTTATCAGTCGAGCCAGTTCCATGTTTGAAGCCAGCAGCCACCGGCGCGGAGTTATCCCGTTGGTCTTGTTGTTGAATCGGTCAGGGTATATTTCATGGAAATCCTTGAGTTCTTTCTCTTTGAGCAGCCTGGTGTGCAACTCGGCCACTCCGTTAACCGAATGGGAGCCCACAATAGCCATGTGCGCCATTCGGATTTTCTTTTCGGGATTTTCCTCGATGAGCGACATTCGCTTCAGCCTATCCATATCTCCCAAATAACGCACTGACACCTCGCGCAAGAAGCGCCTATTGATTTCATAAATGATCTTGATATGTCTCGGCAGCAGGCGTTCGAACATCGACACCGGCCACTTCTCGAGCGCCTCCGAAAGGAGCGTATGGTTGGTGTATGCGCAGGTGCGTATGGTAATATCCCACGCCCGCTCCCAACTCATGTCATGCTCATCAAGCAATATTCGCATAAGCTCGACAATCGCCAGCGACGGATGCGTGTCGTTCAACTGGATGGCCACCTTGTCGGGAAGTGCGTCTAAAGTTTCGTGGTTTACAAGGTGGCGCCGAACTATGTCCTGGATCGAACACGAGACGAAGAAATATTGCTGCCTGAGCCTTAGTTCCTGGCCCACGAAGATTTCATCGTTGGGATAGAGAACTTTGGAGATATTTTCCGAGATGTTCTTTTCCTCGACCGCCTTAAAATAGTCCCCGTGCTGAAAATAATCGAGATCGAATTCCTTGCTTGCTCGAGCGGCCCATAGTCTGAGCGTATTGACGGTGTTATTGTCATAGCCATCGATTGGTGTATCGTAAGCGATGCCGATAACGTCGTGGGTATCGACCCATTCGGTTTTCAGCCGTCCGTCCGGCAAGGTAATTTCTTTGATCCTTCCGTAAAATCTGACGGTGCAACTCCGCTCGGGGCGGGCGAATTCCCATGGGTTTCCGAACTTCAGCCACATCTCGGGCGATTCCACCTGTCCTAACTCGCGTATCAGTTGCTCGAATATGCCGAATTCGTAACGTATGCCGTACCCGATGGCAGGGATCTCGAGCGTGGCCATCGAGTCCATAAAACACGCGGCCAACCTGCCCAGGCCGCCATTGCCCAAACCGGCGTCCGGCTCCTGTTCGCTCAGCTCCTCGAAGTCGATATTCAACTCTTCCATGGCTTTAAGGGTCTGTTCGTACAAATCCAGATTGATAAGGTTGTTTATCAACGCCCGGCCCATCAGGTATTCGGCGGACAAGTAACAGACCCGCTTGACGTCCTCGTCGTAATACATCTGCTGCGTGCGGATCCACCTCTCGACAAGGCGATCCCGCGCGGCAAGGGCCAGGGAATGATACAAATCACGCATAGTAGCGGTGTACTGATCTTTAGAGAGCGAATATTCGAGGTGGTTGGCGAACGAAAGAAGAAGACTTTTGGAATCCATCCCCTTACTGAAAGTTCCCCATTTCTTGAAAAGAGCGCTGTTTCTCATCGTTATCCCCTTCTACTAACAAGCACTTCTGCAAAAGAGTATATAATTTATATGGTTATTGGCAAGGTTTACACTATAATTGATTGGAAATGCGACATTATTCGCAAGCCCGATAAGGTAAAATTTACTCTCCTCCCGGATTATGATACATTGAACATCCTGCTCAAGTAGGTGTTGACCATACGGCCCCACAGGTCGTATGACTAGTATGAGTTACAA
>Ga0180432_10005561_pt1 | contig 16713 bp, 17 predicted proteins | sample SS_ome_10_FD_132414 | JGI IMG/M metagenome (GOLD analysis project Ga0180432, IMG submission 132414) | Hypersaline lake sediment archaeal communities from the Salton Sea, California, USA - SS_1_MS_2 metaG | ecosystem: Environmental > Aquatic > Non-marine Saline and Alkaline > Hypersaline >... | reverse complement strand
TAACCAAAGTTGTTGCTTACAAGGCTCTAATACCTACTGAATAATAACAACGGGTCAGGCTCAATTTTTGATGCCTGACCCCGCTTTTTTCAGAAAAGTATAATTCTATAACGAGGAAATTCATATGGGTCTCTATGATTTTACATTTTATGACCTTATCAATCGTAATGCCGTCTCCTTCAAAGAAAGGGACGCATGGTTCGAGGTAGACGATAAGCGGTCGCTTACCTTTTCAGAGTATAAGGCAAAGGTAGATTGTCTGGCCTTTGGTCTTCAGAAGGCAGGCATCAAAAAGGGAGACCGCATTGGGGTTCTGGGAAAGAACAGTCTTGAATATTTTCTGCTCTATGGCGCGGCCGCGGCCCTCGGTGCTATTATGCTGCCCATTAACTGGCGGCTTTCTGGGGACGAAGTGGGGTACAACTTGAATGATTGTGACCCCAAACTGCTGTTTGTAGATCTGGAATTTCAGGAAACCGCGGAGGGACTTAAAGATAAGCTTCAGTCTGTGGAAAAATATTTCAACCTGGGGCCGGGGGGTGGCCAATTTTCAGACTTTGGTTCCTTGATGGATAACCCGGGTGATTTCCAGGCAGCAGAGGTCTCCACTGACGACGGTTTTGTTATTATCCATACCGCAGCCGTTGCCGGCAGGCCAAGGGGCGCCTTACTGAGTCACGGGAATGTCCTCTGCGCGGATATGCATGTAGACTATATTTGCGGTCTCACATCTCGGGATGTCCATCTTAATGTGCTCCCCCTTTTTCATGTGGGGGGGCTCTTTTTGGCCACATCAACCTTTCACGCGGGTGCTTTGAATGTCAATGTGAGCAAATTTGACGCGGAAAAGGCAGTGGCGCTGATTGCTGAGAAAAAGGTTTCGGTCCTCATTGAATTTCCACCCATACTTACGTCAATACTGGATCAGCATGAAAAGACGGGAACGGATATCAGCTCGCTGAGAATTGCGGCCGGTTTGGAAACACAGGAGACTATTGAGAAATACCAAAAGGTGACCGGCGGCACATTTTATGTCCTCTACGGTCAGACAGAGACATCGTGTATAGCGACCTTTGGTCCGTATAATGATCGCCCGGGTTCGGCAGGTAGAACCCTGCCTCTGGCCGAGGTAAGGCTTGTGGATGACTATGATCGGCCGGTGCCTGCGGGCCAGGTGGGCGAGATTACCATGAAGGGGCCCATGGTTTTTAAGGGTTACTGGAATCTGCCTGAAGATAACGAATATACCTTCAGGGAGGGATGGCATCATACCGGCGATCTGGGTCGATTCGATGAGGACGGGTTTCTGTTCTATGCAGGCCGCAAGGCAGAAAAGGAGCTTATAAAACCCGGGGGTGAAAATGTCTATCCTGCCGAGGTGGAAAAGGTCATCCTTCAGCATCCGGCCATCGAAAAGACGGTTGTTTTTGGTGTGCCCGATCCCAAGTGGAAAGAGGGCATCAAGGCCGTGTGTCAATTAAAAGCAGGTCAGCGCCTTGAGCCGCAGGAATTGATCGATTTTGTTGGAGAACGTATAGCGAGATACAAAAAACCCCAGTACGTAGAACTCGTCACTAATATTCCTGTTCTTGAGGATGGTTCAGTTGACAGAAGCAAAATCAAGGAGATGTATGGGGGAGAGCAATAGCCTTTTGAAGAAATCCAAGTCAAAAGCCCTACTATAAAGGTAGGGCTTTTTTGTGATGCATGAAGTCTCTGAAATTTTAAGCAATTCCTCTTTTGTCTGACTTGACTAAAATCATGTTTATCCCACTAATCCTGTCAAAACTGTCTCTACATTCTACCGCGTCTTAGGATCGACACTAAGAGCCAGAATGCCATTATACCGGCAATCACGAATCCTAACAGGCCAATAACCGGTATCTCATGCCACTTAGGCGGGATATCTGAAAGAATTATGAGAGACGATCCGATCACCAGTGAAGCCAAGACAATTGCAAAGGCAATACGGTTGCTGATCCGATCATGAGCGGAAAGCATGGGCTCCAACCCGTGATGCTCGAATTCTATCTTAACCCTGCCCTGTCTGGCCTGCGTTAGAATTTTACGCATCTCACCCGGGACCTCTTGTAAGAGTTGTATGACTTCGGCGCCTGATTCAATGATATCTTCAGCTATACGACCGGGGTGAAGGCGGTCCTTTCGGATGCGTCTGACAAATGGCTCTGCCCTGTTTGCAATATCAAAATCAGGGTCTAAATTTTTACCTATGGCCTCAACCGTACTTAGCGCCTTGATCATGAGAAAGAGATCAGGTTCGAGACGCATACGATGCTTTGAGGCTATATCCAGGAGCTGGTGCAAGAGTTTTCCGAGGGCCAGTTCTTTGAGAGGCCGATTAAAATGTTGGTCCATAAATTCGGCTACATCTCTTTCCAGTTGAGCACGTTCAGGCTCTTCATCCCAGGTTGTAAGTTTCAGCAAGATATTAGCGGCTCTTGAATCGTCCTGTCGAACGACACTCATAACCATATGTGCAAAATTCTCTCGGGTCTGTCTCCCAATGCGGCCCATCATGCCAAAATCAAGGTAACAAATAACATTATTTGGCAGAATAAAAATATTACCCGGATGTGGGTCTGCATGGAAAAAACCGTGAACGAAAATCTGCTTCATTATCAGATCAGCGCCCCTTGCTGCAATTTCCTTTTTGTCAAAGCCCTCTTTTTCTAACAGGTCGGTTTTGGAGACCTTAATGCCTACTATTTTCTCCATTGTGAGAACCCGTTCTGTTGTCGCTTCGCGATAGACTTTAGGTATATAAACCGTGTGTTCATTTGCAAAATGCCTTGCAAAGGTCTCCATGTGGGAGGCCTCGATGGTATAATCTAACTCCTTTTCAAGGGTGCGGGCAAATTCCTCCACAACCTTGGTGGGACGATGCAGATCCCAGCCTTCAACGTGCCGTTCCATCAAGGTTGTCAGATGCAGCATGATCTCCATGTCCACTTCAATGGTCTTCCGAATTCTGGGTCGTTGAACCTTGACAACGACTTCTTCCCCGTCAATGAGCCGTGCACGATGGACCTGCCCAAGGGAAGCAGAAGCTTCGGGAGTTTGCTGAAAATCAGTGAAGATTTTTTCAAGGGGGGTGCCAAGCTCTGTTTTAATGATTCTTTGTACATGGTCGAACGCAAAAGAAGGCACACTATCTTGCAATTTTCCCAACTCCTGGATGAACTCTACTGGGAGCAGATCTGGGCGGGTGGAGAGGATCTGGCCCATCTTGATAAATGTAGGGCCAAGATCCTCTAAAGCCATTCTCACCCTTTCAGCACGAGATAGCTTTTCGATCTTTTCACGCCGTTTTCTGGAAACCATTTGGAGGCCGATCTCAATGTACTGCTCGATTTTCAAGACGTCCACCAGATCACCAAAACCATATTTAAAAAGAACAGTCAGGATCTGGCGATAGCGTTGAACATGGCGGTATGTCCTTCCTATGATTCCAATTTTACGGATTACCATATTTTTACCCTTTATATTTTTCCCCTTTTGCAAAGGGGGTTAGGGAAGATTTTTAAGACACCGTTTAGTTGCCTCATACCCTGCGACAATGGCTTCCTGGGCCCGATTGAATTCAAGAAACCGGATATGCCCAAGGTCGGGTTGAATCAGCAGGTCGGGCGGATCTGTTTTCAGCCTTGCAATGGTGATCTGCGCCTCCATTATATTGATCGAGTCTATTATGATCTCAAAAATGTTTGGCACAGGATCTCTGGACATCCAATGCCGCATGTGCTTTATTGCTGGAATATCAAGCGTATCGAACCTTTTGTGCAGGGCATCCCGTATACCACTCCCTTTGGTGGAGTCATGCGCCGTTTCTGCCCCCGGGGCACACCCACCGCGATAGGGTTTGTGGGTTTTTCTTATCCGCCTCTTCGCAACGATACCGTGATTGAGATTAACAGCGATAACAAGATCGGCACCCATCTTCCTTACAACACTCACGGGAACGGGATTGACCAATCCTCCATCAACTAAAATCGCATTGTTTCTTTTTACCGGAATGAATATCCCAGGGGTAGATATACTCGCCCTTACGGCTTCAATGATGTCCCCATCTTTGATGAGCACCTCGTTTCCAGTGGCAAGTTCGGTCGATACGGCGCAAAAGGGGAGATGGAGATCTTCAATATTTTTCTTTCCCACATTAGCTCGGACGAAATCAGCGATTTTGTTACCGTCGATAAGACCGGTCTTGGGGAATACCACATCGAGATAGGAAACCACCCTTTTCCAGTCTAACTGGAGGACAACGTCCTTGAAGGATTCAATCCTGCCTGAAGCATAGACCGCCCCTACCAACGCACCGGCACTGGTGCCGGCAACATAATCCAAACGGATACCCGCCTCATCCAGGGCCTTAATCACCCCAATATGCGCCCACCCGCGAGCAGAACCGCTGCCAAGGGCTAAACCTATTTTTCCCTGCAATTCCTCAACCCCTCAATCCCAGCACCCCTACATCACTAAATCTATTGTTTGGATGTTTCTTTTTTTTCGAGACGCTTTAGCCTCTTTTCAATCTTGTTGATATCTTCTTTTGTGGCCAAATTCATTTTACCCAGAACCTTTTCCACTATGTCTTCCATCTTTGTCTCCAGGTCTTTTTTGGCTTTTTCGGACTTTTTCACCAGCTCATCGACCAGTTCTCTCCCTTCCTTCTCGGTCATCTCTCCTTTTTCCGTTAACTCCCTGGCCATTTCCTCAAATTTTTCTCTGGTCATGGCAGCCAGTCCTACCCCTGTCAGCATGACCTTCTTAATAATATCAAACATGATTTTACTCCTTTCCCAAGACATTGTGGAATTACCTTGACCGGATAAGCAGTAAGGGCCGGTCTGCACGATTCAAAATGCCCGCAGCCACACTTCCATAGAACACCCGGGACAAGCCGCTCCGACCGTGACTGGCAATCGCAATAAGGTCGGCATTTTCGCTTTCAGCCGCGGCTATGATCGCGTCTACGATAGGGCCATTGACAACACGCACCATGGACTCAATCCCTTTTTCTCTGAATTCCCCTTGTATGCCAGCCAGATAGACTTCTGCCCGTTTCTTTTTTTTCTCAACTTCTTCCTCATAATGCGCATAAAAAGCGGTTTCAGATCCTGCTATAAAAGTAATCGGCTCAATTACTTGAAGGAAAACCACTTTTGTATCAAAGCGCCGTGCCAGTTCTTCCACATGCTTTAAGATCAATTCCGCTCTTTTTGAACCGTCTAAAGGGGTTAGTATTTTTTTATACATAGCACAATCCTCCTTTCTATGTAACCGTTTAGTGCTTTGAAAAGAGACGCCCGCGGCCGTTGTACCATTATTTTCAAATAGCTAAACGGCTACCTTTCTATTGGTTTTCATCGATCCAGGCCGTGTGGTTATTTTTTCATTCGCTTATTTCAAATGATATTGGAAGCCACGGGATTTACTCTCCAATATTCACAGCCTGGAAAATAAATAGAATCCGATGAAGATCTTAACCCAGATTGCGGTTCGAATTCAAGTTTAAGTGGTATCTGGGGCCTGGTGTCCGAAAAGACCCCTAACGTTTCTGAGATTTAACGTAGCTTTGGGTCGAGGATTTTGCCTTTTGAAATCCGAATGAATCATCTGTTTTTTTGAGGGTCATTTTATCAGGGGTGATTAACAGGTAGAAGGTTGGCTTTTCTGTCCAGGCCCCAGTATTAACATATCTGATCCCATTTAAAACCGTGTCCTCTGGATAGTGAGTATGACCACAGGTGACTGGGGGCCTTTGGCAAACGCACTGTCATCCGTGGACCGTATGGGAAGCTTGCCATTCCCCAATTCTAATATATGAGTGGGCCTGTCTCCAATGTTTTTTACCGATTACATCGGCATTGATTCCCGCAGCTTTGTTAATACGTCAATCATTTGGTTTTGCCCTTCGTAGAGCCTACACAAATCTATAAGTATTCCGGTTATCTGACCCAAAGCCTGGACAAAATTGACATCTTCCAAAGTGAATTCCCATTGTTGAGAATTATAGACTCGCATGGCGCCAATGATCTCACCCCAGACAAAAATAGGTACGGACAGAATAGAGGCAATTCCCTATGGCCAAACTTCATGGGTTTCCTTGTTTCGGGACAGAAATGCGAGGCATCCCATGGGACACACCATCATGGGGTTGCATTCAGCTTGACACTCAAGTTCAATCGCTATTATACTCCTGCTCCAGAAAGAGGGTTTTCATCGGGCTATGCTGCTTGAAAGGCAACAGGTTCAGCCCTGAGGCCGTGCCGGGCATGGCGAAACAGATTCGACAGCAGAAGTCATAAACGCAGTGAGGCGAAGGTATGGATACAAGAGAAATTACCGCCCAATTGGCAGCATTTATAGAAAAGACCCGGATGTCGGAAATACCCCGTCCTGTCGTCCAGAAGGCCAAACAACTGATCACGGACCTTTTAGGGGTTGCGACAGCCGGGTCCAGGGAGAAGCCTGCGAGGATCATACAGGGCTTTATTAAGGAGCAGAAGGCGAGGGGAAGCGCAACCATCATTGGAACCGATCGCCAGTCACACCCCACTGCATCCGCCTTGGCCAACGGTATCTCAGGGCATGTCCTGGATTACGATGACGTCAGTGAGCCCATGTATGGGCATCCGACAGTGGCTGTTTTGCCTGCATGTCTGGCACTGGGGGAAGAGCTTGATGTGAGCGGGAAAGATCTTCTGGAATCCTATATCATCGGCCTTGAGGTGACGGTAAAACTCTCTTATGGCATGAATCCGGCTCATTACGAGCACGGTTGGCATTCTACCTGCACTTTAGGGTCCATGGGCGCTGCTGTTGCTGCAGCCAAACTTCTCAGACTCACAGGAGAACAACTGCGAACTGCCCTGGCACTGGCCGCGTCGCAGGCCGGAGGTCTTCAGCAGAACTTTGGAACCATGATCAAATCGTTCCACTCCGGCCGGGCCGCTGAAAACGGTGTGATTGCGGCCCTCCTGGCCCAGAGAGGGTGGACCGGGGACCAGAATATTCTGGAAGCCCCCCTTGGGTTTTTTCATTTGTTCTGCGGGCCGGGGCAATATGATGCTGAGAGGTGCGTCAACAGTCTTGGGAACCCGTTTGAGATCGATCGACCCGGCATCATTCTGAAAAAATACCCTTCTTGCGCCTTTTCCCATCCTGCCATTGATGCGGCATTGATCATTGCCCAGGACCCTCAATACGATGTTTCGAAGTTGGAAAGGGTGGAAGGACACATCCACAGCCTGGCCGATCAGATCTTGATACACCGCAATCCTCAGACAGGTCTTGAGGCGAAATTCAGCATGGAGGCCTGTGTCACCCTGGCGCTCCTTGATGGTCGTGTGAATACGAAGTCCTTTGCGGACGGGAGACTCGCCAACAAAGATTTCAAAGAGACGTTAAAGCGTGTACAGCGGGTTGTTACGGCCGGTGATAAAAAGGGACCCAGAGGGTTTGGCCCGGCAGAGGTCAGGGTTCTGCTAAAGGGCGGAGAAATAAAGCAGGCCCGGGTGGAGAAGGCAAAAGGAAACCCGGAAAACCCAATGACAGAAGAGGAGATCCGAGAAAAATATTTGGATTGCTGTTCCGGAGTTCTGTCGCAAGAATCCATTGAAAAATCGCTTTCCCTCCTCCAAAACCTGGATGTTCTGGACGGGATCCGGCCCTTGATGGATTGTTTTCAAATTGCTCCCACACCATCGTGAGACTGAAATTGGCTTGACATCCAAGTTAAATTTTTTCTAAAATTACCCCTGAAAAGAGGCTTATTATCAAATAATTTAAGGGGGTTTCGAGGAGGGTAACAAATGGAATCAGAGAAAGTCATCGAAGGTAAATATGTCCTCGTTGTTGATGATGAGCAAGACGTTCTCGATACACTCGTTGAATACCTGGAGATGTGCAGACTCGATACAGCTTCATCATTCGAGGAAGCCAAGAAATTATTAGAGGATAATGATTATGATATTGCGGTGCTGGATATTATGGGGGTTAACGGATATGAGCTTTTAAAGACAGCCAATAGCCGTAATATTCCCGCTGTCATGCTTACTGCCCATGCGCTTTCGAGTGATAACATGAACCGTTCAGCTGAAGAGGGGGCTGCTTACTATGCGCCAAAAGATAAGATATCGCAAATTGGAGACTTCCTTGCTGACGTATTTGAGGCCATTGATGAAGGGATAAGTCCTTGGGGGAAGCTTTTGTTTCGGCTGGATAGGTATTTCAATAAAAAATTCCATGGTACTGATTGGCGCAAAAAGATTGAGAGGTATGCAAAAACAAGAGATTTTTAGTGGTGTCCCTGAAATTTATCATAACCCCCCTACAGGTAATGAAAGCCTCTTTTAAAGGGCAAGATCATAGAATATCTCGTCAATCGTTTCTTGATGGACTGATATAGGCCGAGCGAAGCGCTTTTTGACCCAATATTTAGATAATAGGAAATGTTAGGTTAAACTATATCTTCATAAGGGCTTTTTCTATGCGGTCAAACGCTTCCTTGAGAACGGGATAAGCTGTGCACACGTTCATTCGAATATAGCCTTCCCCGGGGGGACCATAAGCGGCCCCGTTATGAACAACGACTTTGGCGTTTTCCTTGAGATACTCGGTCATGTCCTGGCTTGTCATCCCAAAAGATGCGATGTTTGGAAAAAGAAAAGGTGTGGCCTGGGGCACAGGACACTCGATTCCTGGTATGGTTAAGAGGCGTTCGATGCCATAATCTCGCATTTGCTTTAGATGGGTCATCAGCCTGTGAAGCCAGGAATGGCCGTTGGTGAGGGCTGCCTTGGCAGCGGCCTGAGCAAGGGTATCAGCATGAACGATCATACCGTGGAGCTTTTTTTTCAGTGCTTGCATGTGTTTTCCGTGACTGACAATATAGGCAATGCGAAATCCGGGTATGCCAAATGCCTTGCTGAACCCAAAAGCGCTGATCGTCCTTTCAAACAGGTCAGGACTGAGAGATGCAAGACTTACGTGTTTCCCCTCAAATATCATGTCCTCATAAAGCTCATCGGAAAAAATTAACAGGTTGTTTTCGGCTGCAATCTGGCCTATCCCTTCTAATTCTGCCCGTGTGAAGACCCTCCCAGTGGGATTATGAGGGTTTGATATCATCAATAGACGGGTTTTTGGCGTTATCCGGCTTCTGAGGTCATCCAAATCCAGTTTCAAATCGTTCTGAAAATCCAGAGGATTATAAACAGGCACCCCTTGGGCATTTTCGATGTTCTCCATGAATGGCGGATACGCGGGAGCCGGGCAAATTATCGCCTCCTCCCCCGGTTTCAAAGCATAATAACAGGACAAGAAGATAGAGAACATCGTCCCCGGTATCATGTGTACATCCTCCGGTGTCGCCGGGATCCGGTTAACCCTGTTCAGTTTTTCACAAACAGCTTCCACAACATCTGGATCGCCCCCATAATTTCCATAGGGTGCTCTGTCCTCTTGAACAGCCTTGATAATGCCATCCTTGATTTCCTTGGGTGGCGGAAAATCTATGTCTGCGACTGAAAGAGAGATAACGTCTTTTTCCCAACGGCCCCATTTCAGGGCTGCTCTCTTCCTGAGAAAATCCTTGTCAATTGTGTCAAATTCCGCCATTTCTTTCTCCCTTATGAAAATATTTCCCGTAAACGCCGTTCACCCTACCCCTTAAATAGTGCGGGACAGGGCAGGCGCAGGGATTGCGGCAAAGAGCCTGTTCCGGATGGACCTTTCTACCCTTCCAGGACCTCTTTCAGGATTGTCACCACCGTATCGATCTCATCCCTGGATATCACGAGGGGGGGGAGCAACCTGATTACGGTCGCACCGGCCAAGAGCGCGATCACGCCTTTGTCCATGAGCTGTTGCACGTACTGACCCGCCCTTTCCTTGAGTTCTATTCCAATCATCAGGCCTAATCCCCTTATCTCACGAATCTTGTCGCATTTTATGCACCTCAGTTCCTCCAGAAAATAGGCCCCCAGTGTTTTTGCCCTCTCCACCAGCCCCTCTTTTTCAATCACCTCCAGGGAGGCCAATGCCGCTGCACAGGCGGTAGGGTTTCCACCAAAGGTGGAGCTGTGGCTTTTCACCGGCACATGGATTCGATCGGTGCAAAGCACGACTCCCATTGGAATGCCCCCTGCAAGGGATTTGGCAAGGCACAGGATGTCGGGGGCTGCGAATTGTTCGCAGGCAAAAAGGGTACCGGTCCTCCCAAAGCCGGTCTGAACCTCATCAATGATCAACAAGATGTCTTTGGAATCGCAAATATCCCGGACTTTCATGAAATATTCTTTGTCGCCGACCCTGACCCCCCCCTCACCCTGTACCGCTTCTAAGAGCACGGCGGCAGTTTTTTCACCTATGGCCTTATCCAGCTTTTCAAAATTGTTGTAAGGGACGTGCCTCAGGCCGGAAAGCATGGGCATGAAGGGTTTCTGGTATTCCGCACCCCAGGTGGCGGCCAAGGCGCCCATGGTCTTACCGTGAAATCCTCTCATGGCTGCGATGATCTCCTGTCTGCCTGTGCTTGCCCTGGCGAATTTGAGCGCCCCCTCAACGGCCTCGGCGCCTGAATTGCAAAAAAACACCTTGGTCAGGTTACCCGGAGTGATGTTTACCAGCTTTTCCGCCAGACGGGCCCGCACCGGGTTGTAGAACATGCTGTAGCAGTTTCCCAGGGTGATGTACTGTTCATAAACGGCCTTGGCAACGGCCTCGTGGCCGTGTCCGATATTGGAAACACCCACGTTGGATGCACAATCGATGTATTCCCTGCCCTCCTCATCATATAGCCTTGCCCCCTTTCCCCGAACCAGGACAATTTCTCTGCGGGGGTAGACGGGTAGTTCATAGGTCTGCTCTAAATCTTTCGTGTTCATGCAATCACCGATCCTTTTCCGGCCAGGGCGTCGGAAACAGGGTGATCTCTGCGGCCGTCACTGATGATGACCTTCGTCGCCCCCTGCTCAAATAGTTTTTTCACGGCAAGCATCTTCCGCTTCATCCTCCCTTCCACCCGCTGCTCCAGGGTTTCCAGTTCGGCCGGGGAGATCTTCCTGATCAGAGAGGCCTCATCATCTTTGTCTTCGAGAAATCCCGGCGCCTCTATCAGGTTGATCACCGTGTCCGCCTGAAGGGCCTGCTGCAATACCCTGACCACGTCATCGTTTTCCGTGTTGATGGCGGCATCCTGCTCGTCAATGATGGGGACCGTCAAAACCGGGACATACCCGTTTTTCAGGAGCAGATCCAAAAAGGGCGTGTTGACCGTTTCAGGTTTTCCTGAAAAATCTCTGACAATCTTCAGTTTTTGATTCTGGTATACCCTGATACCCTTATTTCGCTTTCCTCGGATTAGCTTGCCATCAAGGCCGGTAAGACCCACAGCATTAATGCCATGCTGCTGGCATGATTCCACAATCCGTTTGTTTCGCAATCCCGCATAGGCCATCATCATGGCGTTCAGAAGTTTCTCGTCAGAATACACACTGGTGTATCCCTTGACCGAGGTGAGCACCTGTTTGGGTTGGCCCAGGTCTTCGCATAGTTGGTCACGAAGTGCATTGGCGCCATGAACAATGACAAATTTCTCATTTAGCTCAGCCAGGTCCCTGACAATGCCTGGTATGTTGATTTCTTTTCCGCCGCCGATTTTAACGATGATCATTTACCAAACCCTCACTGAATTATTGGCCAGTCGCGTCCATTTTTTCTCGGAAGGGTAAGGCTCCGAGCAGATGATCAGCTCTTTTCCCTCCACATACCGCATGGTAAAATATTCTTCGTCCTCATTAAAGAAACTGGAGACAAAAATAGCCCCTTCGTTCACCATGATGATGTTCATGCCCCTGATATACCGTGTCCGTTTCTTGATAATACGGACAGCCTTTTCCAGGGCCTTCAATGTATCCCCCCTGTCAAACCGCCTGACAAAATTAAAGATCTTCTCTGCGCCGATCCTTCCTTGCTCTCGGATCTTCACGCCCCGTAACTCGCCGTTAAAGATAAAGACGGTCCTGCCGTCGAAAAAGGGCATGTTGTTCTCAATGACAATGTCCCTGTCCTCGAAGGCGCTCCGCGCATGAGCCACCAGAAGGGTGGTTGTACCAAACCGGCTCAGGTCATCTTCCCAGACGGGGTGGATGTTCTTATAAAATCTCCAGACGTCAGTTTCGTCCAGGTAAGCACAGCCCCACCCATGCCCCTGATATTCCTTGCTGTTTCTGGCGATATCAGCAAATTTTTTCAGATGGGGCACGGTGGGGAAAGGCTTTTTTGAACGCACTGTGAGTAATCTACACATAAAAATTATCCGTGAATCACGTCATTCTGGGAGAAATTTTTATAGACGGAGAAGCGCTGATCTAAGAAAGTGGACCGTGAATTCACTCGCGATCCGAGGATTAGACAGGGTGGAGCCCGGTAAAACTCAGGCCGTCAGTCTCGTCAAACCCGCACATCACGTTCATGGCATGTACCGCCTGGCCCGCAGCCCCCTTCATCAGGTTGTCAATCGCTGAGACAACAACCAACCGGGTGCCATCAAGTTCAAAGCCGATGTCACAGTAATTGGTCCCCACCAGGATCTTGGGTTCGGGAAAACGATAGATGCCCTGTCTTTCCTTGACGATCCTAATGAAAGGCTCATTGCCGTAAATTTGACGATAGGCCTTCCAGATGTCCTTCTCAGTCGTGCCTTGTTTGACAAAGAGATGGGCCGTCATGAGGATACCCCGGACCATCTCAATAGAGGTGGCAGAGAAATGGACCGGATGTCCCAACTCCTGCTCCATCTCAGCAATATGCCTGTGGCCTGTTGGTTTGTAAGAGCGGACACAACCGCTTCTTTCCGGATGATGAGATGCCTCGCTGGCACTGTTGCCTCCCTCCGAGGATCCGCATTTGGCCTCTGCTACAACTGGCATAGAGGCATCCAAGACATCCTGTTTGAAAAGGGGCCACAGAGGCAGGATGGTTGCCGTAGCGTTGCACCCGGCACCACTGATATACCTGGCCTGTTTCATTTCCTCCCTATGCAGCTCAACATTTCCATAGACAAATTCGGCCAGCCTGTTTGGCCGCATGTGCCCTACGCCGTACCATTTTCTGTATGTCTCTGGATCCTTCAGTCTGAAGTCTGCTGACAGGTCGATAAGCCGATCAGCGACGGAGCTGAGTTCATCAAACTTCTGCATACACTGGGTGTGGGGCAGGGCCATAAACAGAAGATCGACTTTGTCCAACGCTTTGATGCTGCTGAATTTCAAGGGTGTCTTTTTCCTGAGATTGGGATGCATACGAGTGATGGGTTTGCCCACAAATCTTTCTGAAGTACATTGATGCACCTCCGCATGGGGGTGCTGTAGGAGCAGCCTCAGCAGTTCACCCCCCCCGTAGCCAGATGCGCCCACAATACTCACTTTCATTTCTGGCCTACCTCCAGAACGTAGTCCACGATCTTTGCAGGGATATTGACGCCGGTCACGTCAATGCTGTTCCTGAACTCCATCGTATAGTTGACTTCATTCACGGAATAGCCCTGGTCGGTCTCAAATATATCGATGGCAACCACCCCTCCCCCACAGGCCTTCGTTGCCTGCACGGAGATTTCGTGGAGGTCTTTATCGACGGGGCAGTTCATGGTCTTCCCTCCCCGGGCCGTATTGGTGATCCAGTGGTCTGAAAGGCGATAAATCGCCGCGATGCAATCTTCCCCTACCACAAAGCTGCGGATGTCACGGCCTTTTTTTTCCATGTATTCCTGGATATAAAAGATGGAATGGTGGTAACTTCCCAGGATCTGTTTGTGCTCCAGGATGGCCTCTGCTGCATCCCTGTCATTGACCCTCGATATCAGCCGCCCCCAGGATCCCGTGGTGGGTTTGATCACACAGGGGTAGCCAAGTTGGTCCATGGCCTCCAGGGCCGACTCCGGCGTAAATGCCAGAAAGCACCTGGGTGTGCGCACGCCGGCCTTGATCAAGGCCTGGGTCGTGAGGAATTTGCTCCCGCAGATCTCCGCCACCTCAGCGGTGTTTACGGTGGGGATACCGTGGTCATTGAAGATCTTGAGGGCGTGGGCCGCCCGGGAATGGTTGACGCATCGCTCAATAACGACATCAAGATCAAAGCTGTTCTCGTGGAGGTTAAAGAAATGCTGTCTGTCGTCTATTTTTACCAATTCAACGCCTTTCCGGTCCCTAAACTCTTCCAGCAGGTACTTTTCTTCTTTTCTAATGATAGAATGCAAAAAACCGACTTTCATTTTATACTCCATTTCAGTGAGGCATATGGGTGATTTTCTGAAATGAGCGCAATCTTACCATCCGCCGCGCATGTGAAGGACTGATGGTGTCCTTTCCAAAGCCAGGAAGGTTCATCTCGAAGATCACTCGCCCCAGTCTTCCTCTTCTTGGGGGGCTTCCTGCACACTATCTTTGCCGGTCACTTCAAGTTCAGACCCGCAATCATCGCAGATGATGATTTCCCCTTCTTCTACATCACTGGGTAACGTAAATTCAACCCCGCATACAGGACATTCTGCCATAGCTTACCTCCGCACGTATTTTCTGTCGCTGAAAGCGCTCTGTTTTTTCGTGGGCCAGGTATAAAACCTTTGTCTTTAAGTTGCAACAAAAATATATTCCTTTGAGCCGGCTGTGATTGAATGAATGGTCACAATAGGAAAAGAAGGTTTTTTTGTAAAAGGATCATCTAAATCCCAATTGCAATTTCTTAAGTATCTTCCCGAACTTTTTGAGAAGTTACCGTCATCCTTTCCAAATATCCTCCTGGTCAAAATCACGAGAAGATAAACCCCCTGATTTTTCAAACTGGCTGATCCAGTTTGTCACACGGGTCTCACCATAGGCCACTTTCCATGCAGCCACGATGGTTGGGACGGGAATATCGGCGTAGGTGCCATGATCTGCCACATATTCCATAAATTGCTTTTTTTGGAGACTATAGGGTTGAAAAATGGAGTCTTCACGGCCATTGAATTCAAGCGGTTCGACCCCGTGCCGTTTGCAAAGTTCCACGTTAAAGGCTGGTGTCGCTTTCACCCATTTGCCATCCAGGTAAAACTCAACAAACCCATGATAGACGAATAAATCCGAACCCAAAAATTCAATAAGCTGCCTGGTGGCAAGATGATTTCGGACATCCGCAAATCCTATTCTCGAGGGGATTCCGCAGGCCCTGCCAAGGGCACAAAGGAGGGATGCCTTGCACACACAATACCCTCGGCCACTTTTCAAGACATTGCTGGCCCGATAATGTTCGGGAAGATAGAAGGGGTAATAGGGGGTGTACCAGATTCCATCCCTGACGGCATAGTATATTTTAACAGCCTTGTCGACAGGGGCTTTGCTTCCATCGATTGTTTCCCTGGCATAAGCAGTAATCGCCCTGTGGTCACTGTCGATTATGGATGTTGGGGTAAGATATTGTTTGTCTACTCGATTCATTCTTTCTCCTCCTGAAATGTGCCGGGATTACTACATATCAGAGAATGGGGGCCTTCGCAAAAGAATAACGTGAATCCTTGTTTTTTCCTTGACATGTAGCTACTTTATAGCTAAAATTTAATTACATTTTGAGGGTATTAATGATGGATTTAGGCCATATTTTATAATAAATTCATATTGTTAATTTATTTATAGATTTTATCAGGTGGTATCAAGGAAATTTATCAAAATGGCCAACGAAAAGAAACTCAGAAATGACAAGGATATGACCGGGGAAGGGCAACACGGTAAGGTCAAATTTGAGGTCTACGGCGAAGAGATGGTGGAAAAGGCAGTTAAACTGAGCGGAAACAGCGGCCGGGTCTATCTCCCGCCTGACTGGGTTGGATGCCGTGTCAAAATAATCAGAATTGATTGAGGAATTCATTACGGAGGAAAATGGATAACTTGCCGGCTAACTTTTTCATAAGAAGAATCAAGATCGAAGACGCGGATGATATGGGCAGGATTATGGCTGCCATTACCAAATCGCCTGTGGAAATCGATTTCAGGCAAATCATTGAAGAGCAGGTACAAAGTGATAAAGACGCCAGTTTTGTCGCCGAAATCGATGGAAAAGTGGTGGGGTTTATGATTAGTCATATCGTATATGGCGGGTTTGGCCTTGAAAAAAGCGCTTGGATTGTCACATTGGGTGTAGAGCCTCAGTTTATGGGCCGGGACATAGGGAAAAAATTGGCAGAAGAAATATTTAGAGTCTATCGGGATAGGGGTATTCAGTATGTCTTTACTTCTGTCCGCTGGGATTCTGCTGATCTTTTGTCTTTTTTCAAGACATTGGATTTTGACCGGAGCAGTTTTATTAATCTTAGAAAGGAATTGGATTTTTGACCCCCCCACCTGCCTCAGCTTTGGGCCCTAAGTCAAAAGCAAGGATAGTTGAGATCGTAACTGCACAATCCCCGTTTAGCCAGGTGTGAAAGGAAGTTTTCATCACCAAGAGTCATTTATTGATTCAATATTAAAGGCGTACCAGCCCCCTGAACTCATGGCATAGACTTTGATAGAAAAATAAATTCAGCAACTTAAGTGATTTCGACCTTTATCCGATGGGTGAAGGTTTTTTTGAATTAATCGTCTGAAACCCATGATTTTTGAAAAAGTGCGTCACGGACACAGGCAATAATTTAGAAGGGGTGAAAAATGAGGTACG
>Ga0180432_10005560_pt1 | contig 16713 bp, 4 predicted proteins | sample SS_ome_10_FD_132414 | JGI IMG/M metagenome (GOLD analysis project Ga0180432, IMG submission 132414) | Hypersaline lake sediment archaeal communities from the Salton Sea, California, USA - SS_1_MS_2 metaG | ecosystem: Environmental > Aquatic > Non-marine Saline and Alkaline > Hypersaline >... | reverse complement strand
GTGATGGCGCCGAAGGTGGCTATAGGTATATTGTAGATAGTATTTCTTTCTACGAGTACGGTAACGGCGCTATTTTTGACCATGATGCCGCTGGCTTTTGAGTAGTTCTGGTTGGGCAGTTCGCCGCGGTTGGCGACGCCGTGGTGCATGATGTTGTCGCGGATGGTCCATCGGTCGCCGCCGGTGAGGTCGATGGCGCTTTCGCCGAAGTTTAGGATTTCGCAGTTTTGGATGATTCCGTACTCGGCGTTCCAGAGGTCGTCGCCGCTCATATCGCCGATGATTTTGATGGCGTCGGCGTAGCAGTTGCCGATGCGGGCGTTTTTGATGGTGATGTGGTTGGAGCCGATATAGACGGGGTAGTAGGAGCCGAAGAAGTCGAGGCCGTCGAAGGTGAGGTAGTCGCGTCCGGAATTGGCGGAGAGTACGAGGGTGCAGGGGGTGTAGGTGCCGTCGGTCATTTGGCAGAGTTCGATGGTGTGGTTATCGGGGTGTTGGTCGTCGGAGGTCCGGATGTAGAGTTTTCCGTTGCCGTTTTCGGTGACGTTTCTGGCCCATTGTCCTGGTCGGGTGATGCTGGAGGCGTATCCGGGGTCGCCGTTTTTTGTGGCGAGGCAGAGAGGGGTGCCGTTCTGGGAGCAGTTGGGCACTCGGTAGACGGTGGTGGGTGCGGCGTTGAGAGGTGCGGAGTAGACGTTGTTACCTTCGTAGGTCCATCCGGAGATGGGCGCCATGGTGGTGATGACGACGTCTTCGTCGTTGTAGGCTTTGAAGAGGATGGGGCTGGCGGCGGTGGCGGTGCGGGTGATGTTGCCACCGACGCTTTTGTTCTGGCGGTAGATGCCGCCTCGGAAGTAGACGGTGTCGCCGGGTCGGGCGTCGCCGAATCCTTTGGCGACGGAGCGCCATGGTGCGGCGAGGGTGCCGGGGTTGGCGTCACTGCCGTTGGTGGCGACGTAGTAGGTGGCGGCGTGTGCAGCGTAGGTGAGGGCGAAGAGCGAGGTGGTGATCCCAACGCGTGTCAATTTCGAACGAGCCATACTTGATCCTTCTCCTGAATCGTCTTTTTTCCATCGGTGGCAGGTGCTGGCGGCATAGGTTCGGGGAGCTGCCGCGAGAGGTATGGCTGCCAATCCCGGGCGTGCTATTTTCAGTTTATCGGTAGATTATGGAAGCGTGTTTTTTTCTGGTATTTGGAAACGAAGGTGAGCGTGCATGGGTGGGTTTTTCGGGAGTGGTTTTTCTATGCTTTCGGGTGTTGTTTTGCTGGCAGGCCATATTGTTATAGGACCTGGGGGGTCGAAGTGCTTCTTTCGTTGACGTTCCAACATTTGCAGGAAGTCTAAAATGCAGTGTGCTGTGAGGCAAACGAAGTTTCGCTAGATTATGTATCTTACCGACTTTGGCCAGGCCAATTTGATTGATTTGATCGTCAGGACTGTTGCATTTGGATTAAGGGGACCTCCGGCGGTTCCGATAATTTTGCGTTGGCTTAGAGTTGTGTTATCGGACCTTTCTGGTTGTCCAAGATGGGTGCCGGGGCTTTTAGGCCAACGGGAAGTCACTTGCTTAGATCCATGTAACTATATGCGGCAAGAGGCCGGAGTCTAGCCCGCAAATGTCACAGGCGTTGTTTTTGGCGTTGGTTTTTCAAGTTGAGGAGTGTTCGCGGGGCGTTGCCTGTAGAGCCGTGGGGGTGGGCGGTTAGCGTAAACCGGTTGCTCCATTGGCTTTATGTTGTCGGGGCTATAGGGGTACGGGCGTTGGCGTCAAGGGATTGGGGTGACGCTGACGTTGCCGAAGGTGGCGTCGCAGTCGTGGGCCAGCAGGAGCAGGGAGCCGGCGAGGGGGTCGATGGTGTCGCTGGTGTAGGTGATGAGCCAGGTGGCTGGTTCGACCTGCCCATCGGGCCAGACTCTGAGTTTGTACTCGTGGCCTTCGGCGCGGACCTTCCAGTTGTAGGTGACGCCGAGTTGTGGTCTTTGGCCGCTGCTGTCGGTGACGGCGATGGTGCCGTTGCTGGCGACGAATTCGTAGGCCCCGCTGTCGAGGTTGCTACCCCAGTGGAACCAGGGCAGGGCACCCATGGGGCTGGGATAGGTTGGCAGATACCAGCCGATTCGCGGCTGGTGGCTGTTCCACTGGACGTGGCCTGACCAGCGTATGAGGATGCCGACGCCGGGGGTGGTTCCGGGGGAGAAGGCGAATCCGACATCGTTGACGGTGATGGGTACGGTGATTTCGTAGTCTTCCCAGAGGACGTCGCCGATGGCGAGGAGTCGGTCGTAGCCGATCTGTGCGGGTCGAACGGCGTTAGGCTCCAGTTGCCAGAAGCCGTCTACGATTTGTGCGACGTCCTGGATGTTGGTGACGGTGTCCCAGTCGATGGCGTAGGTTTGGGGCCAGATGTTGCCGTTGAGGTAGTCGACAGTGGTGGCGCGTGCGACTTGTTCCTGCGAGGCGTAGGTGGCGGTGACGGTGATGTTGTTGAGGCCTGCGGTGAGGTCGGCGTGGTCGATTTCTATGTTGAAGTCTCCGGGTCGGACGAGTCGTTCGTTTTCGGTGCCGATGGACAGGGGCTGTGCGGTCTGGCCGTTAAGGGTGTAGGTGAGTGTGGAAATTTTCTCGGGATTGGCTACGGTGCCAAGAAGATTGACCCACGTTTGCGGGATGCCGATGTGGCCGAAGTCCTGGCTGTCGCCGTACCAGATATCAATGTACTCTTCGGGGTCAACGGCTTGGAAGAGGGCGGTGACGTCGTGATCGCCGGTGATGGTCAGGGTGGCGGGGTTGGTCATGCCGGCCAGGTCTCCAGACCATCCTACGAAGGTCCAGTTGACGTCGGGGATGGCGGTGAGGATGACTTGCTGGTCGATGGCATAGTCGGTGAGGTCGGGGTTTTTGTCGATGGAGCCGCTGCCGTAGACGTGGGTGGTGAGGGTATTGGTGTTTGGGTCGGGGTCTTCGGGGGCGGGTATGGGATCGTCGTTGTTGTAGAAGTAGTCGATGACTCCGAGGAAGGGTGGGACATTGTCTCGGTAGTGGTGGTTGCCGGCGAAGGCACCGACGGCGTTAACGGAGAAGGTGTCGGCGAAGGAGGCTGCTGTGGTCCAGTTTTGTTCGTCGTAGGAGTAGGCGCAGGTCCAGAGGCTTCCTTGTCGGCCGATGCGCAGGTAGTAGGGGGCGCCGGGTATGATGGTGGTGTTGGCGTGGACGGTGGTGTTGGTATTGTCGTAGGTGGCGGCGATGATCCAGGTGTTGAGGCTGTCGGCGTAGAGGTCGAAGACGAGGTATCGGTCGTCGTCCTGTTGGACGAGCAAGCCCTGGATCTGGTTGGGCAGTGTGGGGTCGGAGTCGAACTTGGCCTGAATTTCGAAGTCGCCGGCGACGGTGACGTTTTGCATGACGCGTGGGGCGAGGTTGGTGGAGGGCAGTGGTTCGAAGCCGCCGTTGGCGACGATATTGGCGATGTCCTGATCGGAGAGGGCGGTGTTGTAGAGGCGGACTTCGTCGATGATGCCGTCGAAGCCACGTGAGTAGAATTGGCTGTTGCCGATGTAGAGGTCGTTGTCGTTGTGCATAATGGGGCCGTTGATGCCGTACTGGATGTGGTCGACCTGTCCGTTGATGTAGAGGACGGCTTTGCTTCCGTCGTAGGTGGCGGCGATGTGTGTCCACTGTTGCAGGGGGATTTCGTTGGGGCTGGTGATCATGTAGCGTTCGTTGTCGATGCCGAGGCGGAACTGGAGGTGTTTTTCGTCGGTGCCGTTGAGCAGGAGGGTGTAGATGGAGTAGGGGTAGGCGCCGGAGGTGGTGCCGACTTCCTTGGAGATGATTCGTTGGTCGTCTTTGTACTGGTTGACGAAGATCCATGTGGCCAGGGTGATGTGGTCGACGTCGAGGCTGGAGTGGTCGGGGATGCTGATGTAATCGTCGGCGCCGTCGAAGTCGTAGGCGGAGCCGATGTAGCCGGTGACGAGGGCGGGCTGGCTGGCGGCAGGGGCGCTGCCGTGGTTTTGGTAGTAGGAGCTGTCGAGGGCACCGTCGGCGGGGTCGTCGTCGCAGAACAAATCGAGGACGATGTCGGTGGCGTTTTCTTCAATCATGGCGGGTCCGGCGTGCCTTAGGTTTTGGGGTACGTCGATGAGCAGGGCGTCGCCGGAGAGGCTGACGATTGTCTGGGCCAGGGGATCGACGACGCTCCAGATTTGGGTGTCAAGTTGCGGGTCGGTGAATTGGTCGGAGACGATGTCGAGGTTAGCTTCGAAGTTGGCGGTGATGTTGTGGTCGCCGCGGACGGTGAAGGTGACGGGGTTGTCGGTGGATTCGAAGGGTCCGGTCCAGCCGGTGAAGTTGTAGGCGCCGGAAGGTACGGCGGTGAGGGTGAGCTGCTGTCCGAGGGGGTAGGTGGGCAGGTTGGGTTCGGTGCTGACGGAGCCCTCGCCGACGATGTTGAAGGTGAGCAGGTTTTGGTTGGGGTCGCGGGTGAGTATTTCGGAGTCGTAGGTGATGTAGTCGACGAGGCAGGTGAATGCGGGAGCGTCGGAGCCGGAGTCGCTGGCGTTGCCTGCGAAGATTCCGATGTAATTGGTGGTGATGTCGCGGTAGAAGGTACCGGCGGCAGGCCAGGTTTGGCCGTCGTAGGAGTAGTAGAAGGTCCAGGCATTGCCTTCGCGTTCGATGGCGAGATAGGGGGGAGTTCCCTGGGCGAGGGCGAAGTGTAGTTGGGTGGCGGCGCTGCCGTTGGTGACGCTGGCGGCGTAGATGCGTGTGCTGGAGCCGTTGTGATAGACGTCGAAGCGTAGCCAGTTGTCGCTGTCTTGTTCGACGAGGAAGCCCTGGCTCTGGAAGCGTTGGCTGACGACGGAGTTGAACCTGGCGGTGATTTGGCAATCGCTGTCATCGACGGCCTTGATGATTCTTGCGGAGCGATTTGGCGGCCAGGCGTCGTGGTCGGTTCCGGCGGGCAGGTAGATGGCGAGGATGCTTGAGTTTGTGGAGACGGCGCCTCCGCCGAGTGGGTCGACGAAGGTCCAGATGTCCAGCTCAAGGTTGGGTTCGTTGAAGTGGTCGATCCATGTAGGTACGAAGTCCTGGTTGGTGTAGTCCTGGAGGACGTTGTCGTAGGTGTATTGGTTGGGTTCGAAGATGTAGTGGTCTTTGGTGGGGGTGACGGTTCCGGAGAAGCCTGCGGCGACCTGTCCGCTGTAGAGGCCCTGGGCGTCGCTGGTGGGGCTGCCGGGCAGTCCGACCATGGTGACGTCGGGGATACCGACGAGGCCGCTGATGGTGAAGGGGGCGGCGGTGGGTGTGTAATCCTGGTTGACAAAGTCGTTGGCGACGTTGGTGTAGTCTCGCTGGTCGGGTGTGAAGGTGTAGCCTATCTTGACGGGGACGACGGTGGCGGAGTAGCCGTAGTCGACGGTGGCGGTATAGGAGCCGTCGGGAGCGGAGAGTGGCTCGCCGGGCAGTCCGGTGAGGGTGACGCCTTCGATGCCGACGTTGCCGCTGATGGTGTAGGTGTTCATGGTGGGTGTGTAGTCTTGGTCGAGCTGGTCGGCGTCGACGTTGGTGTAGGTGTGGGAATCAGGATCGAAGGTGTAGCCTTCTTTGGTGGGTGTGACGGTGGCGGAGAAGCCATGGTCGACGGTGACGCTGTAGGAGCCGTCGGGAGCGGAGAGGGGTTCGCTGGGCAGTCCGGTGAGGGTAACACCTTCGATGCCGACGTTGCCGCTGATGGTGTAGGTATTGATAGTGGGGGTGTAGTTTTGTTCTGTGTGGTTTTCGGTGACGTTATCGTAGGTTCGTGAGTTGGGGTCGAAGGTGTAGCCTAGTTTGGTGGGTGTGACGGTGCCGGAGAAGCCGTAGTCGACCAGGCCGCTATAGGAGCCGTCGGCTTGGGAGAGAGGCTCGCCGGGCAGTCCGGCGAGGGTGGCGCCTTCGATGCCGACGTTGCCGCTAATGATGAAGGCGATGAGGGTGGGTGTGTAATCCTGGTTGAGTTGGTCGGCGTCGACGTTGGAGTAGGTTCGTGAGTTGGGATCGAAGATGTAGCCTAGTTTGGTGGGTGTGACGGTGGCGGAGAAGCCGTAGTCGACGGTGACGCTGTACGTGCCGTCGGCTTCGGAGACGGGCTCACCGGGCAGTCCGTTGAGGGTAACGCCTCCGATGCCGGCGTTGCCGCTGATGGTGTAGGTGTTGATGGTGGGCGTGTAGTCCTGATTGGGCTCGTCGGCGATGACGTTGGTGTATTGGCGAGTAGGAGGATCGAACGTGTATCCTGTTTTTGTGGGCGTGACGGTGGCGGAGAAGCCGTGTTCGACCAAGACGTTGTAGGAGCCGTCGGGGGCGGAGAGGGGCTCGCCGGGCAGGCCGGTGAGGGTGACACCTTCAATGCCGGTGTTGCCGCTAATGGTATGGGTGGTGTAGGTGGGTGAGTAGTCCTGGTTGGTCTGGTCAGCGTCGACGTTAATGTAGTCGCGTTGCGCGGGTGCAAAGACGTAGCCGAGTTTGACCGGGACGACGGTGGCGGAGAAGCCATAGTTGACGGCGGCGCTGTAAGAGCCGTCAGGTTGAGAGAGAGGCTCGCCGGGCAAGCCGGTGAGGACAGCGCCCTCGACACCCACGTTGCCGGTGATGAGGTAGGTATTGATGATGGGAGTGTAGTCCTGGTCGAGCTGGTCAGCATCGACGTTGGTGTATAGTCTGGTATCAGGAGCGAAGGTGTATCCTTGTTTGGTGGGGGTGACGGTGGCGGAGAAGCCGTAGTCGACCTGGACGCTATAGGAGCCGTCGGGTTCGGAGGTGGGGTTGCCGGGCAGTCCGTTGAGGGTGACGCCTGCGAGTTGGACGTTACCGCTGATGGTGTAGGTGTTGATGATGGGTGTGTAGTGTTGGTCGCTCTGGTGTGTGGTGATGTTGTCGTAGATGCGGCTGGTGGGGGTGAAGGTGTAGCCGGCCTTGCTGGGTACGGCGGCGCCGGACCAGCCGTAGACGACCTGGGCGCTATAGGAACCGTCGGGTCCGGTAAGGGGATTGTCCGGCAGGCCGAACAAGCGGACGCCTTCGAGGCCGGCATTGCCGCTGATGGTCAACATGGTGACGGACCAGGTGTAATCCTGATTGAGTTGATCGGAACTGACGTTGGCGTAGATGCGTTCGACAGGGTCGAAGTCGAAGCCGGCCTTGACGGGTATAATGGTTCCGGAGAAGCCGTAGTCTACCGTGTCGCTGTAAGAACCGTCGGTTTCGGAGAGGGGCTCGCCTGGCAGTCCGGTGAGGGTGACGCCCTCCATGCCGACGTTGCCGCTGATGGTGTAGGTGTTGATGATGGCGGAATAATCCTGGTCGGGTTGATCGCTGTCGACATCTTCGTAGAGTCGTTGGTTCGGTTCGAAGGTGTAGCCTTGCTTGACAGGCATGACGGTAGCGGAGAAGCCGTATTCAACGACGGCCTGGTAGTTGCCGTTGGGATCGCTGAGTGGGTTTCCGGGCAGGCCGTCGAGGGTGACGCCGGGTATGTCGACGTTGCCGGTGATGGTGTAGGTATTGATGATGGGTGTGAAGTCCTGGTTGGGCTCGTCGGCGGTGACGTCGGTGTAATCGCGCTGGTTGGGATCGAAGGTGTAGCCTTGCTTGACGGGTATGACGGTTCCGGACCAGCCGTGTTCGACAAGGTCGCTGTAGGAGCCGTCGGGGGCGCTGTTGGGCTCGCTTGGCAGGCCGGTGAGGCTGACCCCTTCGAGGCCGACATTGCCGCTGATGAGGTAGGTGTTTATGGTTGCGATGTAGTCCTGGTTGAGTTGTTCAGCGACGACGTTGGGGTAGGTGCGTTGGTTGGGGTCGAAGGTCCATCCTTCCTTGACGGGTATGACGTCGCCGGCCCAGCCGTGTTCCACGACGTCGGAATAGAATCCCTCGGCGTCGCTGACGGGCTCGGAGGGCAAACCGGTCATGACAACACCCTCGGTGCCCGCGTTTCCACTGATGATGTGGGTGGTATACGTGGGGGTGTAGTCTTGTACAGGATAATGGTCATCGACGTTGTAGTATACTCTCTGTGGCGGGTTGAAGGTGTAGCCGAGTTTGAGAGGTATGACGGTGGCGGAGAAGCCGTATTCGACATCGACGCTGTATGAGCCGTCCGGTTGGGAGACGGGGTCTCCGGGCAAGCCGGTGAGGGTGACGCCGGGTATGCCGACGTTGCCGCTGATGGTGTAGATGTTGATGGTGCCGACATAGTCCTGGTCGATTTGATCGTCATCCATGTCGAGATAGATGCGGGTGATGGGGACAAAGGTATAGCCTTCTTGGAGGGGGGTGACAGCTCCGGACCACGATGGGTCGACTTCGGTAGAGTAGAACCCTTCGACGTCTGTGTAGGGGTCGCCGGGCAGGCCGAACATGCGAACGTCGGGCAGGTTGACGTGGCCGCTGATGAGGTAGCTGGTGGCGGTTGCGGCGTAGTCCTGATTTGGCAGGTCGGCGGTGACATTGGTGTAATCACGTTGTAGCGGGTTGAAGACATGGCGGGCTCTGACGGGGACGACCGTGCCGGTCCAGCCGTGTTCAACCAGGGCGCTGTAGGAGCCGTCGGAGGCAGAGACCGGCTCGCCGGGCAGGCCGGTGAGAGTGACACCTTTGGTGCCGGCGTTGCCGCTGATGGCGTAGGTGTTGATGATGGGCGTATAGTCCTGACTGGATTGGTCGGCGTCGACGCTGGTGTAGGTGCGGCTAGCAGGATTGAAGGTGTAGCCCTCTTTGGCGGGGGTGACCGTGGCGGAGAAGCCATAGTCGACGGTGACGCTGTAGGAGCCATCGGGAGCGGAGACGGGGTCTCCGGGCAGTCCGGTGAGGCTGACGCCTTCAATGCCGGTGTTGCCGCTGATGGTGTAGGTGTTGATGGTGGGCGTGTAGTCCTGACTGGATTGGTCGGCGTCGACGCTGGTGTAGGTGAGGCTGGCAGGATTGAAGGTGTAGCCGTCTTTGGTGGGGGTGACGGTGGCGGAGAAGCCGTAGTCGACGGTGGCGCTGTAGGAGCCGTCAGGCGCGGAGACGGGGTTTCCGGGCAATCCGTTGAGGGCGACGCCTTCGAGGCCGACGTTGCCGGTGATGGTGTAGGTGTTGATGGTGGGGGTGTAGTCTTGATTGGGTTCGTCGGCGTCGACGTTGGTGTAAGTGCGGGAGGTGGGGCTAAAGGTGTATCCAGTCTTGGCGGGGGTGACCGTGGCGGAGAAGCCATAGTCGACGAGGACGCTGTAGTTGCCATTGGGGGCGGAGATGGGGTCGCCGGGCAGGCCTGTCATCGTGACACCCTCGATGCCGGCATTGCCGCTGATGGTGTAGGTGTTGATGGTGGGGGCGTAGTCCTGGCTGAGCTGATCAGCGTCGACGTTGGTGTAGGTGCGGGAAGTGGGGCTGAAGGTGTAGCCTTCTTTGGCAGGGGTGACGGTGGCGGAGAAGCCGTATTCAACGGTGGCGCTGTAGGAGCCGTCAGGAGCGGAGACAGGGTTTCCGGGCAATCCGTTGAGGGCGACGCCTTCGACGCCGGTGTTGCCGCTGATGGTGTAAGTGTTGATGGTGGGGGTGTAGTCCTGATTGAGTTGGTCAGCGTCGACGTTGGTGTATTGTCGGTTATTGGGATCGAAACTGTAGCCGTCTTTGGTGGGACTGACGGTGGCGGAGAAGCCATAGTTGACAGTGACACTGTAGGAGCCATCCGGGGCGGAGACGGGCTCGCCGGGCAGGCCGTTGAGGGTGACCCCCTCGATGCCGGTGTTGCCGCTGATGGTGTAGGTGTTGATGGTGGGTGTGTAATTCTGGCTGAGTTGGTCTGAGGTGATGTTGTCGTAGACAAGAGAGGGCGGATCGAAAGTGTAGCCGTCCTTGGTGGGGGTGACGGCGCCGGACCAGCCGTAGGTGACCTGGGCGGAATAGTCGCCCTGGGGGTCGGAGTACGGATTGCCCGGCAGGCCGAACATGCGGACATTTTCCAGGCCGGTATTGCCGCTGATGGTCAACATGGTGACGGAGGGGGTGTAGTCCTGGTTGATTTGGTCGGAGCTGACATTGGCGTAGATGCGTTGGAGGGGGTCGAAATCGAAGCCTTCCTTGACGGGTATGACGGTTCCGGACCAGGCATAGTCGACTTGTACGGTATAGGAGCCGTCGGCGGCGGAGAGGGGCTCGCCGGGCAGGCCTGTCATGGTGACGCCTTCGATGCCGACGTTACCGCTGATGGTATAGTTGACGGGCGCGAAGGTGGCGGTGATGGTGTGTGGTCCGGTGATGTCGAGGAGGTAGGGGTTTTGGGCTGATTCGAGATCGCCGCTCCATCCCAGGAATACCCAGGAGTCTCGGGGGATGGCGGTGAGGTAGACTTTCTCACCCAGGCGGAAGGTGGAGCGGTTGGGGTCATTGCAGTTTTCCGGGATGCTGCTTTCGAGGTAGTGTTCGGCCAGCAGGCCCAGGTCGATCAGGTCGACTGAACCGCTGTTGTCCAAATCGGCACGGGCATCCTGCGAGGAGAGCCATGCCGCCGCCATGAGTCCGTGGTCTGCCAGATTGACGTGGCAATCCTGGGTGAGGTCGCCGAGCGGTCCGATCACTTCGTTTGGGCCACAGCTGCAGAGCGGCTCCTTTTCGACCGTACCGTTGCCCACGATGTCGATGGACAGGAGGAACTCCTGCTGGGCGTGAGCGGCCTGGTCCAGGGTGAAGCCCAGGGCGGTCATAATGAGAAGGAGGCTTTGAACCGACGCGTGTCTTATTCTCGCGCGCATAGGGATACCTCTGTGAAAAACATGAAGTCGCAAGTGTGAGTTCTTGACGGGGTCCCGATACGACCTGCTCGGGCTCCTCCTTTTTCCTTTGTCTTTTTCCGTTTTGCCACGTCCGGGCTTAGCGCATACCAGATACCTAGAGCGTTCACATCCGGCCGTCCACCAGCGCCGTAGCTCGACCTTCGCAGCTGCACCGAATGTTGAGGGCTAGATACGCCTTCACCCAACTCAATGGCAAGTCCTTGCTCTCGTAGCATTAAGCGTGCCGTAATGATGTGCACCGCGTCATCTTTTACCAGAGGTGAAACACCACCGGGCCCAATTGGTTCGGAACGTTCTGCCGCCTCATTATATGCCGCTAACCGAGTGGTTCCACTTTGCCTGGGCACCAATCAGAAAAAAGCGGGCAGGCGGCCTTTGCGCAGCTACGTTCTTATCAGTCTGACCGAGGCGGACGCGGAGCCTCCCTGACGCACGTGTATTCCGTGTGGCGTGATTTCCGCCAAGAGGGGGCACCTCCTCTGTTTCCCCTATGTTAGTTATTATAAAGCCGGGGCGGGCTTCTGTCAACGAGCCAGGGCGCAGGGGATGCCGAGAGAATGACCGATGCGAGCGGGTGGCGGGTATGGCGGACCATAAAGTTGTTTATGATAGATACTTACGGATAAGGGCGACGCAGAGGCCAGCAGGGTGGCGGCGAGGGTTATCGGTATTTTGTTGGCGGAGCAAAACCAGGTTATCGGACCGTGGCCGTTTTGAGGAACGCGGGTCTGATAGTCGGGCAAGCGTAGATTGTATCGGACGGTTGCACTAAAGGCCACCCCGCTGGCCGCCGCGCTACGCTTTTGCGTTATTTTGGCGTTCGCGAAGGACTCGCCAGTAGGTGCCCACGACGAAGTAGATGACCGTGGCGATCAGGAGGGCTTTCTTGAAGAAGGCCGTATTGTTCCGGTACAGTTCACCGTCGCCGTAGCCTTTGAGCCAGACCCAAATGGGCAGAGCGAGGCAGGCGAGCAGGGCCGCGCCGGCGATGGCCCCGGTGACGAGTCGCAGGGGTTTATGTTTGTCTGGGCCTTGTTCTTTCTTGGGTTCGGGGGTGTATTCTCTCGGCTGGGGCAAGACGTCCTGGTCGGCGCCGTATTTGCCCCGGGCACCCGCCACCGAGGCCAACAGGGTGTACAGCAGTATCGAGATGAACCAGACCGGGATGAAGGCGAAAAAGAGATGGTATCGGTCCAGGGCTTTCAAGAGCAAGATGCCGGACGGGATGGAGACGATCCATGTAACCAGTGCGGGCCAATTCAGGAGCAGCTTGCGATGAGCGGCCCAGTACCGGCTAAGGCCGACGCGGGGGAAGATCCAATGTTCGCTGGCAACGACGGCGCCGATGGGCAGCAGGACCAGGCCGTAGATGCCGAGAAAGTCCATCAGGCCGGTGAAGGCGAACGGGAAGGCGGCGATCACGGTGGTGATGCTTCCGACGGCCAGGGTGACACGCCATCGGGGCCAGTTGGGGCTGACGGCTTGGAAGGCCAACCCGGAGCGGTAAAGGGTGGGGATGGCGGTGGTCCAGCCGGCGAGCATGACCGCCAGGGCGCCCGAAATGCCCAGGACGGTGTAGGCGACGCTTCCTGAGTTCAGTTGCCCCAAGGGTTTGTCGGCCATCGAGGCGGCCGCCGCACCGAGGATGCCCGCGCCGATCCAGGCCGCGTAATGTCCCAGGAACATGCCAGTGGCGCTGCAGAGTCCGTACCAGCTCCTCTTGGCAAAGCGAAAGACGGCCATGTCGGAGAGCCCCAGGTGCATGGCGAGGTTGCAGATCCAGGCGAAGCACATGACGTGGGCGAAGCCGATCTGGTTGGCCGCGACGGTAGCTTTTCCGGTCCAGACGGATTGGCCAGCCATTTTCCAGAAGGCGCCGAAGCTGTTGATGGGGCCCACGCCGGAGACAGCGCCGAGGTAGGGCAAAGAGGCCAGGGCCGCCGCGACGAACATGAGAATCATCCACGGGGCACAGACCGAGGAAAACTGGGCGAAGCGTTTGAAGCCGGCGATGGCCCAGGCGATCATGACCGCGCCGACGGCAAGGACGACGAAGACGAAGCCGACGCTGGTGGGATAGAATTCGAGTTGGTCGGGGATGCCAAATAGCAGCGTGACGGCCGAGGCCGAGACGGTGACCATGGCGCCGGCAAGAACGCAATAGAGCAGGGCATTGCAGATGTTGTAGATAAACGAGAGCATCGGGCCGCCGATTTTGTGCAGATACCAGTAGAGAGTCAGGCGGGTGCCGGTGGCGATGGGAGCGCAGATGAGAGTCCAGGACAGGACGGCCAAAAGGTTGCCCAGGAGCAGGCCGACGACAATGTCGTGCACGCTGGCGCCCCACTGGACGAACAAGGCGCCGATGACGAACTCGGTGGCCGCGACATGTTCGCCGGCGTAGGCGCTGGCAAAGTACATCGCACGCAGAAGCCGGTTCTTGGCGACGGGTTCGCGGTCAAACTCATAGAGCTTATCCAGCTTTTTGGTAAGATCGGCGGTGCCGGAAGCTTCGGTTCCGCAAGTGGGCGATGGACTCATCCTTAGAATCTCCTATGTGTCGGTGCACTGACTGTTTTCCAGAACGAACCAGGCGGTATGGCAATAGCGGTTCCAGTATTTCTGCTCTTGGCCGTAGCGTAGGTGTCGCAGGGTGCGGATGAGGCCAGAGCGTGGCTTTTCGCAGATGCGGTGGTCGCGCAGTTTCCAGGCGGGACGCCGTCGGAGTTGTTCGGTGACAAACGCGTGGGCCTGGCTGTAGCTGAAGAACCATTTGTGCCGGTCGGCGGGCCGGTCGGCGGGTAGGCCATAGTGGGCAAAACCGCCACGGCCGCGACTGATGGGCACACGCGCCACCTGCCAACAGTTGGGCAAAGCCATCACCACATAGCGACCGCTGACGCGCAGCAGTTCGTCGAACATGGCGTGGAGGTTGTCAAGGTGTTCGAGAACGTCGGTGCAGACGACAGCGCCGAAGTGGGCGTCGTCGAAGGGCAGGCGGTCTATTTTTTCGAGATCCAACTGGATGTCCGGTGTGCCGGCGACATCAATCCCGGTGTAGGGCTGGTCGGGCAGCAGTTGTTTGAGCACGGCCTGGTCACATCCCACGTCGAGGATGGAGCCTTGCAGGTACTGGCGAAAATGGTCCGCCAGGTAAGCGGTACGGTCGCGTCGTTGGTTGAATCGAGTGTAATCCACGGGAATTGTCATAGTATTTCACGCGTTATCTTGCCAGGGCCAGACCGCACGGGGCCAGTTGGTTCCTGGATATGTCTATCAGGTCGTTAGAATATCTCTCTCCAGGGAGCATCGTAATGGCCCGTCGTGGCCAGGTCAACGATGTCGCGGGCGATTCGTTGGCAGTTGAACGCCTTATGGGCGTGTTCCATGCCTTGCTTGGCGATCTGGCGGCGCTCGTCGTCGTGGTCGAGATAGTAGTCGATGAGCTCGAGGCACTGGTTGGGGGTTTCGAAGTACGCCAGGTGTTTGCCATCGGCAAAGAGCAGCTGGCCGTCGGGGACGGCGCGCCCGACAACAAAAGCCCCGCACCCGACGCTGTTGATCAACCTGTCCGAGTGGTACATGCGGATATTGTTGGAGGCGTTGACCGAAAGCACGATCTTGGCCCCGGCAAGGCGTCGAAAATAATCGAGGCCCAGCACCACGGGCCCGCCCAGACTGCCGTACGTGGTAAGACTGAATCGCCCCGCAACGGCCCTGATAAGGCCGGCCCGGCCCGCGTCGGTCCCGCGACTCTTGTGCTCGATCTTGCCCACGAAGAGGACCTCACAGGCGTAGCCGCGCTCAGCATCGTAAGGTCTTTCGAGGTCGGGATCGCAGGGGTTGGGCACCAAGGCCGCCCGGACCGAGCAGCTCTGGGCGACGTGTCGCAGGTGGTCGCCGCCGCCCGTAGCCACAAACCAGTCAAGCTCTTGCGTGATGCCCCGGGCCAAGTCCGTAAAACCGTCCAGCGAGTCCTCATACCAGCCCATAAAAGTCGCCTTGGGCGCCGCCTGACGAAAAGCCCTGATGGTGTGGCGGTCGAAGTTGCGAAAGTTCATGACCACCACGAGGTCAGGCTGATAGTCCGCTACCAGCGCCGTGCACCAGGCGTCCGTACGCGATTTGGCAATACGCCGGGCCCAACGCTTGCTGGCGATGGGGCTGAGCTCCCTCATGACGTTGCGATAACTGAGCGGCAAAACGTCATGACCATTACGGAGGAGCCCCTTGACCAGTTTGCGGGAGATGATCTGAGTATGCCGCAGGGTGTCATGCTTGAAATCGCTGAGCACTACAATTCGCATAGACACCAGCCTCTAGTCTCTTCTTCAGGCACATCAGGCACACGTTGTGGTCTTAACCCCAAGGCCCACCTTGCAGTTAGTCCAGGTAGCCGAGGTTCTTCAGTTGTTCCGCCAGTTGGGCGCGTTCTTCTTCCGACTCCTGGGTTACGCCGCTGCGCTGGGCGAAGCAGTGGGGGAACTGGCGGTTGGCTGTCTTGGTGACGCTGGGCCTCTCGATAAAAGCCTCGGCGATGGGCGAGCCATCGACTTCAGCCGGTATGGGCATGCCCAGGTGAGCGTAGATGCTCGGGACGATGTCCGTGATCCGCGCGTCGCTCTGCGTGTCTTTCTTGACGTTATGCCCCGCGGCGATGTAGATCCCCGCTGGGTGGTGCCACGAGGCGGTCAGGTCGTCGCACGCCGAGGCGAACACCGCCGGTGCGCTTTGTTTCATGGTCGGCGCCACACGGTAGCCTTGTTTCTGGACGAGCATCAGATCGCCGAAGAGCTGCTCGGCGTCGTCAAAGTCGCCCCATCGTTCACGCGGGGTCTCGACGCGTTCAAAGACCTGCTCGCCGTTGAGCGGGTTGCGATAGCCGAGGAAGCGTTCTTTGAGTTCAGCCAGAAGTTGGTCGTATTCGCCGTTGGGCTCGACACAGCCTCCGGGCTGCCGCCCACGGACGTTGAGGTAGAGGGCCGCGTAGATGGGACGCCGCAGCACCATGGCGCGGGTGCGGTGCCAGTTGACCGGCTGCTTGAGGTCCATGCTCATACGGCGGTCGACCGGGGCCTTGAAGTGCATCAGATTACGCCGCGTACGTCGCACAATCCGATTCCAGGTGTTGGCCCGCTCAATATAACCCCAGTCGCACAGCAGCTTGTTGACGCAGACCGTATGGTCCATCGGCCCAAAACCGTGGTCGCTGGCGACAAGCACCAGGCCATCGTTGAGGTCGATCAAGTCAAGCAGTTCGCCCACACAGTCGTCAAGACGCTTAAGCAGTTCAAAAATGCGGTCCCGGTAAACAGGGTGCTCGTCGCGACGGTCGGCGGCAATATAAGGCCAGGCCAGGTGCTGCAGCAGGTCGAGCTGTTGAAACTGAACCATCATCACGTCGGCCGGGTGCGTCTCCTGCACCAGCCGTGCCAGTTCCACACGCATTGCAAAACGACGTTCCAGGCGACGGATGTTGCTTTCAAATTCCTCCCGGTTGGTCCCCAGCCCGTTGTTACGCTTGTTGAGCCCTTCCGGGCCCAGGGCGATGCCGTAGTCCGGGATCCGTTCGAGAATGGTCTTCTTGAATTCATTGGGATAGACAAAATCGGATTGGGTGCCGGCACACCCCAGGCCGGAGACCATCACGCCGTTGACCGGGTAGGTCGGGTAGGTAAAGGGCACGTTGAGGCTCGCCACGCTCAGCCCGGCCTCGCCGAGGTAATCCCACATGCTCGGCACCTTCACGGCGGTGCTGTTGGCCAGCTCCACGGTGTTGGCGTCGAAGGCGTAACGCTGAAAGTCGGTCAGGCCGTGAATGTGCGGGCTGCAGCCGCTGGTGCAGCTCGTCCAGGCCGAGGGGGTGACCGCCGGAAAGGTCGATTCGAGG